>PVBE010384635.1_pt1 | contig 112249 bp, 118 predicted proteins | sample 1631181 | NCBI WGS metagenome assembly PVBE01 (sample SAMN08397723, study PRJNA350692) | Marine metagenome, whole genome shotgun sequencing project. | isolation source: water | place: Pacific Ocean | collected 2012-04 | reverse complement strand
CAGCTGACCATACCGACATAGGTTGGGATTTTCTCCCACGCCAATGTTTCAATTTCTTCATTCAACAATCTCAGATCCTCGTTCGTCTGCTGATTTGATTCGGCGAACGATCGCGCCTTTCTCTGGCTTGCATGTAGCGAAGAAAAAAACGCCTGGCGAGGGTCGCGAATCTGGACTGCAATTCGTTCGATTCCCGAATCGACAAGGGCTTTGAGATTCTCATTTGTCGGCTCGGTATGTTCATGGGTGACAGCCCCTCCTTTCGCCAGCGCATTTGCCCACCTTCCAATCACACGTCCAAAGTACGTAGTTCGAGCGACCGGTGCCGATAGAAAGTCACCTAGGAAATACGAAACGGCGGCACTTGCCGACTTCGGCAACGCCACACAGGCGAATGTAGGAACGCCGCGCGCTATTGCCGAAGCCTGTTCCCGCGCGAATTGGTCCTGCCACAATATGTATTGAAAGATCGTGAGAAGATCCTGATCTGCTCCGGGAGCGAACTCCGTCGCCGCCATATGCTCATATGCCTTATCATTATTACCAAAGCGGTCGTTAATCATCGCAGCATAATAATCGATCGCCATGTGACCCGGTACGATTTCGTATAGGCGATCAATGTTTTTCAATATTGCTTCGTAATCGCCGGATTGGAACTGCCCTTCCATTTCCAAAAGAAGCGTAGCCACATCGAAGTTCCCGGCAAATTTCATAATGACGGAAAATTTGTCGGAGTCTGGCATGCTTTTACCTGATCAGCTTTCCGCTCCGAAATTATCGCGCGACAGATTGCTAGGGCCAAACCTGGACGTAAGCCGAGCGCTCACGCTCGGAGACGGCGCCGAAGTTGGCTTCGTATTCGCGCTTCAATTGGGCGAATTCCTCCGATTCGAGGAATCGCTCGAAAGTGGACTCGTCGACAAATTCGTAGTGCGCCTGGTAGTGCCACTTGTCGTCGCCCATCAGGTGCTTGTAGCGCTTGGCACTGACGGCGCCGTTGAAGCGCAGCAGCTGGGGGCAGTGCTCTGATTCGTACCAGCGATTGAAGGCTTCTTCCTGGTCCGGGGTGATGGTGGCCTTGACGACGAAAAGCACGGGCGGCATGGCGGGTTCCTTTGCCTCGGGCTGGGGGATCGCTAGAGTGGAACGATTGAGCTGAGCGATCAATGGAACAGCGACATGCGCCTTGAGAACAAGACCGCTGTCGTCACCGGTGGCGCCCAAGGCATCGGCCTGGCCATCGCCCGACGCTTTGCCGCCGAAGGTGCTGCTGTGGTGCTTGGGGACTTGCAGGTCGAAAAGGGCGAGGCGGCAGCGGCGGCGATCGTGGCCGAGGGCGGTGCGGCACTATTCGTGCGCTGTGACGTGGGCGAGTCGAATGAATCCGGCGCCCTGGTCGAGGCCGCAGCCGAACGCTTCGGCTGCCTCGACATCTGCATCGCCAACGCCGGCATCAGCCATCGCGCCGAATTCCTCGAACTCGAGCCTGCCGACTTCGAACGCGTCATGCGGGTCAACCTGATGGGCGTCTTACACGTCGGCCAAGCGGCGGCCCGGCAGATGGCCACCCAAGGCGGCGGCGGCGCCATCGTCAACATGGCCTCTATCAATGCCCTGACCGGCATCCCCGATCAGGTGCCCTACGGCGTCAGCAAGGCTGCCGTCAACGGTCTCACCCGGCTGATGGCGATCGCGCTGGCCGACCGCGGCATTCGCGTCAATTCCATCGGCCCGGGCAGCGTCTCGACCGAACTCTCGCGCGAGATGGTCTTCAATGATCCGGAAAAGAAGCGCACGGCGCTCAGCCGCACGCCGCTCGGCCGCCTGGCCGAGGTCGACGAGATCGCCGCCGTGGCGCTATTCCTGGCCAGCGACGAGTCGTCGTATGTCACCGGGCACTGCCTCTACGCCGACGGCGGCCGGTTGCCGCTGATGTACACGGTACCGGTCGAAAACTAGTTCGCCGACGCCTTAGAATTCAGCCGCCAGTCCCGGCACTTTCACGCGCACCCGATAGAGCGCCGTCGAGCAGGCCAGGAAAAGACTGCACATGTCGTCGTCGCCCCAAGTGAAGTTGGCCGTCACCGCCGGCGTGCGGATGACACCCAGGCAGTTGGCGTCCCGGTCGAAAACATGGACGCCGCCGGGCCCCGAGCAATAGACGTTTTCGGCGCTGTCGATCTTGAGGCCGTCGGGCCCGCCGTCGCCCTCGCCGGTGGTCTCGGCCCAGAGCCGGCTGTTGGAGATGGAGCCGTCAGCGCCGACGTCGAAGACGCGGATGTGCATGCGTTCTGTGTCGTTGACGAAGAGCCGGCTTTCATCGAGCGAAAAACAAAGCCCGTTGGGTTGGGCGAAATCGTCGGCCAGCAGCATCAGGGTCTGGTTTTGGGGTGCAATGCGATAGACGCCCTGGAAGTCGAGATCTTGGGCACGCGGCACGCCGAAATATTCGTTACGGCCGTAAGTCGGATCGGAGAAGTAGATGGCACCGTCACGCTTGACGATGATGTCGTTGGGGCTGTTGAGCTCCCGGTCGCCATAGTGCGTGGCCAGCACGCTGATCGAGCCGTCGGCCTCGGTGCGGCTGACGCTACTGGTAGCGTGCTCGCAGGTGACGATGCGGCCCTGGCGGTCCCAGGCGTTACCGTTGGCCATGTTACTCGGTCTGCGGAACGTGGTAATGCCCTCGGCGGCGCTCCAGCGACGCATGTGGTTGCCCGGCATGTCGCTGAAGATCAGATACTTCTCGTGCGGGTGCCAGATTGGCCCTTCGGTGAAATCGAAACCCGAGCCCAACTCCTCGAATTCAACGTCGTCGCCAACTACCGCACGGAAGCGGTCGTCACGAACTTCGACGCTCATGATGCCTCCTCGTTAAGCTGCTTGACCGACTTGTTGCCGACGTACCATTCCTCGGCCGTGATGTCTTGGAAGACCACCCAAATGGCCTCCTTGGGGATCTCGGTGACGTCGTTGATGGTGTCGACGACGCGGCGGCTGATCTCGTCCTTGCGCTCTTGGCTGTGGCCTTCGACGATGCGGATGTTGACGAACGGCATTATGATCCTCCCGTTATTGCTGACAGGGATAATAACAAGTTTACCGGGAGATCGACACATATGCCGCTACTAGGTCAGGCCTTTCTCGCAATCTGGAACGACGTCACACCGGGTTGGGACGATGAGTTCAACCTCTGGCACACGCGTGAGCACATCCCCGAGCGGGTGGGCGTCAAGGGCTTTCTGCGCGGCCGGCGCTACGTCGACTGGCAAGCCGAGCGACAGCGCTATTTCATGCTCTACGAGGCCGAAGACCTCGAGGTCTTCCGCGGCCCGGACTACCTGAAACGCCTCAATAACCCCTCGCCATGGACGCAGCAGGTGATGCCCGAGTTTCTTAATTTCGTGCGCGGCGCCTGCCGGCCGCTGGTGTCCGGGGGGCTCGGTGTTGGCGGTGCCATGGCGACGTTGCGGTTTAGCCAAACCTCAGCGGGGGAGAAGCTGGTTGGGCTGGCCCCGGATCTCCTTGATTTGCCAGGCGTCACCGCGGTCCACGTCGGATTGGCCGAAGACGCCGTCACCAACCAAACCACCAACGAGCGCAAGATGCGTGCAGCCACCGATGACCGGAGCTTCGCCGCCCTGGCCCTGATAGAAGGTCTGGGCCGTCTTGAACTGACGGCCCAAATGCCAACCATCCAGGCAGCGGTGGCGGAACTGCCCGACGGCGCGCCCGAGATCGGGCTCTACGACGCGGCGTTCATCCTCGATGGGACCTAAATCGCTTCAGTCTCGCCGGTAGCTCACCAACTCGATCGTCGTGCCCCAAGGCGCGCGGGTGTAACGATAGCGGTCGTCCGGCCCGCATTCCGGGTCGGGCATGCGGTGGGGCCCGCTCATGAGCTCGCCACCGTGCTCCTCGATGCGCCGGCAGGCGGCATCCATGTCGTCGACGAAGATGGCCAAGTGTTGCAGGCCATAGTCGCTGGGTCTTAGCGGCGGTTGCTGCTCAGGCGCCCAATATTCGAATAGTTCGATCCGCGGCCCCTCGCGCAGTTGCAACATACGAGCCGCCCGCATCTCGGCGCCGGCCGGCAGGCCGAGGCTCTGCTCGACCCTCTCTCCCTTGGCCGGCTTGGCGCTCTTGGCCCAAACCTCCTGTTCGATTTCAGCTCCGAAGACAGTCGCGAAATAGGCCGTGGCGGCCTCCAGGTCGGGAACCGTGATGCCGATGTGGTCGAGTCCTCGGCTGAGTTTTTTGCTGTCGGTCATGGCGATCTTTGCTCCAGGCGATAAGATCGACATGGTAGGAGCGGAATTTCCAGGGAGCGAGAGATATCGTCATGAGCGTACCCATCGCCGTCATCGGCGCCGGCATCATCGGCGCCCGCCACGCCCGCCTGGCTGTTGCCGAGCCCAAATGCCGCCTGGTCGCCTTGGTCGATCCCGCCCCAGCGGCCGCCGAGCTGGCAGCCGAGTTGGGTGTGCCGCACTACGCCGAGCCCGAAGCCATGCTGGCGAGCGAAACCCCGGAAGGCGCGGTCATCGCCGTACCAAACGATTTGCATGCGCCGGTGGGGATCATGTGCGCCGAGCGCGGAATCCATTTGCTGATGGAAAAGCCGGTGGCCGAAAGCGTCGCCGTGGGCCGCAGCATCGTCGAGGCGGCAGAGCGCGCCGGTGTCGCCATGATGGTCGGCCACCACCGCCGCTTCGACCCGGCCCTGGAGGCAGCAAAGCGCATCGTGGCCGACGAGATCGGCGGCCTGATCGCCGTCTCTGCCATGTGGTCGGCGCGCAAGCCGGACCCCTACTACGACGTCGCCTGGCGCCGCCAGGCCGGCGGCGGTCCGGTACTGATCAACATGATCCACGACATCGATGCCCTGCGCCACATCTGCGGCGAAATCGTCAGCGTCTACGCCGAGACCGTGCCCAGCCGACGCGGCCACCCGGTGGAAGACACGGCCGCCGTGGTGCTGCGCTTTGCCAGCGGAGCCCTGGGCACCATCACGCTTTCAGATGCCGCGCCCTCGCCTTGGGGCTGGGAGGCCGGCACCGACGACAACCCCGGCATCGCCGCCTCGGGCCAAAACTGCTACCGCTTCGTAGGCGCCACGGGTTCGCTGGATTTTCCCAATCTCACTCTGTGGCGTCACCAAGGAGAAATTCCCGGCGGCTGGCAGTTGCCCTACGTCAGCGAACAGCGCCCGCTGGGCGAGCGCGATTCCCTGGCCTGGCAAATGCGCCACTTCTGCCATGTGGTTCGCGGCGAAGAGCTCCCCCGCGTTTCTGGCCGCGATGGCCTGGCTACTCTGGCCGCCACCATGGCGGTGCACCACTCCGCCAGCAGCGGCGGCCCTGTCAGCCCCGACAAATAAGGGGCGTTCGAGCTTGGCGATCACGGTCTTGTGTGGGTCTGGACGAGAATTTTGGGCTAGACCGGTGCCGGAAAGGCGGGCAGTATCCTTTCCGGCTGCAATTGGGGCGTGAAAAAGGTGATATGATGATACCAAAGTTTGTCCAACGCTTGGCTTTTGTCTTGGTTCTGCTGGCGCCCATTTCGGTGCAGGCGAGCGGGAGCTATATTCCTTATTCTCCGCAGGCAGTAAAAACGGCGCTGGGCCAGGGCTGTGCGGTTCTGCTCGATTTCACCGCCAAGTGGTGAAGCACCTGCCAACGCCAGATCCGTGTGATCGAGGCACTCAGGTCAGAAAACAACGCATACGACAAAAAAATTGCCTTCGTGGAAATAGATTGGGACCAACACCGCAGCTCCCCGATCAGCAAGGAATATAAGGTTTACCGCCAGTCCACCCTGGTGATAGTGACGGGCGAAGGCGAAGCCGGACGGCTGCTCGCCCGGACCGAAAAAGCCACGATCAAGGACTTGCTCGACAAAGGTCTCAAAGCCACGCCGGTTGGTTCCAAACCCTGTACGGGGTGAAAACTCGCGCTGCCGGCCTTCAGGCCCCGTAGCGCGCTTCCAGGTGTGAGCGGAAAGCTGCCGTACCGAGCGGAGCGCCGGTAGCACGGGTGACGATCTCGGCCGTCGAAAGCGACGAGCCAATCTCGTGCACGTTGGGCCGAAGCCAGGCCAGGAGTGGCCCGAAATCACCCCGGCCGAGGGCTTCGGGAATGCCGCTGTCGGCGCTTCGGGCGGCAGCGAAAAATTGGGCCGCAGCCAAGGCGCCAAGGGTGTAGGTGGGAAAGTAGCCGAACGCGCCTTCGGGCCAATGGATGTCCTGCAAGCAACCGTCGCGGTCGTCGGCAGGAGTTATGCCGAGCAGCGCCTGCATGCCGTCGCGCCAGGCACCGGGCAACTCCGCCACCTTCAGATCCCCCGCCAGCAGCGCCCTCTCCAGCCGCGCGCGCAAGATGATGTGCAGCGGGTAACTGACCTCATCTGCGTCGACGCGGATCAGGCCCGGCGCCACGCGGTGGCTGTGGCGGATCAGGTTTTCGGTCTGCCACGCCGGGCCGGAAACCTGGAAGGCACGGCAAAGCTCAGGTGCCAGCCAGGCCAGGAATTGGGGGCTGCGGCACGCCTGCATTTCGATGATCAGGGATTGGCTTTCATGCAGCGTCATGCCGCGGGCCTGGCCCACCGGCTGGCCGCGCCAGGCGGCCGGCAGGCCGCGCTCGTAAAGGCCGTGACCGCCCTCATGCAAGACCGCCATCAAGGCATGGCTGAAGTCGGGGCCGTAGCGCGTGGTCAGGCGCACATCGTCCGGTGTGCCGCCCGAAAAAGGATGGTGGCTCTCGTCCAGGCGGCCATGCGCGAAATCGAAACCCAGCGCCGCCAACGGGCGGGGCGCCAGGGCGCGCTGGGCGTCCGCGGGGATTTCGACGTCGAAGGGGATAGCCGGCTGCGCGGCCTGGTGCTGGGCCGTGGCCGCCAAGAACTCAGGCAGGAAAGATTCCAGCTCGTTGAAGATCGGTACGATCTGAGCCCATTTCGTCCCCGGATCGTAGGCATCCAGAAGCGCGTCATAGGGTTGGCAATCAAACGCTGAGGCCTTGGCGGCGGCCGCCTGCCTCGTGAGATCGACGACGCCTTCGAGATCCGGCTGCAGCCTCGCGAAATCGTCGTCGTGACGGGCCTCACGCCAAGCCATCTCCGACGCCGATGTGGCCTGGCTGAGAGCCTCGACGAGGTCCGCTGGCAGCGCTCTGGCGTGACGTCTGAGGCGCCGCATCTCCTCACGGTTGGCGGTCTGCCAGGGATCCAGGGCCTCCGCTTCGGATTGCTCCAGCAGGTCGCCAATCTCCGGCGTCACCAGCAGTTGGTGGCTAAGCCCGGCTAAGGTGGCGAGCTGTTCGGCCCGGGCTGTAGCACCTCCCGGCGGCATCATTACGGCACCATCCCACTGCAACTGAGCCTGGGCGCCGGCCAGATCGTCGAGGCGCTTGAAGCGCCGCTCCAGTTCGGCGTAAGCGCTCACGGCGCAGCTCGAAGGCGGCGGCGGAAGAGGGTGAAGATGACTACCAGCGCCACCGCCAGGGCATACCAGGTGAGGGCGTAGCGGCGGTGGTTGTCGGCGAGTTGGTGGCGGCCGAGACCGCCCAGCGGCAGGCTATCGGCATTGGGCCCCGCCTCGACTTCGACCAACAGCGGCGCCAGCTCGAGGCGCACCTGGCGGGCCATGGCAGCCAGGTCGACGACGAACCAGGTGTTGCCGGCGGCGTCGTTGTCGGGCGTGAAGGGCCCGCGGGGGAAGTGTACGCGGGCGATTCCGGTCAGGCTGACCGGGCCCACCGTCTGGCCCGCCGGGCGGCTGGCAGGATGGCGGCGATCGAGTGGCACCCAGCCGCGGTCGATCAGCACGGCCGGGCCCTCGGACCGGATCAGCGGCGTCAGCACGTGAATGCCGGCGACGCCACGATGGCTGCGGCCATAGAGCTGAAGCTCGCGGTCATGGGCGAAGCGGCCCTCCAGGTGCACCCGGCGGAAGTCGAATTCTGTCCCCGGCGCCGGCGGCAACGCCACCTCCGGGCGGGCCAGGCTGACAGCGCGTTCGGCCTTGAGGCCGGCCTTCCACTCGGCGCGCTGAAGCTGCCAGGTACCGAGCGCCAAAAGCGCCACCAGGAGGGGCCAGAAAGTCAGCGCCGACCAGCGCCGGGCATCACTGGCGATGGTTTTGCTCCCCAGCCTTATGATGGAACTGCAGCGCGATCAACACGGCCTTGAAGGGCCGCAGCAGCCAGAGCGATAGTCCCAATGCAGTGGGCGTCCAGAGTACCAGATGCAGCCACACCGGCGGCCCGAAGTTGACCTCGACGACGAGCGCCGCGGCGACCACCACAAAGCCCACCAGCATGACCACAAACACGGCCGGACCGTCGCCCGAATCTTCGGCCGCCAGGTCGAGGCCGCAATGGCTGCAAACCGGCGCCACGGCCAAGTAGCCGGCAAACAGCTTGCCCCGGCCGCAGCCCGGGCAACGGCAGCGCAGGCCGGCCAAAATTGGTGAGAAATGCGGGCTAACTGCCACCCCACCAGTAGATGCAGGTGAACAGAAAGAGCCAAACCACGTCGACGAAATGCCAGTACCAGGCTGCCGCCTCGAAGCCGAAGTGGTGATCGGGCTTGAAGTGGCCCTTGTAGGCCCGCACCAGGCAGACGGTAAGAAAGATGGTGCCGACAATGACGTGCAGGCCGTGAAAGCCGGTGGCCATGAAGAAGGTCGAGCCGTAGATACCGCCGGTGAAGGCAAAGGGCGCGTGTATGTATTCGTAGGCCTGCAGAGCGGTGAAGAGGGCGCCCAGAATGACGGTCAGCCAGAGCCCGTTGATCAGGCCACGGCGGTTGCCCTGGACGAGTTCGTGGTGCGCCCAGGTCACCGTGCAGCCCGAGCTCAGCAGGATGATGGTGTTGAGAAAGGGGATGGTCCAGGGGCTGAAGGTCTCGATGTCGCTGGGCGGCCAAATGCCGCCGATGGCTTCGGTGGGAAAAAGGCTGGCGTTGAAGAAGGCCCAGAACCAGGCCACGAAGAACATCACCTCGGAGGCGATGAAGAGCACCATGCCGTAGCGCAGGCCAAGCTGCACCACCGGCGTGTGGTCGTCCTTGAAGGTCGCCTCCTGGATCACGTCGCGCCACCAGACGAACATGGTGTAGAGCATCATGGCGAGGCCGATGGGCAGCACCCAGACGGTCATGTCGTGCATGTACATGACCAACCCGCCCGCCAGCACCAGTGCCGAAAGGGCGCCGAGTGCGGGCCACGGGCTGGGCTCGACGAGATGGTAGTCATGATCTTTGGCGTGGCTATCGGCCATGGCTGCTGAACTCCTGCAAGCGGCTGATCATTGCTCGCCGTCCGCCGCCGGCGGACGAGCGAAGAAGGTGTAGGAGAGGGTGATGGTGTCGACGCCTTCGAGATCGCGGTCGTTGACGATATCGGGATCGATGAAGAACGACACCGGCATGTCGGCGCTCTGACCGGCGGCCAGGGTCTGCTCGGTGAAACAAAAGCACTCGATCTTGTTGAAATAGGGCCCGGCGATGTGCGGAGTCACGTTGAAGGTGGCACTGCCGGTGACGCTCTTGGGGCTGGGATTGTGGGCCCGGTAGAAAGCCAGGGTCTCTTCGCCCAGGCGCAGCTTGACCTGGCGCTGGACGGGGGCGAAGCGCCACGGCATGCCTCGCGCCGTGTCGGCGTTGAACTGCACCGTGATGAAGCGGTCCAACACCTGGGCCGGGGCTGCAATGGCGACCCGCGAGGTGCCGCCGTAGCCGGTGACTTGGCAGAACAGGCGATAAAGCGGCACCGAGGCGAAGGCCAACCCGGCCATGCCGACCACCAGACCGGCCAGCAGCAGCGCCGTGCCGTGGCGGCGCAGGTGTAGGCTTTTGGTGGCGTCCATCCCGTCGCTCATCAGGTCGCCCCTTGAAGCTTGACGATGGTGATGACGAAGAACAGCACCACCAGCGCCAGCAACACGCCACCCAACGCCAGGTTTCGCTGGCGCAGTTTGCGTTGCCCGTTCGCCGCGTTCATCTCAGGCCACTCCCAGAAGGCCGCGGTCGACCAGCATCAGAGCGAAGAGGAGGAAGAGATAAAGGATCGAGAAGCCGAAGAGGCGGCGCTCGGCACCGGGCCGGGCCCGCCAGACGGCCCCTGCCGCCAGCACCAGGGCGACCCCCAGCCCGAGCGCCAATATGCCGTACAGCGCGCCCACCGTGCCCAAAGCCCAGGGTGTGATGGTCAGCGGCACAAGGGCCAGGCTGTAGGCCAGGATCTGGCGCCGGGTCGCGCGCTCACCCGCTACCAGCGGCAGCATCGGCACGCCGGCCCGGGCGTAATCGTCGCCGCGATATAGCGCCAGCGCCCAGAAATGCGGCGGTGTCCAAAAAAAGATTATGGCCACCAGGGCCAGCGGCTCGAGTCCTACCTGGCCGCTGGCGGCCGCCCAACCGATCAGCGGCGGCAGCGCCCCGGCCAGGCCGCCGATGACGATGTTCTGGGGCGTCCGGCGCTTCAGCCATATGGTGTAGACAAAGACGTAAAAAGCGATGGTGAAGGCCAGCAGGAAAGCTGGCAGCAAGCCCACCGCCAACCCCATCAGAGCGACCGAGGCCACCGCCAGGCTGACGCCGAAGCCCAAGGCATCCCCGGGTGCCACCACGCCGCGCGGCAGCGGGCGGTCGCAGGTGCGGCTCATCAGGGCGTCGATATCGGCCTCGTACCACATGTTGATGGCGCCCGAGGCGCCAGCGCCTACGGCGATGCACAGGAGAGCCACGAAGCCCAGTACCGGGTGCAGCCCGCCCGGCGCCAGCACCAGGCCGACGAAAGCGGTAAACACCACCAGCGACATCACCCGGGGCTTGAGCAGCGCCACATAGTCGCCCACCCCCGCTACTTGGTCAGAGACGGGGCTGGCCACCCCGATGGTTATGCTGGGTTCGCGCACCGGCCGCCCGCCTCCTCAATTCACCTTGGGTAGCTGATCGTAGGTGTGCCAAGGCGCCGGCGAGGGATGGCTCCACTCCAGAGTCGTTGCGCCCTCGCCCCAGGGATTGTCGGCACACTTCTCGCCGGCCGCAAAGGTGCGCCAGACGACGATCAGGAACAGGAGCGCGCTCAGCCCCGCGACGTAGGAGCCCAGCGAGGAAACCATGTTCCAGCCGCTAAAGGCGTCGGGATAGTCGGGGATACGTCGCGGCATACCGGCCAGTCCGAGGAAATGCATGGGGATGAGGGCCAGATTTACGCCAATGAACATGGTCCAAAACTGCAACTTGCCCAGCAGTTCGGGGTATTGGCGGCCCGTCATCTTGCCGATCCAGTAGTAGAAGCCGGCGAAGACGCCGAACAGCGCCCCGATCGACATGGTGTAGTGGAAGTGGCCGACCACGAAATAGGTGTCATGCAGCGCCACGTCGGCACCGGCATTGGCCAGCACCACGCCGGTGACGCCGCCGACGGTGAAGAGGAAAATGAACCCCATGGCATAGAGCATGGGCGTCTTGAACTCGATCGAGCCGCCCCACATGGTGGCGATCCAACTGAAGATCTTAATGCCCGTGGGCACCGCGATGACCATGGTGGCGGCCAGGAAGTAGGCATCGGCATCGACATCCATGCCCACCGTGTACATGTGGTGGGCCCAGACGATGAAGCCGACGAAGCCGATGGCCACCATGGCGTAGGCCATGCCCAGGTAACCGAACACCGGCTTTTTGGCGAAGGTCGAGACCACCTGGCTGATGATGCCGAAGGCCGGAATGATCAATATGTAGACCTCGGGGTGGCCGAAGAACCAGAACAGGTGCTGCCAGAGCAGGGGGTCGCCGCCTTGCGAGGCGTCGAAGAAGGCGGTGCCGAAATTGCGGTCGGTGATCAGCATGGTCAGGCCGCCGGCGAACACCGGCAGCGAAAGCAGCAACAAAAATGCCGTCACCAGAATCGACCAGACAAACAGCGGCATCTTGTGCAGCGTCATGCCGGGCGCTCGCATATTGAAGATGGTGGTGATGAAGTTGATGGCGCCCAGGATCGACGAAGCGCCGGCTAGGTGCAGGCTGAGAATGGCCATGTCGACGGCCGGCCCGGGATGGCCTGACGTCGACAGCGGCGCGTAGGCGGTCCAGCCGACGCCGGGGCCGTCACCGGTGAAGGCCGAACCGACGAGCAGCACGGCCGAGGGCGGCAGCAGCCAGAAGCTGATGTTGTTCATGCGTGGGAAGGCCATGTCGGGCGACCCGATCATCAGCGGCACGAACCAGTTGCCGAAGCCGCCGATCAGCGCCGGCATGATCAAGAAGAACACCATGATCAAGCCGTGGGCCGTCATGACCACGTTGTAGAGCTGATAGTCGTCGCCGAAGACTTGAGCCCCCGGCGCTTGCAGCTCCCAGCGCAGCAGCACCGAAAAGAGCCCGCCAATGATGCCGAACACCACCGCGAAGACGATGTACATGGTGCCGATGTCTTTGTGGTTGGTCGAATAGAGCCAACGCCGCCACCCTTGGGGATGGGCGGCAGCGTGGTGCGCCTCGGTGGCGCCTGCGGTCTGGGCCGTTTCGCTCATGGTCCGATATTCCCTTCTCTACTCGCCTGCCACAGCAGGGGTCTTCTGGGCCAGCCTGGTTGGCTTAGCCGGAGTTTGGGCGGAATACTCCTGCTTGGCCTTGACCACCCAGGCCGCGAAGTCCTGCTTCGACACGGCCCGCACGGTGATTGGCATGAAACCGTGGGCCTGGCCACAAAACTCGCTGCACTGGCCGTAATAGGTACCCGGGCTTTCTATCCTGACCCAGGTCTGATTGAGCCGGCCGGGCACTGCATCCATCTTGATGCCAAAGGCCGGAACGGCCCAGGCGTGGATCACGTCACCGGCCGTGATGATGATGCGGATGGTGGTGTCGACCGGCAGCACGACGTGGTTGTCGGTCTCCAGCAGGCGGGGCTGATCGGGCTTGAGATCCTCGTCCGCCACCATGTTGGCATCCATCTCGAAACCGCCGTGGTCGGGATACTGGTAGGTCCAGTAAAACTGGTTGCCCACCACCTTCAGCGTCATGTCGGCCTTTGGGATGTCTTTCTCGAGATAGAGCAACTTAAAGGACGGCACCGCGATGACCACCAGGATGAGGATCGGTATCACCGTCCACGCCACCTCGAGCAGCGTGTGGTGCGAACGCCGCGAGGGCGTTGGATTGGCCTTGGCATTGAAGCGCACGATGATGATGGCCAGCAGCATCATGACGAAAATGGCGATGGCGAAGATGATCACCAGCAAGAGATCATAGAAATTGTCGATGGCGCCCATCACCGGCGTGACTGCCGGCTGAAAGCCAAGCTGCCAAGGCTGGGGTTGCGCCGCCTGGGCAGCCGGGCCGCCGAGCAGCAGCGCCGTGACGATGCCGATCAAGGCGGCGGATGTTTGCTTCCAAGACATGGTTGTGCCTGTCCCCTCATGCGATTGGGCCAGTACGGCAACGAGTCGGACCGTCGCCGCTATGGCATGGGAATGTCGGGGACGCATCGCAATCGGCCGCCGCCAAATCGAACGGCGAAAAATATTTTCCTCTGGCGCGCCGCCAAGACTCCCCTAGTTCCTCCCAAACGGAACGCAGCGCAGAGGATACAACACCGGCCTTGACATTGCCTAGACCATATCCCACCAGAATACCTACGCGAATCCGTTTTCTTCGGATGATTCAAAACTGCTGCCAAAATGGCACACTGCAGAGAAAGGCCAAACCGCTTTCCCTTGCCTGCGACATTTTGTCGCACCTCGGATTGATCAAAAGCAACGACGAGTGGCGTTTTCTCAACCCCATCCCTTTCCCTTCAAAGAATCTGGCATCTCCGCCCGGCTGAGCTATGTTGTCTGCCGAAAGGTGCCCCGCCATGACCGATCCGACGACCGCCGAGCAGTTCTTCTTCAAGCGCCATGACCTCGACCGCGGTCGCGTCCAAACTCTGCTCGACGATGCCTTGCAGAGCAGCGACGATGGCGAGCTCTTTCTCGAATACTGCCAGTCCGAGCTGCTGGGCTGGGACGACGGCCGTCTCAAGACCGCCAGTTTCGATACCTCGCAAGGCTTCGGTTTGCGCGCGGTGGCCGACGAATCCACCGGTTACGCCCATGCCAGTGAACTCTCCGAGGCCTCACTCGGCCGCGCTGCCGGCGCCGTCGCCGCCGTGCGCCGGGGCCACGACGGCAGCTTCGCGGCCGACCCCGCCGGCACCAACCGGGCGCTCTATGGCGCTGACAATCCGCTGGGCGAAGCCGCCTTCGAGGACAAGGTGGCGCTCTTGGAAGCCCTCGACGCCTACGCCCGCGGCCTCGACGAGCGCGTGCGCCAAGTCTCGGCCACCTTGGCGGCATCGTGGCAGGTGGTTGAGATCATGCGCCCCGGTGGCGAGCGGGTGGGTGACGTGCGCCCCCTAGTGCGCCTGAATGTCTCGCTGGTGGTGGGCGAGGGCGAGCGCCAGGAGGCCGGCACCTACGGCTCCGGCGGCCGCACGCCCTATGCCGAATACCTGACCACCGGCACCTGGCAGGCCAGCGTCGACGAGGCGCTACGCCAAGCCCTGGTGAACCTGGAATCGGTGCCCGCCCCGGCCGGTCAGATGGCCGTCGTGCTGGGTCCGGGATGGCCCGGCATTCTGCTGCACGAAGCCATCGGCCACGGCCTCGAGGGCGACTTCAACCGCAAGCAAACCAGCGCCTTCTCCGGCCTTTTGGGTCAACGCGTGGCGGCGCCCGGAGTGACGGTGATCGACGACGGCACCATCGCCGACCGCCGTGGCTCGCTCAGCGTCGACGACGAAGGCACGCCGACCGGCCGCACCGTGTTGATCGAAGACGGCATCCTCAAGGGCTATCTTCAGGACCGCCTCAACGCCCGCCTCATGGGCACAGCCCCTACCGGCAACGGGCGGCGCCAGGACTATGCCCACGCCCCCATCCCGCGCATGACCAACACCTTCATGCTGGCCGGCGAGCGTGAGCCCGAGGACATCATCAAGAGCGTCGACAACGGCCTCTACGCAGTTGCTTTCGGTGGTGGCCAAGTCGACATCACGTCCGGCAAGTTCGTCTTCACCTGCACCGAGGCCTACAAGATCGAAGGCGGCAAGGTGGGCGCCCCGGTCAAGGGCGCGACGCTGATCGGCAACGGTCCCGACGCCCTCACCCGGGTTGGCGCCGTGGCCAACGACATTGAACTGGACCCCGGTATCGGCACTTGCGGCAAGGACGGCCAGGGCGTGCCAGTAGGCGTCGGCCAGCCCACCATGCTGATCGAAAGCCTCACCGTCGGTGGCACCGAAGCCAGCTAAGCCAGATTTTCTCACCGGATATGGATCACGACGCGCGCCTTCGCGCCTTGCAGCACACGCTGAGTGAGCGCGGCTTGGCCGGGGCGCTGCTCTTTAATTCCCGAGACGTCTTCTATTACAGCGGCACGACGCAGCCGGGCTGGCTGGCGGTGCGGCCGGACGAGGCCGTGCTGTTCATCTCCAGCGGCATCGACTTCGCCCGCCGTGACACCGGCTGGAGCGAGGACCGCCTGGTCGAGGAGCGCCGGTTGGAAGTCATCTGCCGCCGCATGTTTCCGGGAGGCGGCCGCACAGAGCGCGTGGGCATCGAGCTCGACGTCATCACGGCGGTCAGCCGCGACGCATTGTCGGCCTGCCTGGGTGAGCGCGAGTTGGTCGATCTCTCGCCCCAGATCCTGACCCAGCGTGCCATCAAGGACGCCCAGGAACTTGAATTACTGGCCGCCGCCTGCCGGGTTTTGGAAGCCGGCCACCTGGCTGCCGTGGCGAGTTGGCGGCCGGGACAGAGCGAGCTCGAAATGTCGGCGGTGCTTGAGCATGGCCAGCGCCTGGCCGGCCACGAGGGCAGCTTTTTCATTCGCCAGCCGGGCTTTGACATGGGCCGCGGGCCGTTCGCCTCGGGGCGCAACATCGGCATCATCAGCGGTCTTGTCTTCACCATCTCCGGCGTCGGCCTGAGCGCTGCCGTGCCGGTCGGCGCATCTCAGCGCATCGTCGAAGCCGGCGACCTGGTGGTGGTCGACGTCCCTGCCTGCGTCGGCGGATACCACGGCGACCAGTCGCGCAGCTACCGGGTCGGCAGCGCCGCCACACCCGATGGCGCTGAACAGGCCCACGCCGCTCTACGCCAAGTCTCCGACACCATCATTGCCGCCATGGTGCCGGGACAAAGCGCTGGCGGGCTTTTTGTCGTGGCAATCGAGGCCGCGGCTGAAAACGGCATCGCCGAGGGTTTCCTGGACTTTCCCTCCGGTGCCCAGGCCCACTTCATCGGCCACGGCATCGGCCTCGAAGGCAATGAGCCGCCGTTCCTGGTCAAGGGCGGCAGCGCCCGACTCAAAGCCGGCATGGTGCTGACGGTAGAGATCCACGCCTGTCTCGCGGCCGGCCTGATGGTCAAGCTGGAGGACATGGTGGTGGTCGAAGAAGGCGGCGGCCGGCTGCTGACCATCACGCCGCGCGAGTTGATCCAGGTCGGCTAGAGCGATTCGCGTTTGGAATTAGTCTGTCACTCCCGCGAAAGCGGGAGCCCAGGTTTGTTTGGTTTTTTCAAGTGACCGCCGCGGACAGGCACTGATGTGGATCGCACGAAATCCAGATCCACTCTAATAAGCGTATTCATCGAAGAGTGGATCGACCGATCCCTGCCAGCGGGTCTCATAGGCTTCGAGCAGATCCTCCGCCGGGGTGTGGCCGGCATCGATGACGCTGCGCAGCGCGTCGAGAAAGTGAGTCTCGTTGTCGCCGAAGGAATCGAGCCGGGCGCGCCGCTTGAGGCCCTCACCGGCAATTTTCACCACTTCGGCAGCCCAGTCGAGCACCGGCCGGCCACGATGCTGCGCCTTGAGGGCGCGGCGCGGCACTTCGCGGGCCAGGGCAGCGCGCTCCTCCATGGTCCAATCGCAACAGAGCTGCCAGGCGTCATCCAGGGCGCCCTGGTCGTAGAAGAGGCCCGTCCACAGCGCCGGCAGCGCGCAAAGCCGGCGCCAGGGACCACCGTCGGCACCACGCATCTCGAGGAAGGTCTTGAGTCGGGCCTCGGGGAACAGCGTCGTCAGGTGGTCCTCCCAGTCCTGCAGCGTCGGGCGCTGGCCGGGAAGCTCCGGCAGCTCTCCGGCCAAGAAGTCGCGGAACGACTGGCCCGAGGCATCGACATAGTCCTCGCCGCGGTGGACGAAATACATCGGCACGTCGAGGGCATAGTCGACGTAGCGCTCGAAGCTCATGCCGTCCTCGAAGACGAAGGGCAAGAGCCCGGTGCGATCGGGATCGGTGTCGCTCCAGATATAGTTGCGGTAGCTGAGAAAGCCGTTGGGCCGCCCCTCGCCGAAGGGTGAGTTGGCGAACAGTGCCGTGGCGATGGGCTGCAGCGCCAGGGCGACGCGAAACTTCTTCACCATGTCGGCCTCGGAGCCGAAATCCAGGTTCACCTGTACCGTAGCCGTGCGGAACATCATGTCGAGGCCGAGGCGGCCGCGCGTCGGCATGTAGCGGCGCATGATACCGTAACGGCCCTTGGGCATGACCGGTGTTTCCTCGATCCGCCACTTGGGCTGGAAGCCGAGCCCGAGAAAGCCGATACCCAGGCCCTCGGCCACCTCGCGCACCTGATCGAGATGGCTGTGCACTTCATCGCAGGTCTGGTGCAGCGTCTCCAGCGGCGCTCCCGAGAGCTCGAGCTGGCCGCCCGGCTCCAGCGTCACGGCCTGCTGGCCAAGCCCCAGCGATATAACGTTGTCGCCCTCGTACTTGGGCTTCCAGCCGAAGCGCTGCAGACCCTCCAGCACGGCGCGCACCCCGGCTGCGCCCTCATAGGGGATGGACCTCAAATCGGCGTGGAAGAATCCGAACTTCTCATGCTCGGTACCGATGCGCCAGTCGGCCACCGGCTTCGAGCCCTGCTCGAGGTATTCGATCAGGTCGGTCCGGCTCTCGGCTATATCGCTCTTGGCCCCAGTTTCGGCCATGGCCTCCTCGTGGATACTGTGGGGGTCGCCGGGGGCGACGCGAAGGATCAATCTGCTTGCTCAGGTAGCAGTTCCGAATCCCCCCCGCAAGCCCCGCCGCCAGTCACATTTTGGCGATATTGCCGGCCAGCGCCTGCCACAAGCCGAGAACCACTACGGCAGCCGTGTCGGCGCGCAGCACGCGGGGGCCAAGATCGACGCCGACGGCCGCCGCCAGGCCGTCGAGCCGGACCGCCTCGTCCGGGGCAAAGCCGCCTTCGGGTCCGACCAGCAAATCGGCCGGTGCTTGGCAAGCGGCAAACAGCGCCGCCGCCGGCTGGCCACCACCGCGTTCGTCGCACCAATAAAGCGGGCGGGCGCCGGGCCAGGCCGCCAGCAATTCATCGAGCGCCCTCGGCTCGGCCAGCTCAGGCACCTCCAGCCGGCCGCATTGCTCGGCCGCCTCGCGGGCATGAGCGGCCAGGCGCGGTAGGTTGAGGCGCCGGACGGCTGTGTAGCGCGTCATCACCGGCTGCAGCCGTGTCACCCCGAGCTCGGTCGCCTTTTCGACCAGGATCTCGAGCCGGGATCGTTTGAGCGGCGCGAACAGCAGCCCGAGGTCGGCGGCTGTCGGCTGGGCCAGAACCCGCTCACGCAGCGCCACCCGGCAGGCCCGGCGGCCACTGTCGATCATCTCGGCCCGCCACTCGCCGTCGCGCCCGTTGAAAAGCGCCAGCTCGTCACCGCGGCCGAGCCGCATCACCTTCACCAGATAGTGGCACTGGTCGTGATCGAGCTCGAGATCAATTTCCGAATCCAGGGCGGCTTCAACGTAGAGCCGAATTTTGGGACGCATTTGCGGCATGGCCTCAGCATGGCACAGCTTGAGCAGCGGCAAAAATGGCGATAGATCTTTGCCATGTCCGAAGAGCGTGACCAGAGGCCCAACGAAATGCCCCCCCCGGGGGCCGTGGGGGGCACCATCGCCGATGCTCCGGCCGACAATTGGGTCGATCGCCGGGCACCGCCGGCGTTGCGCCCCTATTTCAAGCTCTCGCGCTTCGACCGTCCAATCGGCGCCTGGCTCTTGCTTTGGCCCGGCCTCTGGGCCCTGGCCCTGGCTGCCGGCCAGCCGGCGGCGCCAAGCTGGCGGCCCGAGGTCGCCGCGAACTGGCCCGATCCCATCCTCCTGGTGCTTTTCTTCCTTGGCGCCTTCGTCATGCGCGGCGCCGGCTGCACCTATAACGACATCGTCGATCGCAACTTCGACGGCCTGGTCGAACGCACCGCACTGCGCCCCATCCCCAGCGGTCAGGTCAGCGTGGCCCAGGCCATCGCCTACATGATCGGGCAGGCACTGGTGGGCTTCGTCATCCTGCTCAGCTTCAACGACTTCGCGATTTGGCTGGGCGTTGCTTCGCTGGGCCTGGTGGCGATTTACCCGTTTATGAAGCGCATCACTTACTGGCCCCAATTCGTGCTCGGACTCACTTTCAATTGGGGGGCGCTCTTGGGCTGGGCGGCGGTCACTGGCGCACTCGACTGGGCGCCACTGATGCTTTACGTCGGCGGCATCTTCTGGACGCTGGGCTACGACACCATCTATGCCCACCAGGACAAGGAGGACGACCTGCTGATAGGTGTCAAATCCACCGCCATCAAGTTCGGCGAGGCCCGGACCAAACCCTGGCTCTATGGTTTCTACGCTGGCGCCATCGTCTTTTTCGCCGTCAGCGGCAGACTGGCCGGGCTAGGCCCCTTGTTCTTCGCCGGCCTGATGCTGGCCGCCTTCATGCTGACCTGGCAGGTCCGCACGCTGCAGCCCAACATCCCCGGCAACTGCCTCATCCGCTTCCGCGCCAACCACCCGTTCGGGTTGGTGCTTTTCTTCGCTATTGCGCTGGGCCACACGATTTAGGCAGTTATTCCGCTGAGAAGCAGTAAAGCAATCCGGCGCCACCGGTAGATTTCAGATTGTCCTGACTACAGCCCCGCGAGGCATGGGCCGTGGTCCAGGAAATATTGCCCCCGCCATGACGGTCATGGTGCCCGACGGTAGCGCTGCCTTTGTCGTTGCTGGTCCAGTTGCTGCACGTGTGATCTCCCTTTTCCCATGGGAAATATGCCGTACCGTCGTCCTTGGTGCCGGTGAGAATGTCGTGCTGGTTGGGTTTGTCGCCGCGGCCTTTGACCGGATTGCCGTTCTCGTCCACCGCGGTGCGCTTGACCAGGTTTGGGCTGATGTGCAGCTGATCGAGGTCGCTGGCGATCAAGTCGCCCCTGGCATTGTACCAGGGCCCCTGGCCGATGCGGTCACGGGCAGAGATGCCGCGCTTCTTTTCGTAATGGGTGGAGAGATAGGCCCGCCAGGAGCTGCGCTTGGAACCGGCCGCCTGGGCCAGCTTTTGGCAATGGGCATCGGCACCCGCCAGGCCACCGAGATTAGCACCGTCACTGATACCGACACTGGTAACGAAAAAACTCATGGCGTGATCGCCGGCCAGTGCGAGCGGGCCGCCGAACACTAGCGCCATTCCCACGGCGGCCGCAGTTGCAGTCAGTCTTGCTACGATTTTCACCTCGACTTCCTTTCGCTGTTGCCAGAAATCGGCCTCGAAAAACCGATGGGAATATTAGAACGAGGATAGTCACGTACCTAGTTACGGCAACCCGACATCACGGATAAATGAACGGCGTCGACCGCCGCCACCTTCCCAAAAGGCAGGAGGGAGTTGGCACAAAGAGTCAATTTCTTCCCCCTCCCCCTTGATGGGGGAGGGATGGGGTGGGGGTGATCGCCGGGGCCTTCGCAGCGCTACAGAATCTCGCGCAGCCGCGCAATGATCTCACCGTGCAAGCGCGGCGGGGCGGCGATGATGCCGTCGTGGCGGGGGTCCTCGAGATTGTATACCAGCGTCGAGCCGTCGGGGGCCGAGATCAGGCCGCCGGCTTCACGTACCACCAGATCGGCAGCAGCCAGGTCCCAGTCGGATTTTTCCGCCGTCGACACCGTGCCGTCGTAGTTCCCGGCCGCCACCAGTGACATGCGGTAGGCGATGGAGTTGATGAAGACGTAGTCCTGCTCGTAAACGGGCGGCCGGTTCTTGAGCTTCTTCATGGGCCCCGAGCCGGCCAGCAGCCGCGCCGCCTCGAGATCGGGACCGTCGGCCATCGTCAGCGTGCGTTCGTTGAGCCGCGCGCCGCCGCCCAGGCTGGCCTCGAACATCTCGTCGGAGGCCGGGTTGAAGACGGCGCCGGCGATGGTGCGGCCCTGCTCCACCAGGGCGACGCAGACCGCGAATTCGGGCTCGCCCTTGAGAAAAGCCCGCGTCCCGTCGATGGGATCGACCACCCACAGCCGCTGGGCCTCGAGTCGCGCCGGGTCGTCCTCGCTTTCCTCGGATAGCCAGCCATAGTCCGGGCGCGCCGCGCACAGTTCTTCTTCCAGCAAGCGGTCGACGGCGATGTCGGCCTCGCTCACCGGGCTGCCGCCCTCCTTGTCCCAGGACCGCACCCCGTTCTGGAAATATTCGAGCGCCAAGGCGCCGGCCCGACGCGTCGCTGCCAGCATCAGCTCGCAATCTGCGGCCAGGCCCTGAAAAGCGACTGTGTTGCCACTCATGCGCCGGCCACCGTCATGCCGTCGATGCGCACGGTGGGGGCGTTGACGCCGTAGCGGAATTCGAGGTCGTCGGCGGGTTCCAGCGCGGCGAACATGCCGATCAGATTCCCCGCCACCGTGACCTCGCTGACCGGGTAGGCAATCTCGCCATTTTCGATCCAGAAGCCGGCGGCGCCGCGGCTGTAGTCGCCGGTGACGGCGTTTACGCCGAAGCCGATCAGCTCGTTGACATAGAAGCCGGATGCGATGCCGGCCATCAGCTCGGCCGGGCTTTTGGCGCCGGCCTCGAGGTAGAGGTTGGTGGGCGAAGGCGAGGGCGGCGTGCTGGTGCCGCGGCTGGCGTGGCCGGTGCTGCTGAGGCCGAGTTGGTGGGCTGAGGCACGGTCCAAAAGCCAAGTCTTGAGCACGCCGTCCTCGATGATCATGCGGCGCCGGTTGGCCACGCCCTCACCGTCGAAGGGCTTCGAGGCCTGGCCACGCGGCCGATGGGGATCGTCGACGACCCGCACGGCGGGCATGAACAGTTGCTCCCCCATGCGGTCTTTCAGGAAACTCGTGCCGCGCGCCACCGCAGGGCCGGAAACGGCGCTGGCCAAGTGGCGCACCAGGCCGTTGGCGACGCGGGGATCGTAGATCACCGGCACCTGGGTGGTCGCGACCTGGCGCGGGTTCAAGCGGGCCACAGCACGGCCGCCCGCCGACGCCCCGATGGTTGCCGGGTCGTCGAGGTCTTCACCAAAGCGGGCGCTGGCGAAATCGTAATCGCGCTCCATGCCCGTGCCCTCACCGGCCAGCACCGAGACGCTGACGCTCTGGCGCGAGGTGAGGTAGTGGCCGCGAAAACCGTGGCTGGTGGCCAGCGCCACGGCGCTCATGCCCCAGCTCGCCTCGGCACCCTCGGAATTGGACACGCCTTCGACGGCGCGGGCCGCATCCTCGGCCTCGGCGGCCCGGGCGTACAAGGCTTCGGTTTCTTGCTCACGGCCATCGAAGAGATCGAGATCGGCAATTTCGCGGGCCAGGAGATCCGCATCAGCCAGGCCGGCGTGCGGATCTTCGGGCGCTGCCCGGGCCATGGCCACGGCCCGGGCCACCATTTCGTCGAGGGTTGCGTTTGCGGTGTCGCTCGACGACACCACGCCCTGACCACGACCGACGAAAACCCGCAGACCGAGATCGCTGGATTCGGAACGCTCGACATCCTCGCGATTGCCCAGCCGCTGACTGACGGCCAGCGATGTGGTCTCGAAGGTGACGGCATCTGCGGCATCGGCACCGGCCCGGGCAGCGCGGCCGAGCACGTCGTCGAGTAGCCCGAGCAGTCTCTCGCCGGCCTGGGCCGGGTGGCTGGCAAAGGTTTGGCTCATGGAAAGATCCGTCGCAGGTTGGGTTCTCTATATAGGGCGTCGGGACGCTCAGGCGCCAGGGGCCCCGTTCGGGGCTCTCTACTTCCAGATCGGCCGGCCCGAGCCCGGCAGGCCGAGACGCGGCCATTTTTCCGTCACCAGTTCGACGATCTCGTCCGACATGCCCAGCGGCCGGCCCCACTCACGATCCGTCTCGGGGGGGATCTTGCTGGTGGCGTCGATGCCCAGCTTGCTGCCCAGGCTGGCGACGGGCGAAGCGAAGTCGAGGTAATCGATGGGCGTTTGCTCGATGATGGTGGTATCGCGGGCCGGATCGACGTTGGTGGCCAGGGCCCAAATCACATCGGCCCAATTGCGCGCATCCAGCTCCGCATCGATGACGATGACGAACTTGGTGTACATGAACTGGCGCAGATACGACCACACACCCATCATCAGGCGCCGGGCATGGCCGGGATAGGCCTTCTTCAACGAGACCACGGCCAGACGGTAGGAACAGGCTTCGGGCGGCAGCCAGAAGTCGGCGACCTCGGGGAACTGTTGCTTGAGCAGAGGCACGAACACATCGTTCAGCGCCTCGGCCAGCACGCTGGGCTCGTCCGGCGGCCGGCCGGTGAAGGTCGATAAATAGATCGGGTCACGCCGCCGGGCGATGGCAGATACCTGAAAGACGGGAAAGGGCTCGGCTGCGTTGTAGTACCCTGTGTGGTCGCCGTAGGGCCCCTCGAGACCGGTCTCTTCCAGCGATACATGCCCCTCGATGACGATCTCGGCGCTGGCCGGCACCTCCAGCGGCACGGTTTTGCAGGGCACCAGCTCGAGCTTCTTGCCACGCAGCAGGCCGGCGAACTGGTATTCCGAAAGCGTATCGGGCACCGGTGTGACGGCGGAAATTATGGTGGCGGGATCGGCACCAATGACCACGGCGGCGGGAAAGGGTTCGCTGTGCTCGGCCCGCCAGCGTGCGAAGTGCTGCGCCCCGCCACGATGCTGGAGCCAGCGCATGAAGGTGCTGCGCGGCCCCCGCACCTGCATACGGTAAATACCGAGATTGTAGCCGGCATCCGCCGGTCCTTTTGTTACCACCAGCGGCCAGGAGATCAGCGGCGCCGGCTCGCCCGGCCAGCAGGTCTGGATGGGCAGTCGCCCGAGGTCGGCCTGGTCGCCCTCCAACACCACCTCCTGCACCGGCCCCGAGGAGACGCGCTTGGGCTTCATGGCCAGTGCCTGCTTGACCAGCGGCAGCATGTCGGCGGCTTCACGCAAACCTTGGGGCGGTGTCGGCTGACGCATGAAGGCCAGCGCCTCGCCCAACTCCATGAGCCCCCCCGGCTCGCGCCCCATGCCCCAAGCGACGCGCTCGACGGTGCCGAAAAGGTTGACCAACACGGGCATTTCGCAAGGCTCGCCTCCGGGCCCCACCGCGTTTTCGAACAGTACCGCCGGCCCCCCTTCGGCCAGCAGCCGGGTCTGGATCTCGGTCATCTCCAGCACCGTCGAGACCGGCTCGGCGACACGCAGGAGCCGGCCCTCGTTCTCGAGCCGGGTGATGAAGTCGCGCAGTGATCGATAGCTCATATGTCCAATCCAGCCCGGCGTTGAGCGCGAGCGGGGCCGAGTATATACGGGGATGTCATGAAGGAACGAGCGGCCATCGAGCTAGCGAAGAATTATCCCTTCGACGCGCCAGAGGGCGATTTCCTCTTTCGCGACGGGGAGGTCCTGCCGTATGCGGAAATCGCTACGCCGTGCGTCCCAGTCATCGCCTTCGGCTCCAACGCCGCACCGGAACACCTGGCGCGAAAATTCGCCGACCTCCCCGGCACCACCATCCCGGTGCTGGAAATCGAGCTTCACGACCTCGACATCGTCTATTCCGCCCACCTCACACGCTACGCCTCGATCCCGGCGACGCTCGCCCCCTCGCCAGGCACGGTGGTGCGCTGCCATCTGACACTGGTACCCGAAGAGCGCCTCGGGAGGCTTCATGAAAGCGAGTTGGGCCGTACGCTGGAAGCGACGACGAACTATTCCTTCGGCCGCCTCGAACAAACCCGAGCCCGGCGGCCGGACGGCAGCGCAGTTTCGGGTCTGCATGCCTATCTATGCAACCACGGGGTCTGCGGCTTCGACGAGACACCTATCGCCCTTAGTGCCCGCTGGGCCGAAGGCCGCCGGTTTGCCGCCGCCAGCGAGGCCGACGTACTCGAAGCCGCCCGCCAACACCTTGCCCCTGAGCTCGCTCTAGACGACTTCATCCGCACGGCGCTCGGAGACGCTCACCAACGTGCCGCCTGGACCCATGCGCTACGCGGCACTGCCCACGCCGCAATGGTGCCCGGGTTCAAGTCACTGGCACCCTGAGCAGTAAAGTTGGCGCCCGTCGCCTGGAAAGTGTTCAGCCTGCCCCTAGTTCCGGACCGCTTGATTGTCTTCAGCGAGCGCATAACTTAGGATTCAAGCGATGTTACGAGGCACCGCATGAGAACCGCCAGGGACTATACCCGTTCGGCCCTAAAGGGCGCCGCCAGCCCGTTGGGTTGGGTGGACAGAGAGCGCAAGGGCGAGCTTGACTACTGGCTCGACCATGCGCTCCCGCCCTCTTCGATCTACCAGATCACCTTTCGCGCCGCCGACGGCTGCAATCTTCGCTGCAAGACCTGCCACTTCAGCATGGACTACCGCAAGGGCCAGAAGACGCTGTTGATGGATCCCGAGCTGGTGCGCCAGGTGGTCGAGACCAGCAAGGGTTGGGTCAGCCTGATGGGCTTTTCGGCTTCGGGCGAGCCGCTGATCAATCCCAAAATCGACAAGATGATCGGATATGTCAGCGCCGCCGGCATCAAGTCCAAGATCGGCACCAATGCCATGCTGCTGACGCCGGATCTTTCGCGACGCCTGCTGGAGGCTGGGCTTTCCATCCTCAAGGTCTCGATCGACGGTGCCACGGCCGAGACCTACGAGACCGTGCGTGTGGGCGCCAGTTTCGAGAAGCTTTGTGAGAACCTGGAAGCCTTTTGGCGGCTGCGCAACGAGATGGGTGCCGAAACCAAGATCGTCGTCAACACCGTCATCACCAAGGACAACGAGCACGAAATCGAGGACGTCAAGAAGGTCTTCGGACGTTTCGCCGACAAGTTCGCCGCCAAATACCCCAGCACCTTCGGCATCATGTCGTCGCTGTGCGACTATTCCCCCACGGCCATGGAGCACAAGCGCTGCAACCAACTCGTCAAGCGCATGACCATCATCACCGACGGCCGCGCCACCATCTGTTGCGGCGACAACCAGAACGTCGGCGTGGTGGGTAATGTGCGCGAGACCAGCGCCCTCGAAATCTGGCGCTCTGCCCTCTACAACGAATGGCGCAGCTACCACCGCAGTGGCCAAACCGACAAGATCCCGCTCTGCAAGGATTGCGTCTTCGGCTGACCGCCGGGGGCGCGTTTGTTATGGTGTCATTCCCGCGAAAGCGGGAACCCAGGTTTTGTGCGTTTTTTCTCCGTTTGGCGGCAGCCACCACGAAAACCAAACCTGGGTCCCCGCTTTCGCGGGGATGACAAAAATATGTGAACCGCTCCCCGTATGCTCTTCAATTCCCCCGCTTTCGTATTTGTTTTCCTGCCGCTGGTTTTGGCGATCTTTTTCGTCGTGGCGCGGAAAGGAAACACGCTTCATTGCGTGCTCTTCCTGGGGCTAGCCTCGCTGGCTTTCTACGGCTACTGGAATCCCAAATACCTGGTTCTGATCCTGGCCTCGATCGGCGGCAACTTTGCCATCTCTCAGGCCATCTGCCGAGCCGCTGGCAGGCGGCGGCGCTTGCTGTTGATGGCGGGCATCGCCTTCAACCTGGGACTTCTGGGCTATTTCAAGTACGCGCTTTTCCTGGTCGACAACGCGGCGCTGCTATTCGGGCGGTCCTGGTCGATCGAGGCTATCGTGTTGCCGCTGGCAATCTCGTTCTTCACTTTCCAACAGATCGCCTATCTGGTCGATTGCTGGCGCGGTGAGACCTCGCCGCCGGTCCTGGCCCGGTATCTGCTGTTCGTCGCCTTCTTTCCCCAACTGATCGCCGGGCCCATCGTCCACCACTACGAGATGCTGCCGCAGTTCGAAAAGTTGGCGGACCGCCCGCGCCTCGCCAACCTGGTGGCCGGAATGACGATCTTTTTCGCCGGCCTATTCAAAAAAGTCATCCTGGCCGACGGAGTCTCGGGTTACGCCGACCGCGTGTTCGATGCCGTGGCGGCAGGTACGATGGTGAGCGCACTGGAGGCCTGGATCGGCTCGTTTGCTTTTGGCTTTCAAATCTATTTCGATTTCTCCGGCTATTCCGACATGGCCATCGGCCTGGCCCTGATGTTCGGCATTCGCCTGCCGCTAAACTTCGCCAGTCCCTACAAGGCGGCCAGCATCATCGAATTCTGGCGGCGCTGGCACATGACGCTGTCGCGCTTCCTGCGCGAACACCTCTATTTCCCGCTGGGTGGCAACCGCGGCGGCTGGGCGCGCCAGATGCGAAACATGATGATCGTCATGCTGCTGGGCGGACTGTGGCACGGCGCCGGCTGGGGTTTCGTTCTCTGGGGCGGGCTGCACGGACTTTACCTGGCGCTGAACCATGGCTGGCGCCACTGGGCGCCGGGCGGGTTGAGGCTGCCGCCTGTCGTGGGCCGCGGCCTCACCATGGTCGCCGTGATCTTCGCCTGGGTGCCGTTCAGGGCCGAGACCTGGCCCGAGACGAAGGCGCTGTGGCTGGCCATGCTGGGTGGCGGCAGTCAGGCCGCACCGGTGATCGCCGACCAGGGCGTTGCGGTACTTCTGCTGGCATCCCTGCTGGCATTCGTTTGGACGCTGCCCAACACCCAGGACTGGAGCGGATTTGCCGATACGGACGGACTGCCACGCTGGGCTTTGTGGCAAAAGACGGCGCCCTGGGCCACTTTCAACGCCGGTCTGGCGCTGGCCGCCCTGGCCGTCATGGTGGGCCAGCCCGAGACCCAGGCATTCCTCTATTTCCAGTTCTAGAACGTGAGCGGACCCACCCCCCTTTCCGACCGGCGCTACGCGGCGCTCTACCTGGGCCTGTTGGCGTTATTTCTGATCGTCTTCGGAGCTGGCTTGCCCGCGCTCGGTGGCCTCTTTCTTTGGCGGGCCGGCGAATTCCTGCCGCTCCCGGAAATCGTCGCCCGGCAGCAGACGGGTGGCGATATCTACGGCAGCGCCTTGCACGACGACGAGTTCGACTACAAGCTCGCCCTGGCCACGGCGCGCCGGGCCGAGGTCATGGCGTTGGGCTCCTCACGCATGCTGCAACTGCGTCAGGAGTTCTTCCGCCGGCCTTTCGTCAACGCCGGCCGGGCCATGAGTTCATTGCGCGAAGGCGAGGAATTCTTCGCCGCCCTGCCGGCCGCCAGCCGGCCGCGGCTGATGATCCTCGGAATGGATCCCTGGTGGTTCAATCCCCAGCGCCCGGCCTACGCCCCACGCCGGCCGCGCGCCGGCCTGGGCATCGGGTTCCTGCACCTGGTAGCGGACTGGCTGTGGCAGGCCAAGCTGAGCCCCGACGACATTTGGCAGGTTGCCCTGCAAGGCCGGCGCTCCAACGGCCTGACGCAAAACCCGGGCCTCGGAGTCGCCGCCATCATCAGGGCCAGCGGCTACCGCGCCGACGGCTCACGCGACTATGGCCGGCGCTACACCGCCCAGGACCCTACCTTCAACGACCAGGGGTTCGCGAATACCCTGGCGCGCCTGGCCAGCGCCGACGGCCCTTTCGAACATGGCAATCACGCCGCCGCTGCCCGCTTCGCCCAGTTCGACGCCCTGTTGGCGAACCTCCAACGTGAAGGCGTCACGCCGGTGGTCATCCTGACGCCACTGGCCGGCCGGGTGCTGGCGGCCATAAGGGGGATGGGAGAGGCCTTCGGTTATGTGGCCGAGGTTCGCGCCTACCTGGCCGGGCTGGAGGTCGAATCCTACGATTTTCTCGATCCGGCGGCGCTGGGCGCCGACGACTGCGAATTCGTCGACGGGTTCCATGGCGGCGAGGTTGTCTACCAGCGAATTCTCTTGGCCATCGTCGAACGCAACCCGGCCAGCGCCCTGGCGCCACTGCTCGACGCCACCGCTTTGCGCGCCGCCGCCGCTTCGTCGGGCTACGCCCTCGCCCCCGAAAGCTCCCGCGACTACGCCGCTACCGAAGCCGATTTCCTCGAACTCGGCTGCCCAAAACCGGTCCGGTGATCCTAAGCCAATCCGATCAGCATGTGCGTCAGGCGTTCGGGCTCGGTGACCATGCAGTCGTGGCCGGTGTCGATGTAGAGGAGCTGCCAGTCGGGCGCCTGTTCGGCACGTTCGACGAACTGCTGCATGTAGCCGAGCGGCGTCTGGGTGCAGCGGATGTAGGCCTTGAGCGGCACGCCCTCGCCGGCACCGCTGAGCTGCGAGGCCTGCCGGAAGGTGGCGAAGGGTTGGGGCGTGCAGTGGCCGTCGACCCAGGCCGCCTGGTCGGGGTCGGTGACGCCGTAAAATTTCGCCGGCATCGGCGGCAGTTGCCAGCCGTTGTAGCCGGCCGCCGCCTCCTCCATTGTCTGGCGCCGCTCCGGCACCTGGAAGTCGAGTGCCGAGCGGCCGTTCTCGGGCACGATGGCGTCGAGGTAGATCAACCCCGCCAGGCGCTCGGGCACACGTTCAGCGACGCCGCCCACGACCAGTCCGCCGTAGCTGTGGCCGACCAGCATGACGCTTTGCAGGTCCTCCCAAGCCAGCACGTTGATGACGTCTTCGATGTGGGTGTCGAGATCGACCTCGGGCGTAGCCAGATGGGAGCGTTCGCCGAGCCCGGTCAGTGTCGGCGTGAAGACCTGGTGGCCCCGGCTCCGCAGCTCGGCCGCCACCAGGCGCCAGCACCAACCGCCGTGAAAGGCGCCGTGAACGAGAACGAACGTGGTCATGTAATTCCTCCCTGCCGCCCGGCCAGGATTATCCCATCCCGCGCGGCACTGCCAGCGGCCCGGCCCCGGCCTTCGACAGACGGTCGGCCAGGCGCGTGGTCTCAGGCAAGCGAAAGCGCGGCGTTGCGCGCAGCACCAGAGCGATGGCGCTGGCGAGCGATACCCGGTGTCCGATCGAGACATAGAGCGGCTTGACGCCGGCGCGGCTGCGCAGCACGGCGCCGATGGTTTCCTCCTGCGTGCCCTCGCCGTGCAAAAGCGGCACCCATTCACCCTTTTTGGCGCCGGGCTCGTCGTGGCGGCCGATAAGCCGCGACTTGGCCACGCCGATGGTCGGCAGATCGAGCAACACGCCGAGATGGCAGGCCAGGCCGAAGCGTCGGGGATGGGCGATGCCCTGGCCATCGCAAAGCAAGAGATCAGGAAAGATGGTCAGCTTATCGATAGCCGCCAGGAGCACCGGCGCCTCGCGGAACGAGAGCAGCCCTGGCACGTAAGGGAATCCGGTGGGCTGGCGGACGATGCTGGTCTCGAGGGGCTGGAGGGTGGCGAAATCCAGTACCACCACCGCCGCCCGGGCAATGTGACCCCGATCTTCGAAACCCACGTCGGCACCGGCGATACGGCCGACAGTGGCGAAACGGTCGCGGCGCTCTACGCGGCCAGCCAGGCGTTTTTGAAGTTTTCTGGCTTCAGCGGGTGTCTCGGGCCAGGTATGGCGGTGGATCACGGAAACGATTTCTCCCGGGCAAACGCTAGCATACGTTGTCTGAACAGCCCGAAAACGTTAATAATGGCGCCGGGCCCCGCCACCGAAGCCCAACTTGGGGGCAGCGAAACGGCAGCATTGCAAAAGAACGTTCTCCGTTTCTTGAAGTTGACCGTTGATTCGGCTCGCGATCTCGCTCCGATTATCGTCTTCATCGGATTTTTCCAAATCGCCGTGCTGCAGCAGCCGATTCCCAACCTCGGCGAGATCGTGGTCGGCGTGCTGTTGGTGCTGCTGGGGCTGACGCTGTTCATCCAGGGCCTCGAAATGGGGCTGTTTCCGGTCGGCGAGGGCATGGCCGACGCCTTTGCCCACAAGGGCAGCCTGTTCTGGCTATTGGCCTTTGCTTTCGCATTGGGTTTCGGCACCACGGCGGCCGAGCCGGCGCTGATCGCCGTGGCCGCCGAGGCGGCTACCGTCGCTGCCGCCGCCGGTGTGGTGGGCGACGACCAGGCGGCGCAGGACACCTACGCCTTTTATCTGCGCTTCACGGTGGCGATCTCGGTCGGCATTGCCCTGGTGGTCGGCGTCTTCCGTATCCTCAAGGGCTGGCCGGTGCACTATTTGATTATCGGCGGCTACGTCTGTGTGGTGGTGATGACCTTTTTTGCGCCGACTGAAATCATCGGCATCGCCTACGATTCGGGCGGCGTCACGACGTCGACGATCACGGTTCCGCTGGTCACGGCGCTGGGTGTCGGCCTGGCCCAGACCATCCGTGGCCGCAATCCCATGATCGACGGCTTCGGCCTGATCGCCTTTGCCAGCCTGACGCCAATGATCTTCGTCATGGCCTTCGGCATGATCTGGAACCTGGTGGGGTGAGCGGGCGATGATGGATCTCGCGCTCACGCTGCTCAAGACATTCGTCGGCACCATTACCGACGTCATCCCCATCGCCGTCGTCATTTTCGGTTTCCAGTACCTGGTGATCCGGCGGCCGCTGGCCAACCTGCGCAACATCATCATCGGCTTCGTCTACGTTGTTCTTGGCCTCACCTTCTTTCTGGTCGGCCTGGAACAGGCGCTGTTCCCGCTTGGCAAGTTGATGGCCCAGCAGCTCACCGACCCGGCCTTCATCCATGGTGTTGGCGTGGTGGTCGAAAGCGTGCGCTGGCAGGACTACGCATGGGTCTACGTTTTCGCCGCCGCCATCGGCTTTTCGACGACTATCGCCGAGCCCTCGCTGATCGCCGTGGCCATCAAGGCCAACCAGGTTTCGGGCGGCGGCATCGGAGTCTGGGGGCTGCGCATTGCCGTTGCCATCGGCGTCGCCGTCGGCGTCTCGCTGGGCACCTTCCGTATCGTTACCGGCACGCCCTTGCACTGGTACATCATCGTCGGCTACGTCATCGTCATCATCCAGACCACGCGGTCCGAACGCACCATCATCCCGCTAGCTTACGATTCTGGAGGCGTCACGACCTCGACGGTCACGGTACCGCTGGTGGCGGCACTGGGGCTGGGCCTGGCCTCGACCATTCCGGGGCGCAGTCCGCTGTTGGACGGCTTCGGGCTGATCGCCTTTGCCAGTCTGTGTCCCATTATCTCGGTCATGAGCTATGCTCAGATCACGGCCTGGCGCCAGCGCCGAGCCAAAGCGCAAAGGAGCACTGAATGAGATTCAAGCTGATCATGGCTCTGGTCGACGACCACCAGACCGAAACCGTTCTCGAGGCCGCGCGTGAGGCCGGCGCCACCGGCGCCACCGTCATCACCTCGGCCCGGGGCGAAGGTCTGAATCCGGAAAAGACCTTCCTCGGCCTCGATCTCACGGGACAGCGCGATCTGCTGCTGTTCCTGGTGGCCGAACAGAAGAGCCGCGAGATCCTCGAGCACATCGCCGTCGCCGGCCGCTTCAACGAAGAGCACGGGGCCGGTATCGCCTTCCAGGTCGGCATCGAGGATGCCGTCGGCCTGAAGACCCAACTGAATACCTTGTTCCACGAAATCGAAGACGAGATATGACCTCAATTCCCTATATCCAAATCAGCCAGGTGATGAAGACCGAAGTCCACCTGGTCGATCCCATGATGCCCGTGCGTCAGGCCATGGCCCTGATGCACGAAAAGGGCGTGAGCTCGCTGATCATCGAACGGCGCGACGAAAAGGACGAGATGGGCCTGCTTACGGTCTCGGACATCGCCCGCGAAGTGATCGCCCAGAACCGCTCGATGGACCGCGTCGATGTCAACGAGGTGATGTCGAAGCCGGTGCTGACGCTGGCCGCCGAGATGGACATCCGCTACGCCGTGCGGCTGCTCAGCCGCTTCAGCGTGTCGCGCGGGTTGGTCGTCGATCATGATCGCAAACTGGTGGGTATCGTCACCATGCGCCACATGGTGCTGGCCTACGTCCACCACGAAGAAGGTGGCGTCGAGGCCTGATCGGCGGCTCTTGGGGATTGGCCCGAGGGCAACGGAGCACTATGGCAGAGCCACCGCGGGCAGTGCTGGTGACCGGTGCGGCCAAGCGCATTGGCCGGTCGGTGGCGCTCGACCTGGGCCGCCATGGCTGGAACGTCGTCGTCCACTACGACCGCTCGGCCGCCGAGGCCGAGGAGGTGGCGGCCGAGATCCGCGGCATGGGCCGCCAGGCGGTGGCTCTGGCGGCCGACCTGGCCCAGGAAGACCAGGCCCTGGCCCTGGTGCCGCGCGCCAACCAGGCGCTGGGCCCGCTGACGGCGCTGATCAACAACGCCTCGGTGTTCGAACACGATTCAGTGGCCTCGGCGACGCGCCGGTCCTGGGACTTTCACGTCGAAATCAATCTGCGCGCGCCCTTCGTGCTGATCCAGGCCTTTGCCGCTCAACTGCCCGCTGGCTTCGAGGGCAACGTCGTCAACATCATCGACCAGCGGGTCTGGAACCTGACGCCGGAATTCGTCTCCTACACCATTTCGAAGACCGGGCTTTGGACCCTGACCAAGACCCTGGCGTTGGCACTCGCCCCGGAGATCCGGGTCAACGGCGTCGGCCCGGGCCCGACGTTGCCCAGCGGTCGCCAAACGGTCGAACAGTTCGAGACCCAATGCCGCTCCATGCCGCTGGGCCGCGGCACCACACCGGATGAAATTTGCGACGCCATCCGCTATATTCTCGCCGCCACGGCCATGACCGGCCAGATGATCGCATTGGATGGCGGCCAGCATTTGGCCCGCACCCGCACCGGCCCGGGCGGCCAAGTCCCAGAATGACAATGCCATGAGCGCTATTTTGAAGTCCCACCCCCCGGCTCGCCCTACGGACCAGCCGGACACCAGCAGCGCGATGGCTCCCGCTCAGGCGAGAGCCGCCGCTCTCGACACCGTCTTCATCCGCGACCTCGAGGTCGGTGCCTCGATCGGCGTGCACACTCACGAGCGCGCCGACAGCCAAATGGTGCGCATCAACGTCGAGATGTCGGTAGACAGCAACACAATCGAAATCGAAGACAACCTTGTCAACGTGGTCTGCTACGAAGACGTGGTCGTCGGCATCAAGTCAATCATCGCGCATGGCCACATCAATCTAGTCGAAACTTTGGCCGAACATATCGCTGGACTTTGCCTGACCGACCGTCGGGTGGCGCGGGTGTTGGTGCGGGTGGAAAAACTACATGTCATTGCCGAGGCGGCAAGCGTAGGCGTTGAAATCGAACGCTGGCAAAAGCATCTGTGAAGGCCGTCGCCAACCATTGGCAGCCGCAATATTGTTTCGCTGATTGGCGAGTTGTGCACAGGGAGTGCGAAGCATTCATGGACTGTAAGAAACTGGAGCAAATAAAACTCAGCCCCTACCAAGAAAGCTCTTGACTTTGAATTATTGCACAATTTCCAATGTTTAACTAATCTGCCTATTTTTTGTGCAACCCGGTGAAACCCTAGTGTTCGCGGTACTTCGGTGCCCGATTGGCCGCCTTTCCCACAGAGTTCTCCACAGCTTTCGTGGAAAGGTTCACGCCCGCGTTACCGACATCCGAGCCGACGCCAGGGTAGCTCTGGGGTTAGGCGCTTGACCCAGCGGCGGCAGCCGCCAAACTAGCTCGCCAGGACACAGCGCCATGACGGGATCCGCCAACCAACCCAGTGAAAAAAGCGCCGAGGCCGTAGCCGACGGGGCTGGCGACGCTGTTACAAAAGCGGGGGCCCGCCGCAAAGCGCCGGTGGGAAGCGCGCTGGAGGACGGGCGCCAGGTAATCAACGACCACCTCAAGACCCTGCCCGGCCGGCCCGGGGTCTACCGTATGATCGGCACCGACGGCACGGTGCTTTACGTCGGCAAGGCCAAGAGCCTGAAGAAACGCGTCTCCTCCTACACCAAGTTCAAAGGCAAGAGCATCCGGGCGCTCAACCTGATCGCCCAAACCACGGACATGGAATTCATCACGACCCACACAGAGGTTGAGGCGCTGCTGCTGGAGGCCAACCTGATCAAGCAGCACAAACCACCCTTCAATGTGCTGCTGCGCGACGACAAGTCGTTCCCCTACATCGTCATCACCGGCGAACATCTTTGGCCCCAAATCACCAAGCATCGCGGGGCGCGTAACCTGCCGGGCGAATACTTCGGCCCCTTCGCGTCGGCGCTAGCCGTCAACAATACGATCAATACGCTGCAACGCGCCTTTCCCCTGCGCAATTGCTCCGACAGCGTTTTTGCCAGCCGCACCCGGCCCTGCCTGCAATACCAGATCAAGCGCTGCACGGCGCCCTGCGTCGGCCGCATCAGCGAGGCCGAATACGCCGCCGACGTGGCCCAGGCCCGCGACTTCCTCAAGGGCCGCTCGAGCCGCATCCAGCAGGCCCTTTCCAAACGCATGCACGAGGCCGCCGAGCGCCAGGAATACGAGGCCGCCGCCGTCTTTCGCGACCGCATCCGGGCACTCAGCCAAATTCAATCGCGCCAGGACATCAACCTGCTCAAACTGGGCCAGGCCGACGTCATCGCCGGTCACCAGGAAGGCGGCCAGACCTGCATCCAGGTGTTTTTCTTCCGCTCGGGACAGAATTACGGCAATCGGGCCTACTTTCCGGCCAACACCCGCAACCTCAGTGTGGCCGAGGTGCTGGCCGCCTTCCTGGGCCAGTTCTATGCCCGCCGCACGGCGCCGCGCCGAATCCTGCTGAGCGACGCCGTCGAGGGTCAGCCGCTGATCGAAGAGGCGCTTTCGCTGCAGGCCGGGCACGCCGTGCGCATCGAAGTGCCCAGACGCGGCAAGAAATACAAGCTGGTCCAGCACTGCATCGCCAACGCCGACGACGCGCTGGGCCGGCGGCTGGCCGAAAGCGCCACTCAGCGCCGGCTGCTCGACGGTCTGGCACGAGTCTTCGGTCTGGAAGCGGCGCCGGCCCGCATCGAGGTTTACGACAACAGCCACACCGGCGGCAGTGAAGCCGTCGGTGCCATGATCGTGGCCGGTCAGGAAGGCCTGATCAAGAACCAGTACCGCAAATTCAATATCAAAGACTCGGCACTGGTGCCGGGCGACGACTACGGCATGATGCGGGAAGTGCTAAGCCGCCGTTTTTCGAGGCTCCTGCGCGAGAATGCCGAGGGCGACCCACCCTGGCCCGACCTGGTGCTGATCGACGGCGGCGCCGGCCACCTGACGGCGGCCCAGGAGGTCTTCGCCGATCTCGGCCTCGACGGCGTGGAGTTGGCCGCCATCGCCAAAGGCCGCCAGCGCCATGCCGGGCGCGAAGTGCTGCACCAGCCCGGCCGCCCGGCGCTGACGCTCGAGCCCCGCGACCCGGTGCTTTATTTCCTCCAACGCCTGCGCGACGAGGCCCATCGCTTCGCCATCGGCAGCCACCGGGCCAAGCGGGCGCAGAAGCTCGCGCGCTCTATCCTCGACGAAGTGCCGGGCATCGGCCCGCGCCGCAAGCGCGCATTGCTCAACCACTTCGGCTCGGCCCGCGCCGTGGCCGGCGCCGGCCTGGCCGACCTGGAACAGGTCGAGGGCATCTCCGGCACCGTGGCCAGCGCCATCTACGACCACTTCCATGGCGAAGGTTAGGTTGGGTTGGCGAGCGGTTCTTATCAACCTTTGACCGCGCCAGGACATATCTTGTTTGGCCTGTACCGGCTTTCTCGCCTATATAGATAGCTTCACAGAACAGGCCAAAAAACAACGCCCCCGAGGCGCCTGCAAGCCCATGATATCCAAATTGCCGAACCTCCTGACGATGTCGCGCATCGTCGTCATACCGGCCCTGATCGGCACCTTTTTTTTCGTCGAAGGGACGACCGGTAACTGGATCAGCCTGGGCCTCTTTGCTGCGGCTGGCGTCACCGACTTCCTCGACGGCTACGTGGCCCGCCAATGGGGCATCCAAACCCGGCTCGGGCGTTTTCTCGACCCGGTCGCCGACAAGCTGCTGGTGGTCGCCGTGATCCTGCTGTTGATCGCCTTCGACCGCATCGACGGTTTTTGGACCGTGCTGGCCGCCATCGTCATCGTCTGCCGCGAGATTTTGGTCTCGGGTTTGCGCGAATTCCTGGCCGAGATCCGCGTCGGCATGCCGGTCAGCAGCCTGGCCAAGTGGAAAACCACGGTGCAGATCCTGGCTATTGGATTCCTGCTGGCCGGCGAGGCCGGCGACGCCCTGTTGCCCGCCACCAGCATCGGCAGGTGGGGACTTTGGATCGCCGCAGCGCTGACCCTCTATACAGGATACGACTACCTGCGCGCGGGCCTCGCGCACATGCGCCAGGAGGAAGACGACGGCGGGAACTCTGGGCCATGAAGGTGTTCGGCATCGCCGGTTACAGCGGCAGCGGCAAAACCACGCTGCTGGTGCGCCTGCTGCCGCTGATCATCGCTCGCGGCCTCAGCGTTTCGACGTTGAAACACGCCCACCACACCTTCGAGATCGACCAACCGGGCAAGGATTCTCATGACCACCGCCTGGCCGGAGCCACCGAAGTGATGATTGCCTCGGCCCGGCGCTGGGCCCTGATCCATGAGATCGAGCCAGGGCCCGGGCCGGACCCCAGCGTCGCGGATTTGCTGGCCCACATGACACCGGTCGACCTGTTGCTCATCGAAGGCTTCAAGGACGGCCCCCACGCCAAACTCGAAGTGCATCGCAGTGCCACCGGCAAACCGCTTCTGCAGCCCGACGACCGCAACATCGTGGCCATTGCCAGCGATGCCGACATCGGCGCCACAAGCGGCATCCAGATACCGCTGCTGGCGCTCGAAGACACCGCCGCCATCGCCGACTTCGTGCTGGCGCATTGCGGCCTGGACGAGGCCCGGGCATGAAACTCTCCGACGACCGCTTCGCCGGCGCCGAGCGGCTGTTGACCGCAGACGAAGCGCTGGAACTTCTCGACCAGCGCATCACACCGGCGACGACAAGCGAGGCCCTGCCGCTACGCCAGACCCGCGGCCGTGTGCTGGCCGCCGACGTCGTCTCCGCCCACGACGTGCCGCCGCACGACAACTCGGCCGTCGACGGTTATGCCTTCGCCTTCGCCGACCTCGAGCCCGTGGGCGAAACGAGGCTCGCAATAGCGGGCCGGTCTGCTGCCGGGCGTGCCCCTGAAGGCGCCGGCGGCGAGGGCCGAGCGGTGCGCATCTTCACCGGCGCCATGATGGCGCCGGGCTGTGACACCGTGGCCATGCAGGAGGACTGCCGCCGACAGGGCGACGAGGTGATGGTACCGGCGGGCTTGCGGGCCGGCGCCAACCGCCGCCTGGCCGGTGAGAATATCCACCATGACGACGTCATTCTGCAGGCCGGCCAACGCCTCAGACCCCAGGACATCGGTCTCGCCGCCTCAGTTGGGCGTTCACACCTCGACGTCCACAGGCCGCTACGCGTAGCCATATTCTCCACCGGCGACGAGATCCGCGAGCCCGGTGATGATCTCGGACCGGCCGCTATTTTCGACGCCAACCGTTACCTGCTTATGGGGCTTCTGGACGGCTTGGGCGTGGCACTCACCGATCTCGGCATCTTGCCCGACCGCCTCGGCGAGGTGCGCCGGGCGCTGGCGACGGCGGCCCGGGATCATGACCTCTTGATTACCTCTGGCGGCGTCTCGGTGGGCGACGAGGACCATGTGCGTGTGGCCGTCGAGGAACTGGGGAAATTGCATTTCTGGAAATTGGCCATCAAGCCGGGCCGGCCGCTAGCCCTGGGCCAGGTCGGCGAAGTGCCCTTCATCGGTCTGCCGGGCAACCCGGTAGCCGCCATGGTGACCTTCCTGCGCTTTGCCCGGCCTGTCATCCTCAGGCTGGGAGGATGCAGCAATATCGACCCTGCGCTCTTTCGCGTCACAGCCGATTTCGACTACAAGAAGAAGTCGGAGCGGCGCGAGTATTTGCGTGCGCGCCTGGCCCGGCTGGCCGACGGCAGCCTGGTGGTGCGGCCCTTCGAGCCATCGGGCTCGGGCATCCTGCGCTCGATGGTCGAGGCCGACGGCTTGGTCGAGTTGCCCGAGGAGATGAGTGAGTTGCAGGCCGGCAGCACTGTCGATTTCCTGCCCTTCAACGAGGTCGGATCGTGAAGCTTCTTTATTTCGCCTGGCTCAGAACCAAGATCGGCGTGGCCCAGGAAAGCGTCGACCTGCCCCCGGAGGTAACCACTGTGGGCCAGTTGGTGGCTTGGCTGGCCAGCCGCAGCCCGGCCTACGCCGAAGCCCTGGCGGACCCCTCGGTGGTGCGGGTGGCAGTCAACGAGGAATACGCCCGCGAAGACGACAGCGTAAGCGACGGCGACGAAGTGGCGCTGTTTCCGCCCGTGACGGGAGGCAATGGCAAGTCGTGATCCGGGTACAACGCGACGACTTTGACGTAGCCGCCGAGACCCGGCGCCTGGTCGGCGAAAACACCTCGATCGGCGGTGTCGTGACTTTCGTCGGTCTGGTCCGAGAGGGCGAGGACGATGAGCGGATTTCGGCCATGACGCTGGAGCATTACCCCGGCATGACGGAGAAGATGCTCAGGCGCATCGACGCGGAGGCCCACCAGCGCTGGCCGCTGGATGCCTCGCTGATCGTACATCGCTTCGGCCGCATGGTACCGGGCGACCGCATCGTTCTGGTCATCACCGCCTCGGCCCACCGCCAGGCAGCCTTCGAGGCCTGCGAATTCCTCATCGATTGGCTCAAAACCAAAGCACCGTTTTGGAAGATCGAGGAGAGTACCGGGGGTGCCGCTGAGGAAGGAAAATGGGTAGAGGGGCGCGACAGCGACGAGCAAGCCGTAGCCCGCTGGTCAAAAAACTAAAGAGCCGCCTCAGGCGGCAGGCCTTGAATTCGTGACCCTGACGCGCTAAATCCCTTACAAATCTGACTACAGCAATCGGGTATTCGCCATGTTCATCCAGACCGAGGAAACCGCCAATCCGGCCGAGCTCAAGTTCCTGCCCGGGACCGAGGTCCTGCCGGGCGCCACGGCAAGCTTCGAAAGCGCCGACGAGGCCGGCCCCTCGCCGCTGGCGGCGAGGCTATTCGAGATCGATGCCGTCAAGCGGGTCAGCCTCGGTTCCGACCACATCGTGTTGACCAAGAGCGACGAGACCGACTGGCAGACCCTCAAGCCGGCCGTACTGGGGGCTATCATGGACCATTTCGTGGCCGGACGGCCGGTGATGGCGGAAGGTGTTCCGGCTTCCGACGCCGCTGGCGAGGGCGAGAGCGACGAAATCAGCGCCCAGATCCAGGATCTGGTCGAAACGCGCATCCGCCCGGCCGCGGCCGACCAGGGCGGCGACGTCATCTTCCACGAATTCAAGGAAGGTACCGTGATCATCGAGTTCATTGGTGCTGCCCATGCCCTGCGGGGCGGGGTACAGACCATGTTGCGCCACTACGTGCCCGAGGTCGAACGCGTCGTCGACTACCAGGACACCATCCCCAAGCCCGGCCTCGACACCATCGAGGGCCAGACCATCCAGAAGCTGCTGGACGAGCAGGTCAATCCCCAGGTCGCCATGCACGGTGGCCACATCGCCCTGGTCGACGTCCAGGACACCAAAGTCTACATCCGCCTCGAAGGCGGCTGCCAAGGCTGCGGCATGGCTTCGATGACGCTCAAGCACGGCGTCGAAGTGGCCATCAAGGAGGCCGTACCGTCGATCGAAGAGGTGCTCGACAGCACCGACCACGCCGGCGGAGACAATCCTTACTTCCAGCCCGGCAAGGAAGGCATGAGTGCCTACTGAGCAGCAGCTTGCCCTGCTGATCTCGACCTACGACCTCGGCCATCAGCCCTTCGCGCTGGCCTCGCCGGCCGCTTGGTTGGGTGCTGCCGGGGCGCGCGTGGCTTGCAACGACTTGGCCGTCGAACCCCTGGACGAAGCGGCGGTGCGCACGGCCCGCCTGATCGCAGTGCATTTGCCCATGCACACGGCGACCCGCCTGGCCGGCGAACTGACCCCGCGACTCAAGGCGCTCAACCCGAAAGCACAGCTTTGTTTTTTTGGCCTCTACGCACCAATGAACGAGGACTACTTGCGGTCGCTGGGGGGCGATAGCGTGCTCGGCGCCGAATTCGAGGCGGCGCTGGTCGCGACCTACCGGGCGGCCACCACCGGCGAAGCCCTGCCTCAGCCCGGCAACCTCGACAAGCTCGCCTTCCTGACGCCCGACCGTGTCGGCCTGCCGGGGTTGGAGCACTACGCCAAGCTACGCCTGCCCGATGGCAGCGAACGCCTTTCCGGCTACACCGAGGCCAGCCGGGGCTGCAAGCACCGCTGCCGCCACTGCCCTGTGGTACCGGTCTACGACGGCCGCTTCCGGGTGATAGAACGCGACGTGGTGCTGGCCGACGTGCGCCAGCAGGTGGCGGCCGGGGCCCGCCACATCAGTTTCGGCGATCCCGATTTCCTCAACGGCCCAGGCCATGCGCTGGCGCTGATCGAAGACCTGCACGCGGAATTTCCGGGACTCACCTACGACGTCACGATCAAGGTCGAACATCTGTTGCGTCACGAAGCGGCGCTGCCCAAACTGCGCCGTACCGGCTGCCTGTTCGTCATCTCGGCCATCGAGAGCTTCGAGGATGGCGTGCTGGAGCGCTTGGACAAGGGCCACACCCGAGCCCAGGCGCTGGCGGCGGTCGAATTGCTGCGCGGCGGCGGCCTCGATCTTTCCCCCACCTTCGTGCCCTTTACGCCCTGGACCACGCTGGAGGGTTACCGCGGGCTGCTCAGCGACATCGTCGCGCTCGACCTGGTGGCCGCCGTGGCGCCGGTGCAACTGGCACTGCGACTGCTGGTGCCGGCCGGTTCGCTGATCCTGGAACTCGATGATTGGCCCCGCTTCGCAGGCGCATATGACGCCGAAAATCTGACCTACGCCTGGCGCAATCCAGACCCGGCCGTCGACACATTGCAAAGCGAGATCATGGCTCTGGTAGCCGACGGTGAGGCTGCAGGCGAGGAGCGCCACAGCCTGTTCGGACGCCTCTGGAGACGGGTCCACGAGAACCTGGGCGAGACGGCACCGCCGCTGCCACCAGGCCGGACCGGCGCGGTGCCGAGCCTCAGCGAAGGCTGGTATTGTTGCGCCGAACCCAGCGAGAACCTGATGCGTGCGGCCCAGGTTTGACCCGGCTGCTGCTCCTCGTTCCGACCACATCATACCGCGTCGGCGACTTTCTCGAAGCGGCGGCCGGGCTCGACGTCGAAGTCATCGTCGGCAGCAACCAGCAGCCGGTATTGGCCGGCCTTGGCGCCAGAACGGCGTTCGAAGTGGACTTTCGGAACCCCGACGCGGCGCTCGAGCAGATCGCCGCTTTGGCTGCCGAACGCCCGCTCGACGCCATCGTGGCCAGCGACGAAGAAACCACCTGGATCGCCGCCGAAGCGGCTGCCCGACTGGGGCTTGGGCACAATCCTGCACCGGCGGTCGAAGCGGCGGGCAACAAGTACCTCTTCCGCCAGGCCTTGGTGGGTAGCGACGTGCGCTCGCCCAAGTTTCGCCTCTTCAGCCTTGACGACGACCCGGCCCAGGCCCGTGACCTGCCCTTCCCCTGCGTGCTCAAGCCATTGGCCTTCTCGGCCAGCCGCGGCGTCATCCGGGCGGACGGCCACAATTCTTTCGTCGCCGCTTTCCACCGCATCGCGGCCCTGCTGCACCAACACGACCCTCAGGGCGGGCGCTCGACGGCGCGGAGTATCCTTGTCGAGGACTACGTACCCGGCATCGAGGTGGCGCTCGAAGGCCTGCTGGTGGCGGGCGAGCTCACCGTGTTGGCACTCTTCGACAAACCCGATCCGCTGGAGGGGCCTTTCTTCGCCGAAACCATCTACACCACGCCGACGCGTCAGCCGGCCGAGGTGCAGGCCCGGATTCGCGAAACCACTGCCCGCGCCGTGGCGGCGCTGGGGCTATGCAGTGGTCCCATCCATGCCGAGCTAAGGATCAACGATGACGGCATCTGGCCCATCGAGATCGCCGCCCGTTCGATCGGCGGCCTGTGTTCCCGCATGCTGCGCTTTGGCACCGGCCTGAGTTTGGAGGAGATCATCCTGCGCCAGGCCTTGGGTCAGCCGCTCGAGTCTCTAAAACGCCAGGACGGCGGCGGCGGGGTGATGATGCTGCCGGTGCCGGAATCAGGCCGCCTGCTGGCGGTCGAGGGTCAGGAAGCCGCCCGAACGGTCCCCGGCATCACCGACTTGACGATCACCATCCCGCTGGGAGAGAGCGTCCAGGCGCTGCCCGAGGGCGATCGCTATCTCGGCTTTCTGTTTGCCGAGGGCGATACCCCCGAGGGCGTCGAAGCTACGCTGCGCCAGGCCTTCGCAAAACTCGAGGTGCGGATCGAGCCAACTTAGGCAGCAGCGATGGCGCTGCTGTGTACCAGATCTTGGTAGTCCGCCATCAAGCGGCGGCTCACCGGCCCCACGGCATAGCTCAAGCCCTCGATCTCGCGCACCGGTGTCACCTCGGCGGCCGAGCCGGTGATGAAAACCTCGTCGAATTTCGCCAGCTCGTCCGGCATCACAGTGCGCTCGATGACCTCAAGGCCGCGACCGCGGGCAAGCATGACAACCGTCTGCCGTGTCAAGCCATCGAGGAAGCAGTCCGGCGTCGGCGTGTGCAGGGCGCCTTCGGCCACGAAGAAGATGTTGGCGCCCGTGGCTTCGGCCACCCGGCCGCGCCAGTCCAGCATCAGGCCATCGTCGTAACCGCGTTCCATGGCCTCGTGCTTGGCCATGGTGCCGATGACGTAGTGCCCGCCGGCCTTGGCTGCCACCGGGGCACAGTCGGGTGGCGGGCGGCGCCAGCGCGCCCAAGCCAGGCGCACGCCCTCGGCCTGGGCCTGGGGGGTGTAGTAGGCCGGCCAGGGCCAGGCCGCGATGGCCAGGTGAATTCGGCTGGTCGGCGCCGCCACGCCCATCTCCTCGCTGCCACGCCAGGCCACGGGACGCACATAGCCATCGATGATGCCATTGGCCGCCAGCACCTGGCGGCAGGATTCGTCGATCTCGGCCGCGCTCAGCGGCAGTTCGAAGCCAAGGCCAGCGGCCGAACGCACCAGGCGGGCACTGTGGTCTCCCAGCCGGAAAACCTCGCCACCGTAGGCCCGCTCTCCCTCGAACACGCTGGAGGCATAGTGGAGCGCGTGGCTGAGTACGTGCAAGTTCGCCTGGCGCCAGGGAATGAGTTCGCCGTCGAGCCAGATGAGGCCGTCGCGGTCGTCGAAAGGCGGGGTCGGCATGACGTGGCATCCTTTGCATTTCGTTCGCTCGCACCACGAACTGCGCAACGAACAAACCAACAAGATGCCAACAACGTAACTACGTTACGCAGTTATGTCAATATTACTGACCTTATTTTTTCTGCCCGTCGCCCTCAGGCAGCGGCGCGGCGATGCACGAGCGCCTCGTAATCGCCCATCATCTGCCGGGCAATGGGGCCGACCTGGAATCTGAGGTCGTCGATCTGCGACACCGGCGTCACCTCGGCTGCCGTACCGGTAACGAAAATTTCGTCGAAACCCGCCATCTCGTCGGGCATGATGGCGCGTTCGATGATCTCGATGCCGCGGGCCCTGGCCAGTTCCATGACCGAGCGCCGGGTAATGCCGTCTAGAAAGCAATCGGGCGTCGGCGTATGCAGCACGCCATTCAGTCCGAAGAAGATGTTGGCGCCGGTGCACTCGGCCACCTGGCCGCGCCAATCTTGCATCAGGGCATCATCGAAGCCCTCAGCCTCGGCATCGTGCTTAGAAAGCGTGCAGATCATGTAGAGCCCGGCTGCCTTGGCGAACACGGGTGCCGATTCAGGCGAGGGCCGCTTCCAGCGCGAGGTTTTGAGGCGGATGCCCTTGAGCCTCGCCTCGGGAGTGAAATAGGCCGGCCAAGGCCAGGCGGCAATGGCCAGATGGATGCGGCATTCCTGGGCCGAGACACCCATCATCTCGGTGCCGCGCCAGGCCACAGGGCGGACGTAGCCGTCCTGGATGCGGTTGATGGCCAGGACCTCCTTGCAGGCCTGGTCGATCTCGGCCAGCGAGTAGGGAATCTCGAAGCCCATAGCTGTGGCCGAAGCAATCAGGCGTTCGCTGTGCTCGGTGAGCTTGAAGATTTCCCCCTCGTAGGCGCGCTCGCCTTCGAATACGCTAGAGGCGTAGTGAAGCGCGTGGCTGAGCACGTGCACATTGGCCTGGCGCCAGGCGATCATTTCGCCGTTGTACCAGATGTGACCGTCGCGGTCGTCGAAGGAGGGCCCACTCATGGCATCGTCCTCGTGGTTATGATGCGGTTATGATTAGTTCGAATTCGTGCCGGTTTCGGCAACATTCTAACAAATACCATGCGATAAATATCATCATGCATCAAATATGTCAATATGGCTGACGTAAAACCCGTGGCCAGAAAGGACGCAATCTTGAAGGACAATGTCCTGGACGAGGAGGAGATCCGCCAGGGCATCGAACTCTTGTTCTATGCCTACCGCGATTTCACCAGCGACCCCGACGCCATCCTGTCCGGCTCGGGCTTCGGCCGGGCGCATCACCGGGTGGTGCATTTCGTAGGCCGCCGGCCGGGCATCACGGTGGCCGAGCTATTGGACATCCTGCGCATCACCAAACAGTCGCTGAGCCGGGTGCTGAGCCAGCTTATCGAGCGCGGATACATCGTCCAGCAAAAGGGCACCCGCGACCGCCGCCAGCGCCTGCTCTATTTGACCGATGAGGGCACCGAGCTGGAACGCTCGCTGGCCCGTCCGCAGCACAAGCGCGTGGGCGATGCCTACCGCGAGGCCGGCCCGGAGGCCGTCGCCGCCTACCGAAAAATATTGCTGGGGCTGATCAACGAAAGCGATCGCGAGGCCGTGCTCAAATCCTTCCGCGGGCGCTAAGCGATGCCCGACCCGGCCCACATCCTGGTGGTCGACGACGACCAGCGTTTGCGCGACCTGTTGCGCGAATACCTGACCCAGAACGATTATCTGGTCACGACCGCCGCCGATGCCGCCGAGGCCCGGGCCCGGCTGGTGGGGCTGGAATTCGACCTCATCGTGCTCGACGTCATGATGCCGGGCGAGAACGGCCTGGAGCTTACCGCCAGCCTGCGCAGCTCATCACAAGTACCGATCCTGCTGCTTACGGCCATGGGCGAGGCCGGGGACCGCATCGCCGGCCTGGAGAGCGGCGCCGACGATTATCTGGCCAAGCCGTTTGAGCCGCGCGAGCTTTTGCTGCGCATCGGCAGCGTGCTGCGCCGCGCCGCCCCCCCAGCCGAGGCCGCCGGGAAGATCTCCTTCGGCGACTATTCCTTCGACCCCCAGCGCGGCGAGTTGCGCGATGTCGAGCAACCGGTCAAGCTGACCTCGGGCGAGGTGGCGCTGCTCAGGCTGTTCGCCCGGCGCCCGGGCCAGACGGTGAGCCGTCGTGAGCTCAGCCAACAAAGCGGCGGCGCCAGCGAACGGGCCATCGACGTGCAGATCACCCGACTGCGCCGCAAGATCGAGCCCGACCCGCGCAACCCGCGCTACTTGCAAACGGTGTGGGGCGAAGGTTACGTGTTGTGGCCCGATTGAAAGATCTCCGGAGCGCCGGGCGATGCTGAAACGCTTGCTGCCACGCACGCTTTTTGGACGCTCGCTGCTGATCATCGTCACGCCGGTGGTGCTGCTGCAAATCGTCGCCACCTATGTCTTCTACGAACGTCACTGGGATTCGGTCACGCGGCGCCTCGCACTGGGCCTTGCCGGCGACGTGGCCATGCTGATGCAGGTACTGCGTGAGGTGCCGAAGGGGCCGGCGCAGGCAACCATCCTGGCCGCGGCGGAAAAGAGCATGCAGATGCGTATCGAGTATCTGCCGGACGTCATCCTGCCCAACGCCCCGCCGCCGGCCCCCCTCGCCAACCGCATCATCGACCGCATGCTCAGGAAGGCCATGAGCGAGACCGTGTTCAGGCCCTATCGTATCGATTCGGCGAGCTTCGGCGATCTGGTGGAGATCCGGGTCCAGCTCAAGGACGGTGTCATTCGCGTCCTGGCCTCGAAAAAGCGCGTCTCCAGTCCCACCACATACATCTTCGTGATGTGGATGATCGGCACTTCGCTGGTGCTGCTGACCGTGGCCATCCTGTTTCTGCGCAACCAGATCCGACCCATCCGCCGCCTGGCCACGGCGGCCGAGAGCTTCGGCAAGGGCCGCCTCAACGTCGAGCTCAAGCCTTCGGGCGCGCGTGAGGTGCGCCAGGCAGCCGCCGCCTTCATCAACATGCGTGACCGCATCCAGCGCCAGATCGTCCAACGCACCGAGATGCTGGCCGGCGTCAGCCACGACCTGCGCACGCCGCTGACACGAATGAAACTGCAGCTCGCCATGCTGGACCCGGGCGCCGAGGTGGAGAAGCTCAAGTCCGACGTTGGCGAGATGGAGCGCATGGTCGAGGGCTACCTCGCCTTCGCCCGCGGCCAGGACGCCGAGGCCACGGTCGACACCGACCTGGCGGCGCTGCTGGACGAGGTGGTGGTGGAGGCTCGCACCCAGGGCACCACGCTGGAGCTGAGCTGGCCCGAGCAAGCTGGCGAGCCGCGGCCGATCGTGCTGCCCCTCAAACCCGGTGCCTTCAAGCGCTGCCTCACCAACCTGATCGACAATGCCCGCCGCTATGCCGAACGCATCGCCATCTCCGTCGAGCAAGGCAATGATCACGTAGAACTGACGATCGACGACGACGGCCCCGGCATTGCCGCCGATCAGCATGAGTACGTCTTCCGGCCCTTCCACCGCGTCGAGAGCTCGCGCAATCCGGCCACCGGCGGCATGGGGCTGGGACTTTCGATCGCCCGCGACGTGATGCGTGGCCACGGCGGCGAGATCACGCTTTCAGAGGCACCACTGGGCGGCCTGCGCGCCCGCCTCAGGTTGCCGCTCTGAGTCACGCCAAAAGAAAAACGGGAGATACCTCATGAGCCGCCTATTCGGACCGTTGCGCCAGATGGGATACGTCGTCAGGGACATGGAGAGCGCCCTCGAACACTGGATAAAGACCTGCCAGGTAGGGCCTTGGTTCTACATCGACCGCTTGCCCATCGAGGGCTTCAAGTATCGCGGCCAGCCCGCCGCGCCGCACATCTCCATTGCGCTGGCCAATTCCGGAGAGATGCAGGTCGAACTCATCCAGCAGCGCGACGACACCCCGACCATGTATCAGGACTTCCTGGGGCGCGGCCTCGAAGGGCTTCAGCATTTCTCGACCTGGCCCGAGAACTACGACGAGATCTACCAGCGCGCCCTGGACGCGGGCTACACCGTGGGCCAGGAATCCGACAGCCCGCGGGGCCGTTTCGTTTATTTCCTCGACGAAGGCCACCCCGGCACCATCGTCGAGATGGCCGACTTGACCGAGGCCCGGCGCCGCATCTTCGACGGCGTGCGCGAGGCCGCTGTAGATTGGGACGGTAGCGCCCCGATCCGCGAAGACTGGCCACGCTAGCCCGCATTTCTCACCGGGTCATGGCCTGCGCGGCGCTGTCGCGCCGACAGGGTAGGAACGCTGCGCAGCGCGATGTGGGACATCGGGCAAGCAGCGTGACGCACCCTGTCGGTGCGACAGCGCCGCCCAAAGGGTCGCTCCCAGGCGCGCGCCCGCGTTGTCAAAGACCGAAGTGCGTAGTACCACTACGCTCTTCGGTCTTTTCCTAGCGGATCGCATCACCTGGGTGCGACGCAGGCCGTGACCCGGTGAGAAATGCGGGCTAGGGAGCGACACCCCATGACCGGTCTGCTCGGCGTCGATATTGGCGGCACCCACACCGACGTCGTTCACTTGGCCAACGGCCGCTTGGCCGTGACCAAACTGCCGACCACGGCCCAGGCTGCCGACGGCCTGTTGAGCGGGGCCCAGACGTTGGGTGTAGCGCTGGAGGGGCTGGAGCTGATCATTCACGGCACCACGGTAGCGACCAATGCCGTGATTCAGCGCCGCGGCGCGCGTTGCGGCTTGATCACCACGGCCGGCTTTCGCGACGTGCTCGAGCTGCGCCGGCGCGACCGCCCCCACACCTACGGCCTGGACGCCGATTTCCAGCCCCTGATCGAGCGCCGCGACCGCTGCGAGGTCGGGGAAAGGGTAACTGCCGAGGGCGAGATCCTGACCCCGGTGGATGGCGACCAGGTGGCAGGCGTCGCTGCAGCCCTGCGAGACGACGGCTGCGAAGTACTGGTGATCTGTTTTTTGCACAGCTACGCCAACCCCGAGAACGAACGCCGCGCCCGGCAGGCGGCGGCGGCTGTTTGGCCAAACGAATTCATCGTCACCTCGTCAGAAGTCCTGCCGGCGCTACGTGAGTTCGAACGTAGCAGCACGGCAACCATCGGCGGGTACGTGCAACCACTCGTGGTGGGGTACCTGGAGGCCCTGAAAGGGCAACTCTCCGAGCGCGGTTTCACCAACGAGCTATTGGTCGTGCAGTCAAATGGCGGCGTCATGGCGGCCGGTGTGGCCGGGCGCTTTGCCGCCAATACCATCCTCTCGGGACCGGCCGCCGGCGTCACCGCGGCCACCGCCATCGCCGCCGAGATGGGCATCGATAACGCCGTTTCCTGCGACATGGGCGGCACCAGCCTCGATATCTGCGTCATCCAGGACGGCCGGCCGGCAACCACGGCCCAGAAGGCGCTGGACTTCGGCTTGCCATTGGCGCTGCCCATGCTCGACGTCGACGCGGTCGGTGCCGGCGGCGGCAGCCTGGCCTGGATCGACGGCTCAGGCGTGTTGCAGATCGGGCCTCAAAGTGCCGGCGCCGAGCCCGGCCCGGCGGCCTTGGGCATTGGCAGCGAGCCTACGGTGACGGATGCCAACCTGGTGCTGGGCCGCCTCGACCCCGAACTGGCTATCGGCCACGACCAGGGCCAGCGGCTGGACCCGGAGGCCGCAGGCCGCGCCATCATGAATAGCATCGGCGAGCCATTGGAGTTGGGGCCCGACGCCGCGGCCGAGGCCATAGTAGCCGTGGCCGGACACAAAATGGCTGGCCAGATCCGACGCCAGCTCCTGGGCCGCGGCCTCGATCCTCGCCAGTTCACGCTGATCGCCTTCGGCGGCGCCGGGCCGTTGCACGCCGCCGACATGGTGCGCGAGGCCGGCTTGGCCGCCGCCGTGGTACCGCCCTATCCCGGCCTGACCTCGGCGCTCGGCTGCCTGTTGGGCGAGCTGCGCCACGATTTCGTGCGCACCGTCAACCGGCCGCTAGGAGACCTCAGCCAGGCCGATCTCGAAAACATCTACGCCGAGCAGCGCCACGAAGGCCTGGCCGTGCTGGCTCGCGAAGGCATCGACGAAGACGTGGCCAAGATCACCCTGGCTGCCGACATGAGCTACCGGGGCCAGCTCTACACCATAGCGGTGACGCTTTCCGTCCTTGCCCCCGAGGGGGTGCGAAGCGATTTCGAAACGGCCTATCGGACCCACTTCACGCGATTGCTGGAAGGCGCCGAGATAATGCTGGTCAATGCCCGCACCACGGTCGGTGGCGGCGGCTCCACGATGGCCGATTTCGATTTGTCCGCCTTGGCCAAACTGCCCGACGTTTCGGCGGCGCCGGAGCCTTGCCAAATCTACTGCGCTGGCGCCTGGCAGCCGGCCGAGCGCTACCGGCGTTTCGATCTTGCCGCCGGCACCCAAGTGACGGGGCCGGCCCTGCTGACCCAGGACGACAGCACCGTTTTCGTCGCGCCAGGGTTCAAAGCCAGCGTCCAGGCCAGCGGCAATCTTCTGCTCGAAGCCCAAACATGAGCATCGATCCAACCACCCTGGCCGTGGTTCGCGGCGCCTTCGAGCAGATCGCCGACGACATGGACACGGTATTGGCCACCAGCGCCATATCGCCGGTCATCGCGGACGCCTGGGACCGGGCCAGCGGCATCTTTCACCCCGAGAACGGCGAGGTCATCGTCCAGGGCCTGACCGGCATGCCGATTTTCGTCGTGGTCATGCAGCACACCGTTCAAGAAGTGCTGAAGGACTGGGACGCGGCCGACATGGCCCCCGGCGACGTCTTCATCGTCAACGATCCCTACCGCGGCGGCACCCACACCATGGACGTCAAGTTCGTGCGGCCCTACTTCCATGATGGCCGACTGGCCTTCTTCCTAGCCAACACCGGCCACTGGCCTGACGTAGGCTCCATGTCGCCGGGCGGCTTTACCTCGGTGGCCACCGACGTTTATCAGGAAGGCCTGCGCCTGCCGCCGGTGAAGATCTATCAGGCCGGTCAGCTCAATCAGTCGCTGTTGGACGTCATGCTGCTCAACATGCGCGTTCCCGAAGAACGCGAGGGCGACATGGCGGCCCAGATCAACGCCCTCGAGCTGGGCTGCCAGCGCCTCGATGACCTCATCAATCGCTTCGGTGCCGACACCCTGATGGCTTGCGTCGATGAACTCAAGGCACGTTCCGAAACCCAAATGCGCGAGCACATCGCGGCACTGCCGGATGGTTCCTACAGCTTCTCCGACGTCATGGATTCCGACGGTGTCGACGAGGGCTTCTTGACTATCGATCTGGAGCTCGTGGTGGCCGGCTCGGAAATCACCTTCGACCTTTCGCGCTCCTCACCGACCTGCCGCGGCCCCTTCAACAGCCCCTGGTCCAGCACCATCACGGCCCTGATGATCGGCATGAAGCACGTCTTCCCCGAAGTGCCCATCAACGCCGGCTGTTTCGTACCGTTCCACTATAACATTCCATCGGGCTGCTTTCTCAATCCGGAACCTCCGGCGCCGGTCTCCGGCACCACCACCGAGACCGCCCAGCGCCTCATCGGCGTGGTCATGGGAGCATTGGCCCAGGCCGTACCCGAACGCGTGCCGGCCGGCTGCTTCGGCACCGGCAGCAACATCTGTATCGGCGGCACTGCGCCCGGACGGGGAGCCTATGCCACGATCTTTTTTTTCGGCGGCGGCTACGGCGGCTCGGCGGCGGGCGACGGCCTGAGCAACGGCTCGACGCTGATTTCCGCCTCGCGCAATTCCTCGATCGAGATCATCGAGCAGACCGTGCCGCTATTGTTCAGCCGCCATGCCGTGCGCGAGGCATCGGCCGGCGTCGGGCGCTTCCGCGGCGGCCACGGTGTCGAGGCGGCGTTCACGCTACGCCACGGCGAGGCCTACCTGACACTGGTCGGCGATCGCGCGCTGAAGGGTGCCTACGGCCTGCATGGCGGTCAGGACGGAGCACCGGCCGACCACGACTTCACGGTTTCCGGCGAAACCTTCAAGGCGCCGCACCTCAGCAAGATCGACAAGCTCTACCTGCGCCAAGGCGATGGCGTGTTCCTGCGCACGCCGGGCGGCGGCGGATTTGGTGACGCCGCCGAACGTGATCCGGCAGCGACGGTCCGAGACTGCAAGAACGGCTATTTGGGCGACAAGGTCTGAACCTCAATAGAGCCGCCCGCCGTTGGGCACCGCTTTGTCGGGGGCGATCAGCACCACTTCGCCCTTCTCGTCCGGGAACCCCAGCACCAGCACTTCGGACATGAACTTGGCGATTTGGCGGGGTGGGAAGTTGAGCACTGCCGCGACCTGGCGGCCGATTAGGTCGTCCGACTGGTAATTGGTTGTGAGCTGGGCCGAGGTCTTGCGCTCGCCGATCTCGGGGCCGAAATCGAGGCGCAGCTTGTAGGCCGGTCGGCGCGCCTCGGGAAAATCCTCTACGGCGATCACCGTGCCCACCCGCACCTCGACCTTGAGAAAATCGTCGAACGTGATCTCGGCCATACCTGCCTCCGTCGTCAATCCAATCACCACACGCTTTCGGATACCTTGATCAGGCCCCGGGAAGGCATAGTATTGCCCATAGTGAAAGGTGTCATTGTCGGGGGAGGTCACCATGCGTGTGTTCCGGATTCTCGTGCTTTTGACGGGCTTGCTGCCGCTGGCGGCCCTGGCCGCGCCCGATGCCAGCCTGGGCCGCTATCACGCCATCGTCATCGGCAACAACAATTATTCCGCCTTGCCCAAGCTCAAGACGGCGGTCAACGATGCCCGCGGCGTAGCGCAGTTGCTGCATGGGCAATACGGCTTCGACGTCGAACTGTTGATCGACGCCAATCGGGTCGACATCATCGGCGCCCTGGCCAAGGCCCGCGGCAAACTCGGCCCAAGCGACAACCTGTTGGTCTATTTCGCCGGCCACGGCGTGCTCGACAGCTACGCCGAGGAAGGCTACTGGCTGCCTGTCGATGCCGACAAGTCGAACCCGGCCAACTGGATCTCCAACGGCGATATTACAAATATGGTGAAGGCGCTGCGCGCCCGACACGTGCTGGTGGTGGCGGATTCCTGCTACTCCGGCACCCTGGTGCGGGCGGCGCCGGTCAAGATCAAGACGGCCGAGGAACGCTCGGCCTGGATCCGGCGCCTGGCGCAAAAGCGCTCGCGCACGGCGCTGGTGTCGGGCGGGCTGGAACCGGTGATCGATGCCGGCGGCGGCCAGAACTCGGTGTTCGCCAAGGCCTTCATGGCGGCGCTAAACAACAATCCCGACGTGCTCGAGGGCCAAAGCCTGTTCGCCGCCATTCGCCGGCCGGTGGCGTTGGAATCTGACCAGACGCCTGAATATTCCGACATCCGCCGGGCCGGCCACGACGGCGGCTATTTTCTTTTCGCCCGCCTCGAGGCACGATCCGCGGTGGCTGCTACGCCAACGGCATCGGCGCCGGTCACCCCGGCAGCGCCAAGTCCGGCAGTGGTGGAATTCGCCTACTGGGATGCCGTCAAAAACAGCACCAACCCCAATGCCTTCAAGGCTTACCTGAAGAAATTCCCCTTCGGCAATTTCGCAGACCTGGCGCGTGTGAAAATCGACGAGTTGAAGGGCGCCGCCAAGATGGCGCGCTTGGCCCCGAAGGCGCAGCCCAAGGCGACGCTCGACGGCACTTGGAAAGGACGGGCCGAAGCCTACTGCGATGACGAAGGGGCCTCGGGGCTGGACAGGCTGGACATGGTCCTGAAGGTGGCAGGGGGCGGCATCACCGGGAGTTTCCAGGCCGACATCCTCGGCACCATTCCGCTCGAAGGCAAGATCGACGCCAAGGGCAACCTGGTCATCGACAGTTCGGTAGCGGATTTCGAAGGCACCCTGAACGCCGCCGAGGGCAAGGGAAAGGGTAAGTGGTCGGCATTCTCTTACGGCTGCCGCGGCTCGTTCAAAGTGAGCAAGCCGAAATAGGGCTCAGGCGGCCTCCGGCTCGCCTCCGTCGGCGTCCCGGCGGCGGCCGCGCCAAACCCGCGTGGCCAGCCACTCGGCGCGGTCGAGCTGCTTGTCGAGATGCGCCATGGTGGCGGCCATGTCCTCGCTCTCGTCCTTCAGCCAGAGCCTAACCGTGCTGGCCATGACGGCCGCCAGGCCGGCTCGGCGCAGCGCGCCGCAGGGGCCGCTGGTGCCGATGCCGGCGGCCTCCAGCATCCAGTTCAGCGAGCGCCGATAGGCCAGGCCGGAGCAGGCCAGCGTCAGCGGGTCGCCGATACCGCCCCGCAGGATGGCCGCCACGCCGTCCTTGTGCGGCGCCAAGGCATCGAAGCGGCGCATGACGACCTCGAAAAGGCGGTCGCGGGCGTCGGCCTCGGGTTCCGCCCCACCTTCGGCCAGCATGGCCTCGTCGATGCGACGCAGGAAATGCGCGAGCACCGCCGCCTTGCCGGGCACCGCCTGGTACACTTTGGCCAGATCGAGTTCGGCCTCGGCGGCGATATCGGCCATCGAGGTGCGCCGCCAGCCCTGCTCTGAGGCCAGCCTCAGCGCCGCCTCGACGACGCGGCCCGGAATGTCTGATTTGCGCGCCATGGCATCCTCCTGCCCAAGGGGTTCCTCAAGTCCGCCATTATATCAAGTAATGCCGGTCGCGGCCTCGTCACGGAGCGCTATGAAATATTCTCCGGTGATCGCCAGCGCTGTCTCCTGGCGCTGATTGACGAAGGCCTGGCGGGTCGACAACTGGCCGCGTCCGGGCTTGCGGTTGCTCTGCATGTCGGCAATCTCGAATCGCAGCCTGAGGGTATCGCCGATACAGACCGGCCGCTGATAGTCGAGTTGCAGGCCGAGCCCGCTGGGCATCAGTGCCAAATCGATGGTGACCAGGGCTCGGGTTGCCAGGGCCAGCGTGTAGGTGCCGGGGCAGATGATGTCGTCGAACCCCAGCGCCCGCGCCGCCTCAGGATCGGTGTGCATGGGCTGGGGATCGAATTGCCGGGCGAAGGCCAACAGGCCCTGGCGCTCGATGGTCACGGGTTCGCTCCACAGCACCTGACCGGGCGTCAGGTCCTGCCAATAACGCTTGCTCATTGCTCAGGGCCACTCGCCGCCGTAGGGCTGGCGGAGCGCCCGCTCAACCTGGGCCAGACGATCCTGGCCGTAAAACATGTCGCCATCGACGAAATAGGTAGGCGAGCCGAACACCGAGCGCCGAATGGCTTCTTCGGTGTTGGCCTCGTATTTGGCTTGGACAGCCGGTGACAGAGCGGCGTTCAACAAAGGTTCGGAATTCAGGCCCAACTCCTGAGCCAATCTGGAAAGAGTACCGGCATCGGCCAGATCGGCATCGTCGCGCCAATGGGTTTCAAGCATGGCATGGGCCAGTTGATCGATGTCCAGGCCTTGTTCGAGTCCGGCGATCAACATGCCGTTGGCCAGGCTAGTGTCGTTGGCGTGGTGGGTCGGGATGCCATCCATCACCGGCGCCTGCCTTTCTTCCGACCAGCGCTGGATTTCGCGACCGAAAAAGTAGGCCCGGTGTCCAGCGCTGCGGCTGCCGAAGGGCACCGACGAGACGGCCTCGACCACCCGGCCCAGGGCGATCGGCCGATGCACGATCTTGCGGCCGGCAGCGCGGGCGATTTCCATGAAGGTCGCGGATCCCAGATAGGCAAATGCGGAATGGGCGGAGTAGAAATATTCGATTTCAGGCATTTTACCTGACTGGCGGCCCGCGGGCCGCCCTAGCCCGCCAGCTCGCGTGAGCGTTGCGTGGCGGCGGCCACCGCCCGGGTCATCAGGGATTGCAGGCCGTCGTCGGCCATCAGCACGTCAAGCGCCGCCGCCGTGGTGCCGCCGGGACTGGCAACGTTCTGGCGCAACTGGGCTGCCGGTTCTTCCGCCAGCCGAGCCAATTCCCCGGCGCCGCTGACCGTGGCCTGAGCCAGACGAAGCGCCAGTTCGGCCTCCAGCCCGGCTTCCTCGGCAGCCCGGGCCAAGGTTTCGATGAGCAGGAAAACGTAGGCCGGACCGCTGCCCGAGGTGGCCGTGACGGCGTCCATCAGGGCCTCGTCCTCGATCCAACCCACCTCGCCGACGGCACTCATGAGCTCTCCCGAAAGCTGGCGCCCGGCGGCCGAAACCGCAGCGTTGGCCGTAAGCACGGTGATGCCTCGACCCACCGCCGCCGGAGTGTTGGGCATGGCTCGCACGATGGCGGTCTGGGCGCCGAATACGCCCTCGAAATAGCCGATGGTCTTGCCCGCGGCGATCGACAGCACGACGCCTCGGGCCACAGCTTGTCGTCCGCCCAGTGGCGCCAGAGCCTGGTCCATGGTCTGGGGCTTGACGGCGACGACGGTGATGGCCGGCGCATAATCGGCCGGCAGAGCCGCCGCCTCGGCGACGGTTGTGACACCCGCCGCCGTCACCGGGCCGGCAGGCTCGATTACCGTAATGTCTGCGGCCGCCACGCCCTGGTCGAGCCAGCCCGCCAGCAGGGCACCGCCCATCTTGCCACAGCCCACCAGCAAGAGTGGCCGAGCCGCCATTTCTCAGGCCTCGCCGACCGTTTCGAGCATGGCCGAGGCCAGCGCGTCCTCCGGCCCCTTGCCGCCCCAGAGCAGGAACATGAAGGCCGGGAAGAAGCGTTCGCACTCGGTCAGCGCAATCTCGACCAGCGCCTCGATCTGATTGCGCGCCGCCTCGGAATCGTCGCCCATGAACTGGGTATGGCGGAACATCAGCACGCCGTCGTCGGGACAGAGGTCGAAATGCCCGAACCAGAGCCGCACGTTGACCCGGGCCAGTAACGTGCAGGCCTCCTCGAAGCGGTGTTCCGCCACCTTCATGTCGAGCGAGCAACTTAGTTGCAGGCTGGCGATGTCTTCGCGCCAGACGAACCACAACTGATAGCGATTCCAGTGGCCGTCGACGCCCGCCGCCAGTTCTTCCTCGCTGGGCCGGTCGTAGGGCCAGGAGTTGGCGTGGGCGAACTGCTCTACCAGATCAAGCGGGTTGCCAAGTTCGACGACGTCGGTTTCGAGTTGCGCGCTCATGCCCGAATGGCCCCTCATCATCGCTAGCCTCCGGCCCACCACTATTTCCAACATCTAGTATGGCAGGGCCAACGAGACACTATGGGCTGTAGGTTGCCAAACACAGGACTCGGGCGCAAGCACGCATTTCATGGGCCGCCGAGAAACTTGTGGATAAGATTTGGCCGCGAGAACGGGCGCCGCGACGCTGCGGCGCGGTTCAGGTGGTCTTGGCGGGCCTCTTGGCGGGCCGCTTAGCGGCTTTTTTGGCTGGCGCCTTCTTGGCCGATACCTTCTTGGCGGCTGCTTTCTTGGTTGGCGCCTTCTTGGCGGCTGCCTTCCTGGCCCCAGCCTTTTTTGTCGGTGCCTTTTTCATTCCCTGCACCTTTTCCAAGGCTGCCAGGCGCTTGGCCTGGGCCTCGTTCTCCTGGCGAGCCCGCGTCGCCATCTCGCGCACGGCCTCGAATTCCTCGCGGGTGACCAGGTCCATGCCGGTGAGGATGCGCTCGAACTGCTCGCGCAGCCGGGATTCCATTTCCTCGCGCACGCCTTGCAAGGTGCCCAGCGTGCTGGTGGCGACACGCGCCAGATCGTCAAGAATCTTGTTGGTGGTTTGCATGATACCCGCCAGTTGTTGTGACTCGACTAGCGCCAATATGGCGCCCGACCGAGGCGACCGCAAGTCTTGCCCGCGGGCGGTGGCGGAGCCTATAACCCGACCATGCTCGCCGCCGCGCTCGCCCTGATCCCCTATCCCAGCATCGACCCGGTGCTGATTTCCTTCGGGCCGCTGGCCATCCGCTGGTACGGCCTGGCCTACGTCGTCGGCTTGTTGCTGGGCTGGCGTTACGTGCTGGCGCTAAGCCGCCGGCCGGACGCTGCCATGACGCCGCGCCAGGTCGACGATTTTCTCGTCTGGGCGGCCATCGGCGTGGTGCTGGGCGGACGTTTGGGCTACGCGCTTTTTTACCGTCCCGATTTCTATCTGGCGCACCCGCTCGAGGCACTCAAGGTATGGCAGGGCGGCATGTCCTTCCACGGCGGCCTGTTGGGCGTCACGCTGGCGATGATCTTGTTTGCCCGGCGCCGCGGCGTGGCCCTGCTGGGGCTTTCGGATTTGGTGGCCGCGGCGGCGCCGATCGGGCTTTTCTTCGGGCGCCTGGCCAATTTCATCAACGCCGAGCTGGTGGGCCGGCCAAGTGACGTGCCCTGGGCCATGATCTTTCCCGGCGCCGGCTCGCGGCCGCGCCACCCCAGCCAGCTCTACGAAGCGGCACTCGAAGGCCTGGTGCTGTTCGTGCTGCTGTGGTGGCTGGCGCGGCGCTTCGACAGCAACCGGCAACCCGGGCTGATAACCGGAAGCTTCCTCGTGGGCTACGCCCTGGCCCGCTTCGTCGTCGAGTTCTACCGCCAGCCCGACGCCCACCTGGGTTTCCTCAGCCTCGGCGCCACCATGGGACAGTGGCTATCCGTGCCGGCCCTGCTTTTCGGCCTGGTTTTGATCGTCCATGCCCGACGCGCCTGAAGCGGCCGGGCTGAGCCGCCACCTCGCCAACCTGATCGCCAGCGAAGGCGCCATCGGCGTCGACCGCTACATGGCCGAGGCGCTGGGCAATCCGCGCTGGGGTTATTACAAGACCCGCGATCCCTTCGGCCTGGAAGGCGACTTCATCACGGCGCCCGAGGTATCGCAAATGTTCGGCGAGCTGATCGGGCTATGGTGCGCCGCAACCTGGCAGCAGATGGGTGCGCCCGCCGCCTTTCGCCTGGTCGAGATCGGCCCTGGCCGCGGCACCCTGATGGCCGATGCGCTGCGTGCCGCACGCCTGATGCCAGCCTTCCTCGCCGCTGCGCGTCTGCATCTGGTGGAGACCAGCCCGGTGCTGCGCGAGCTGCAAGGAAGCGCCTTGGAGGATCACCAAGTCGCCTGGCACGATCATGTCAACGAGCTGCCGCCGGGACCGGCGATCGTGGTGACCAACGAGCTTTTCGATGCCCTCCCCATCCGCCAGTTCGAACGCACCCTCGAAGGCTGGCGCGAACGCCTGGTCGGTCTGGCGCCGGACGGCGGGCTCCGCTTCGTACGCGCCGCCGGGCCCTCGCCGGCCGAAGCGCTGATCCCGCAAGAGGTCCGCCAGGCCCCGCTGGAAAGCGTGGCCGAGATCTCTCCGGCTTCCATTACACTCATCCGCGACCTCACTGAGCGATTGCTGGCCGCGGGCGGGGCGGCCCTGATCGTCGATTATGGTACCGACGAAAGCCGGCCCCGTGACACCTTGCAGGCGGTCATCGGTCACAAGACCCATCCCGTGCTGGAGGCCCCGGGCAGTGCCGATCTCTGCGCCCACGTCGATTTCGCCCAGCTCGGCCGCACGGCCCGGGAATGCGGCGCCCAGGTGCATGGCCCCACCGGCCAGGGGGAGTTTCTCGAGCGTCTGGGCATCCGGGAGCGGGCCGCCCGCCTGCAAGCCGGGGCCGATGCCAGCCGGGCGGAAGACATCGATGCGGCGCTCACCCGCCTCACCCACCCGGGCCAGATGGGCAGCCATTTCCGGGTGCTGGCGCTGACCCCGCCCGGGGCGCCCGAGCCGGCCGGCTTCGAAGTCGGCGCTTGCGGAGGCAAAACATGATCGCCGCCGATACCCTATCGCTACCCGGCCTCAAGCATCGTTTCTTCAGCCGGCACGGCGGCGTATCCCGGCCGCCTTACGACAGCCTCAACTGCGGCTTCGGATCGGCCGACGGCGCCGAGGATGTAGCCGAGAACCGGCGCCGCGCCATGGCTGAACTCGGCCTGGCAGCAGAACAGCTCGTCACCGTCTACCAGGTCCACGGCACCGATGTGGTGACGGTGGATGAGCCCTGGGCGGCGGCGGCAAGCCCTCAGGCCGACGCCCTGGTGACGCAGCAACCGGGCATCGCGTTGGGCGTGCTCACGGCTGATTGCGCCCCGGTTCTGCTGGCCGACGCCGAAGCCGGCGTCATCGCCGCGGCACATGCCGGTTGGCGCGGCGCGCTCTCCGGCATCGTCGAGGCGACACTCGTGTGCATGCAGGAGCTCGGCGCCCGCCCGGCCGCCATCGCCGCCGCCGTCGGCCCCTGCATCGGCCAGCCATCCTACGAAGTGGGGCCGGAATTTCCCGCCCCCTTCCTGGAAGCAGACGACACCAACGAGCGCTTCTTCGTGGCTGCCGCCAGCGCCGGCAAGTTCCGCTTCGATCTCGAGGGCTACGTGGCGGCGCGGCTCACGGCCGCCGGCGTCGGCCGCGTCGAGGCTCTGGCGCTGGACACCTGCGCCGACGGCGAACGGTTTTTCAGCTATCGTCGGACCCAGCGGCAAGGCCAGGACGACTACGGTCGGCTGCTCTCGGCCATCGTGCTGGAAGACTAGAATCTCATGCCCCTTCACTTCACCAAGCAGGAATTCGCCGCCCGTCGCCTGGCCACCCGCCAGGCCATGAGCGAACGCGGCCTCGAGGCACTGCTCATATTCCGCCAGGAGAGCATGTACTACCTGACGGGCTACGATACTTTCGGCTACGTCTTCTTCCAGTGTCTGGTGCTGACCGCCGACGGCGCCATGACGCTGCTGACGCGGGCGCCGGATCTGCGCCAGGCCCGCCATACCTCGGATATCGAGGATGTCCGCGTCTGGGTCGACGACGAGGGCGCCGAGCCGGCTCTTGAACTTCGCCGCATCATCGAGGAACACGGTCTTCGCGGCCGCCACTTAGGCATCGAGCTCGAAGCCTACGGCCTGACCGGGCGCAGCTGGCAGGGTCTGCGCCAGACGCTCGAGGGCTATTGTTCCTGGTCCGACGCCTCCGACCTGGTCAGCCGCCTCAGGCTGGTCAAGAGCGAGGCTGAGCTGGCCTACGTGCGGCGCGCGGCCGAGTTGGCTGACGAGGCCCTCGAGGCGGCCCGCCAGACGGCCCGGGCCGGCGCCCAGGAAGGCCACATCCTGGCCGAAATGCAAGGTGCCGTGTTCCGGGGTGGCGGTGACTATCCGGCTAACCGTTTCATCATCGGCTCGGGCCCCGGCGCCATGCTGTGCCGCTATTTCACCGGCCGCCGCCAGTTGGCCGATGACGACCAGTTGACGCTGGAGTTCGCCGGTGTCTATCGCCACTACCACGCCTGCCTGATGCGGCTGGTACGCATCGGCGAGCCGCCGCCCGAACAAAAGCGCATGGTTGAGGCCTGCGCCGACGCCCTGCAAGCGGCACAGGCGGCGCTGCGGCCTGGCCGGGCCATGGGCGAGGTCTTCGCGGCCCAGGCCGAAAGCCTCGACGGCGCCGGCTTTTCGGCCCAGCGCCTCAACGCCTGCGGCTACAGCCTGGGCACCACCTTCGAACCCAACTGGATGGACTGGCCCATGTTCTACGCCGGCAATCCGGTGGAACTGGCGCCCAACATGGTCTTTTTTCTGCACATGATTCTGTTCGACGACGAGGCCGGGTTGGCGGCCACGCTCGGCGAGACCGTGCTGATCACTACGGACGGCTACCGCCGGCTGAGCAAGGCATCGCTCGATCTGATCATTAACTAGACCGGCCGGAACAATGCCCTATGCCGTATTCTTCATCGTGCTTTTGTTGTTGGGACTGCTGTCGACGTGTTTTTTCTGAACTCGGACAGCGCTACGCGACGGCTGCCGCATAGGTCGTTTACAGGCTCTGGCCGCCCTGGTACATTCCGCCCGCCACGACCTTGGTCGCGGCTCCCCTGAGCCGCCCGAGCAAAGGAATACCGCCATGAAAGTGGTCGCCGGCAACAGCAACAAACCGCTTGCCGAGGCCATTGCGGCTAGTCTCAACATGCCGCTGACCAAAGCCAGTGTGCGCCGCTTTTCCGACATGGAGGTGTTTGTCGAGATCCACGAGAACGTGCGTGGCGAAGACACCTTCGTGATCCAGTCGACATCCTATCCGGCCAACGACAATTTGATGGAGGTGCTGGTCTGCATCGACGCCCTCAAGCGGGCCTCGGCGCGCCGCATCACGGCCGTCATCCCCTACTTCGGCTATGCCCGGCAAGACCGCAAACCGGGACCGCGAACACCGATTTCGGCCAAGCTGGTGGCCAACTTGATCACCACGGCCGGAGCCGACCGGGTGTTGACGCTGGACCTTCACGCCGGTCAGATCCAGGGCTTCTTCGACATTCCCACCGACAACCTCTTTTCGGCCCCGGTGTTCGACAAGGACATCTCCAAGCATTTCGACGGCGACAACCTGATGTTCGTCTCGCCCGACGTCGGCGGCGTGATCCGCGCCCGGGCACTGGCCAAGCGACTTGACGCCGACCTCGCAATCATAGATAAGCGGCGCGAACAGGCCGGTGTCTCCGAGGTCATGAACGTGATCGGCGACGTGACCGGCCGTCATTGCGTGATCGTCGACGATATCGTCGACTCCGCAGGGACGCTCTGCAATGCCGCCGAGGCGCTCAAGGAGTGCGGCGCCGAATCTGTTTCGGCCTACGTCACTCACGGCGTGCTTTCCGGCGGTGCGGTGGCCCGTGTGGCCAGTTCGGAACTGGAGACGCTGGTAACCACCGACAGCATCCTGGCGACCGAAGCCGTCAGGGTGTCGCACAATATCCGGCGGATCTCGATCGCGCCCCTGATCGCCGATGCCATGAGCCGCATCAGCGAGGAGCGGTCGGTTTCCAGCCTGTTTCACTGAGCAGGGGCCCAGGCCCCGGCGCCGCATACGAGGAGTTTGAGGGATGGCGGAAATTGCCACCATGACAGCCGAGCCCAAGGAAGGCACCGGCAAGGGCACGGCCCGGGCCATGCGCCGGGCCGGCCGCGTACCCGGCATCATCTACGGCGGCGACGCCGAGCCGTTGATGGTCTCCGTCGACTACCGCGAATTGGTTCGCGAAATCGAGCGCGGCGGCTTTGCCAACCGGCTCTATGATGTCGCCGTGGCCGGTGGCAACGAACGCGTGCTGCCCCGCGAGATCCAGCTCCATCCGGTGAGCGACTCACCGATGCATGTGGATTTCCTCAGGTTGTCGGCAGGTTCGCGCATCTCCATCATGGTGCCGACGGTGTTCATCGACGACGAGGAGTCGCCCGGCATCAAGCGCGGCGGCGTACTCAACGTGGTGCGCCACGAAATCGAATTCTGGTGCCGCGCCGATGCCATCCCCGAGACCATCACGGTCAGCCTGGCCGGCCTCGACATCGGCGACTCGGTGCACATCGAGGAAATCGACCTGCCTGACGGTGTCAGCCCGACCATCACCGACCGCAACTTCACCGTCGCCACCATAGCGGCGCCGACCGTGGTACTCGACGAGGCCGCCGAAGCCGCCGCCGCCGCCGAGGCCGAAGAACTCGAGGGCGAAGAAGGCGAAGAGGGCGTCGAAGGCGAAGAGGGCGAAGCGGCCGAGGGCGAAACGGCCGAGGGCGAGGGCAGCGAGGAATAAACCCAAACCATGTTGCTCCTGGTCGGCCTCGGCAACCCGGGCACAAAGCATCAGAACCACCGCCACAACCTCGGCTTCATGACGCTGGACCGGCTGGTCGAGCGCTATTCCTTCGGACCTTGGCGGCGGCGCTTCCAGGGCCAGGTGGCCGATGGCCGTCTCGGCGGACGGCGGGCGATGGCGCTGAAACCGGGAACCTTCATGAACCTCTCCGGCCAGTCGGTCGGGGCTGCGGCACGTTATTTTCACGTCAGCGGTAAGGATATCGTCGTCTTCCACGACGAGATCGACCTGGCGCCGGGCAAGATCCGGGTCAAGCAGGGAGGCGGCACGGCCGGTCACAACGGCTTGCGCAGCATCGACAGCCACATGGGACCGGATTTCCGGCGTGTTCGGGTGGGCGTCGGCCATCCCGGCAACAAGGCCCAGGTTCAGCGCTACCTGCTGCGTGACTTCCCCAAGCGCGACAAGGTTTGGCTCGATCCTCTGCTCGACGCCGTCGTCGAAGCTGCGGAGTACCTGGCCAAGGACGACGATCCGGGATTTTCCACCAAAGTGGCGTTATTGCGGCAACCTCCGAAGCCCAGCAAACCGGCGCCCACCTCCACCACCACCCCGGACTAAGCCCCATGGGATTTACTTGCGGCATCGTCGGCTTGCCCAACGTCGGCAAGTCGACGCTCTTCAACGCCCTCACCGCCAACGCCACGGCCGACGCGGCCAACTATCCCTTTTGCACCATCGAGCCCAACCTGGGCCGGGTGCCGGTCCCCGACGATCGCCTGCGCCAGATCGCCGAGTTGGCCGGCTCGGCGCGCACCATTTCCACTTTCCTCGAGTTCCTCGACATCGCCGGCCTGGTGCGCGGCGCCAGCACCGGTGAGGGTTTGGGCAACCAATTCCTCGGCCAGATCCGCCAGGTCGACGCCATCGTCCACGTGCTCAGGTGCTTCGAGGACGCCGACATCGCTCACGTCGAGGACCGCATCGACCCGGTGGCCGACGCCGAAACCGTCGAGACCGAGCTGCTGCTGGCCGACCTGGAAAGCCTCGAAGGCCGCTACCCGCTGGTCGAAAAGCGGGCGCGCGGCGGCGACAAGGAGGCCAAGGCGCGGGTCGGCGTCATGGGGGAGGCGCTGGAGGCGCTACGCCAAGGCCGGCCGGCCCGCGAGATGACGCTGGCGGCCAACGACCGGCCGGTTTTCAAGTCGCTGCATCTGTTGACCGCCAAGCCGGTGCTCTACGTCTGCAACGTCGACGAAGCCACAGCGATTTCAGGTAACGGTTATGTCGCCGCGCTACGCCAAAAAGCCGACGCTGCCGGATCCCAAGTCGTGCTCATCTCGGCCGCCCTGGAAGCCGACGTTGCCGCCCTCGACGATCCGGCCGAGCGGGCCGAATTCCTGACTGATGCCGGCCTTCAGGAGACCGGCCTCAACCAAGTGGTGCGGGCCGGCTACCGGTTGCTCGACCTCATCACCTTCTTTACCGCCGGTCCCAAGGAGGCCCGCGCCGAAACGTTGCGAAAGAGCTCGACGGCGCCGCAAGCGGCAGGCCAGGTCCACAGCGACATGGAGCGCGGCTTCATCCGCGCCGAAACCATCGCCTTCGATGACTATCTGGCCTACGGGGGCGAACAGGGCGCCCGCGACGCCGGCCGTATGCGCTCGGAAGGCCGCGACTATGTGGTCGCCGACGGGGATGTATTTTTGTTCCGCTTTAACGTGTGAATCCGACAGCGCACAGAAACGTTGCATCCTCGTCGTCCTTGTGGCGAACTCCCGCCAACCCCCTCCCTATCCCTCCCCCTGGAAGGTGGAGGGAACACGAGGAGAGCAGAATCTGACGGCTGGTGCCAGCCCCCTCCACCGCTTGCGGGGGAGGGTGAGAGTGGGGGTCGAGCGGCGTTTCTACCGACCTCCATAGCAGGGAAAAGACATGACCGCATTCGCCGAACGCCTGCAGAAGATCGCCGCCGAGACCTCGACGCTGTGCCTCGGCCTCGACCCCTCCCCCGGACTGCTGGCCGCCTGGGAGCTGCCGGACAGCGCTGCCGGCGCCCGTGAATTCTGCCGCCGCGCCCTCGATGCCGCCCAAGGTCTGATCGGCATCGTCAAACCCCAGGCCGCCTTTTACGAGCGCTTCGGCGCCACCGGTGTGGCCGTGCTCGACGAGGTGGTGGCCGAGATTCGGGACCGCGGCCAGCTCTCGATCGTCGATTGCAAGCGCGGCGACGTGGCCCACACCATGGTGGCCTACTGTCAGGGTCTGAAGGGCAATGCCATGACGCTGACGGCCTATCTCGGCTTCGCCGCCTTGCACGATGGTCTGGGCGAGCTGGTGGCCAAGGGCGCCGGTGCCTTCGTCGTCGTGCGCTCGTCCAACCCCGAGGGCTCGGCACTGCAGCGAGCCCGCCTGGAAAGCGGCGTCACTGTGGCCGAACACCTGGCCGACGAAATCACTGCTTACAACCACGGCCTCGACGCAGACCCGAAGCCGGGGCCCATCGGCGCGGTCATCGGCGCGACCCTGGAGGACGAAGCCCTGGCGCTGGTTGAACGGCTGCCCCTGTCCTACATTCTGGCCCCCGGAGTGGGTGCCCAGGGCGCCACGCTGGGCGACCTGCAAAGCCGCTTCGGCGGCCACCTCGGGCGCCTGGTACCGACGGCCAGCCGCTCGCTGGTCGGGCCGGGGCCGGACATCGCGGCCATGCGCCGGGCCATGGCCGGCGCCGCCGAGGAATGGCAGCGGCTGCAAACCGACTGAACGGGCCGACTGAACGGGGCAACTGATACCGAATTCGAATGATCAATTCGAATGCGGTATCAAGCCGCCATTGAGGCGGCGGCCAAGTGCGCGAATGCGCACGCCTGGCGAGGGAAAAAGGAAATATGATATAAAATCTGAATAAATCATTCAGAATTCGTATTAGCAGGAGATCCAACGTGGGTGGTATGTATTACGAGGACTTCGAGGTCGGCAGGACCTATCGCTTCGGCCGTCACACCATGAGCCAGGAAGAGATGATCGATTTCGCCAGCGAGTTCGATCCCCAGCCCTTCCACATCGACCCCGAAGCCGCCAAGGATTCGCATTTCGGCAGCCTCATTGCCAGCGGCTGGCACACTGTCTCAACCAGTATGCGCTTCGTCATCAAGGATTTCTACGGCGACGAATCCGGCTTCATCGCGGGTTGGGGCATCGACGAGCTGCGTTGGCCCGTGGCGGTGCGGCCCGGCGACACGCTGAACTTCTGGCTCGAAGTAAAAGAAGCCGAGATCTCCGAACGCCGCCCCGACCGCGGCCGTCTCAAGCTCAAGTTAGCCGCCGACAACCAGAACGGCGACACCGTGGTCAGCATGCTCAGTACGGTGTACTTTTTGCGCCGCGAGACCTGACGAGACCCCCGCGCGCCTCGCCTATCTCGCCGTCTTCGCCGTGCTCTCGGACATCTCGGGACCCGAGACCGCGGTCTGGCGGTATCTCTTTGGCGGCGCCGGCTGCAAACCGACTGAACGGGAGATTCAACGTGGGTGGTATGTATTTCGAGGACTTCGAGGTCGGTAGGACCTACCGCTTCGGCCGACACACCATGAACCAGGAAGAGATGATCGATTTCGCCAGCGAGTTCGATCCCCAACCCTTCCACATCGACCCCGAAGCCGCCAAGGAATCGCATTTCGGCGGCCTCATAGCCAGCGGCTGGCACACCGTCTCGATCTGCATGCGCCACATCATCGAGGAACTCTACGGCAACGAATCCGGCAGCATTGGCGCCTCGGGCATCGACGAGCTGCGCTGGCCAGTGGCCGTGCGGCCCGGCGATACGCTGAACTTCTGGCTCAAAGTCAAAGACGCCAAGATCTCCGAACGCCGCCCTGACCGCGGCCGTCTCACGCTTATTTATGCCGCCGACAACCAGAACGGTGACACCGTGGTCAGCATGCTCAGTACGGTGTACTTTTTGCGCCGCGAGACCTGATCAGACCCCCGTTCGCCGACATGACGATCCCCGCGCGCCTCGCCTATCTCGCCGTCTTCGTCGGCGTGCTGGGGCATGCTTCGTCGGAATTCTTCGCCGTGCTCTCGGGCATCTCGGGACCCGAAGTCTCGGTCTGGCGCTACCTGTTTGGCGGCGCCGGGCTGATCGTCGTGGCGCTGGCCATCGAGGGACCACGCCGGCTGCTGGAGCCCTTGGCCAGCCACGCCCTGCCGCTGATCGTCTATTCGCTGATCGGCGTATCCGGAGCCTATCTCGCCTTCCACTGGGCGCTCGATTTCGCCAGCGTCATCCAGGTCGCTACGCTGACCACCACCATCCCCATCTTCGTCGGCCTGGCCAACCTGGTGGCCAACCGCCTGCCCATCTCGCGGCTCAAGATGGCCACCGGGGCCTGCGCCATCGGTGGCCTGGCACTGCTCATCACCGACGGCGCCGTCGAGCGCCTGGTGGGCGGCTCGGATTCGCTGCTCGGCATCTTCCTCGGTATCCTCTGTGCCGCCCTGGTGGCCGGCTATGCCGTGGCCATCAAGCCCATCATCGAGCGCTACGGCACCATGCGCACGACGGCGCTATCGCTGGCCATCGGCGGCCTCGGCCTGTGGCTGTGCGTCGGCCTGGCGTTCGCCATCTGGGTCGACCCCACGACCCTTTTCCAGCGTCCCAACGTGGCCTGGGGATCGATCCTGGCGTTGGCGTTCTGGAACACCACCATCACCCAATTCCTCTGGATCGGCGGCCTGGCCGCGGCCGCCGACATGACCCGTGCCAGTTATCTTTTCTTTCTCAAGCCGGTCATTGCCGCCGCCCTGGCCATGACACTTCTGGGCGACGACCTTTCGCTATTGCAAGCCGCCGCCATGGTCGTCGTCATGGCCTCGGTGCTGATCGAGTTGCTGTGGCCACGGCTGGCGGGGCGTTCGGGCGGCGTTTGATGGTGCGGATCTCGCTGCCCTTCTCTTGCTCAGCCAAATCCAATTCGTAGCGGGCTTGCAGGTTCATCCAAAACTGGGCCGAGACGCCGAAATATTTCTCCAGCCGCATAGCCGTGTCGGCGGAGACGCCGCGGTCCTTGTTGACTATCGCGCTGATTCGATTCTGAGGCACCTTGATGGCAGCCGCCAACTTGTTGGCGCTAAGCTCGAGAGGCTCGAGGAAGTCCTCTTTGAGCGTTACCCCAGGATGGATGGGAATACGAGCCATGTGCCGTCTCCTAGTGGTAGTCGTCTATGTAGACGTTGAGGGCGCTGCCGGGGGCCTCAGCAAGGTCGATGGAGCCGCTGTCGATAGCGGCCTGATCTGCGGGCTCCCAGGCAAAGCAAATGCGCCAGCGCTGGTTGATACGGATACTATATTCGTCAGTTCCTTCGAGTGACTCGAACCTGTTGCCGGGGGTCAGGCGCAAGTCGTTGAGTTTGGTAGCAGCGTCGAGAACATTAAGCTTGCGCAGTGCTCTTTCGCCAATCTGGTTGATGGGCCACGACTTCTTAGTTTTTCGCCCTTCCCAGAGGGCCTCGGTGTCCTTGTCGTTGAAGCTTTTGATTGCCACAATCAATATCTAATACGTATAACGTATGAGTCAAGGGGGAGTTGACTAAATCCAGCCTCAAGAACCGCCTTCGGCCTGAGCCGCCTCGGCCTCGTAGGCGGCGTAGCTCTCTTTCAGCACGGCGTTATTGAGCAGCATGGTGGCGGCCAAGCTGCCGTCGGCTGCGCGAAAGCGGCTTTCGACCCAATAGGATTCAGTGCGCCGGCTTTCGCTGAAGGCGACGATCTCGCGCTCCAGCGTGTATTCCTGCCCCACCATCAAGGGCCCGCCGTGCAAGCGCACCTCCTGATCGGCAAATAGTCCAATACTGGGCCCTCGCACCGGGAAGGCCTCGTGGCTGGTGTAATGCGCCAGCACGCTGATCATCTCCAGCGGGATCACCGCACCGCCCCAGGGGGATGAACCCGCGTACCAGGGCGAGGGCTCGGTGATGGCCTCGAGTTTTTGGGCCAGCGAAAAGGGATACATGGCGCCCATGTTCTGCTCGGCACCCATGACCACGGTCTCGGGACCGCTTTGCCGGCCGATATCTAGATCACGCAGAATGACCAGCCGCCCGGGCGGCTTGAGCCCAGCCAGCCTCGCCTCCAACGCCGTTTCAGGATGCTCGGGCCCCAATGAGGCCGTACCCCGCAGCACCTCGGTGCTGTCGCGCTTTTCCATGCAAACCGGAACTTGCCGCCCACCGTCCTGCGGCCGCCCGAGCAGCGCCCGAACTTCCTCGCCCTCGAAACAGATATTGCGAAAATGCACGCTCAGGCAGCCGTGCTCGAACCAGTCCCGCCCCCAAAGCTCATAGCAAAGCGGCACGAATTGGCTGAAATGCGTCGGCCCCTCGATGGCACCGCCCTGGAAGCCCAATTCGGCCGCCACGGCTTCGTCATGGATCGAGGCATGCCCGTCATATTCCTGCGCCGCCAGCATCTGCCGGGGCTGGCGAAAAGGCCCGGCCAGCATGATCTCGGTGGTGAAGGGACGGTCGTCGGTCATTGGGAGCCTCCTGGAGGGGAATGGCCGGAGGCCGATCTTGCCGCAAACCCAATGCGGGCGCTATGGTCGCCCCGCGCCCCAACCTCTAGCCTCAGTTGCTCACCACCTTCCAGGCCCCATCAGGCTGGCGACACGCCGTGCCGTAACCGTCTTCGGTGCGGCCGCCGACACTGATCGTTTGTTGGTATTCGCGGCAATAGGTGCCGCGTGCCGTTTGAAAGGTGCGCTGCGGGGTTACCGTGCCGCTGTTGCCGCTGTCCGGGTTGTTCCAGGCCACCGTGTTGCCGGACGGCATCGATTCGAGGGACCTGTGGGTGGTCCGCTGCATGTACGTGCGGTCGGCGCGGTCCAGCGATTGGCCGATGCCGCTGCCGATCAGCGAGCCGTAGAGGGTACCGATCGCGATGCTCGCCATGCGGCCCTTGCCCTTGCCCACGTGGGAGCCCGCCACGGCACCAGCTGCGGCACCGAGAAGGGTGCCCATCTGCTGCTTGGGTCCAGCGTTCTGGCAGGCGGCCAACCACAGTGCGATGGCACCGGCCGCGATAATCCTGGTGAATTTCATGGCTTCAAGCCTCCGAATTCTTGGGCCTTATCTCTCACCAGGTCCTATGAAAGGTTTAGAGCCGGAATCCCCCAACGTGCGGAGTTTTTTTTGGACCCTCGCCGGGCGCTCGCCACCGCGAGCTTGGCCGCCGCTCCAATGGCGGCTTGGTGCCAAACTCGAAAAACCTAAGAAAACCCGCCGGGCGCCCGTTCGGGCGCCGTCGGTCCGGCTTTATTCGGCCGCCGAATTTGCTGATTTGCGCGCGGCGTCGTACCTCTGGGTACGGTCCCTGGCCTCAGTGCCGCCACGGGTTTCGGCGAACAGCGCGAGATCGTCGGAAGCCTCGTCCGGCGAAGGCGTCAAGGCGAGGTCCGTGTAGTTCCGGGCCGCTTGCCGGTCACGCCGGATGTCGCGGCGCACCAAGCCCATGCGGGCCAGCCAGTAGGCCATGCGCAAGTGATGCGCGACGATCTCCGCGACGGTGCGCGGATAGAACACGAAGGGGTTTTCCCGCTTCATGGTGGGGCGCCTATCCCGGCGGTAGCGCTGGCGGAAATAGCCGCCGGTCAGGGGATGAACGCGCTCATAGCGGGCCGAGTAAAAGAACCACAGCATGGTGAACATGGTCTTGCCGGGGCTGACGCCGCAGGCCGCGGCGCGGCGCATCACCGTCTCCATGTGCTGGGGCGTGTAATACCACTCCCAGGCCGACCAGTAGGCGCTTTGCAGCTCGTCCCGTGACATCCTCGGGTGCTCGGCCACGACGTGGCAGGTATCGTAGTTGTTCATGTCGGGATCCATCCAGGCACCGCGCTCGTAGAGCACTTTGTGGTCTTCGCAGCCCGGCAGCGGGGTCAGGATGAAGAACTCGAGAATGTCGATGGGCAGCTCGTGCTTGATGATCTCGATATCGCGCCGAATGCTTTCCTTGGTGTCGTTGGGAAAGCCCAGCAGGTAGCCGGCCATGGTGAGCACCCCGGCACGTTTCCATCTCTGCAGCATCTGGCGGTAGTCGGTGATCTTGTTTTGCTGTTTCTTGGCGCCCACCAGGCTGTCGGGATTGATGTTCTCGAGACCGATGAAAGCGCGGCTGACGCCGGCCCGTGCCGCCTTTTCGATGAAGCCGTCGATCTTGTGGCAAAGCGTGTCGACCTGGACGGTGAAACTGATCTTCAGGCCCTCCTCCTCGCGCAGTTTGATCAGCCGGTCGAAAAAAGCCTCCCAGTTGCGGTTGCGGGCGAAGTTGTCGTCGGCGAGGAGGAAACGCCGGATGTTCTGGGCCAGGTTCAGGCGCACGATCCGCTCCAGATCGTCGGGTGTGCGATACCGGCTGGCGTGGCCCTGGACGTTGATGATGGTGCAGAACGAACACCGGTAGGGGCAGCCCCGCCCCAGGTCGAGGCTCGAAATGGCCCCGGCGTAGCGCCGAACATGCCCTTCCGGACACTGGGGCAAAGGCTGGTTTTGCATATTGGGCAAGCTGGCCAGGTGGTTGTAGAGCGGTTTCAACCGGCCCCGCCAGGCGTCGATCAATACCTCGTCCAGCCGGTGGTCCTCGGCCTCGCCGGCAAACAGGCTGGTGCCGATCTCCTGAGCCTCGCGCAGCGTCACGTGCAGGTCGTCGAGCATGGCCAGACAACCCGAGACGTGGAAGCCGCCGATGCAGACGGGATAACCCCCTTCCCGGAAGGCGCGCGCGATATCGACGGCGCGGGGATACTGGTTGGTCTGCACGCCCACTAGCGCGATCAGGGCCCGGCCGCCGCGTCTCTCAAGGCTCCGCATGATGCGGTCGGGCCGGATGCGGGTGTTGGTCTCGTCGATGATCTCGATGCGGATGTCGACGCCCGGGCCCAGCACCTGACGTTCGCGGCAGTCCTCGGCGATGCCATAAAGGCAGGCCAGCGGGTTGGAGGGAATGGCGGAGCGCAGCCACTGGATGGGGTATCCGTCGTCATCGTAGTGCGACGGTTGGATCATCACGACATTGAAGACGCCAATTTCGTCAGGCGCCCTGTCCGGTGCGCTACTCACGTCGTCCTCGTTGATTTGGCTTCCCATGATGACTCAAATGGCGACGTGAGGAAACTCCCGTTTTTTGACCCATATCGCGGTGCTGGTGTGCCGCGGGGAAGCACTGAGAAATCAGGGATAAAGCCGCTCACCGGCTGCCACCGCTTGTCGGGCGACACCGCTGACCTACTTCCTCAATCCATAGGCAACTATCGTGACAATCGGGAAACCTGCCATGACTGCGGAAGCACCAATTGTGGGCCGGGACTGGGACAGCCACCCGCCCTACATTTATCCTGACTACAAATCGACCCCCATGCGCGGACCCAGCAAACCTTTGGTGCCGCTGGCATCATCGCTCGGTGAGTTGACGGGGCCGGTCTATGGCCACGAATCGGTGGGTCCGCTCGATCATGATTTGACGCGAAATGCCGCCCGCAACGGTGAGCCGCTGGGCGAGCGCATTGTCGTGGCGGGACAAGTGCTCGACGAGGACGGCCGGCCTCAGCCCGATACCCTGATCGAGATTTGGCAGGCCAACGCCGCCGGCCGCTACATCCACGAGGTCGATGGCCACGACGCTCCCCTGGACGCAAATTTCTTCGGCGCCGGGCGCTGCGTCAGCGACGGCGAAGGCAGCTTCCGCTTCATAACGGTCAAGCCGGGCGCGTACCCCTGGCCCAACCATGCCAACGGATGGCGTCCAGCGCACATCCACCTCTCGCTGTTCGGCGCGAGTTATGCCAGCCGCCTGGTGACTCAGATGTTCTTTCCCGGCGATCCGCTGCTCGACCTCGACCCCATCTACCTGAGCGCCCCCAAGGGCGCGCGTGAGCGTTTGGTGTCGGCGTTCTCTCTGGATCTGACGGAGCCCAACTGGGCGCTGGGTTACCGTTTCGACATCGTCCTGCGGGGCGGCACCCAGACGCCAATGGAGTCCTGAGCCATGACGTTGAAACAGACACCCTCGCAAACCGTAGGACCCTATTTTGCCTACGGTCTGACGCCCCGGCAGTACGGCTACCCCTTCACCAGCCTGGCCGAAGGCGCCATGGCCGGCCCCGGAACCGAAGGCCAGCGCATTCGCCTCCAAGGCCGGGTCTTCGACGGCGCCGATCAAGCCGTACCCGACGCCATGATCGAGCTCTGGCAAGCCAACGCCCACGGCCGCTACAACCACCCCGCGGACGGCCGCAGCGACAACCTTTTGGATCCCGATTTCAGGGGCTTCGGCCGGGTCGGCACCGATGCCGAGGGGACTTTCTTATTCGATACCGTCAAGCCCGGGGCCAGCGCTGAAGGACAGGCGCCGCACCTCAACCTCATCGTCTTTATGCGTGGCTTGCTTTCTCACGCCTACACCCGGGTCTATTTCGCCGACGACGCGGCCAACGCGACCGACACCGTGTTGGCTTCGGTGCCTGAGGAGCGCCGCAAAACCCTGATCGCCGAGCCCGAAGAGACGCCGGCAGGCCGGATCTATCGCTTCGATATCCGCATGCAAGGTGCCGACGAGACGGTTTTCTTCGACGTTTGAGGCGGGCTGCCATGACCTTCTCGACGCTGTTCTCCGGGCTCCTTTCAGACAGCGAAGCAGCGGAAATCTTTGGCGACGCCGCGACGGTCGGGGCCATGATAAAGGTCGAGAAGGCGCTGGCCCGGGTGCAGGCCCGGGCAGGCTTGATTCCCGCCGCCACCGCCGAAACCATCGTCGCGGCGGCCGAGAGCCTTCACCCCGACCTCGAAGAATTGATCGCGGGCAGCGCCCGCTCCGGCGTGCCGGTGATCGCCCTGGTGGAGCAATTGCGCGCCGCCGCCGGGCCCGACGCCGGCGCCTACGTGCACTGGGGTGCCACCAGCCAAGACGTGATGGATACGGCGCTGGTGCTGCGGCTTGGCCGCCTGCTGGAGATCCTCGAGGACCGATTGGTGCGCGTCGCCGAGCGGCTGGCCGCCTTGGCCGAGCGCCACCGCAGCACGCTGATGGCGGCGCGCACGCGTTCGCAACAAGCGCTGCCGACGACCTTCGGCCTCAAGGCCGCCAACTGGCTGTTGCCGTTGCTGCGCCACCGCCAGCGCCTGGCGGAAATCAAACCGCGGCTGCTGGTGGTACAACTCGGCGGTGCCGCCGGCACCCTGGCGGCACTGAACGGGCAGGGCCTGGCACTGATGGCCGCCTTGGCCGAGGATCTGGGGCTGGGCTTGCCGCCGGCACCCTGGCACAGCCAGCGCGACAATCTGGTGGAGTTGGCGGGCTGGCTGGCGCTGGTCACCGGCAGTTTGGGAAAGCTCGGCCGTGACCTGGTGCTGCTGGGCCAATCCGAGGTTGCCGAAGTCCGCCCGGGCACCCCTGGCGCCTCCAGCACGCTGCCGCACAAGTCCAATCCCGTCGCCGCCGAAACTCTGGTCACGCTGGCCGCATACGCCGCCGGACGAGTGGCCTCTGCCCACCAGGCGATGGTGCACGAGCACGAACGCGACGGTGCCGCCTGGCAACTCGAGAGCCTGGTATTACCGGAACTCGCCGTGGCCACGGCTGCCGCGCTAGGTCACGCCGAGGCCGTGCTGGCCGACCTGGTGGTGGATGACGCGCGCATGCGCCAAAACCTCGAGGCCACGGGCGGCCTGGTGCTGGCCGAGGCCGCGAGCTTCGCCCTGGCCGCTCACATGCCGCGAAGCGACGCCCAGGCCCTGGTCCAGGAAGCCTGTCGGGAGGCGGCAAGCGGAGGCCATTTGATCGAAATCCTGCGGGAACGAACGTCCGCTCCGGTCGACTGGCCGCTCCTCGCCGATCCCGCCAAGGCGCTCGGTGCCACCGACGCCTTGATCGATCGAATCCTTGCAAAAATGGGGGAACAAAGATCATGACCGGAAACGCCTTGCCGCCCTTCCGGGCCGACCACGTGGGCAGTTTGCTACGGCCGGAAGAGCTGAAAACGGCGCGCGCCGCATACGAAGCAGAGGAATTGGACGCCGATGGCCTGCGCCAGGTCGAGGATCGTCTCATCCGCGAGGTGGTTGCCAAACAGGAGTCCTTGGGTTTGCGCGCCGTAACCGATGGCGAGTTCCGGCGCTCTTGGTGGCATTTCGATTTTCTTGCCGGGCTCGAAGGAGTCGAGCTGGTGCGCGGCGAAAAGACCATCAAGTTCGCTGGCATCGAGACCAAGTCCGAGAGCATCGCCATCAACGGCCGGGTGGCCTTCGGCGATCATCCCATGCTCGATCACTTCCGCTACCTCGACGAAGTCGCCAGCGTGACCCCGAAAATGACAATCCCTTCGCCCTCGGTGTTGCATTTCCGGGGCGGGCGCAGCGCCATCAGCCGGGAGATCTATCCCGACCTCGAGGCCTTCTACGAGGACACTGCCGAGGCCTACCGTCAGGCGGTTCTGGCCTTTTACGACGCCGGTTGCCGGTATCTCCAGTTCGACGACACGGTCTGGGCCTATCTCTGCTCCGAGGTCGAACGCCAGGCCGCCCGCGAGCGCGGCGACGATCCCGATCCCCTGCCCGCCATCTACCGCGACATGATCAACCACGCCCTGGCCGCCAAGCCCGATGACATGATGATCACCACCCACGTCTGCCGCGGCAATTTCCGCTCCAGTTGGATCGCCGAAGGCGGTTACGAGCCGGTGGCCGAGATCCTGCTCGGTGGCACCGATTACGACGGTTATTTCCTCGAATACGACACCGACCGGGCCGGCGGATTCGAACCGCTGCGCTTCCTGCCCAAAGGCCAAAAGCGTGTGGTCCTGGGCCTGCTGACCTCGAAATTCGGCGAACTGGAGGATCGGGAGATGATCGAAAAGCGCATCGAGGAGGCCAGCCAGTATGCCGACCGCGACCAATTCTGCCTGAGTCCCCAGTGCGGCTTCGCCTCGACGGAGGAGGGCAATGTGCTGTCGCACGAAGAACAGTGGAACAAGCTGCGCTTCATCGTCGAAACGGCGGAGGGCGTCTGGGCTTAGCCCTGTGCCCGTGCCTGCTCGCGCAAAGCCCGCTTGTCGATCTTATTCGCCGGCGTCTTGGGAAGCGCTCCAGCCACCTCGATACGGGCCGGGATCTTGTATTTGGCGAGGCGGGCCTGGCACCAGGCCCGAAGCTCCTCCTCGTCTGCGGCCTGGCCCGGCAGCAATACCACGTAGGCCTGCAACACCTCGCCCCAATGCGGATCGGGGACGGCCACGGCGGCGGCCTCCTGTACGGCCGGGTGGGCAAATAGCACTTCGTCGATCTCGCGCGGGTAGACGTTGTAGCCGCCGGTGATGGCCATGTCCTTCTTGCGGTCGACGATCTGGACGTAGCCCTCGGCGTCGACTAGCCCGATGTCGCCGGTGTGCAGCCAACCATCACGGATGGCGGCGGCGCTTTCCTCGGGACGCCGCCAGTAGTGCGAGATGACGTTGGGGCCGCGCACGCGGATTTCGCCGGCCTCACCCGGCGGCAGCACTAGGGTACCGTTCTCGATATCGACGACCTCGAGCTCCATGCCGGGCATGGCCAGGCCGACGCTACCTATCCGCGGCGGCCGCTCGAGGGAATTGCCACAGATCGGTCCGGCCTCGCTCATGCCGTAGCCCTCGAGGATGGTGGTGCCGGTGAGGTGGTGCCAAGCGCGAACCGTTTCCTCGGCAAAGGGCGCGCCGCCGCCGAAGCAGCGCCTGAGCGCCCCCAAGTCGGCAGTGGCGATCTCCGGCAGCCCCATCAGGGCGTTGTAGACCGTCGAGGGGCCGCCGGTGAAGACGGTCACGCGGTGGCGCACCAGGGCCTCGAGCACCTCCGCCGGCTTGAACGCCGGCACGTTGACGATGGTAGCGCCGCCCAGCAAGGGCGACTGCAGGGTCATGGCCAGACCCCAGACATGGGATTGCGGCGCCACGTTGAGCACCGTCTGGCCGGGCTCACCCAGCCGCCAGGTGGCGTCGTGCATGCGGATGTGGGCCATGGTGGTGGCGTGGCTGTGGAAGGCCGCCTTGGGCAGCCCGGTGGTGCCGCCGGTATAGACCAGCGACGCGGCATCGTCGGGGCCAGGCCGCGGGCCGGGCAAGGGCCGGTCCGCGCTTTCGTCACCACGCTCGGAGGTCAAATCATCGGCAGCGAAGGCCAGAGCGGAAATCCCGGCCTCCGCGGCCAGTGGCGCCGCCAGGTCCATCAGGGCATCGTCGCAAAGCAGCACCGCCGGTGCTGCGTCAAGCAGAAGGGGGCCGAGTTCCCGTGCCGTGTAGAGCGGGTTGAGCAGCACCGTCTGGGCCCCGGCGGCCCAGATGGCCTGGGCGGCGATCGAGAGCTCAATGCTGTTGCCCTTGAACACCGCAACGCGGTCACCGCGCCCTACGTCGAGATCCCAAAGGCGTTCCGCCAGTACCCCGGCGGCAAAGCGGTAGGCACGATAGCTCAGGCTGTGATCGCCCGAGATCATGGCGGTACGCTCGGGCCAACGCCCGGAGACATGGTCGAACATATCGACGATGGTGGAGAATTGGGCTCGGTGTTCGCTCATGGGTCGGGTTCATGCACTGTGAATCTCAACTTGCCCGTCACCCCGACCCCGGTCAAGAGATCGTGAAGTGGGCCTGTAAACGCTTCCGCCGATCGGGCCCAAAGGCTAGCCTGCCAGCCATTCAACACGAGGGGGTAGCACCATGATCATGATCACCGTGATGTATCCGAACCAAGAAGGGTCCAAGTTCGATATGGACTACTACACCAGCACCCATCTGCCGCTGGTGGCCGATCGCTGGGGGCCTTTGGGGCTAAAGGGCGCGACCATCGTCAAAGGCCTGGGCGGACCCGAGCCGGGATCACCGCCAACCTACCAGGTCATGGCGCTGGTCGAGTTCGAATCGGGGGAGGCCTTCGAGAACGCCGTGGCGACCCATGGCGAAGAGATCTTCGGCGACATCCCAAATTTCACCGACACCCAACCGGTGGTGCAGATCAATGACATTGTGAGCTAGTGCGCCCTACTGGGCCAAGTAGCCGCCGTCGATGACCAATTCGGTACCGGTCACCCATGCGGCTTCGTCCGAGGCCAAATAGAGGCACCCCATGGCGATGTCGCGGGGCTGGCCGAAACGACGTAGCGGCGTTTGGTCCATGCGCCATTTGGCGATCTTGGGGTCGTCGTGAATGAGCTCGGTCATGGCCGTGTCGACAAAGCCGGGGTGGATCGAATTGACGCGGATGTTGTCGGGCGCGTACTGAATGGCGGCCGACTTCGAGAGCGTGCGCACCGCGCCCTTGGAGGCGTGGTAGGGCGCGCTTTGGGGTGAGCCGGCGATGCCGTAGATCGACGAAATGTTGATGATCGAGCCGCCGCCGGCCTGGCGCATGGCGGCGATGACATGCTTGGTGCCGAGGAAGACGCCGGTGGCGTTGACCGCCATGACGGCGTTCCAGTCGTCAAGCTCGGTAGAGTCGATCCGGCCCGTGGTCTTGCCGCCCGGGCGGCGGCCCGAAACGCCGGCCACGTTGGCCAGCACGCTGAGCGAGGAAAAGGCCTCGATGGTGGCGGCCACGGCATCCTGCCATTCGCCTTCCTGGGCCGTATCAAGGTGCAAGTAGAGCGCCCGGCCGCCCACTGCGGTGATCTCGTCGGCTACCTGACGGCCCAGGTTGTCGTTGACGTCGGAGAGCGCCACGGCGGCGCCCTCGCGGGCAAACAGCCGCGCCGTTTCGGCGCCGATGCCCGAGGCGGCACCGCTGATCAGCGCCACCTTACCTTCCAGTCTGCCACCGTCCACCATCACGCTCTCCAGCTTGCTCTCGCCAGGGATATCCGGGGCCGAGTGTACCTCCGACTTGGCCATCTGTCCCCTGACGTCAGCTGATAAGAATTGAACTGGACGACGAATTGGGGGATCATTCACGCCGTAGTGGTGAATGTTGAACTTGAATAAAAAGCATCATCAACAGGGAGGGAATAAGATGCAAAACTTGCGTACTTTTTGCGTTTGCGCCATAGCCGCAGGGGCCTTGGCGATTTCCGCCGGCACCGCCCAGGCGGCGGCCTGCAAAACCTCGAAATGGGGGGCCAAAGACGAGATCGGCAGTGCCAACTACGTCACGCCGGCCCAGGTCCTGGCTGCCGTGAAGTTGGTCAAGAAAGGCGAAAGCCATCCCCTGGGCATCGTCGTCGATCCCAAGATGCCAGCCTTCCCGCCACGCTCCACCTCGTTGCAGGTGGTATCGCCGGGACAGCACAACGGCCGCACCTTGGCCAAAGACTTCGGCTGGCCCATTGTCTACAACGACGACCTGGCGCAGCTCTGGTTCGGTACCGGGCCGCAGATCGACGGGTTGGGACACCTGGGCGAGGATAACCTCTATTACAACTGTAACGCCGCCGCCGATTTCGTCCACATCACCGGTCTGAAGAAGCTCGGCGTCCATAACATCCCGCCACTGATCGGCCGCGGCGTCATGATCGATATGGCCAAGCATTTCGGCGTCGCCACCATGAAGGGCGGCCAGGCCATCGGCTCGGCCGACATCAAGGCCGCCGCCAAGGCCCAGGGCGTCAGCATCCGCCAGGGCGACGTGGTGCTCTTCCACACCGGTTGGACCGACGGCAAGCTAGCCTCGGATCCCAAGGCCTGGGTCTCGTCCGAGCCCGGGCTCAACAACGAGGCCATGGCCTACATGGCGACCCTCAACCCGATGGCCGTGGGTGCCGACACCTGGGGCGTCGACGTGGTGCCACCGCCCAAGGGCGACAAGGTCTTCTACGGCCACGTATCCCTGCTCAAGAATGGCGGCATCTACATCCTCGAGACCATGAACACCGGCCGCCTGGCCAAGGAAGGCGTGCACGAGTTCATGTTCGTGCTGGGCCAGGCCCGCATCAAGGGCACGGTGCAGATGATCATCAATCCTGTCGCTATGTGGTAGCGCCGGAAATCTTTTCGCGATTGAGAGGGGCGTGCCACGGCGCGCCCCTTTTTTTCCCTATGGCTGACCGGGGGAGCGACGGAATCTTTATGAATTCTCAATGTTTTCCGTGATTTCTTGAATTTCTAGGTTTGGCAACATTAATATCGATCCGCTTTACCGCGGCCGTTGAACATGGATCAGAACCAGGACCTGCAGGATCTCCGCGTTCTCATTGTCGATGACGATCAGAGCTATCGCCATCTGATGGCCAACATGCTGCGCGGCATGGGAATCACCAAAACCCGCATGGCCAGGAACGCCGACGAGGGGCGGACCGAGATCGCCGGCGCGCCGCTCGACTATGTGCTGCTCGACCGCACCCTCGAAGACGGCGCCGGATTCGTGCTTTTGCGCTACCTGCGCGACCCTGAATCCACTCCGGCACCGCATCTGCCGGTCATCATGACGACCGACGACCGCCATAAGGTGCACGTCGTCGCCGCCATCAAGGCCGGCGCCGACCACATCCTGGTCAAACCCATTTCACCCGCCGAACTGGCCGCGACGTTCCGCAACTTGGCGGCCCGGCCGCCCGAGAAGATCGAGGTCAGAACCTACATCGGCCCCTGCCGCCGCCGCCTGCCGGCGCAGCTATACGACCTCTACGCCGGTGAGGATCGGCGCCAGAAGTCAGTTGCCGTCGCGGCAAGCGGATGACCCCGGTGAGAAATGCGGGCTAGGCGTTCGGATCGAAGTTGGCAACCCCGCCGGAGTTCTCGGGCTGGTCGCCGGCCAATAGTCCTTTGCCGAGGACGTGGTTGATCTCGAGGCGGATGCCGTCGGGGTCCTCGAAGACGAAGAAATAGTATCCCCCGGCCCATTCGCGCTCGATCGGTCCGCGATCGATATAGGCGCCCATCTGGCGCAGCTTTTCGGCAGCCTTGTCGACATCCTCGCGCGAGCGGGCGCGCAGGCACACATGATGCAGTCCGACTCTGTTTGGATCGAAACGCTCGCCTTCAAATTCCTCGGCGCAGCGTCGGATGCCGACCGCTGTGCGACCGCCTACGTGATAGACGAAATCGTCGCTATCAACGACCTTTTTCAAGCCCAGAAACGGCAGCAATTCGCAATAGAAGGTGCGGGACGCTTCGAACTGGCTGACGGTGAGGATGACGTGGGCGGCGCCGTTAATTTCGATCATTGCAACACTTCCTTCTTCTTTCCTGGATTGGGTTGGGCCATGAGATGCTTGCGTGCTTCGTCGTCCCAATTACCGTCGGGCTTGCCGAACTCCTTGCCCAGATCGTAGCCACGGCGCAGCCACGGGCGGGATTGCAGGGCCTTGTACCAACGCCTCACGTTGGCGAATTCCTCGAGGTCCACTTCCTGGCGCTTGTAGGTGATGACCCAGGGCCAGATCGCCATGTCGGCTATGGAATAGTCGCCGGCGACGAACTCGCGGCCCTCCAGCCGGCGATCGAGAACGCCATAAAGCCTGAGCATTTCATTGCGGTAGCGTTCCTTGGCGTAGGGCTGCTCCACCGGCGCGTAGAAGCGGAAATGCCCAGCCTGGCCGAACATCGGGCCGACGCCGCCCATCTGCCACATCAGCCATTCCAGCACCTCGGTGCGCCCTCGCAAATCCGTAGGCAGGAAGCGGCCGCACTTCTCCGCCAAATAAATCAATATCGCGCCGGTTTCGAAAACCGAGATGGGCTTGCCGCCGCCGGGAGGGTCGTGGTCGACGATCGCCGGCATGCGGTTGTTGGGGCTGATAGCCAGGAATTCCGGCTCGAATTGGGCGCCGGCACCGATGTTCACCGGCACCAGGCGGTATTCCAGTTCCATTTCCTCCAGGGCAATGGACAATTTCCAGCCGTTCGGCGTCGGCCAATAATGTGCGTCGATCATTCTTGGGGTACTCCTTGGGACTCGAGATCGAACCGGTCATGAACGATGAAACGAGATTTCCCCGGATCGATGACGCCGACGGTAATGCCATGATCTTTCGATTATGGCCAGGCTGAGGCCGGTTGCGAGTCACGGCGCAACGCGGGCTAGTCTTTGATTCGGTCGTGAAAGACGCGGCCGGCTTTCATCACCAGGCGTAGCGAAGTTTCGGGCCGGGCCAACACCTGGACGTCACGCAGAGGATCGCCCTGCCAAAGCAAAATGTCAGCCTGAGCGCCAGGCACGACCTCACCCAGATGGCCAACTTGACCCAGGATGCGGGCGCCGCTGAGGGTAGCGGCGCGGATCAGATCGAGCGGCGACATGACCTCGGCGCGCAGTTCGAACTCGCGGTTCTGCTGGGCATGGGCGACGCCCAGAAGGTCCGTTCCAACTGCCATCTCGACGCCGTGGCGCTGGGCCGTTTCCAAGGATTTCAGACCGGCATCGAGCACGTCTAGGGTCTTGGCCAGGCTGACCTCCGGGAAACCGGCCTGGCGGCCGATCTCATGCATGGTGTGGTAGGTCACCAGGGTGGGCACCAGGAAAGTACCCCGCTCGGCCATCAGGACGGCGGTCTCGTCATCGAGGAAGTTGCCGTGCTCGATGGTGCGCACACCGGCCTCGACGGCGCGCCGAATGGCCTCGGGCGAATAGGCGTGGGCCATGGCGTAGGTGCCGAAATCCTCTGCCACACCGCAGGCTGCGCGCATCTCCTCGGCGCTGAACTGCACGCTCATCAACGGGTCGGTGGGCGTGGCGACACCACCCGAGGCCATAATCTTGACGTGGTGGCCGCCGCGGCGGAGTTCCGCCCGAGCCGCTGCCAGAACCGCCGGCACGCCGTCGACGATGTGGGCCAGCCAATTGGAGACGGCGCTGCTGGCGTCGACCGGTGGATCTTCCTCCAGCAGCCTGGCATCGCCGTGGCCACCGGTCTGCGACAGCGCCCGACCGACGAAAAAGAGTCTGGGCCCCTGGATCAGGTCGCGCTCGATGGCCTGAGCCAATCCCCAGTCGGCGCCGGCGGCATCGCGCACTGTGGTGAAGCCGCGAGCCAGCATGCCCTCGAGAATCTGGCCGCCCTCGTGGGCCAGAAGCGTCATCGGCTTGCGCCTGAGTTCCTGGATATTGAAGCTGGTCAAGAATGCATGCACGTGGCTATCGATCAGTCCTGGCGTCAACGTCAGGCCGCGGGCGTCGATCAGGCGTTCGGTGCTGAAGGCGCTGTGTCCCTCGCCGATATCGACGATCAGCTCATTTTCGATGGCCAACCAACGATCCGGCAGGATTTCGCCGGCTCTGACGTCGAGCAGGTTGGCGTTCTGGATCAGGGCCGTGGTCATGCTTGCCGCTTCAGGCAGCCGCCAGGCGAGCCCGGTCGTGGGGGCGGTCGAAGTCTAGCGCCGGCCCCTGAGGCACGATGCCGAAAGGATTGATCATGGTATGGCTTTGGTAATAGTGACGCTTGATGTGGTCGAGGTTGACGGTCGGCGCCACGCCCGGCACCTGACAGAGCTCGCGGAGATAGTTGCTCAGATTGGCATAGTCCTCGATGCGCTTTTGGTTGCATTTGAAGTGGCCGACATAGACGGCATCGAAACGCACCAGAGTGGCAAAAAACCGCCAATCGGCCTCGGTCAGGCGCCCGCCGGCCAGGTAGCGCTGGCGTCCCAGCCGTTCCTCCATGCGATCCAGAGTGCCGAAAAGAGCCTTGAAGGAGTCCTCGTAGGCCTCGGGGGCGGTGGCGAAGCCGCACTTGTAGACGCCGTTATTGACGTTGTCGTAGATCTCGGCGTTGACCGTGTCGATCTCGCTCTGCAACTCCTCAGGATAGAAATCCAGCGCTGCCTCAGCCGCCGTGACGTGGGCGTTGAAAGCACTGTTGAACATGCGGATGATTTCGGAGGATTCGTTGCTGACGATTGTCTGCCGCTCTTTGTCCCAGAGCACCGGCACCGAACAGCGGCCGCTGTAACGCGGCGCCGCCGCCAAATAAACGTCGCGCATGAAGTCGGCGCCGTTTACGGGATCGGAGACGACACCCTCGCCGGCCTCGAAGCTCCAGCCGTCTTCGCCCATGTAGGGATGCACGACCGAGACGTCGATCATGGTCTCCAGACCCTTGAGACGGCGGAATATCAGGGTGCGGTGAGCCCAGGGACAGGCGTAGGAGACGTACAGATGATAACGACCGGGCGCAGCGGCGAAGCCGCTCGACCCATCGGCCGTGATCCAGTCACGGAACTGCGCATCCTGACGCACGAAGCGGCCACCGGATTTGCGTGCATCATTGGGGCTGGTGTCCCAACGGCCTTCGACCAGCATGCCCATGTTGTTCCTCCCGGATTGGCCGGAACCATTTTCGAGGTCCCGAGGTCCACATTCAACCAGCCGGACGCCTGAGCGGCAACAGCCCCGCCAGCACGGCTGTGGCCAGTGCCATGCCGCCACCCAACAGGAAGGCGCGGCTCAAGTCGACCTCGCCGACAAGGCCGGCCAGCACGGCACCCAATGCCCCCACCCCGTCCATAAGGCCGAAGACGAAGCCCAGCGTCGTGCCTTCGCGTTTGGCCGCGAAATCGACCGCCAAGGCAAGGATCACGGCGCGCACGCCGACCAGCATGCCGATGGCGCCGATGACCGTGGCCATCAGGGCCAGGCCAGAGCCGGCAAAAGCGATTCCGACGGCCAGCATGCCGCCACAAAAAATCATGGTCACGACCACCCGTTTGCGGCCGATACGGTCCGAGACCCGGCCCAGCCAAGGCAGCATCAACGTTCCGGCCAGCAGGCCGACGGCAAACAGCGTTCCGGCCTGTGCCGGGCTGTAGCCGTGCGTGGTCTGCAGATAGAGCGGCGTCATGCTCAACACCGCCGTGAACGACATGTGGTAAGCGATGATCATTACAAGGAAGGCCAGGCCCAGCGGCCGGAACCAGACGGCAAAGAACCCGCCGACATCGCTACGCGTCGTGCCACTGTCATGCGAAGGCGGCACCCGGCGGACAATGAAGAGGCTGAAGACGACGGCCATGATCAGGGCCGGGACCACCGAGATCCGCAGGGCGTCGCGCCAGTCGACGAACGCCAACAGGTAACCCACCGCCAGCGGCGCCAGCACCGTCGCCAGGCTGCCGCCGATGGCGTGCACGCCCAGTGCCTCGCCGCGCCGTTTAGGCCAGCGCTTGGCCAGCACGCCGGTGGCAATAGGATGCCAGGCGGCATCGCCCAACCCGGCCAGAGCAAGCAGGAATGCGATCGACCAGAACGAGGTGGCGAAGGAGGCCGCGAAGAAGCCGATGGCCACCCACCAGAAGGTCAGCGCCAGCAGGCGCCCGCGATGGGCCACGTGGTCGGCCAGCATGCCGGCAGGGAAGTAGGCCAGCGACGCCCCGATGGCCTGAATGGTGATGAGCAGGCCGAGCTCGGAAGGAGAAAGGCCCAGATCGAACGCGATCGCCGGGGCAATCAGCCAGACCGCACCCGGCGCCCAGTCATTGGCCATGTGGCCGAGCGAAAAGCTGACCAGCAGGAAGCGCGTTTCGCCCTCGCGCTCGGGTGGCCCTTCGGCCGCCATGCCGGTCTGTCTACGCTGGCCGGTCGAGGCTGAAGACCTTCTCGACGACGGTGTATTCCATGTAGCCGAGGCGGGCCAACGGCCTCATCAAGGCGGTGTCGACCCGGCCCTCGGCCGTCAGGGCCTCGTCGGCGATGTGGATGCCGATCACCTCGCCCAGCACCACGGCATTGCGAATGTCGGGATCGGAGCTGGTCAGGGCCACGGTCTGCAAATAACGGCACTCGAGCTGGGCCGGAGACTGGGCCACTCGGGGCGGTTTGACGATGCGCGACGGCGTCGCCGTCAGGCCGGCCAGGGCAAATTCGTCGACTTCGGGATCGACGCTGGCCGAGGTGGCGTTCATCTCGTCGGACAAGGCCTCGGTGGCCAGGTTGACGACGAACTCGCCGGTCGCCTCGACGTTGGTCAGCGTATCCTTGAGGCGACCCTGGTTGAGCCGGCCGTTGGCCGCGAACATCACCGCCGGTGGCGTATCGGAAACGCCGTTGAAGAAGCTGAAGGGCGCCAGATTGGCGATGCCGTCGACGCTGACGGTTGAGATCCAGCCGATGGGCCGCGGCACGATCAGGCTTTTGAAAGGGTTGTGGGGCAGGCCGTGACCGTCTTTGGGTTCATAGAACATGGGATTTTCGCTGTTGGTTGTGGGCCCGGCGACGCTAACGGGATTCGCCTGGCCGGTCCAGAGCGGCAGAAAAGAGTTTGGCGGGCCAACCCGGCCGTGCTAAATGCGCCGCCATGACGATTCGACGCAACACCCTCCGACGACGAGGGGGCAAAGCCTCCTAGCGCGCACCCGGTCTTCGCCGCCCAGGGTGCGTTTCACACCCTCGTTCGCCGGAGCCTCGTCATGTTCAGCATATCACCCGAGCGGCCCGAGCACGCCGCCGCCATCGCCAGCCTACTGACCGAAGCTTTCCCGCCGCCTGCCGTTAAACCCATCGAGCAGTTGCGCGACGGCCGTCCGGCGCTATCCCAACTCGGACGCGTGGCACTCGTCACGGGCTCCGTTGCCGGGAGTGTGCGTTTCTGGCCGGCAGCAGTGCGAGAATACCGCTCGGGCCGCCTTGAGAACGTCCTGATCCTGGGTCCCCTGGCCGTGGCCCCGGAATTCTCCGGCGCCGGCATCGGCAGCGCCCTGGTGCAATCCGGTCTGGCGGCAGCCCAAGCCGCGGGCCACGCTGCTGTGCTATTGACCGGAGATGCGGGCTACTATCAACGTTTCGGATTCTGCAGCCGCCTGGCCAACGGCATCGCGCTGCCGGGCGAAGGCCCAGAGAGGTTGCTGGCCTTTGAACTGGTGCCGGGCACGCTGGGCCGCCTCACCGGCACGCTCGTCCCTGCGAGGTGCCATCGCCCAGGAACCGGCCGCTACTCCGTAATCTCGACCTTTAGCGTGCCGATGCCCTCGATCTCGGCTTCGACCCGGTCGCCTACGTCCAGGAACGTTTTCTGCGGGAAGCCGACGCCGGCCGGAGTGCCGGTGAGCAACAGGTCACCGGGCAAGAGCGTCATGATCGACGAGAGCTCGGCGATCTGTTCGGCGATCGAGAAGATCATCTGCGAGGTTCGCGAATCCTGCTTGGTTTCGCCGTTGACGGCCAATCTGAGCCCGAGGTCCTGAGGGTCAGCGATGGCCTCGGCCGGCACCAGGCGTGGGCCAGTGGGGCAGCAGGTATCCTGCGCTTTTCCCGCCACCCAATCCATCTTGTAGAAAGTTTCGGGGGCGAAATTGAGATCGCGGGCGGAGAAATCAATGGCCACGGTGTAAGCCGCCACGGCGGCCATGGCGTTTTTTTCGGCCACGTCTTTGACGGTCTTGCCGATGACCGCGGCCAGTTCGATTTCCCAGTCGAACATCTGGGTTCGCCGGGGCTTCTTCACGCTGGCGCCGGGCCCGACCACGCTGGTCCGCGACGGCTTGAAGAAGAAAAACAGGCGCTGAGCCTCCTTGCGCGTGTCCTCGACCCCCATCTCGGACAAGTGATCGTAATAGTTGGCGCCGGCACACAGCACCTTGCCGGGATATTGCAGCGGCGCCAGCAGTTGCTCCTCGGCCGTCTCCAGTGCCAGCTCTGGAGCATCATCGGGCGCCCGATCGGCCAGGTTCTGCAGGCGGATCTGGCTGCCCGGCCAATCCGCAAAAAGCTCGATGAGCGTGTTGGGCAGTTCAAACCCGAGCTGCTCGGCGGTGGCGCTCAGCGGCCAGCAGCGACCGTCCAGCTCGAGACAACCGGTAGCGCCACGAAGGTCGAGGGTGACAAGGGAAAATGACATGATGGTATCCCGTAGATAGCCCGGGGCTAGAGCGGATCGGCGTGCCAGAGCTTGCTGTAGATGCGCCAAGTGCCGCTCTCCTTCAGCAACAGCAGGAGATCGGTAAAACGCTTACCGATGTATACGTCCTCGACCTTGACAGAAGCCACGGCGCCTTTGACATCAAGGGCCTGGATCGTCATCTCATAGGCCTCCCCGGCCGCAGCTGCCGAAGGCTGCTTTTCGGCGAACCGGACGAACTGCTCGAGGTCCATCTCGCTACGTTCGCCGCTGTCGCCGACGATGCCGGTGATGCGCGCGTTCTCATGGAAAGCGGCGCGTAGATCGGCGCCGCGGCTGTGGTAGAGGCCATCGAAATAACGCCCTACCGTATCCCGAATGCCTTCGCTGTCGTTCATATTCGACCTCCCTGGCTGCCCCCCGGCTCACCGTCCCTCACGATACCAGGCCACCATCAGGCCGCCCAGCAACAGGATCAACACGACCAGTGGCGGCAACAGCGGTATCTCTTCGACACCGCTGACCACGTAGGCCTGATTGTCGTGAATGGCTATCCAATCACTGCCGGCGACGTCGCGCCCCGGCCGCACCCGGCGCAGCCGAGGCAAGCCGTCCTCGAGCCAGCGGATGCTGCCACTGGGTCGAACGGCCGGCTGCAGCACCTCGGTAGTGGCACGTACATCCATCAACTCGCGGGCGTTGGGATCCCCCACCGGCACCACCGTCGTTTGGCGACCGTCGGTCACGCTATAGATGCCGTCGTGCGCCACCTCGATTCGGGCGCTGGCGCGGCCGCTTGGGCCCTCGTCAAGGTTGACCTCGAAAGCCTCGCCGCCGGGAGGTGTCACCGTCACCGGGGCACTGCCGGGTTTCAGGCTGCGCCGCACGATGTCGATGTGGTTGCCTGCCGCCGTCGCCCGCAGGTCTTCTTCTTCCAGCTCGGGCTCCTTCATCAGCCAGTGCGCCAGCCGGCGCAGCAGTTCAGCCTGAGGGCCACCGCCCTCGAAGCCGCGGGCCCAGAGCCAGCCGTGATCGGAGAGCAGCAGCGCCACCCGGCCATCACCGACGCGGTCGAGTATCAGGAGCGGCCGATCGGCGACCCCGCGCATCAGCACCTCGCCGCGCTCGGCATCGGCGTCGATCATGCGGAACCAGCGGCCCCAGCCCGGTTCGCCGCCGCCGGGCACCAGATCGGCCGTGACGGGATGGCGCAAGCCGCTGGCGGCCAGCCTGGGTTTGAAGCCTTGGCGGTAGATCTCGCCCGTGGGACGGCCCGGCAGCACGTTTTCCAGGGGTGTGCGAAAAAGCGACATCGCGCCGGCGAACGAGGGGCCCACCGCCTCCAGCAACGCCCCGCCGGCCTCGACGTAATTGGCGATGTTGAGGAAATAGCCATGCGGCAGCACACCGCGCCGGCGGTAGCGGTCGAGGATGATGAGGTCGAACTCGCTGAGCTTGATCTCGAAGAGCTCGCGAATGGGAAAGGCGATCAGGGAAAGCTCGTTGACCGGTGTGCCGTCCTGCTTTTCGGGTGGCCGCAGGATGGTGAAATGCACCAGATCAACCGAAGGATCGGCCTTCAAGAGGTTGCGCCAGGTACGTTCGCCTGCATGCGGCTCGCCCGATACCAACAGCACGCGCAGACGATCGCGCACGCCGTTGAGCAGCAGCGCGGCACGGTTGTTGCGCAGCGTCAGTTCCTCCGGCCCGGCTTCGACCTCGATCTCGATGATGCTGCGCCCGGCATGGTCGAGCACGAAAGGCAGGCGCTCGTCACGACCGATCCTGAGCTGTGTCTTCTGCACCGGGCCGCCGTCGCGGCGGACCGATACCACAGCGCGCCCAGGAGATTCCCGAGCCTCCGGGCCGCCCCGGTCCTCGATGCGCAACGTCATCGCCAATGGGTCGCCGACCATGCCGTAGCTCGGCGCCTCGACCACGACCAAACGCCGGTCACGTTCTTCAGGCGTGCCGGTCAGCAAGACTTGCAGGGGGGCAGCCGATGCCTCGGTGCCCTCTCCCGCCGGCTTGGGCACGTCGTCGACCTGGCCGTCGCTGATCATGATGGTGCCGGCGCGGCGGTTGGGCGGCACATCGGAAAGGGCCTCGTCGCGGGCCTCGAATAGCCGGCTGTGGCGACCGCCTGCCGCCACCACGCGCACCTCGAGACCGGAGAAACGCTCAAGCTTGCGCTGCAGTTCCGCAACCGCCTGGCTGGTGGTCGACCGGCGGCCGCCGATTTCCTGACTGTCCGAGCGGTCCACCACCAGGGCCAAGACATCGTTCAAGGGTTGGCGCTGTTCCTCGACCAGCTTGGGATTGAGCAGCGCCAACAATGCCACGGACAGGGCCAACAGGCGCCACAGCGTGCCGCTGGCGCGTTGCAGGGCGGCATAGACAACAATGATCAGCGCCCCGGCGCCGAGGCCGGCCAGCAACGACCAGGGCAGCAGCGGTGCGATGGTCAGACCGCTGAAACCGCTGACCATGGCGGCGGCACTCATTGTCCCAGCCTTTCGAGGATGGCCGGTACGTGCACCTGGTCGCTCTTGTAATTGCCGGTCAGGGTATACATCACCAAATTGATGCCGAAGCGAAGGGCCGTTTCGCGTTGGCGTTCGCCGCCCGGCACCACCGCCACCAAGGGCCGGCCCTGGTCATCCACGGCCCAGGCTGAAGCCCAGTCGTGGCTGCCGATGACCAACGCCGAAACGCCGTCGTTGACACCGCCGACGTGGCGTTCGACCCATACCGGACCGCCGCTCCAGCGCCCGGGAAATTGCTGAATCAAATAGAAAGCCTTGGTCAGGATGTGCTGCTGCGGCACCGGCACCAGCGGCGGCACGTCGAGCCGATTGAGGATTTGCCTGAGCCGCTGCCGGGCCGGGCTACCCACGCCAGTCAAACCGGGGGCCCCAAATCCCGACTGCGGCAGCATCATCTGCTCGTCACGGGTATCGAAGACAATGGTGCCGCCGTTTTTCATGAAAGCATCGACCTTGGCCAGAGCGGTGGGGCTTAGTTGGCGCTGTTCGGGCAGCACCGGCCAATAGAGCAGTGGGAAAAAGACCAGCTCGTCGAGTTCCAGGTCGACACCGAGCGGTTGGCCGCCCTCGACCGCTGTCCGCCGGTCCAACATACGTGTCAAACCGGCCAGGCCGGCCCGGCTCATTTCGTCGATCTCGGCTAAATCGGTGATGACGTAGGCCAGCCGTGTCTGCAGCGTGGCGGCCAGAGCAAACTCGTCGTTGGTGGCCTGGGCCCGAACGGCTTGGGGTGGGGTCAAAATCAGCAACGCCAGGGCGCCCAGCACGACGGTGCGGCGGCGCACGGGGTTTTGCAACAGGCCCCTAAGCCCCAGGCTGACGAGAAACTCGAGCAACGTCAGCACTAACGCTGCGACCAGCAGCCAGGGTTTGAGGTCGATCTCGCGGCTGGCAGCGAAGCCCGACACCGTGACGCCCTGAGGCAAGCCGGCCAGGGCTGCTGGATGGCTGAGCGAGGGGCTCAGGTTGAGGGCGTGACGAGCCTGTGCCGTGCCGTAGAGGCCTGGTGGATGGCTCGGCCCGACCGCCACGCCATCGAGACCGCTTTCCTTCATTTCGCTGGCAGCGATGGGCCGGGCGGTGGCCGGTGGGGCTCCTGCCCGGCCGTAACCGTCGAGCACCTTGAGCGGCGGCAGTGCCACGGCGGCGGCACCCGGCACGCCTTCGGCCAGGGCCACGATGCGTTGCAACATGGTGACGAAGAGGCCGGACAGAGAGAGGTTGGACCAACTGGTGTCGGCGCTTGTGTGAACCAGCACGATCCAGCCTTGGCCGCGGCGGTCGGCGGTAATCAACGGCGTACCGTCAGCCAGACGGGCCCAGGTGCGTGAGCCCAGTTGCAGCGAGGGCTGCGCCAGCACCTGACGCGACACGAGCACGTCATCCGGCGGGCTGAGGCCGGCAAAGGGGCTCGAGGCGGCAAAGGGTGCGAGGCGCGCCGGCTGGGTCCAGGTCAGGGCGCCACCCAGATTTCGGCCTCCGGCGCGCAACGGCACCGGCACCAGATCGTCGGCATGCTCGGCCAAACGCGGACCGGCGAAACGCAACAGCACGCCCCCCCGGTCGACCCAGTCCTCGATGCGAGCCCGGTCGGGACCGACGATCTGGCCTACATCGGCCAGCACCAGCAGCGCCAGCCGCCGGGCCAGAAGCTTGGCGACGTTGCCCTGGCGGACCTCGGCAAAGGGGGCGAGGGCGCGCTCCAAGTAATAGAGGCTGGAGAGCAGCGGCTGGTCGGGGCCGCTGCCGCCGCTTGACACCAGCCCCACCGGGCGCCGCCGCCAGCGCTCGTCCAGCAGCACCACACCGGCCGCCGTGCCGGCGTTTTCGAGCTCCAGCCGAGCCAGTCGGTTGCGCACCTCAGCCGGCAGCTCCAACACGTGTTCGACGCTGCCGGCAGCGGCGGCGAACTCGAGGCTCTGGCGCTCCAACACCTGGCCGCGTTCGCCCAGCGCCCGCAGCCAGACCGTCTCGGCCACTGCCACCGGCACGCGCCTGGCCTGCAGCGAGAGCAGTGTGCCGACGGCCTCAGGCGGCAGCAGCACCTTGGCCAAAGCTCCCTGGTGCGGCGCCAACAACTGCACCGGCCCCAAGTGTTGCAGACGTTCGGCAAGCGCGATGGCGGCATCACCGCCGGGCATGGCCTGCAGGCCGTCGCTAAGCCAGATCACGTCGGCCGGTCCGCCAAGATCGAGATCGGCGATGGCGCGCAGCGCCGCAGCGCGGTCGACCGGCCAGGGCTTGGGCTCGAGCGCCGCCACCAACTCGCGAGCTGCCGCCGCCGGCATCACCTCGGGAGCCGGCAAGACGCCCTCGCCGGCCGGCGGCGCCGTGGTCAACAGCACCACCGGGCGGTCCTTGCGTTCGGCCTCGGTCAGCAGCTTGTCGAGGTTGGCGCGGCGGAGCGGCCAATCCGCCGCCGCCGCCCAGCCGTCGTCGACCACCAGCAGCACGACACTGTGCGGCCCCCCCGTGCCCAGGCGGCTGCCCGGATTGAGAATGGGTTGAGCCAAGGCGGCGATGATCAGCACGGCGATGGCCAACCTCAGCAGTAACAGCCACCAGGGCGTGCTATGCGGCGTCTCCTGCTGGGCCACCAAGCCGCGCAAAAACTGGATCGGCGGGAAGGCAACGCGGCGCGGCGCCGGCGGGGTTACGCGCAACAGCCACCAAAGTAGCGGCAGGGCCGCCAAGGCCAATAGTATCCAGGGCGTGGCGAAAGCGAGGGGTCCCAGGTTGAGCACGATTATGCCATCCCTGGCCTATGCCCTGCCGGCCAGCGCTTGGTAAAGCGCCAGCAATGCCGTCTCCGGCGGCCGGTCGGTACGATGGCGGGCCAGGGTCCAGCCGACGCCGCGACTCAACGTCAACAGGTCCTCGTGGTGCGCAGCAAGGCGAGCGCCATACGCCTGGCGTAGCGTCTCGGCCCGGCTGACCAGATAGCTGCCATCACCCTCCAGGCCTTCGAAGCGGGTGCGGCCACTAAACGGCAGTTCCTCCTCGGCCGGGTCCAACAGGTGCAGCAGGTGGCCGTCGATGGCGCCGCTGGCAAAGTGCCGCACGGTTTTTTCGATGTCCGCAAGCGGTGACAGGAAATCGCCGATCAGCACCACCCGGGCATAGCGCGGCAGACGCTCGACCGGCGGCAGGCTGGGGCGCTCACCAGCCGGGTTGTGCAGACTTGCAGCCAGACGAGTCAGTGCCGCCCGGCCCGAAGTCGGCATCCGGTCGACACCCAACAGCCCCACGAATTCACCGCCTTGCAGCAGCAACGCCGCCAAAGCCAGGGTCAAGAGCGTCGCCCGGTCGACTTTGTCGGTCGGGGCAGCGGCGGAGGCGTAGTGCATCGAGGGCGAACAATCTCGCCACAGCCAAACGCTCTGAGCCGCTTCCCATTCGTGTTCGCGCACGAAGACCCGTTCCGACTTGGCCGAAGCGCGCCAGTCGATGGCGCGAACCTCGTCGCCGGGCTGGTATTGGCGAAACTGCCAGAAACTCTCACCCAGGCCGACGCGGCGGCGCCCGTGGACACCTTGGGCCACAGTGGCGGCGACGCGCTCAGCCGCCACCAGCAGCGGCGGCAGGGTGGCGGCAAGCTGTTCGGCCTGTTGGCGAAGGCCCGCTGGCATGGCGCTGCCGCTGCTCCTCAGGCGCTCAGTACCCACTTGCGCAAAAGGATGGTACGTCTGATCGCTTTGCCGGCGCTGTGGGTAGGAAGCAGCGGGCCGGCGATGCGGAGCCATCGGCTAGCGCTGCTAACGCCCTCCACAGCGCCGGAAAAGCGACCCGAAGGGCGGCCAGGCAGGACCATCGGACGTCGTCCCCCGGTCCTTGTGATGGTCCCCCATCACCGCGTACCGGGCTCCTAGCCGAATGGTCCTGCCTGGCCGTCATACGTGCCATCCTTTTACGCAAGTGGGTACTACCGGAAAGGATCGATCAGCCGCTCGATCACCGAGGACACACTGACGCCCTCGGCTCGGGTGGCGAAGTTGACGGCCATGCGGTGCCTCAGCGTCGGCGGCGCCAGGGCGACGACGTCGTCCAGCGAGGGCGCCAGGCGGCCATCGAGAATGGCCCGCGCCCGAACCGCCAGCATCAGCGCCTGGCTGGCCCGCGGACCGGGGCCCCAGGCGACGTGGCGTCGCACCTCGTCGAGCTCGCTCTGATCAGGCCGACCGGCACGCACCAGGGCAAGAATGGCCTCGACCACGCTATCGCCCACCGGCACCCGGCGCACCAGGCGCTGGGCCGCCATCAGATCCTCCGCGCTCATCACCTCGCTTGGCGACTGCTCCTCGATGCCGGTGGTTACAATCAGCATCTCGCGCTCGGCCGCCAGGTCGGGGTAGCCCACGTCGACCTGCATGAGAAAGCGATCGAGCTGGGCCTCGGGCAGCGGGTAGGTGCCCTCCTGCTCGAGCGGGTTCTGGGTCGCCAGGACATGGAAAGGCAGCGGCAGGTTGTGGCGCTGCCCGGCTACCGAGACCTGCTTCTCCTGCATGGCCTGCAAGAGCGCCGATTGGGTGCGCGGGCTGGCGCGATTGATCTCGTCGGCCATCAGCAATTGACAGAATACCGGCCCTGAGATGAAACGGAACGAGCGCCGGCCGCTATCGCTCTCCTCCAGCACCTCGGAGCCGATGATGTCGGCCGGCATCAAATCGGGCGTGAACTGTACCCGCTTTTCGCTCAGCCCCAGCACCGTTCCCAGAGTCTCCACCAGCCGCGTCTTGGCCAGGCCGGGAACACCGACCAGCAAGGCATGACCACCGGCCAGCAACGTAATCAGGGTCTCGTCGATGACCTCGGTCTGGCCGAAAATGACCCGGCCAATGCTTTCACCTACCGCCTTCAGGCGCTCGCCCAGGCGTTCGATCTCGGCCGCCAGGTCGGCGCCGGTGGCCATGGCCGGACCGGGAGATGGGGCGGCAGCGCTGGCCGTCTCGGTTTGGTCGGGTATACTCACCGTTCACTCTGAATTCGCCACGTAAATAACGGCCATGTCGAAAACACCCAACGATGCAGCCGCCCTGGCGGCTGTCATGCAGAGCGACAACATCAGCCCCGGGGCAGGCGGGGAACCGTGCTCAGCCGCTGCTTCCCCCCGGGAGCCAACATGTGCTGACTTCGACATTCGCATCGGCCGCGATGGTACTTGGTTTTATCACGCTTCGCCGATCAGCCGCAAACCGCTGGTCAAGCTGTTCGCCAGCGTGCTGAAACGCGAGGACGATGGCCACTTCTACTTGGAAACACCGGTCGAGAAAGGCCGAATTCAGGTCGACGACGCGCCTTTCGTGGCGGTGGAGCTGAACGTCGCAGGCCACGGCCGCGACCAGCGCCTGACCTTCCGCACCAACCTGGACGACGAAATCACGGCCGATGCCCGACATCCCATCCGCGTCGATCACGAAGGCGCAAATGGCGGGCCGGCGCCCTACCTGCTGGTGCGTGACGGCCTCGAAGCCCTGATCGGGCGGGCGGTTTACTACCAACTAGTCGATGCCGGCGTCGAGCGCCCGGGCGCCAGCGGGCCGGTACTGGCGGTACGCAGCGCCGGCACCTGGTTTGAACTCGGCTCGCTCGAGGAATAACACCGTGCAGGACCTGCGTGGGCGCCTGGGGCGCTGCCTCCATCCCGTTGACGGCGCAGGAAATAGCGATCTGCGCGGCGATTTCGAACTCAATCCCGACTACCGCAGCAGCCTCGACGGCCGCGCCATGAAGCCGGCGGCCGTGTTGGTGCCGCTGGTCCAGCGTTCCTGCGGCACCAACGTGCTGCTGACTCAGCGCACCGAACATCTGAACGATCACGCCGGCCAAGTCAGCTTTCCCGGCGGCAGCATCGAAAGCACCGACTCCGACGCCGTTGCTGCGGCGCTGCGCGAGACAGATGAGGAAATCGGCGTGCCGCCCGAACTGGTGGAGGCTTTGGGGCTCTTGGACACCTACGAAACCGGCACCGGATTTCGCATCACTCCGGTGGTCGGCTTCGTCGATCCCGGCTACACCCTGAATGTCGACGATTTCGAGGTGGCGGAGGTCTTTGAAGTGCCGCTCGAATTCGTCTTCGACCCAGCCAATCAAGAACGCCAAAGCATGACCTGGAAAGGCCAGCGTCGGCAATTTTTCGTCATCAACTACGAAAAATACTTCATCTGGGGGGCCACGGCGGGCATGCTGGTCAACCTCTGCAACAAGGTGTCGGCGGCATGATCTGGAAGATTCTCAAGCACGCCATCCCCTTCCTGCTGCCCTTCCTGGCCTATGGGCTGTGGATCGGGTTGGGCCGGCTGCGACGCCATGGCCGTCAGCAGGGCTGGCGCGAGGCACCCTGGATGTGGCTGACCATTGTCGGCGTGGTGTTGTTGATCGTTTCGCTTTTCGTCGTCCGCTTCACCACCGTCGACAGTATCGAAGGCGACTATACGCCGGCCCGACTCGAGGATGGGCGGATCGTCCCGGGCAGCAAGAAATAGGTACCGCGATGCAACCGGTCGACCGCCTGGCACCCGCACCCTGGATGCTGACGGCCGAGAGCAAGGCCGTGGTGGCGGCGCTGACGGCCGAGGGCGCCCTGGCGCGCTTCGTTGGCGGCGCCGTTCGCGACACCTTGCTGGAACGGCCGGTGGAAGACATCGACCTGGCCACCCCGGAGCCGCCCGAACGCGTCATGGAACTGCTGGTGGCAGCCGGCATCAAAGCCGTTCCGAGCGGCCTCGACCACGGCACCATCACCGCCGTCAGCGGCGATCACCACTACGAAATCACGACGCTGCGCCGCGACGTCGAAACCGACGGCCGCCACGCCCAGGTGGCCTTCGAGGGCGACTGGCTGGCCGATGCCGGACGCCGCGACTTCACCTGCAACGCGCTATACCTGGACCCCGACGGCACGCTTTACGACCCTTGGCAGGGCCGAGCCGACCTACTGGCGGGACGGGTGCGCTTCGTAGGTCCGGCCGAACAGCGCATCAAAGAGGATTATCTGCGCATCCTGCGCTTTTTCCGTTTCTACGCCCACTTTGGCCGACCGCCCATCGATGCCGCAGCCCTGGCTGCCTGCCGCCAGGCACGGGGTCAATTGGCCACGCTTTCGGCCGAGCGGGTGGCAGCCGAGCTTTTGAAATTGCTGGCCGCCCAGGACCCGGGACCGGCGCTCAGCGTCATGGCCGATTGCGGCATACTGGGCGAGCTGCTGCCCGAGGCGCGGCGGCTCTGGCGCCTGACCGGACTGGTCGGGCTCGACGGTGGGGATCCCGACCCGTTGCGCCGCTTGGGGGCGCTGCTGGCCGTCGAAGGCACCGGCGCCGAAGACCTGGCCCGCCGTCTCAAGCTGTCGCGGGCCGAGGGCGAGCGGCTTAGGGCCCTGGCCGAAACGACGCTGGAGAGCAACCTCGATGCAGCGGGGGGGCGCCAGGCCCTTTATCGCCTGGGAGCTGAGCGCTTTGGCGATGCTGCCTATCTGCGCTGGGCGGAGCGGCCCGAAGACGAGCGCTGGCGGCCGCTTCTGGCACTTGCCAAAGACTGGACAACGCCTGCGCTCCCCATCGACGGCAGCGACGTACTGGCACTGGACATTGCGCCCGGCCCCCAAGTCGGTCGCCTGCTGGCCGCCGTCGAGGACTGGTGGCTCGACGGCGACTTCCAGGCCGATCGCCAAGCCTGCCTGGAAAAACTTCGGCAATTGCGTGATTAGTTCACTTTCCGACCTTTACTAGGCGGCCCTTAACACTGCGCACCAGGATGCCATCAACCAGGCGGCGGAAGTTCAATGTCATGCCGCTGCCCGAGAGCGAGCGCTGATAGATCTGCAGCTCCGAGCCGCCATCGGCCGGCACCAGCAGCGAATGGATGGTCAGGGTGTTGTCCGTGATCCGAGCCCAGGCGTAGGAAAGGCCGGCAATGGGATCTTCGTTGGAGAGTTCGCGCCAGAGTCCGGGGCGGGGACCCGGAAGGAATTCGAAGCGCGTGGTCTTGCGCACCACCTTGGGATCGTCGGGGCTGCCCGTCTGACGCTGCACCGTGGTCCAAGCGACATTGAAGCCCGGTGGCTGCGGGGCGAGCGTCACGTCGAGATCACGGGCGGTCAGACGGAAATTCGCGCTGACCTCGCTTTGCGATATTCCCGACCCTTGCCACTTGCCGAAAAAGGCCTCGATTGGCAGCCCCTCGGCACGGGCTCCAGCGGAGACCCAGCCCAGAGCCAGGGCCGGTGCCAGGAGCAGCGTCAGGGCAAAGGATTTTGCCGATTGCATGGTATTCCCCCATATTGCTGGCCAACCAGTCTAGAATAATTCGCGCTCGCAGAAAATCGGCGACGCCATGGGAAAAGGCCGGCGTTTAGCCGGCCTTTGGTATCCGTCTGGGGGAGGCGGTGGGGTGGCTCAGGCTGCTTCAGCCTCCTGCAGATCCTGAGCCAGCGTGATCAGCCGCTCGAGCTGATACGCATAACGTTTGCTGGCGCGCCTTTGCGCCAGTTCGTGCTGAGCCTGATGATGGCGCACCACGTCGTTCCAGTTCTCGATCTTGGGTGCCGTGCTGGCCTTGCCCACCGAATTCAGCAAGTTGCGGCTGGTGATGGGGAGCGTGACGGCAAGGGCATCGGTTTCTTCCACGCCCGTCGCAATGAGGTCGTTGGCGAACCGCACTGCTTCGGTCCCGGTCATCGTACCCACATTGTAGCGTGAGACGATGCCCTGATACCGGTTTCCCGGGTCAGGTTCGGGAGCCGCTGACGTCACCGGCTGGACCGTCGCGACATGATCGGTCGGGATCCTCCGGGATGACGCCTGGAACGCCCATTCGGCGTTGGTTGGGGTGGATGTCATAGGTCTTTCCCTATCTTGGTGCGATGACCGCTGATGGGTCTTCCCTGGGCCGTGGACCGTTTGCGGCTCGAATGAGCCCACTGCCCGCATCCTAATTAGCAAGCCCCGTGCCAGCAAAAAATTATTTAATATCAATGCCTTGAAAAATCTGCCCAGGGCAAAAACCGACCGTTCGGATAAGCCTTGCCGGGAGGCCCGGAAATATGTTCCGCCGTAGCCTAGAACGGTTTCAGGGCGTTGCTAGCCCGCATTTCTCCCTGGATCACGGCCATTTTACGCTGGGAGGCAGCTACATCAGGATGGCTTCGACGTTGCCGCCGGTCTGCAATCCAAACTGGGTGCCGCGGTCGTACAGCAGGTTGAATTCGACGTAGCGCCCGCGTTTGACGAGCTGGCGCTCTTTCTGCTCATCGCTCCAGGGCCGGTTCATTCGGCGCCGCACAATGCTGGGAAAGACCTGCAAAAAGGCTTCGCCTACGTCGCGCACGAAAGCGAAATCGGCGGCCCAGGCGCCGCTTGCCAGATCGTCGAAAAATATGCCGCCGACACCTCGCGGCTCTTTGCGATGGGGCAAGTAGAAGTACTCATCGCACCAGGCCTTGAAGCGGCCATAGTCAGCCACCGTATGGCGTTCGCAGGCGGCCTCGAGGGCGGCATGGAAGTCGGCGCTGTCGGCAGCCTCGGCAAAAGTCGGCGTGAGGTCGGCGCCACCACCGAACCAGCCCCGGCTGGTGACGATGTGACGAGTATTCATGTGCGCCGCCGGCACCAGCGGCGACTGCATGTGGGCGACCAGCGAGATACCGCTGGCCCAAAACCGGGGATCGTCGGCGGCGCCGGGAATGCGCTGGCGCATCTCGGGCGAAAATTCGCCCTCGACAGTGGAGACGTTGACGCCGACCTTTTCGAACACCCGGCCGTGCATGATGGCCATGACACCGCCCCCGCCCTCACCGTTGGATGCGCGCCGCCAGGGTCGGCGCTGGAATCGCCCGGGCGGCAATTGGCTGGTGCTGAATTCGGCCTCGATCGCTTCAAATGCGGTGCAAAGCTGGTCGCGTAGATCTTCGAACCAGCTCCGGGCCTGCAAGCGTTGCTGTTCTTCGGCTGCCGAGGTCATGGCATCTCCTCACGGTTGGGACTACACATTAGAACGTGCGCGGAGCGGGAAAAGGTCTCGGTGGCCGCCTTTCCGGCCCTGGACATGGCGCCGGATTCATGAAAAAAAAGCGCCCAACTTCGCCCCCGGGGCCAGAGCGGCCCGCCATTGGATGAATAGTTGATGTCCACCACGACACCTGATCCCGATCACGCCGAGGGCGCTACCCGGCGTGATTTCCTGTACATTGCGACCGGCGCCTTCACGGCCGTCGGCGCGGCCCTGGCCACCTGGCCGTTCATCGACCAGATGAACCCCACTGCCGACGTGCTGGCATTGGCCTCGATCGAAGTCGATATCGCGCCGATCGAGCCGGGCCAGGCCATCACCGTCAAGTGGCGCGGCAAGCCGGCCTTCTTGCGCTACCGCACGCAAAAAGAAATCGATCAGGCCCGGGCCGACGACGGCGCCGAGTTGCCCGATCCGCAAAACGACGCCGACCGGGTGCAAAAGCCCGAGTGGCTGATCATGGTCGGCGTTTGCACCCATCTCGGATGCGTGCCGCTGGGCCAGAAGGAAACCGAGCCCAAAGGCAAGTTCGGTGGTTGGTTCTGTCCCTGCCACGGCTCGCACTACGACACCTCGGGCCGTATCCGCCTGGGGCCGGCACCAACCAACCTCGAGGTGCCGCAGTACGCGTTCCTCGACGACACCACCGTCAAGCTGGGTTAGGGGCAAATCATGGCTTCCCGCGGTATCACAAATGCGGTCGTGAACTGGATCGAGTACCGGCTGCCGATCTTCACTTTCATCAACCATTCGGTCGGCACCGAATATCCGGCGCCGAAGAATATGAGCTACTGGTGGAATTTCGGCTCGCTGGCCGGCATTGCCCTGGTCATCCAGATCGTCAGCGGCGTCGTGTTGGCCATGCATTACGTGCCCCACTCCGATCTCGCCTTCGGCAGCGTCGAGCACATCATGCGCAACGTCAACTACGGCTGGCTGATCCGCTACATCCATGCCAATGCCAGTGCGCTGTTCTTCTTCTGCATGTACGTGCACATCTTCCGCGGCCTCTATTACGGTTCCTACAAGTATCCGCGTGAGCTGTTGTGGGGGCTGGGCGTCATCCTGCTACTGCTCATGATGACCACGGCCTTCATGGGCTACGTGCTGCCCTGGGGGCAGATGAGCTTCTGGGCCGCCACCGTCATCACCAATCTGTTTTCCGCCGTGCCGCTGGTCGGCGAGGACATCGTGATCTGGCTGTGGGGCGCCTTCGCCGTCGACAACTCGACCCTCAAACGTTTCTACAGCCTGCACTACGTGTTGCCCTTCGTCATCGCCGCCGTTGTCATCGTGCATATCTGGGCGCTGCACGTGCATAGTTCCAACAATCCCCTGGGCATCGATATCAAGGGGCCGCAGGACACCCTGCCCTTCCATCCCTACTACACCACCAAGGATCTGGTCGGTCTCGGCGTCTTCCTGCTGGTGCTGGCCTATTTCGTCTTCTACGACCCCAACTACATGGGACATCCGGACAACTACATTCCGGCCAATCCGATGGCAACGCCGGCGCATATCGTGCCGGAATGGTACTTCCTGCCCTTCTACGCCATCCTGCGGGCGCTGCCCGACAAACTGGGCGGTGTGATCCTGATGTTTGCGGCGGTGGCGGTGCTGTTTGTCGTTCCCTGGCTCGACACCTCGCGCGTGCGTTCGTCCACCTTCCGGCCCATCTACAAGCAGTTCTTCTGGATCCTGGTAATCGACTGCATCGTGTTGGGCTGGATCGGCGCCAACCCGGCCGAGGGCTACTACGTGCTCATCGGCCGCATCGCCACGGCCTACTATTTCGCCCATTTCCTCATCGTCATGCCGCTGGTGGGCTGGCTCGAGACGCCGCGGCCGCTGCCCGATTCGATCGCCCAGGCGGTACTCGACAAGGCGCGAAAACCGGATGCGGCCAAGCAGGAGGCGGGGCAATGACGGCGCCAAGCATGAAGACCACGCTGCTGGCGGCCTTGGCTGCGCTGGCGATCTGTACCGCCACTCCCGCTCTGGCTTCGGGCGAGGCGGTACAACTTAAATCGCCGGGCTGGTCTTTCGACGGCCCCTTCGGCACTTTCGACCGGGCGGCGCTGCAGCGCGGGCTGCAAGTATACCAGGAGGTCTGCGCCGGCTGCCACGGCCTGGAGTACGTGGCCTTCCGCAATCTCACCGAGATCGGACTGAGCGAGGACCAGGCCAAGGCTTTTGCTGCCGAGTTCGAGGTCCAGGACGGCCCCAACGACGAGGGCGATATGTTCGACCGGCCAGCCCGGCTGTCGGACTATTTCCTCGACCCCTACCCCAACGCCAACGCCGCCCGGGCCGCCAACAACGGCGCCCTGCCACCGGATCTATCGCTGATCGTCAAGGCCCGACCGGGCTTTCACGACTACATCTATTCGCTGCTCAGCGGTTACCAGGAAGCGCCCGAGGGCATGGAGCTGGCGGAAGGCATGGCCTACAACCTCTATTTCCCGGGGCAGCAGACCGCCATGCCCGAACCCATCGTCGACGAAGGCGTGGAATACGCCGACGGCACCAAGGCAACCGTCGAGCAGCAGGCCAGCGACGTCGTCACCTTCCTGATGTGGGCGGCCGAGCCGACACTCGAGGCACGCAAACAGCTTGGTTTCAAGGTGATGATCTTCCTGATCATCCTGACCGGGCTCTTCTACCTGACCAAGCGGCGGGTCTGGGCCGACGTGCATTAGGGCATAGTCGAACCAGGTTTTCCCGGCTACCCTGCCGGCCGTATTCGATTCTGGCAACGACAGGGCGGTAGCATGAGCGATCAGGGAACAGGTGGGAGACAGGCGAAAATCGGGGTCATCGGGGGCTCCGGGGTCTACGAGATCGAGGGTCTGGAGGGCGCCGAATGGGTTACTGTCGGGAGTTCGTTCGGCGAGCCCTCTGACGCACTTTTGCAAGGCCGGCTAGGCGATACCGAGCTGGTCTTCCTGCCGCGCCACGGCCGCGGCCACAAGCTGCCACCCAGCGCCGTCAACTACCGCGCCAACATCGATGCCCTGAAGCGCGCTGGCGTCACCGACATCATCTCGGTTTCGGCCTGCGGCTCGTTTCGCAAGGACCTACCGCCGGGCCGCTTCGTGCTGGCCGACCAATTCATCGACCGCACTTTCGCCCGCGAGAAAAGCTTTTTCGGCACCGGTCTGGTGGCTCACGTCTCGATGGCGCACCCGGTTTGCAGCCGTCTCGGCGATGCCCTGGAGGCCGCCGCCAAGACTTGTAACGTAGACATGGTGCGCGGCGGTACCTATCTGGCCATGGAAGGGCCGCAGTTCTCCAGCCTGGCGGAATCCAACCTTTACCGGTCCTGGAACTGCGACGTCATCGGCATGACCAATATGCCCGAGGCCAAACTCGCCCGCGAAGCCGAAATCTGCTACGCCACCGTGGCCATGGTTACCGACTACGACTGTTGGCACCCCGACCACGACAACGTCGAAGTGGCCGACATCATCCGCGTGCTGGTGGCCAACGCCGAGCACGCCCGCAGTCTGGTCAAGGAGGTCGCACCTTCGCTGGCGCAGCGCCCCGAGGTCTGCCAGGCGGGCTGCGACCGGGCGCTCGAATACGCCCTCATCACCCAGCCCGAGGCCCGCGACCCGGCCCTGGCGGCACGCCTCGACGCCGTCGCCGGCCGCGTGCTGGGCGCCTAAGAGTTCGTTTGGAGACAACCATGCCCATCAAATCCCGCATCCGCACCATCCCGCACTACCCAAAAGAAGGGATTATGTTCCGCGACATCACGACGTTGCTGCAGGACCCCTTCGGCTTCCGCAAGGTGGTCGACGAGCTGGTCCAGCCCTATGCCGGCGTGCGCATCGACGTGGTGGCCGGCATCGAGGCCCGGGGTTTCATCCTGGGCGGCGCCGTGGCCCATCAGCTCAGCGTCGGCTTCGTGCCGGTGCGCAAGAAGGGCAAGCTGCCACACGAAACCTTCTCGCAGGAATACCAACTCGAATACGGCACCGACGAGGTCGAGATACACCAGGACGCCGTACGTCGCGGCGAGCACGTGCTGCTGGTCGACGACCTGATCGCCACCGGCGGCACCGCCGAGGCCGCGGTCAAACTGATCCGTCAGGCCGGCGGCGAGGTGGCGGGATGCTCTTTCATCATCGACCTGCCCGACATCGGCGGCCGCAAGAAGGTCGAGGCGCTCGGCGTAAAGGTCCTGGCTCTGTGCGAATTCGAAGGCGAGTAGGGGCGACCTAAGCCGCCGCCAGAGCCTGATCGAGGTCGGCGATGATGTCGTCGACGTCTTCGATGCCGACGCTCAATCGCACCAAGCCGTCACTCAGGCCGCGGGCGTGCCGGTCGGCCTCCGGCACCTCGGCGTGGGTCATGGTGGCGGGGTGGGTGATCATGGTCTCGACGGCGCCCAGGCTTTCGGCCAGGCCGCAAAGCTCGACCGTGTTCATCAGCGTCTTGCCGGCCGGGATGCCGCCGGTGAGTTCGAACGAGATCATGCCGGAAAAGCCCGACATCTGGGCCTTGGCCACGGCATGCTGGGGATGTGAGGGCAGGCCGGGGTAGCTGACACTGGCGACTTTGGCATGGGATTCCAGGTATTCGGCGATCTTCTGGGCGTTGGCGGCGTGGCGCTCCATGCGCAGGTGCAACGTCTTGATACCGGCCAGCGTCAGCCAGCAGTCGAAGGGGCTGGGTACGGCGCCGATGGTCTTTTGGATAAACTTGAATTCATCGCGGATGTCGTCGCGGTTGGTGATCAGGGTGCCACCGATGATCTGGTTGTGGCCGGACAGGTACTTGGTGGTCGAGTGCATGACGATGTCGGCGCCGAACTCCAGGGGGCGCAGGAATACAGGCGTAGCAAAAGTCGAATCGACGCCGAAGTAGAGCCCGTTTTCCTTGGCAATGGCCGACATGGCCTCAAGATCAGTGACCTTGAGCAGCGGGTTGGTGGGGGTCTCGACCCAAAGCATCTTGGACTCGGGCCGAACGGCCTGGCGCACCAGGTCGGGATCGGAGGAATCGACGTATGTGAAGGTCAATCCGTAGCGCGACAGCACCTTGTTGAAGTGGCGCGAGACGCCGCCGTAGACGTCGTCGGAGCAGACCACGTGATCGCCGGCACTCAAGAGCTTGAGGCAGGTATCGACGGCCGACATGCCCGACGCGAAACAAACGGCGTAGGCACCACCCTCAATGGCCGCCAGATTGGCTTCCAGCACCTGCCGGGTGGGATTGGAGGACCGCGTGTAGTCGAAACCCTTGTCGCGGCCCACTTCGGGCAGCACGTAGGTCGCGGTTTCGTAGATCGGCGGCACAATCGAGCCGGTGGTGGGGTCGGGGGTGATTCCGGCGCGCACAACTTTGGTATCGAACTTCACGAGGCTTCTCCGGCAAACTGGTTCAAAAGGGCCGCCAGCATAAACGGCCGAAGGGGCGTCGACCAGCCGTTTGAAAGCACCATCGAGGGGCTGGCAAGGGACGATTGAAGAGGTACACTCGGCGGCCAAAGGAGACGCCAAGGGGAGGTACGGTGGTATGGAGATCGAGACCCTGGCCGACATGACGCGGCGTCAGGCGCGGGAGCGACCCGACCGCGTGGCCTGGGAGTTCGCGGGACGCCAGACCAGCTTCGGCCAATTCCACGAACGTTCCAACCAGGTCGCCAACGGCCTCGCCGCGGCAGGTATTGGAAGGGGCCAGCGGGTGTCCCAGATTGGCAAGAACAGTGACGTCTTCTTCGAGCTGTTTTTCGGCACCAGCAAGACCCGCGGCACCCTGGTGCCGGTCAACTGGCGCCTGGCACCGCCCGAGATCAGCTACATCATCAACGATGCCCGGGCCGAGGTGCTATTCGTCGGCAACGATTTCTACGACGTCGTTGCCGGGCTGGGCGACGAACTCAAGACCATACGTGAGATCATCGCGCTGGACGGTGGCCATCCGGAATGGCCGGCCTACGAGGACTGGCTGGACAGCCAAAGCGCCGCCGAGCCCAACAGCGCCCCCAAGCCCGGCGATACCGCGGTGCAGATGTACACCTCAGGCACCACCGGTCACCCCAAGGGCACCGAAACCACTCACGAGAACATTTTCTGGCAACTTCACGAAGGTAACAAGGAGCTGGGCGGCTGGCACGAGAACGACGTCACGCAGGTGGTCATGCCGCAGTTCCACATCGCCGGTTCGGCCTGGGGCATGGTGGCTTTCTATTCCGGCGCCAAGGCCGTCATCATGGGCGAGGTCGATCCCCCGGCCATTCTCGAAAGTATCCCCCGCGACGGCATCACCAAGGTGCTCTACGTACCGGCCGTGGTGCTTTTCCTGTTGCAGGTTCCAGAGGTCGAGAAGACCGATTTCTCGAGCTTGGAACTGATTGTCTATGGCGCGGCACCGATGCCGCTGGAGCTATTGGAAAAAGCCATGGCAATGTTCGGTTGCGACTTCGCCCAGGTCTACGGCCTGACCGAGACCACCGGTGCCGTCACCTTCCTGCCGCCCGAGGAGCACATCAGCCGCAGCCCACGACTGAAATCCTGCGGCAGGCCCTACTCCTGCGTCGAGTTGCGCATCGTCGGCGAGGACGGCCGGGAGCTGCCCATAGGCGAGATCGGCGAAGTGGCGACGCGCACCGTGCTCAACATGAAAGGCTACTGGAACCTGCCCGAGGAGACCGCCCGGGCGGTACGCGGCGAATGGTTCCACACCGGCGATGCCGGCTACCTCGACGACGAGGGCTATCTCTACATCCATGATCGGGTCAAGGACATGATCATCTCAGGCGGTGAGAACGTCTATCCGGCCGAAGTCGAAAACGTACTGCACCAACATCCCGCCGTGGCCGACGCCGCCGTCATCGGCGTGCCTGACGAACGTTGGGGCGAGGCGGTCAAAGCGATCATCGTCAAGGCGCCCGAAGCGGAGCTCACCACCGAGGAACTGATCGCCTTCACACGCGAGCGCATCGCGCACTACAAAGCACCCAAAACCGTCGATTTCACGGCCGAGTTACCGCGCAATCCCTCCGGAAAGATTCTCAAACGGGAGTTGCGCAAGCCCTACTGGGCAGACCGCGAAAAACAGGTGATCTGAGGCTCCGCCCCGATCATGAAGATAGCTATCCTCGACGACTATCAGGATCTGGCGCTGAGGATCGCCGATTGGAGCGTGCTCGAGGGCGCCGAGATCACCGTCTTCAACGACACCATCAGCGACGAGAGCGCCCTGGTGGCACGGCTCGAGTCCTTTGCCGTCATCGGCGCCATGCGCGAGCGCACACCCTTCCCGCGCTCACTGTTGGAGAAGCTGCCCAATTTGGAATTGCTTGTCACCACGGGCATGCGCAACGCCTCCATCGATCTCGAGGCGGCCGCCGAACTGGACATCACTGTCTCCGGCACCGGCGGCGTCGGCCATCCCACGGCCGAACTCACCTGGGGTCTTATCCTGGCGCTTTGCCGCTCCATCCCGCTGGAGCATGAAGCCATGCGCCGGGGCGGTTGGCAGACCACGCTGGGGCTCGACCTCAAAGACCGCACGTTGGGCGTCATCGGCCTGGGCCGGCTGGGCAGTCAGGTGGCCCGGGTGGGCAACGCCTTCGGCATGAACGTCGTGGCCTGGAGCGAGAACCTGACGGCCGAGCGGGCGGCCGAGTGCGGCGCCACGCTGCTCGACAAGGAAACGCTGGTATCCACGGCCGACGTCATCACACTGCATTTGGTGCTGAGCGAGCGTTCGCGCGGCACCATCGGTCCGCGCGAGTTGGCCCTGATGAAGCCGACGGCGGTGCTGATCAACACCTCTCGCGGCCCCATCATCGAGCAATGGGCACTGGTCTCGGCCTTGAAGGAAAACCTCATCGCCGGCGCTGCGCTCGACGTCTACGACGAAGAGCCGCTGGCGCCGGACCATCCGCTACGCAGCCTGCCCGACGTGGTCCTGACGCCGCATCTGGGCTACGTCACTGAGGCCACCTACGAGACTTTCTACCCGGAGATGGTGGAAGCCATCGCCGCCTTCATGGCCGGCAGCCCGATCAGGGTGCTGGGACGATGAGCGGTGTCGGCGACTGGCCCGCCACATGGCGCTGCCAAGCCTGGCGATAGAGCGCCTCCAGGTTGCGGGCGAAGCGCGGTGTGTCGAAAAGTGGCGCCGTCGTGCGCTTCTCGGCCAGCTTGGCGCGGCAGGCGACCAATCGTTCGCTATCGGCCGCCAGTGCGATGGCCAGCTCGCCATAAGCGGCCAGGTCGGCAGCCACCAACTCCGGCATTTCCACCGCCCGTAGCAGGCTCTCGGAGACCCGCGAAGCAAAGTGGCGGCCCGCCAAAGTCACCACCGGCACACCGGCCCATAGTGCGTCCGAGGTCGTGGTGTGGCCGTTACAGGGGAAGGTATCGAAAGCCAGGTCGGCGGCCGTCAGGCGGCCGAGGTGCTGCTCCTGACCCGCCTTGGGGGCAAACAGCAGGCGCCCGGGATCAACGCCGGCGTCCCGGGCTGCGGCGCTGAGATTTTCGCGGCACGTGCGGCCACCATCGAGCAACCACAGCATGGACCCGGGCAGAGCCGCCAGCACTTTCATCCAGGTGGCAAACATTGCCGCCTCGATCTTGTATGTCTGGTTGAAGCAGCAGAAGACGACGCCTTCGTCGGGCAGGCCAAGATCGGCCCTGAGCGCCGATGCAGGTGGCCCCGGCACCTGACGCCCGCCATCGGTGACCTGGTAGCAATCCGGCAGATAGGCCAGGGTCTCGCTGAACATTTCGGCCTCGTCCGCCGGCGCAACGCTAACGTCTGCGATCAGGTAATCGAAAAAGTCGCTGCCGCTGCTGCCGGGGAATCCCAGCCAGGTGAGCTGCAGCGGCGCCGGTCGCCAGGCACAAATACCTAGACGGCCACCCCGGGTATGACCCTTGAGATCGACCAGAATATCGACGCCGTCGTCAGCAATGCGCCGCGCTGCGTCGGCGTCGTCCAAGGCCCTGAGATCGACGAAGTCGGCGCAAGCAGCTTTGATGCGGTGGCGCAGCTCGGAGCCGTCGTCGGGGCCGTAGGAATAGGCCCGGATGTCAAACTGCTGGCCATCGTGCGTCTCCAGCAACCCCGTAATCAGGCGCGCCGTGGCATGTTCGTAGAAGTCGTTGGAGAGGTAGCCGACGACTATGCGCGCAGACCCGGGGCGATCGGATCCGGTGGGGTCCTTTCTGGCGCTCGGAACCGCGGCGCTGCGGCGCCTGAGATCGGCCGACCAGGCACGGGCGATGGCCAGGTTGCGTTGCGGATTGGGATCACGGATAACGCTGAGAAAAGGACTCTCGGGGGGCCGACGCCCGGCCCGCAGCGAGGCATCGGTGGCGCGCCCGACCGAGGCCGCCAGTTTCCCAATGCGTGCCCATTGACAGCTAAACAGACCGTGCCTGAGCGCCACCGCCTCGGCCTGGGCATCGCCGGGCATCAGTGCCAGCGCCTTTTCGATGTGCTCCGCAGCGCCATCCAGCTGGCCCTCGCCGAGCAGCGTCGATCCCAGATTGGAGTGGGCGTCGGCAAGTCCGGGATCGAGACCGATGGCCTGGCGCATCTGGCTGATAGCGCCGGCACTGTCGCCACGCTCCAACAATGCCAGCCCCAAATTGTTATGGGCGGCGGCATAGCCCGGCTCCCGCTCCAACACCTGAGTAAAGATCGCCACCGCCGGCACGGCCAAGCCCCGGTCGAGCAACGTAACGCCTAAGTTGTTTAGGATTTCGGGCGCGCCTGGCGTCAGTTCCAGCGCTCGCCTGAGCGATTCCTCGGCCTCAGGCAGGCGACCTTGGCGGCGCAGCACCAGCCCCAGATTGCTGTGCGATTCGGCACCTGCGGGCGCCGCCGCAAGGGCCTGACGAAAATGTGCCTCGGCCTCCTCGAGACGACCCAGCGTGATCAGCGCCGTGCCCAGCATGTTGAGGTAGTCGGGATTGGCGGGCTGCAAGGCTGCCGCCCGGCCGGAAAGCTCGACCGCCCGTTCGCCATCACCCTGGTCGTGCACGATGGTCGCCAGCAGGTGCAGCACGTCGGCTTGATGGGGATCTGCGGCAAGAATCCGTTCGTAAATCCCTGCCGCCTGCGCCAGGCGCCCGGCACGATGCCACTCGGCCGCCTGCTTAAGCGCCGGCCTCAGATCGTCGCCGGGTTTGAAGCGGCCTTTGCTTGCCAGTTTCTGGTGCCGTCGACGATCAGCCCTGTTCATGACCGGACGATAGCACAGCAGTGATCAGAGATTTTCAAGATTGATCCCGGCCAGACGATTCCCAAGCCCGAAAATCAGGAGACGGCAGCCTCCACTTCAGCGATCCGCACCGTCTTGCGACAACCCAGCGCTTTGTGCAGGTTGTTGGGCGCGATGACACAGCCGCTGAAATTGGCGCGCCAAAGGTCGGCGCCCTTGAGATCGGCATCGATCAGCACCGCCTCGCAGAAATTGACGTCACTGAGATCGACGTTGCGCAGGTTGGCTCCCGAAAGGTCGGCTCGCGAGAGATTTGCCCCGACCAGGTTGGCACCGGCCAGCCGGATGCCACTGAGATCGGCTTCGGTGAGATCGGTGCTGGCCAGGTTGGCGTGACTCAGGTCGCGATTGCGCAGCGATACCCGGGAGAGATCGAGGCCACTGAGGTCAGCGCGTTCGCCCTCGCCGCCGGCCAGCCAGCGATGGTGACTGGCCAACGTACGCAACAGGCGCCGCAGCTTGGTCGAATGTCCCTGCCGCTCGCGATCCGAGCGCTCGATTTTGTTCCAGATACGTGTGTTGGAGCGCAGCTTGGGCGCCAGGCGCTGGATGCGCAAACGCTTCCAGGCGTCTTCCTCGTCCTCGGCTTCGATCTCGCCGCGTTCGACGATTTCCAACACCTCTGAACGAATTTCGTACAGGAAAATCAGTTTTTTGTTGCGGCGCCCGCGGTCCAACTCCACTACGTCGCCACAGGGGATATTGCTGGGAATACTGTTGTGGCCGACCGGGGCCAGAGCTTCATCCTGGAGCGACATCCGAACCCTCCCCCTTCACAACGGGCTACAAAGGAATCTTCATGTGAAATACCATATATTGTGTCTAAAGGTACGTAAAGACGGAATATTTATGAAT
>PVBE010065961.1_pt1 | contig 112579 bp, 104 predicted proteins | sample 1631181 | NCBI WGS metagenome assembly PVBE01 (sample SAMN08397723, study PRJNA350692) | Marine metagenome, whole genome shotgun sequencing project. | isolation source: water | place: Pacific Ocean | collected 2012-04 | reverse complement strand
TCCCCCTTCCCCTCCCCTCATGCAACATCCCCCCGACGAGCTCCGCAGCGGGATCCTCGAAATCCTGCCCGACGGATTTGGCTTCCTCCGCGAGCCCAGTTGCTCCTTCCTGCCCGGCAGCGAGGACATTTACGTGTCCCCCTCGCAGATCCGGAAGTTCGATCTCCGAGATGGAGACCGTGTCACGGGCCGCGTCCGTCCTCCCAAGGAGAGCGAGCGGTACCACGCCCTGATCCGCCTCGAACGCATCAACGACGACGACCCAACCCGGCGGCGACGGGACCTTGCGCGGCTGACCGCAGTACACCCCGATCGCCTCGTACCCATGAGCACCGACGACTTCGGGCTACGCGTGCTGGAGTTGTTCGCACCCTTGGGTTCGGGCAGTCGGGGTCTGGTGATCGCTCCGCCCCGCTCGGGAGCATCCACGCTGCTCCGACGTCTCGCAGCCGCCCTGCCAGAAGACCGCCCGGTACAGATTGTGCTGGTAGACACCCGGCCCGAGGAGCTCACGGAAGCACGCAGTGCCGGTCCCGTCGTGCTGGCCTCCACCTTTGACGAGCCCGCGGCGCGTCACCTGCAGGTCGCGGAGCTTGCGATGGAGCGGGCCCGCCGCCAGGCGGAGATGGGGGGGCATCCCGTGGTGCTGCTGGACGGGCTCGATCGCTTCGACCGCGCGGCCGAGACTTCCCATCGCGTGCGGCGCCTCTTCGGCGCAGGCCGATGCCTGGCCGAGGGCGGTTCACTGACTCTGCTCGCCACCTCTACGCCCGGGGCACGCTGCGCGGAGGACTTGCGCGGCGCGGCCACTCTGATCTGGACCCTGGATGCCGGACTGGCGAGAATCCACAGCTACCCGGCCGTTGCCCTGGCCGACTGCTGGTCGACCACCACGACCGCGGCGAACCCCGGCGTTCAGAAGCTCCGGCAGAGCTTCACCGGAGATCCCACCCACGACCTCGAGCAGGCAACCAGCGGCCTCGACAAGCTTGACAAGGTGGCTTCGGCGGGCAATTAGGGATGGCTCTTCCGAATCGAGCCTGGAGCCATCCATGAAGGCCAACATCCACCCCGAATTCCGGTTGGTCCTGTTCAAGGACATCACCTGTGACTTCTCCTTCGTCGCGGGAAGTACAGCCGATCCCAAGATCTTCGCCGGTACGGAAGAAGTCGATGGCGTGGAGTACCCGGTCGTCAAGATCGACATCTCCTCCGCCAGCCACCCCTTCTACACCGGAAAGCAGAAGTCCATGCGCCGTCAGGGCAAGGTCGAGCGCTTCCTCCGGAAGTACGGCATGTTCGACGAGGACGAGGCTGCCGCCGAAGAGGCTGCTGCCGAGGCTGCTGCTGCCGAAGAGGCGGCTCCTGCCAAAGAGGCGGCTCCTGCCGAAGCGGCGGCTCCTGCCGAAGAGGCGGCTCCTGCCGAAGAGGCGGCTCCTGCCGAGGAAGCCAGTGCAGGCGAACAGTCCGCCGAAGCCGACGCATAGCTCCGACCAAGGAACCCCTGCCGCGCCCAGCGCGGCGGGGGTTTCGTGCATCTGAGCCCTCCACCTGAACCGGGTGCCCGATGTTCCACCGCCTAGAGGTCATCGAACAGCGCTACGAAGAGCTGAACCGGATGTTGATGGATCCATCCATCAGCTCGAGCCCCAAGCGTCTGCGAGAGGTGAGCAAGGAACACGCCTCCATCAGGCCCATGGTCGATGGTTGGCGGCGCTTGCAAGCCCTCCGCCAGCAGGTTGCCGAGTGCGAGGAGCTCCTGGGCGACCCGGAACTGCGGGAGATGGCCCAGGAGGAGAAGGCCGAGCTGGAGTCCGGCATCGAGCAGCTGAGCGGGGAACTCCAGGTCCTGCTTCTGCCGAAGGACCCCTACGAAGGTCGCAACATCCTCCTGGAGATCCGCGCCGGAACAGGCGGTGACGAGGCCGCTCTCTTTGCCGGGGATCTCTTCCGGATGTACCAGCGCTATGCGGCCGACAAGAAGTTCGGAATCGAGGTCCTCAGCATCTCCGAGATCAGCGTGGGCAGTGGCGGCGGAAAGCAGGCGATCGGCATCAAGGAGGTCGTGTCCGTGGTCAAGGGCGACACGGCCTACGCGCACCTCAAGTTCGAGAGCGGTGTGCACAGGGTTCAGCGGGTCCCGCTGACGGAGACCCAGGGCCGCATTCACACTTCAGCAGCCACGGTCGCCATCCTGCCCGAGCCGGACGAGGTGGAGCTCCAACTCGACCCTCAAGATCTCCGGATCGACGTGTACCGAGCGAGCGGCCCCGGTGGCCAGTCTGTGAACACCACCGACTCCGCCGTGCGGATCGTCCACGAGCCCACGGGCATCGTCGTGACCTGCCAGGACGAGAAGTCCCAGCACAAGAACAAGGCCAAGGCCATGAAGGTGCTTCAAGCCCGGCTGTTCGAAGTCCAGGAAGCCGAGCGACACGCCGAAGAGGCCGCAACCCGGAAATCCCAGGTCGGAAGCGGCGACCGTAGCGAGCGCATCCGCACCTACAACTTCCCCCAGAACCGGCTCACGGACCACCGCATCAACCTGACGCTCTACAAGCTGGACCGCATCATGGGGGGCAAGCTGGACGAAGTGGTGACCCCCCTCACGGCACACGAGCACGCGCGGCTTATCGAGGACTCCCGAGAGTGATCACAGTCCTCGAGGTGCTCCAGCGCACCGAGGGATACCTGCGGAGTCAGGGGATCGAGAGCGCCAAGCTCGACTCCCAGCTTCTCGTGGCCCATGCGCTCAGCATGGACCGTCTCCAGGTCTTCATGAACTTCGACCGGCCCCTGAGCCCGGACGAGCTCGCCACGGCGCGTCCCCTCGTGAAGAGGCGAGGCGAGGGCGAGTCCGTCGCCTACATCGTCGGGAGCAAGGAGTTCTGGAGCCTGGACTTCGCTGTGGGTCCCGGTGTGCTCGTACCTCGCCCAGAGACCGAACTGCTCGTGGAGAAGGCCCTCGAAGTCATCGACCACGAAGAGGTCTTCGTCGCCGACGTGTGCGCGGGCACGGGCTGCGTGGGCATCGCCCTGGCCAGCGAACGCCCCCAGGTCAAGGTCTACGCCACCGAGATCAGCCACGAGGCCCTGCCCTGGCTCAAGAAGAACGTGGCCACGCATTCGCTGCAGAAGCGCATCGCAGTGCTGGGTGGAGACCTGATGGAACCCATCCCCGCCCAGCGTCGCGTGGACATCGTGGTCGCCAACCCTCCCTACATCGGCTGCGCCACCCTGGATGGCCTGGAAGTCGCCCGCCACGAGCCCGCCCTTGCCCTGGACGGCGGGGTCGATGGCCTGGCCATCTACCAGCGTCTCATCCCCCAGGCCGCGGCCCGCGCGTGTCGTGCGGTGCTGGTCGAGATCGGCCACGACCAGGCCGAGGCGGTCTCGGAGATCTTCAGGTCCAGCGGCCTGGAGCCCACCATCCACAAGGACCTGGCAGGAAAGGACAGGGTGGTGGCCGCGATGGCCGGAGTCGACCGCTAGACGGTGGCGATCTTGCCGAGGCCGACCTCGGGGATTCGTCGAAGCACCGTGGACTTCACGATTTCACCCAACACCGTGGCGCCACCGAGCATGTCCAGGAGCTCCGCGCGACCCTCGCTCTTGCTGAACTTCCGCCGGATGAGGTCCGGCCGCATGTAGAACTTCAGGTAGGCCTTGGTGCGGTAGGCGCGCAGCTGCTCGGCGGTGAAGGTCTCGGTCTCCAGCTGAGGGAGCTGACCGCCACCGTTGACCGTGTACTCCCGCCAGAAGTCTCCGTTCACGTACCCACGCTCCTGGGCCACGGTGTACAGATCGGTACCGGGCAGGGCCGTGGCAACGCTGAAGCTCGCCCAATCCAGGCCCAGACCAGCAGCGAAGTTGATGGTGTCCTCGATGTCCTGCGGCGTGGCGTCGTAGTAGCCGATCATGAAGTAGCCGCGGGTCTCGATGCCCACCTCGCGGGAGATGCGGAAGGCCCGCTCGGTCTGCTCCCGCGTAATCTGCTTGTTCATGATCTTGAGCAGGCGGTCCGTACCCGCCTCCACGCCCATGTGGATGGAGCGCAGGCCAGCCGCCTTGAGAGCCTCCAAAACCTCGCGATCGACGGTGTCCACGCGGGCGCGAATGTTGAACTTCACGGTCAGCCCTCGCTCCTGCACGAGCTTGCTGAACTTCTTCATCCGACGCTTGCCGATGGTGAAGGTCTCGTCGAAGAAGACGATCTCCCGCACCCCGTGTTCACGCTCCAGGTACTCCATCTCGTCCACGACGAGCTCGGGTGCTCGGAAGCGCAACTTCTCGCTGTAGACCTGAGAGCAGTAGCCGCAATGCCAGGGACACCCTCTCGTGGTGACCATGGTGGCGAAGGGCTGCAGCAGCGTCAGGCAGTGGTAGTCCGTCAGATCGACCAGGTCCCATGCCGGCATGGGGTACTTGTCGATCTTCGCTGCCACCGGACGGGCTGCCTCCAGGATCTGTCCATCCTTGCGGTACACCGTTCCGGCGATCCCCTCCAGGCTCTCCCCACGCTCGTAGCGTTGGCAGATCTCCAGCAAGGTCTCCTCGCCATCACCCACGCAGGCAAGATCGAAGCAATCCCAGCTCAGGGACTCCTTCGCGTAGAGGGTCAGCTGCGGCCCACCCACCACGATCGTCGCGTCGGGCGCAGCCTCACGCACCATCTGGGCGATCTCGATGACCGCCGGCCAGCCCAGGGTCTTTGCGGTCAGCGCGACGATGTCCGGCCCGAAGGCCTGGACAGCCGGTGCCGCCTCGGGGGTCAGCAGGTTCCTGGCGTGCAGATCGATGTAGTCGACCTGGAAGCCATTTTCTCGGACCCAGGCCGCCAACGAAAGCAGGGGCAGTGACGGGAAGATCCCGAGCTTCTCCGCCGCTTTCTTGGAGAGTGGCTGCTGATCAGCCGCCTCGTGGTACTTGATAAAGAGAATGCGAGTCTTCATGACGCTTCAGGAAAGATAGCCCGGAAGCCGCCTGGACTTGCGTTGTTCCGCATCGCGGAAGGCGATATCACAGCGCCCCCCCATCGCTTGAGGTGCGCCTGATGACCCTGCTCTCGCTGATGTTGTCCTGCTCCGGAGGCACGTCCAACCCGGATGCAATCGACACCCGCAACCGCACACTGGTCATCGCCGAGACGGCCGATATCCAGCACCTCCTGCCCGTCATCTACCAGATGGCGACAGACGGCGCGGTGATCGACAACATCAATCTGCAACCGCTCCATGCGGAGTTCGACTGCCAGCTCTCCTACGAGCCCCAGCTCTACGAGAGCTGGAGTTGGAACGAGGATCACACCGAGCTCACGGTCAAGGTTCGTGAGGGCGTGAACTGGAGTGACGGCGTCCCGGTGACCGCAGAGGACGTTCAGTACACCTACGAGCTCGTCGGCAACCCGGCCGTGGCCAGCCCGCGCCTCGCCTACATGGACCACATGACGGGAGCGCCGACACTCAACGAAGACGGCACGCTGACCTTCGGGTACACCCACGCCTACGACGAGATCACGATGCTGGCCCACGCCGGCCTGCACGCGGTCGCCAAGCACAGCCTGAAGGACGCCGACCTGGCTACGCTACGAGGCCATGATCGCGATCGGGATCCGCTCGTCTCCGGCCCCTGGAAGATCCAGACCTGGGAGCCCGCGCAGCGCGTCGTGCTGGTCCCCAACGATCAATACACAGGCCCGGAGGAGTGGACGGCCCAGCTCGACCGCGTGGTCATCAAGATCGTCCCCGAGTACGCCACCCAGGTCCTGGAGCTGGAGAACGGAACGATCGATCTCATGCAACAGGTGCTCGTCGCCGACGCGGACCGTCTGCGAAAGACCAACCCCGAGCTCACGCTCAACCGCCGTGGGTGGCGCTCCAACGACTACGTCGCCTGGAACGTCCTCGACACCGAGGACTACAAGGCGAAGAAGAAGGAACTCGGGGAAGGCGAGACCCTGGACTGGGCCGACGTGAAACGGAACGAGCTCTTCGGGGACACCCGGGTGCGCGTCGCGCTCACCAAGGGCATCAACACCCAGAAGCTCATCGCCGATCTCCTCACGGGCGAGGACGGGACCGCCTACGGCAAGACCAGCGTCAGCACCATCACCCCCAGCCTGTGCGATACCCACAACAACGACATCGTCCCCTTCCCGTACGACCCGGAAGGGGCCAGGGCCGACCTTGGCGAGTTGGGATGGCTGGACCGGGACGGCAACGGCGTCCTCGAAAACGAAGCAGGCCGGGAGTTCCGCTTCACGCTGATGACCAACTCCGGAAACGCCCGCCGGGCCAAGGCCGCCATCATCGTGCAGGCCAACCTCAAGGACATCGGGGTGCACATGGAGATCGAGAAGCTCGAGACCTCGAGCTTCTATGAGCGGGTCCGCAAGAAGGACTACGAGGCGGTGCTCGCGGGATGGTCCGCCGGGCTCTTCGTGGACATGACGGACCTCTGGCACACCGGAGACCAGTACGAGTTCAACTTCACGGCCTACTCCAACCCCGAAGTCGATGCGCTCATCGATGCCGCCATCAAGGAGCCGGATCCCGTGAAGAACAACGCGCTCTGGAAGGAAGCCCAAGCGCTCATCTACGCGGACCAGCCCTACACCTTCCTGTACTGGATGGATGAGATTGTGGCGGTCCACGGCCGCTTCGAGAACACGACCGTCGACATCCTCAGCCCTTACCGCGACGTTCGCGCGTGGAGCGTCGGAGCCACCCCGAACTAGTGTTCACGTACACGATCAAGAAGCTCCTCACCGCAATTCCGCTGGTCTGGGGCGTCGTCACCCTCATCTTCGTCCTGGTCGAACTGTCGCCGGGCGACGCCACGGACAAGTTCTTCACTCCCGAAACCCCACCGGAGGTTCGGGAGATGATCGAGGCCAAGTGGGGCTTGGACAGGCCCGCCCACGAGCGCTACCTCATCACCCTGAAGAACCTGAGTGTGGGCGACTTCGGCCGCTCCATCTTCCAGGAGCGGCCCGTCTTCGACATCATCGGTGAGGCCCTCCCGAACACCATTCAGCTCAGCCTCATGGCGCTCCTGATCATTCAGGTATTGGGGGTGAGCATAGGCAGCTTTCAGGCGGTCCGGCAATACGGCTGGGCGGACTCCGGCCTGTCGGTCAGTTCACTCTTCTTCTATTCCATGCCCGGCTTCTGGCTGGCCTTGATGCTGCAGCTCATCTTCGCCTTGAAGTGGCCCATCCTGCCCAGCTCCGGAATGACGGACGCGGTGATGTACGACTTCATGGGAGGCTGGGAGCAGTTCGTCGATCGACTCAGGCACCTCATCCTGCCCGCCACGGCCCTGGGCGTGGCCCGGGCCGCAGGCGTTGCGCGCTACATGCGCTCGTCGCTGCTCGAGGTCATCCGGCAGGACTACATCCGTACCGCTCGCAGCAAGGGTCTGAGCGAGTTCAAGGTGGTGGTCAAGCACGGCATGCGGAACGCGCTGCTGCCCATCATCACCATCCTGGGTCTGCAGCTCCCCTTCCTCTTCAGCGGCAGTGTGCTGGTCGAGTACATCTTCGCCTGGCCCGGCATGGGACGGCTCATCGTCAACGCCATCTTCAGCCAGGACACCCCCGTCATCATCGCCTGCTTCTTCGTGTTCACCCTGCTGGTCGTCGCGGGGAACCTCATCGCTGATCTCCTCTACGCGGTGGTAGACCCCCGCATCCGGTACGGCTGATGAGAAAGGCGGGACTTGCGCTGCCCGGCCTGGGGCACCTGCTGACCGGCGACATCGTCAATGGCATCGGACTGCTGTCCTACGTGCTGCTTCTCGGCTGGTCTGCTGTGGCCGGCTTCCCGAGGCTGTCCGAGCTCCTCTTGCCCCCGGCAGACCAGGGCGGATTCGCTCTGCACCCCTGGGTCGCTGGTCTGGGCTGGTTGTGCATCGCAGCCGGGTGCTGGACGGTCGCGTACCGTCATGCATTCCCCAAGCCACTGGAAACGGGCGGTAGCAGCGCCTGGGTCGAACTGAAGAAGCAGTTCCGCCGCAACAAGACCGGAGTTCTGGGGCTCCACAGCGTCAACTTCCTCCTCTTCCTGGCTGTGCTGACCCCCTTCGTTGCCCCTTTCGACCCCTCCGCCATCGACGTCGGCGACAAGCTCCTGGCACCCGGCGCGGGCTACTGGATGGGTACGGACGAGTTCGGTCGTGACCTGTTCAGCCGCGTCATGTACGGAGCCCGCATCTCGCTCACCATCGGCTTCGTGGCCGTGGCCATCAGCGCGACGCTGGGCACCTCCCTCGGGGCGATGGCCGGCTACTTCGGCGGCCGTGTCGACCAGGGAATCATGTGGGTGGTCGACCTGCTGCTGTCCCTCCCTCGACTGGTGCTGCTGCTCGCCATCGTGGGCTTCTTCCGCACCGCAGGCGCGCAGAGCATCTACCTCATCGTCGTGATCCTGGGACTGACGGGCTGGATGGGTGTCTCCCGCATCGTGCGCTCCCAGGTGCTCTCGCTCAAGGAGCAGGACTTTGTGCAGGCCTGCCGCGCACTGGGCTTGCCCGACTGGCGCATCATCATGGTGCACCTCGTTCCCAACGCGATCGCCCCCGTCATCGTGCACGCAAGCCTGGCGATCGGTGTGACCATCCTGGTCGAGGCGAGCCTGTCCTTCCTGGGCCTCGGCGTCCCACCCCCGACCCCAACCTGGGGAGCGATCGTGAACGACGGCCGCGAGTACATGCGCTCCGCCCCCTGGATCGCCATCTTCCCCGGCCTCATGATCGTCGCTGCCGTGATGAGCTTCAACCTGCTGGGTGACGGCCTGCGCGACGCTCTGGATCCCAAGCTGCGAGGTCGCGCATGAGCGAAACACAGGGCAAGACGCCCATCCTCAGCCTGGAGGATCTGCGCACCTACTTCCGCATGGAAGCGGGCATCGCCAAAGCGGTCGATGGCGTCAACTACGACATCTACCCAGGCCAGACGCTCTCGGTGGTGGGCGAATCCGGCTGTGGCAAGAGCGTGACCGCGCTGAGCGTCATGGGGCTCATCCCATGCCCTCCCGGCATCAAGGCCGGAGGCCGCATCCTGTTCAATGGTCAGGATCTGCGCCAGGCGAACGAGGATGAACTGCGGGCGATTCGTGGCAACGACATCGCCATGATCTTCCAGGAGCCCATGACCTCGCTCAACCCGGTCTATACGGTGGGCGACCAGATCATCGAGGCTGTGAGGCTGCACCAGAAGCTCGGCCGTGCAGACGCGCGCGACAAGGCCATCGAGATGCTCGCCAAGGTGCGTATCCCCAAGCCCGAGGTACGGGTCGACGAATACCCGCACCAGATGTCCGGCGGAATGCGGCAGCGGGTAATGATCGCGATGGCCCTGAGCTGCGACCCCACGCTGCTGATCGCCGATGAGCCCACCACGGCTCTGGACGTCACCATCCAGGCCCAGATCCTGGACCTCATGTCCTCGCTGCAGGAGGACTTTGGCACCTCGATCCTGTTCATCACCCACGACCTTGGCGTCGTCGCCGAGGTCAGCGACCACGTCTGCGTCATGTACGCGGGCAAGATCGTGGAATACGCCGATGTGGTCACGCTCTTCGAGGCTCCGCAGCACCCCTACACCGTGGCTCTCTTCAGGAGTCTTCCGGACATCGACAGCCGGAAGGCGACGCTCGAGGTGATCGAAGGGGTGGTTCCCTCCCCTCTCGAGTTCCCCAGCGGCTGTCGTTTTCGTAACCGCTGTCCCCTCGCGAACGAGCGTTGCTCAGCGGAAGAACCGCCACTGCGCACGGTGGGCGACGGACACACCGTGGCCTGCCACGCCGTCGAGGAAGGGAGAGCCTGATGGCTACACCGCTGGTGAAAGTGCGGGGCCTGAAGAAGTGGTTCCCGATCCGCAAGGGCTTCTTCTCCCGGGTGGTCGGCCAGGTGAAGGCTGTCGATGGTGTGGACTTCGACATTGCCTCCGGCGAGACCCTGGGTCTGGTGGGAGAGTCGGGCTGTGGCAAGACCACCGCTGGTCGCACCCTCCTGCGCCTGCTCAAGCCCACCGCGGGCGAGGCGATCTTCCAGGACCGGAAGATCTTCGAACTGCAGGGCGAGGAGCTCAGGCAGCTGCGACGGCAGATGCAGATCATCTTTCAGGACCCCTACAGCAGCCTGAACCCACGCCTGAACGTCGAGACCATCGTGGGCGAGAGCTTGAAGGTCCACGGGATCGCCACCGGCTCGGAGCGGCGGGATCGCGTCGAGTCGCTGCTGCAGCGTGTGGGTCTGCTCCCCGAACACATGCTGCGCTACCCCCACGAGTTCTCGGGTGGCCAGCGGCAACGCATCGGCATCGCTCGTGCCCTGGCTCTGAACCCGAAGTTCATCGTCTGCGACGAAGCCGTGAGCGCTCTGGACGTGTCCATCCAGGCCCAGGTCATCAACCTCCTGGAGCAACTGCAGGAAGAGCTCGGGCTGAGCTATCTCTTCATCGCTCACGACCTGGCGGTGGTCAAGCACATCAGCGACCGCGTCGCTGTCATGTACCTGGGCCGAATCGTGGAGCTGGCCGACCGCGAGACCCTCTTCGAAGACCCGCGTCATCCCTACACCCAGGCTCTGCTCTCGGCCATCCCCGTCCCGAAGCCGCGCAGGAAGAAGCAGCGGATCATCCTTGAGGGTGACGTTCCGAATCCGATCGACCCACCCAGCGGATGCCACTTCCACCCACGCTGTCCCTACGTGATGGACAAGTGCCGGACCGGCGAGGTACCCGCGACGACGCAGTTGAGCGACGGTCACAGTGTGGCGTGCCACCTCGTCGCCGACGGGGTCCAGCCCCCGTACGGAGCCTAGCCGCCGTGGTGAACCCCGACTAGGGTGTCCGCCTCGTTCTCCAGCGTGGTGGCCTTGTGGAGGCACCGTGTTGCCTCCACACCCTACAGCCCCGCACTCCATGGGCGAGGGGCCGATGGCTCCTGGTTCCGGACCACTTGGTCCCAGTGCGACCAGCGGATTCGCCTTCTCGCCGCCGGGCTGTGCGCCCTGGGCGTGGAGCGGGGTCAGCGCTGCGCGATCCTTTGCAGCACCCGCGTGGAGTGGATGCTGGCCGATTTCGCGATCCTGTGTGCTGGGGCCGCCACGACCACGGTCTACCCCGAGAGCACGGACGCCGAGTGCGCCCACATCCTGGGTCACTCAGACTCGCGGGTCTGCTTCGCCGAAGACTCGGCACAAGCTCGTCGGGTGCTCGACCACGTCGCCTGCGTCATACAGCTGACCGGACGGCCCGTTGACGGCACCCTCTCCCTGGCCGAGCTGGAAACGCGGGGACGGGCATGGCTCGAGGCCAACCCCCAGCAGCTCGAGGCACTGGCTGAGTCGCTCGGTCCCGAGGACCTGGCCACCATCATCTACACCAGCGGAACCACGGGCATCCCGAAAGGCGTTGAGTTGACCCACGCCAACTGGGTCTTCGAGGGCGAAGCCGTGGAGAAGCTGGGACTCATCTCCCCCCAGGACCGTCACCTGCTGTGCCTGCCGCTGTCCCACAGCTTCGCCAAGGTCCTGAGCTTGGCCAGCATCCGAGCAGGCGTACCCACCTACCTGGACGGTGCGGTGCGAGAGCTCCCGGTCCTGCTGCAGGCGGTGCGCCCGACGGTGATGGGGGTGGTGCCCCGCATGCTCGAGCGCAGCCGAGCACGCATCCTGGCCAGGAGCTCCAGAGGCAATCGAGGGCGACTGTTCCGCTGGGCGCTGGGCGTCGGCCAGGACGCCAGCGGGGTGCTCCAGAAGGGCAAGCGTCTCCAGGGCCTGCTGGCGCTGCAGTGGGGTGCAGCGGACCGCCTGGTCATGCAGGCCGTCCGTCAGCACTTCGGTGGACGACTCACCACCTTGATCTGTGGTGGTGCCCCGCTGGGAGCCGAGGTGGCAGAGTTCTTCCACGGCTGCGGACTGCTGGTACTGGAGGGCTATGGCCTGACCGAGTCCGCGGCGGCGAGCACCGTGAACCGCCCGGAAGCCTTCCGCTTCGGCAGCGTGGGACTGCCCCTGCCCGGGGTCGAGGTTCGAATCGCAGAGGATGGCGAAGTCCTCCTCGGGGGTCGCGGAATCATGCGGGGGTACCACAAGGACGCGGAGGCCACCGCCGAAGTGCTGACCGAGGACGGTTGGCTCCGAACCGGTGATATCGGGAGCCTCAGCGAGAGCGGGCACCTCCACATCACCGACCGCAAGAAGGACATCATCGTCACCGCTGGGGGCAAGAACATCGCCCCGCAGAAAGTGGAGGGCCTGCTCAAGGCCCGCGTTCCCGAGCTCGCCCACGCGCTGCTGCACGGCGATCGCCGCCCCTGGTGTGTGGCCATCTGCACCCTCAAGCCCGGCCATGGCTGGTCCGACCCCCAGGCGGAGCTCATGCAACGCCTGATCCAGGTGAACACCGAGCTGCCCTCCTTCGAGCACGTCCGGAAGGTGCTGTTGGTGGAGTCCTTCTCGGTCGAGAGCGGAGAGCTGACCCCCACCCTGAAGGTGAAGCGGCAGGTGGTCGAAGAGCGCTATCGCGAACAGCTGGACGCCTTCTACTCGGATGACGACACCCTCGAAGTGATCTGAACTCGCAGCAGCTCCCGCGTGTCGCGTCTGTCGATTCTCGATAGTCAGGCTTCATGCGGACCCTTGTCGAAGTCATCAACACCCGCCTCAGCGAACACGCCGAGCGCACCGGACTGCTGTTCCGGGAACACGGAACCTGGACACAGCTCAGCTGGGGCGAGGTCCTTGACCAGAGCCGGTCCCTCGCCGCAGCCCTGATGGAGGCTGGCCTTCAGAAGGGTGAGCGCGTCTCGATCCTCTGCAGCACCCGCTACGAGTGGCCTCTGATCGACTTCGCCATCCTGCTCGCGGGAGGAGCGACGACCACCATCTACCCCAGCAGCACGCCCGAACAGTGCGCCTACATCCTGCGCGACAGCGAGAGCGTCTTCTGCTTCGCGGAGAACGCCGACCAGCTCGCCAAGATCGAGCCGATCCGCGAGCAGCTTCCCTCCCTTCGCAGAGTCTTCGTCCTGGAGGAGCTGCAGGGGCTCCAGGAAAGCGGCGAGGCCTGGACCCGCGAGCATCCCGATGCACTGAGCGCCCGCGGAATGGAGATCGACGGCGAGGACCTGGCCACCCTGATCTACACGAGCGGAACCACCGGGCAACCCAAGGGCGTGATGCTCACCCACGCGGGCTGGGTCTTCACGGCGAATGCCATGTCCAGCATGGGCCTGCTCAGCTCGGAGGACCGCCAGTACCTCTTCCTGCCCCTGTCCCACAGCTTCGGCAAGGCGATGATCCTGAGCAGCGTGAACAGCGGCGGCAGCGTGGCGGTGGACGGGAGCATCCCCGACATCATCGAGAACCTGCCCCTGGTCCGTCCTACCTGGATGCCCGCCGTCCCTCGCGTCTTCGAGAAGATCTACAACGGCGTCCTCGCCCAGGTGAAGCAGAGCTCCGTTCACTACCGGATCTTCAAGTGGGCCCTGAGCGTGGGGACGGAGAGCGCGCCCTACGTCGTGGAGCAGTACAAGCTCGGCATCGAAGACGCCGTGCCGAAGGGGTTTCTCGGCCTGAAGTACCGGGTCGCTGAGCGCCTGGTCTTCTCCAAGGTCAAGGCGCGCTTCGGGGGACGCATGCGAGCCTTCGTCAGCGGCGGAGCACCCCTCTCCCCGGAGATCGCCGAGTTCTTCCTGTCAGCCGGCATGCTCATTCTCGAGGGCTACGGCATGACCGAGACCTGTGCTGCCAGCGTGACGAACACCCCGGCAGACTTCCGGTTCGGAACCGTCGGAAAGCCCCTGGAGGGGGTGGAAGTCCGGCTCGAAGAGGACGGCGAGATCCTCCTGGGCGGCCCCGGAATCATGGCCGGCTACTACCACATGCCCGCACAGACCGAAGAGGCCATCGAGGAAGGCCCCGTCCGCTGGATCCGTACCGGTGACCTGGGCGAGATCGACGAGGACGGCTTCCTCAAGATCACGGGCCGAAAGAAGGACCTCATCATCACCGCGGGCGGCAAGAACATCGCCCCAGCGCCCATCGAGACCGCCTTGAAGGTGGCCTGCCCGTACGTCTCCCAGGTGGTCATGCACGGGGACCAGCGCAACTTCTGCGTGGCCCTGGTGACCCTGGACGAGGAGCAGCTCGGTCTCTGGGCAGAGGAGCAGGGCATCCCGCACGAGGACTACGCCACCCTGACCGCTCAACCCCAGGTGAAGGAGCTCATCCAGGGCTACGTGGACGCGCTCAACGAGGATCTCGCCTCCTACGAGACCATCAAGCACATCGCGCTGCTCGACCACGACCTCAGCCTGGAGCGGGGAGAGCTCACCGCCAAGCTGAGCGTACGCCGCAGCGTGGTCGAAGAGGCCAACCGGATACTGTTGGACGCCTTCTACGCTGGCGCTGTTCAGGAACTCTGACCCAACGGTCACGGCCCTCCCATCTGCTCGGGCTGATTCAAGCCCCCCCAATCAGGAGTCTCTTTGTTCTTGCTCGTAGGTACTGTTCTGGCTGGAGCCGTCGGACTTGACAGCCTCCCCCCAGAACCCACGGACACCCGACTCGGCCTGGAACATCGACTGCCCACCGTGACGCACATGGAGCGAGCGGCTCAGATCAAGCTCGGCGAGATCACGCCAGACGTGCTGGTCCCCGTGGGTGCGAGCGCAGGAAAGAGGAACTGGCTGAAGCGGTACTACGACGAAGATGGGAACATCTACACCCGATCGGAGGTACTCCTCATCGTTGACAGCACAGACTGCTGCAACGAAGAACTCGCGTGGACTTTGACCCACTCGATTCTCGGGTCGACCTGTACCTTCTCGTCCCTGGTGACCATGAGTCTGAGCGTGTTCGAGCCTGACTGCATCGGTGTGACCCTTGTTCTCCTCGTGCCCACAGCGTTCTTCATCGCCAAGAGGAACAAGCACATGGACCTGATGCTCACCCAATACAACCAGCGGCTGTAGCCCTGCGTCAGGGTGTGAACAGGTAGACCGCCCCCGCCAACTCGTTGTTGCGGTTCGCTCCCACCCAGAAGCCCTCGTCGAGGGCGCCCACCCCGATGCCGAACTTGTCCCCCTCGCCTTCCGCGACCAGGACCAGATCGCTGCTCAGCTCTCCCGCCAGCGGGCCGTAGGCCACCAGCACTTCGCCGCCCTCCCCTTGTCGCGTGGCGCCGGCGAGCAGGTCATCCTTCCCGTCCCCGTCCACATCCACCAGCGCCAGCGAGAAGCCCAGGCGGCCGTCTTCGCTGCCCTGTAGCGTGGCCAGCGGAGCTTCCCCGACCAGCACCTCGATACGGCCAACGCCCGGGCTGGCGACCACCCACTCATCCAAGCCATCGCCGTCGGTGTCTCCACCTGCGATGCTCTTTCCGGTCTGGTCTCCACTCCACTGGCCTCGGGCCACGTGGTCTGCATCCACGTCCGATCGGAAGTCATTCACCGGTCCGTAGAAGGCGAAGGAAGCGCCGGTCCCGATGATGTCCCCCGTAGCTCCCGGAGCACCGACCAGCAGATCGGCCTGACCATCCCCGTCCAGGTCCGCCCAGGCGGTGGCGATACCGAACTGTCCCCCAGGGTCGTTCCCATAGACAAAGATCTCGTCGGCCAGCTCGCCCACAGCGGAAGGATAGGCGACAAGGTAGACCAGTCCCGCATCCTGCTCGGTGGTGTCCACCCCGAAGGCACCGATGGCCAGGGTCTCGCCCCTCGCAGCCAGACTCACACCAACGAAGTCGCCTGTTCGGCCCTCCAGGAGGAGCCCGCTGTCCAGGAGATAGACCGCTCCCGCCCACTGGCCTCCGGTGTAGTCCTGCCAGGCGCCCACGACCGGCTCACCGAGCCAGGCCAGAGAGGCTCCGAAGTAGGCGTTTTCGTGTGGGCCCGGCCAGCAGCTCTCACCCCACTGCCCAAGGCAGACCTTCCCCCGTCCCACATCGGCCTGGGGGGCAGCGAGCAGCAAGCCGGTTGGGGTCTGAAGGGCTCGATCCAGTTGCTGATCCGCCTCGCCCCGTACCACGGTCCAAGCATCCTCTACCGTCCCCTCCCCCGTCCAGCGCCCGGACCGGCCACTGTCCTCGGGGACCGGAATGTCGGGTACCGTTTTTCGGGGACAGCAGAGCAGGAGCAAAAGCACGGAGCAAGGGTAGCGCGTTATTGCCCGGCCCCATGTCCTCGCGCATTCCCGGCTTCTACCGCCTGCCGCCCGAGGCCCGGCTCTCCGCGCTGGCCGAGCACATGGGTGTGGACGTCGCCGGTTACCGCGCCCAGCAGGGGCTCAGCCTGGATGCCGCGGACGTGATGGTGGAGAACGTCATCTCCACCTTCGCGCTGCCCTGCGGGGTGGGCATCAACCTGCTCCTGAATGGTCATGACGTGGTGGTGCCCATGGTGGTCGAGGAGCCCTCGGTCGTCGCCGCCGTGTCGAACATGGCCCGTCTGACCCGAGTGGCCGGAGGCGTCCACGCAGAGGCCGACGACGCGGTGATGATCGGTCAGATCCAGCTGGCTGGCGCAGACGACCCGCAGGGTGCCGCAGAGCGGCTGCGGGCTGAGATTCCAGCGCTGATGGCTCTCGCGGAGGGAGTGCATCCCCGCCTGGAGGAGCGCGGTGGTGGACTGCGAGGCATGGAGGTCCGGGTCGTCCGCTACGACGAGCCCGGGGAGGAAGCGGAGGACTTCGTCGTCCTGCACTGCTTCCTGGACTGCGTGGACGCCATGGGCGCCAACATGGTCAACACCCTGGCCGAGCGACTCGCGGGACCCTGCGAACGCATCACTGGGGCACGGGTGGGTCTGCGCATCCTCTCGAACCTCGCGGACCGCCGGCTGGCCCGAGCTCGGGTCGCACTGCGACCCGAACACCTCGATCACGGTGACCTGGCGGGCGAGGAGGTCGCCTCGGGCATCGCTGAGGCCTACCGCTTTGCGTGGGCCGATCCCTACCGGGCTGCGACCCACAACAAGGGCATCATGAACGGTATCGACGCCGTCGCCCTGGCCACCGGCAACGACTGGCGAGCCATCGAGGCGGGTGCTCATGCCTACGCAGCCCGAGATGCACAGTACCGACCGCTGTCGAGCTGGAAGGTGGTCGACGGCGTGCTGCACGGCGCGATCGAGATTCCACTGCAGGTGGGCACCGTGGGCGGACCGATCAAGGTTCACCCCACGGTCCGAGAGAACCTGAACCTGCTGAGGGTCGAGCGGGCCCGCGACCTGGCGAGCGTCATGGCCGCTGTGGGCCTGATCCAGAACCTGGGTGCCCTCCGCGCCTTGGCCACCGAAGGCATCCAGCGCGGCCACATGCGCATGCACGCACGCAACGTCGCAGCGAGCGCCGGAGCCCGGGGCGATGAGGTGAGCCTTCTTGCCAACCGCCTCGACGAGCTTCGGGACTTCAGCCCGGAGACAGCCGGGCGTCTGTTGGGGGAGCTTCGCGAGCCCTGAGGGCCAGTGCTCCCGGCAAGCTCATCCTGCTGGGCGAACACAGCGTGGTCTACGGCTACCGCGCCATCGCGAGCGCCGTGTCCTTGCAGACGCGGGTCACGCTGCGGCCTCACCAGGGCGCCACCCACCTCGATCGCACCTTTCTTCGGGACGAGCGCGTGGAGCGGGCGGTGAGGATGGCGCTGCCTCCCACGGGCTGGGCCGTGGACATCGAGACCGATCTACCCATAGGTCGGGGGATGGGCTCCAGCGCTGCGCTCAGTGTGGCCCTGGTCCGTGTTGCAGCCCAGCTCGATGGGCAGTCCCTCGACTTTGCCACCGAGCACGAACGGGCCTTCGCGCTCGAGCGCATCTTCCACGGGAACCCCAGCGGGCTGGACCACGCGGTCTCCGCACTGGGCGGAGCGGTGATCTACCGGAAGGGCCAGGCCCCCGAACCGGTGGCCATGCCCCCCAGCTCCTTCGTCGTGCTCGACACCGGCGTGGCGGGTGACACAGCGGCCCTGGTGGCTGGTGTGGCGGCACGCAGGCCCTCCATCGATGCCTCCCTCGATCGCCTCGGGGAGCTGGTGGAGCAAGCGCTGCCCAGCCTCGGCCAACCAAGCGTGCTGGGCGCGTTGATGAACGAAGCCCAGGACCACCTCAGCGCCATCGGGGTCTCCACACCCGCTATCGACGAACTGGTCGGCCTGGCCCGGTCACACGGTGCTGCGGGAGCCAAGCTGAGCGGTGCCGGAGGAGGAGGCGTGGTCATCGCGCTGACCCCCGATGGTGGAGAGGCCCTGATGGCAGAGGCCCGGCGCCGCGACGTGCAATCGTTTCTCTGCACCCTGCCCGCTCGTTAGGAAGCCTCATGGCCACCGCGATAGCCCACCCCAACATTGCCCTCGTCAAGTACTGGGGCAAGCGGGATCGAGAACTCAACCTGCCCGCCGTAGGCTCCATCAGCCTGACTCTGGACCGCTTTCACACGCGCACCCGCGTCGACTTCGGCGCCGCCGAGGACAGCATCCTGCTGAACGGGCGAGAGGCTGAACCCGAGGAGGCGGAGCGGGTCTTCCGCCACATGGACCTCGTCGCTCCCAAGCGTCCGGCAGCCCGGGTGGTGAGCGAGAACAACTTCCCCACAGCCGCGGGTCTGGCCTCCTCGTCCTCCGCTTTTGCAGCCCTCACCGTCGCGACCGCCGCAGAGGCCGGGCAGTCCCTGACGCGTCAGGAACTCAGCGCTCTCGCTCGCCAAGGCTCCGGCTCGGCCTGCAGAAGCCTGTGGGGGGGATTCGTAGAGTGGCGCCGAGGCATGGGCCAGAACGGCAACGACAGCCACGGCACGCCTCTGGCGCCCGAAGACCACTGGGACGTCTGCATGGTGGTCGCGGTGGTCGACAGCGGCAAGAAGGCCGTCAGCAGTCGGCAGGCCATGCTTCGAAGCCAGATGACCTCACCCATGTACCAAGCGTGGGTCAGCAGCTACGACCGGGACCTTCGCCAGGCCCGTCAGGCCATCCTGGACCGGGACCTCGAGAGCCTTGGCACCGCCATGGAGCGCTCCACCTGGAAGATGCACAGCACCACGCTCACCGCCCAGCCCTGCATCCGCTACATCGGGAGCGCGAGCCTGGCTGTGATCGAGACCGTCGAGAGACTCCGCCAGGACGGAACCAGCGCCTGGTGGACGATGGACGCGGGACCGAACGTGAAGGTCCTGTGTGAGCGCACCGACGCTCAGACCGTGGCCGAAGCCCTGAGGGCGGTGATCACACAGATCGTGGTCCTGGGCGTCGGCGGCGCGTCCCGCGTCGAGTGAAGGTCTTCGCCCCCGGAAAGCTCGTGGTGCTGGGGGAGTACGCCGTACTGGACGGGGCCCCCGCGCTGGTCGCCGCGGTGGACCGAGGCGTGTGCTGTGAGGTCAACCCCGGCCACGGCATCGAGACCCCGGAGGACGACCGCTTCGCGCGCGTCGCCCTGGAGGGGGCACCCCGACGGCTGTACCGCTTCACCGACTGGAACCCGGTGAGCCTGCCGGACAAGCCCGGCTTCGGCGCCTCGGCGGCGGCCACCGTGGCGGGATGCCTGGCGGGCTTTGGCCCGGATGACCTGGAACAGCGGGCGCTCCGGGTACATCACCAGGTCCAGGGCGGCGGGTCGGGGATCGACGTTCGCGCCAGCGTGAGCGGTGGACTGCGGGAATGGCCCGACGGTCGAGCACGCTCCAACCTGCCCCTCTCGGCCATCTACAGCGGTCGCTCGGCGAGGACCGGCCCTCGCGTCCAGCGCTACCTGGCATGGACCGGCCGGGACCAGTTCGTGCAGCACAGCGCCGAGCTCCTCGAACTTCCCCTGCTGGACGCTCTCCGGGAGGCCTACGCCCTGCTCCGCGCGATGGCCCTGGAAGCGGGTCTGGACTACGACACCCCGGCCCACACACGCATTGCGGCGCTGGCCCAGGACCACGGCGGCGCCGCCAAGCCCAGTGGAGCGGGCGGAGGCGACGTGGCCGTGGCCTGGATCGAGGACCCCGAGGCCCGCGTGCAATTCGAGGCTGCCTGCGCGTTAGAAGGACTGTCCCCCGTCCCCGTTCACATCAGCCGCGGCGCCTGGATCGAGCATGCCTCCTGAGAGCATCAGCACCCGCAAGGCCGAACACATCGCTCTGTGCGAGACGGACGAGGTGGCCTTCCAGCGGAAGACCAACCTCCTCGAACAGGTGGAACTGGTCCACGACGCGCTCCCCGAGATGGCTCTGGAGGACGTCGACCTGAGCTGCCAGTACGCGGGCAAGACGCTCAAGGCACCCCTGGTCATCGCCGCCATGACCGGAGGAACGCCGGAAGCCGAGGCCATCAACCGCGACCTGGCGACGATGGCCGAGGTCTACGGAATCGGCTTCGGCTTTGGCAGTCAGCGCCCACTCCTCCAGGAAGGAATCACCGTCGGCTACCTGGTCCGGGAGGTCGCGCCGAACGCCCTCATCCTGGGCAACATCGGCCTGGTGCAGGCCCGCGAGAGCAGCACCGATGACCTGCGACGGATGTGCGATGCCTGCGGGGCCGATGCCCTGGTGGTGCACCTCAATCCCGCCATGGAGATCATCCAGCCCGGTGGAGACGTGGACTTTCGCGATGGCCTGAAGACCATCGAGCGTCTGGTGGCCGAGCTGAACAGGCCGATCATCGTGAAGGAGACCGGCTGCGGTCTCTCACGCAGTGTGGGCCAGCGGGTCGCCGAGGTCGGCGTTGAGTGGGTGGACGCCAGCGGCGCCGGAGGCACGAGCTGGGTGGGCGTCGAAGCTCTGCGAGCCAAGGACCCCGAGCGAAAGCTGGGGAATCGCTTCTGGGACTGGGGCATCCCTACCGCCGCCTCGGTCGCACAGCTGAGCGACCTGAAGCTGGGGATCTGCGCAACCGGTGGGCTGCACGACGGGCTGGACGTGGCGCGAGCCATCGCCCTGGGGGCCTGCGTGGGCGGGATCGCCCGGAGCTTTCTCCAGGCTCGGGCCAAGGGTGGCATGGAGGGTCTGGACGCTCAGATCCGCCAGGTGCTGGCGGAGATACGCTTCGCTCACCTGCTCAGCGGAAGCCGCACACCCGACCAGCTCAGAGCCAAGCCCCTGGTTCTCGGACCGGAACTCAGGCGCTGGGTCCCCAGAGGGAGTTCGCTGGAGAGCAGATGCTGAAGCCTCTCCGACGAGCTGTCGCAGACCGCATCGGACCGGAACTCCTCGCCGAGGGAACCCAGGTACCCGAGTGGGCACTACAGGCCCACGACGGCCACTGGCACCGGCACGACAAGAAGCAGTGGGCCGTCATGGTCTTCTACCCGGGCGATGACACGCCGGGATGTACGGCGCAGCTCCAGGACCTCCAGGAGCACTACCGGAGCTTCCTCAAGCTGGGAGCTCAGGTCTACGGCGTGAACCCCGCCGAAGCAGCCTCTCACCAGGCCTTTGCGGCGAGCTACGGCTTCGACTTCCCCCTGCTCACCGACCGTGGCGGTGTCGTGGCACGCAACTTCCGAGCAGCCGTCCAGCTGCCCTTCAAGACCCTGATCCTTCGCACCGTCTATCTGGTGAACCCCGCCGGCAAGATTCGCCTCGCAAACCGCGGAGCACCCCCTGCCGCCGCCGTCCTCCGCAGCATCGAAGCTCTGCAGCAGGCGACCCGAGAGGGCATGTAGCGGCAGACCCTCAGTCGACCGCCAGCATCTCCCGAAGTCCGAGGGTCGTTCCCCAGAAGCGGCGGGCCTTTTCCGCATCGAGGCTCTGGCCCTGCAAGGTGCCCTCCTCACTGAGGAAGGCCACCTGGAAGTCACGCACCTGCCAGTCGTAGTACTCGGAGTACTTGCCCACGACCAAGGCGACCGAGGCCAGGTCACGGGCCAGCTCGCCGCGCTCGTGCAGCGTGAGGCTCAACTCCAGGATCTCAGGGCAGGCGCTCTGCCCGCTGGTCCAGGCGAAGACCGAGCTGCGAATGCTGGACACCCGGGTCTTGAGCCGCGAGAGCTCGATGAGCATGGCGCTCTCGACGTCCTCGGGGTCCCCCGAGCAGACATCCACCACCCCGCTGCGCATGGACCTGCGAAGCTCGCGCTCCAGTTCGACGAGTTCGTCCACCACAGCTTCGGTCTCCTCGACGACCTCGATCTCCACGAGCTCCACCGGGGGCAGCTCCTCGAGCTCCGGCTCCGGCGGCACCTCGGGCTCCGGGGCGACCTGCGTCACAGGAGTTGCGCTGGTCCAAGCCGCCACGCTGTTGACGTACCAGACCCACCCGAGGACGCAGACGGCCGTCAGCGCGACCACTCCGCCGAGGACGAGAAAGCGCGCGGGGAGCCCAGAGGACGGTGGTGGTGCTTCCGAACGGGGTGGGCTCGGCATGGGAGCCAGCATCGGCTGGGCACCACCGCGCGAGGCCCTTGGAAAGGGCCGAACCGGGAAGTCCAGGATCTTGCCCCGGTGGGGCTCCAGCGCCTCCGACGGCAGGTCCTGCACGTCCTCCGCTTCCGGGTGCTCCTCCAGGTCCACGTCCTCCGGCAACTCGGGGTCCTCCGGAGCACTCTCGTCAAGCTCCAGTTCCAGCTCGCCCGGTTCTTCGCTTGGCTCCCCTTCGCTGAGCACCGCTGGCTCGGGGGACTCGGGCGACTCCTCTGGCTCCCTGTCGATCAACTCGATCACCCGACCATCCAAGACGCTGTCCTCGTCCACGTCGTCGAGTTCCTCCCAGGCCTCCCAGACCTCCACCGCGAAGAAACGTCGAAGTACATTCAGCTGCCGGGCCGGAATCCACTCCCCTCCGACCGGTCGAACCAGCGTGGTCGCACGGACCGTACGACACCGCACGAGCTCCTCCAACTCGGAGATCGATTCGACCTCCTGGATGTCGCCGTCGATGCGGACTTCGTACTTCACCACGCAAGGATAGCGGGTTACGAGACGCCATCCCGGAGAGCTGATGCCACGTATCGCCGTCATTCCCGGGGACGGTATCGGCACCGAGGTGCTCGCAGAGGGCATCAAGGTCCTGGATGCCGTCGCCGACGACCTCAGCTTCGAACAGCTGCCCTACGGTGCGGACCACTACCTCGCCACGGGCGAGAGCATCACCCCAGCGCAGATGCAGGCACTGCGCGCCTTCGACGCCATCTATTTCGGAGCGCTGGGCGATCCACGGGTCCCCAGCAACGTGCACGCCAAAGACATTCTCCTGGGCATGCGCTTCTCCCTGGACCTCTACATCAACCTGCGCCCGTGCAGGCTGCTGGATGCCCGCTACTGCCCCCTGAAGGACAAGGGTCCGGACGCGTTGAGCTTCACGGTCTTTCGCGAGAACACCGAAGGGCTGTACACGGGAATCGGTGGTCAGTTCAAGCGAGGAACCCCCGACGAGGTCGCCATCGAGGCGGAGATGAACACCCGCAAGGGGGTCGAGCGCATCATCCGCGCCGCCTTCGCCTTCGCCCGCGAACACGGCCTGAAGTCCGTGTGCATGAGCGACAAGAGCAATGCCATGCGGCACGGCCACGACCTGTGGCAGCGGGTCTTCAAGCAGGTGGCCGCCGAGTACCCGACCATCGAGAGCTTCCACCTCTTCGTGGACGTGCTCACCATGGAGATGGTGCGGGCGCCGGAGCGCTTCGACGTCATCGTCACCAACAACCTCTTCGGCGACATCGTCACGGACCTGGGCGCCCAGCTCCAGGGAGGCATCGGTCTCGCGGCCAGCGGCAACCTCAACCCGGAACAGGGCATCGCGATGTTCGAGCCAGTGCACGGCTCGGCACCCGCCATCGTCGGCAAGGGCATCGCCAATCCGCTCGCGGCCATCCTGAGCGCGGGCATGCTGATGACCTGGCTCGGTCGGCCCCAGGTCGAGCAGCGCATCGAGCAGGCCGTGCAGCGCTGCCTGGAGCAGGACCTGGTCACGCCGGAGCTTGGGGGCACTCTCTCCACCTCGCAGGTGGGGGATGCCATCGTCCGGGAACTCTCAGCCTAGCCTTCCAGGCGGACGCGCTTTTTCGCCTCGTCAGCCCCTCGGCGACCCACAACCTGGGGCCTCGGGTTCAGCGAGCCCGATGGCATCCAGACAGCGGACAGGATATAGGAAGAACCCTGTAAATCCGCATAGAAAAGCCATCTACAGCCATGCACGAAATCGTTTTCCTGTCCGGCAAGCGCACTCCCTTCGGCACCTTCTGTGGGGCTCTGTCCTCCCTCAGCGCCACCGATCTGGGCGTCATCGCTTCATCCGCTGCGATCGAGCAGGCGGGCATCCGTGCGGAAGACATCGACCACGTCATCTTCGGCAACGTGCTGCAGACCAGCGGCGACGCCATCTACTGTGCCCGCCACATCGGCCTGCGCGTCGGAGCACCCACCGAGACCCCCGCCGTCACCGTGAACCGGCTCTGCGGCTCCGGCTTCGAGTCCCTGGTCCAGGCCGCCCATCGCCTGCAGCTGGGAGAGGCCACCATGGTGCTCGCCGGCGGCGCCGAGAGCATGAGCCAGGCTCCCCACGTCGTGCGCGGTAGCCGCGGAGGCTTCAAGCTCGGCCATGGCCAGCTCACCGACACCCTGCGCGAGTGCCTCTACGACCCCCAGGCGGACTGCGAGATGGCCATCACGGCCGAGAACCTGGGCGAGAAGTACGGCATCTCTCGCGAGCTGGCCGATGACTACGGCTACCGAAGCCAGACCGCCTGGAAGAACGCCCAGGACAAGGGCTACTACCAGACCGAGATCAGCCCGGTCACCATCAAGGGCCGCCGGGGAGACACCATCGTCGATATCGACGAGCACCCCCAGCTCAGTCCCCTGGCTCCAGCCCGCTTCCGCGAGCGCTTCAGCCGCGAGGCCATGGCAGGGCTGCGAGCTATCTTCAAGAAGGACGGCACGGTGACCGCCGCGAACGCGAGCGGCATCAACGACGGCGCCGGTGCCATGCTCATGACCACGGCCACGGTGGCCCAGGAGCGCGGGCTGAAGCCCATCGGCCGTCTGCTCGGCTACGGCGTCGCCGGCGTGGAGCCCAAGCTCATGGGCATCGGTCCCGTCGAGGCCATCAAGAAGGCGCTGGCCCACGCCGGAAAGGGACTTCACGAGATGGACCTGGTCGAGATCAACGAGGCCTTCAGCACCCAATACCTGGCTTGCGAGAAGGTGTTGGAGCTCGACCGTGACATCGCCAACGTCAACAGCGGAGGGGTCGCCATCGGTCACCCCCTCGCCGCCAGCGGTACCCGCATCACCACCCACCTGCTCTACGAGCTGAAGCGTCGTGGCAAGCGCCTTGGGGTGGGGTCTGCCTGCATCGGCGGCGGACAGGGCATCGCCGTGGTGGTGGAAGCGCTGTGATGGAAAACGCCGACAACCCCCTGACCGAATCGCAGCTCATCTACGACTGGAACGTCAGCGGCGACAAGATCTCTCCCGCCCTGCGGCGTGTGGACTACGTCGACGAGACCCTGCGCGACGGAATCCAGTGCCCTTCGGTCACCGACCCGCCCATCGAAGCCAAGATGCAGATGATCCGGCTCATGTCGGAGTTGGGAATCAACCACGTCGATCTGGGTCTGCCCGGCGCCGGACAGCGGGCGGTGGACGACTGCACCGTGCTGGTGGAGATGATCCGGGACGAGGGCCTGTCCATCAAGCCCCAGTGCGCCGCCCGCACCCACGCGAAGGACATCCAGCCCATCATCGAGATCAGTCAGAAGACGGGGACCGGCATCGAGATCATGGCCTTCCTCGGTGCGTCGCCCATCCGCCTCTACACCGAGGGCTGGAGCGAGGAGCTGCTCGAGGAGCGGACCCGCAGCAGCGTCCGCCTGGCCAAGGACGACGGGCTTCAGATCACCTTCGTCACCGAGGACACCGTTCGCAGCCATCCCAAGCTGCTCGCGAGGCTCTTCAACGCCGCACTGGACGAGGGGAGCGACGGGCTCTGCCTGTGCGACACCGTGGGCCACGCGACCCCCGACGGTGTGTACAACCTGGTGCACTTCGTCCGCAGCATCATCCGAGCGCACGGAGCGGAGTGCCGCATCGACTGGCACGGTCACAACGACCGCGGCCATGCGCTGCCCAACGGCCTGATGGCCATCGAGGCCGGCGCCGACCGGGTGCACGGCACCGTGCTGGGCATGGGTGAGCGCGTGGGCAACACCCCCATCGACCTCTTCCTGGTCAACCTGAAGCTGCTCGGAGTCGAGAGCGCGGACCTGGCCAAGCTGGCCGACCTGGTGCACCTGGCCTCCGAGGCCTGTCAGGTTCCGATCCCACCCAGCTACCCGGTCTTCGGGCGCGACGCCTTCCGCACCGGAACGGGCGTCCACGCGGCCGCCGTGGTCAAGGCGATGAAGCGAGGCGACGACTGGCTCGCGGACCGCATCTACAGCGGCGTCCCCGCCGGCTGGTTCGGTCTGAAGCAGATCATCGAGGTGGGCCACTACAGCGGCATGAGCAACGTGCAGGCCTGGCTCGTCAACCACAAGCTCGAGCCCACTGAGACGCTGTGCAAGGCCATCTTCGACGCCGCGAAGAGCACCAACCGCCTGCTCGACGACGACGAGATCCTGGCCATCGTTCAGGAAAGCGCCTGAAGCCGGCGCAGGAGGCCCCATGATTCTGTTGACCACCCTGGCTCTGGCGAGCGAAGTGGATGTCGAAGCGCTGCTGAACAAGGCCGACGACGTGGCCCGGGGGGAGAGTTCGCACTCCGTCATCGAGATGCAGGTCAAGACCGAACGCTACGAGCGCACGGTCAAGATGGAGGCGTGGTCCCAGGGCACGGAGAAGTCCCTGGTCATCATCCGCGAACCCGCCAAGGAGAGTGGCGTGGCGACGCTGATGGTGGACGACAACATCTGGAACTACCTGCCCAAGGTCGACCGCACGATGAAGGTGCCGGGAGGCATGATGAGCGACGGCTGGATGGGTAGCCACATCACCAACGACGACCTGGTCAAGGGCTCTCGCCTGTCCGAGGACTTCACCTGGACCCTGGACGCGGAGCCGGTGGACGGTGTCGGCAACTACGTGGTGACCCTGGTTCCCAAGCCCGAGGCACCGATCGTCTGGGGCAAGGTGGTGATGACCATCAGCGCCGATGAGCTCCCCGTGTCCACCGAGTACTTCGACGAAGACGGAGGCCTGGAGCGCACCCTTCGGTGGGAGGAGGTCCGCGAGGTGGACGGGCGGATGATGCCGACGGTGATCGTCGTGCAGCCCGCGCGCAAGCCCGACGAGTTCACCCGCATCGAGTACGTGGAGATGGACTTCGACGTGGAGATCCCGGACTCCACCTTCACGGTGCAGGCTCTGCGGCAGTGATCGCACTGGTGGCTGCGGCCTTCGCGCTGGAGATCCACGACGGCGAGCGGCTACGGGTAGACGCGGGGGGTGACCTGAAGACCTTCATGGTGGCCTCGTTCCCCTACGAGCATCTCTTCCTGGCCTCGCCGGACTGCCCGAACCTGCTGGAGTGGGAAGACTGCATCGCTCCGTCGGGCCAGGGCATCGCCGACCAGCGGCTCAAGCTCGAGTTCCGGACCGAGCGCCTCGCCTTCAAGGCCCACCACAGCACCACCATGCTGGCACCGGGGACCGGCGCCTCGCTGCTGGGCACCACGGGGGTGGGGCAGCGTCCCGCAGAGCTCGTCGAGCTGTCGTGGACCGCCTGGGACGAGAGCGGGCTCGCTCTACGAGGCCGAGCCGACTGGCTCTCCCTGAGCTTCCGCGTTCCCCACCTGGACCTCACCCTCGGTCGCCAGCCCATCACCTTCGGGCGCGCCTTCTTCTTCACACCACTGGACCTGGTGAACCCCTTCAACCCGACCGTCATCGACCAGGAGTACAAGCCGGGGGTCGATGCACTCCGTATCGATGGCTACTGGGGAATGGCAGGACACGCGACGCTGGTCGCCGCCTGGACCGCTTCACCGCTCATCGCCTTCAGCGACGACACCCCGACCGAAGACGAGGTAGACCTGGACGATGTGGTGCTCAGCGCCTACGGCCAGGGCACCGTCGGTGTGTGGGATCTGGGACTCTTCGCCGGCCTCGTCCACCGCGACAGGGTGCTGGGGCTGGCCAGCTACGGTTCGGTCCGCGCCGTCGGGTTGCGCGGCGAGCTCACCTACACACGCCCCGATGACGAGGACGAGGATCCCTTCCTGCGCGCTGTGGTCGGCGCCGACTGGCTGCCTGTCTCCAAGGTGATGCTGAGCAGCGAGGTCTACGTCCAGACCAACGGCGCCAGCTCCCCCTCCCACTACCTGGGGCGCTACGAAGAGCCGCGCTGGACACGCGGAGAGCTCTGGCTCGCGGGACGCAGCTACGGTGCACTGTCCGCCTCCTACGAGCTGCATCCGCTGGTGAGCACCTCTCTGACCGTCATCGCCAACCTGGAGGACCCATCCGCCTTGCTGGCCCCTGGGCTGAGTTGGAGCGTAAGCGACGAGGTCGGCGTGTCCCTGACCGGCTTCACCGGGCTGGGAGAGCGTCCCGACGACGTGGACCCCCTGGATCTCCTGGATCCCGATTACGATGCGGGCTCCTCGCTCAACAGCGAGTTCGGAACCATGCCAGCAGCCCTCTTCCTCTCGATGCGCGCCTACCAGTGAAGCTCCTCACCCGCATGGCGTGGAGGAACCTGGCCCGAAACCCACGCCGTACGGGCATCACGGTCTCGGGACTCGCCCTCGCCCTGGCGCTGTCCATCATGACCTGGGTCTTCTTCGACGGCTTCGCGGTCGCCAGCATCGACGCCCTGGTCTCGAGCACGGGCCATGTCCTCATCGAGCACCGGGGTCAGCTGGGCCAGCAGAACTTCTACGACACCGTGCCGGACACCGACGCGCTGATCGCCGAGCTGGAGGCCATGCCCCAGGTGGAGAGCGTGGAGCCCCGAGTCAGCGCCGCCGCGCTGATCTCCGGCGAGGAGACAGCGGCGGGCGCGAGCATCATCGGCATCGACCTCCAGCGCGACAGCTCTCGCCGCAGCAAACAGATCAGCGAAGGAAGCTGGCTGAGCGAAGACGGCCAGGTGGTCCTGGGTGCCGACCTGGCCCGGCGCATCGAGGTCAAGGTCGGCGACGAGGTGGCCGTGATGTCACAGGGCGCCGACGGTTCCCTCGCCAACACCCTCTGGACCGTCGTGGGCCTGGTAAAGAGCGGAAGCGACACCGTCGATCGCAGCAACGCCTGGGTCTCCACGGCCGAGATGCGGGAGACCTTTGTCCTGAACGGTGCTCATGCATTGGCGGTGCGCTTGCACGATGCCCACGGCTCGCGTGAGTTCGTGGTGGGTCTCCAGGGTCGCTTCACCGGCGTGCACGAGGATCTGAGCGAGGAGCTCCCCGAGGGGGCGGATGCACTGCGCGATCCCGTCGACCCGGACAAGGTCCTGGTCGCTCGCTCGTGGAGAGCGGTGAACCCGATGATCAGCCAGTACGCCGACCTGACCTGGACCTGGTCCCTGATCACCGTCGGTTTCGTGCTTGCCACGGCCTCGCTGGGTGCCATGAACACCATGCTGATGAGTGTCCTGGAACGGACGCGTGAGCTGGGCGTCCTCATGGCCACGGGTCTGCGTCCACCCCAGGTCGTGGGGCTCGTGGTCCTGGAGAACCTGGCCCTCGGGGCGGTGGCCCTGGTCGTCGGCCTGGTGCTCGGTGCGCTCGGGGCCTGGTGGACGGTGGACGTGGGGCTCTCGATCGAAGGGGGAGACTTCGCCTTCAGCGGCATCGTCATGGAACCGGTCTTTCGAGGCGCCTGGAGCGTGGGGGCCTTCGTGTGGCCCACGCTGGTGCTGGGCATCGTGACCTTCTTCGGCAGCCTGCTGCCCGCGGGGCGCGCCGCGCTGCTCAAGCCGGTCGATGCCATGAGGGCTCAGCAATGATGCTCGCGCTGCGCCTGGGGCTCCGCAACGTCGTCCGCTACGCCCAGCGCACCCTGATCACGACCTCGACCATCGCGCTCTCCTTCTCCATGTTGGTCCTGACGGTGGGCATTGCCGAGGGCAGCTACGCCAGTTGGTCAACAACGCCGCGCGCTCCGGCAGCGGACACGTCGTGGTCCAGTCCCCCGGCCACGATCTGCTGGAACCGGTCCCTCTGAAGGACCCCGCGGCCATCATCGCTGCGATCGCAGTGGCCAGTCCCGGCGCGGTCACCGCGCCACGCTCCGAGGTCCTGGTGCTCGCCAGCGCCAGCGCGGGTTCGGCCAGCCTGCTGGCCATGGGGGTGGAGCCCGCTGTCGAGAAGCACGCGTCGATGCTCCCGGAGTCCATCGTCGAGGGCGAGTGGCTTCCCGACGAGCCCGGCCGCATCGGCAAGGCCGTGCTCGGAAAGAGCGTGGCCACCCGCCTGCGACTGGACCTGAACGACAAGCTGGTGCTTCGCGGCACCGACGCCGACGACGCCGTGCTCGTCCGGATCTGTGGGCTCTTCTCCACCGGCTCCCCCTCGGTCGACGATGCCTTGATGGTCATCGATCAAGACACCGCCGGTCAGCTGCTGAGTTCCTTGGACGAGATCCACCAGGTGGCCATCGTGCTGGAGGACTTCCACCAGGCTCAAGCGGTGGCGGACACCCTGGAGATCGACGGTGCGGAGGCCTTGACCTGGGCCGAAGCCGTGCCCGAACTGGGGGACTACGTGGCCCTGGATCGGCAGGGCACCGATGTGATGTTCTTCATCCTCTTCGCGCTGGTGGGTCTGGCCATTCTGAACAGCATCCTGATGAGCGTGCTGGAGCGTCAGCGCGAGCTCGGAGTGCTGCTCGCGCTGGGCACCTCCCCCTACACCGTCTTCACGATGGTCATCATCGAGGGGCTCTTCCTCTCGGTGTTCAGCGTCATCGCCGGAGGCCTGCTGGGATGGGCCTTCGTGGCCTACCTGGGCGAGACGGGCTTCGACCTGGCTGGGATGGTGGGTGGTGGGGAGCTGGACGTCGAGGGCTTCGCCTTCGACGCCATGATCTACCCCCGCATGGACAAGAGCCGAACCCTCGACGGCACCCTCATGGTCATCGGCCTGACCCTGCTCGCAGCTCTCTACCCCGCCTGGAAGGCCGCCCGGGTACCCCCGGTCGAGGCCATCTCCCAGTCCTAGGAGACGATGATGTCTGTTCTGTCCACCTCCGAGCTGAGCAAGACCTACCAGCAGGGTGAGACGCGCATGACGTGGAAGGGTCTGTCGCTGAAGTTCATCCCGTGGATCGAGGTTCACGCCCTGAGAGGCGTCAGTCTGGAGATCGACGAAGGCGACTTCGTGGTGCTGGCCGGTCCTTCGGGCTCTGGAAAGACCACCTTGTTGAACCTGCTCGGTGCGCTGGACGAGCCCACCAGCGGTACCGTGGCCGTGGAAGGGGTCTCGCTGAACGATCTGAACCGTCGCGCCAAGGCCACCATGCGCCGCGACCGCATCGGCTTCGTCTTCCAGGCCTACAACCTGGTGCCCGTGTTGACCGCCTACGAGAACGCGGAGCTCATCCTGATGCTCCAGGGTGTGGCCGAGAGCGAACGGCGGGCTCGGGTCATGCCCCTGCTCAAAGACGTGGGGCTGGAGGGCATGGAGGACCGCCGACCCAACCAGCTCTCCGGAGGTCAGCAGCAGCGGGTCGCGGTCGCGAGAGCACTGGCGGCCAACCCCGCCATCGTGCTGGCCGACGAGCCCACCGCCAACCTGGACTCCAAGACATCCGCGGCTCTGCTGGACACCATGCGGGAACTCAACGAGAAGTCAGGCACGACCTTCGTGTTCTCGTCCCACGATCAGCGGGTCATCGACCGGGCCAGGCGACTGATCTGGCTGGAGGACGGCCAGGTGGCGGGCGACGAGCGTCGCTGAGGGCTCAGCGGCCAGGGCAGGCGTAGAAGGCCAGGTTCTCCGTGGACCACTGGAACCAGAAGCCGGAGCCCGCGGTGTGGCGCTCGGCCATGTACAGGTCCAGCGTGTGCACGCCCGCCTCCAGCCAGATCGTGAAGCTGGTGGCCTCCACGGGGTGGATACCGCCCAGGTCAGCGACCAGCCCACCGTCGATGTAGGCCCACGAGTCGTCGTCGCTGCCCAGCTCGAAGCTGACATCGCCCGCCTCCTCCATCTCCAGCCACGCGAACCAGTGCACCGCGAAGTACTGGGGGTCTCCCGCCAGGCCCTCGTTCACGGGCCACCAGTCGGAGCCGAAGTCCAGGCGATCGTTGAACTCGCGCCGGACGAAGTACTGCTCGTCCCACCAGTCGTGTGCCTGCGGCACGTCCCCAGGCGTGAGTCCGGTGATCTCGATCTCCATCTCCGGGTGCTCGCGCGGGAGGTTGAAGTAGTCGGCCCAGTAGCCGTCTTCACAGTCCTCGAACTCGGGCCAGCCGGTATCGGCCGGCGCGTCGGGACCGTCTCGTCCATCGTCATCGACGGGGACAGTGAGGTCGTATTCGGTGCACGCAACAAGGACTAGAAGGCCCATCTCAGGCTCGTCGGTGCGCGGCGAAGTTAACACGTCACGCGACGCGACGAGGGCGGGCCCGGCGCCCGCCCTCGCCTGCCCGCTAGAAGGGAATGTTCACCTCGTCCCCCACCTCATCGACCGCCTCCACAGGCGGAGCGGAGCTCTCGGGCTTCGGCACGTCGAGCTTCTTCAGGAGCAGGTCCAGCTTGCTCGCGACGACCTCGCACCCGAAGCGCTTGGCCCCCCCCGAGTCGGTCCAACGGCTGTAGCGCAGCTGACCCGAGACGAAGACCTTGTCCCCCGTGTCGATGCCCATGGCGCGGTCGGCCAGCTGCTCCCAACACACCACTCGGTGCCACTCCGCCACCTCGTCCCAGTCACCGCTGGCGGTCCTCACGCTGCGGTTGGTGGCCACACTGAGGGTGGCTACCTTCTTTCCTGTACCGGTCTGGCGCAGGTCCGGGCTCTTGCCCACCCGGCCACAGAGCATGATCGTGTTCACATCGGCCATCTGAATCTCCTTGCTGTTGACGACGCGGGGACTCACCCCCGCTCACCGCGAGCACCGCAAGGCCCGTGCCGAGTGCTAAACATCGAGAATCCCGTAGGACTCTGCGCCTTCGGCTTCGACACCCAAATCAACGACTGTGCGGCGTCTTTTCGCGGAAGCTGCCAACGCGCTAAGAGTTGCGGGCGTGAAGAGTCGCTTCCTGGTCATCGAAGGACTGATCGGCGTGGGCAAGACCACGCTGTGTCGGCTGATCCAGCGGGAGTGGAATGCGCGCCTGGTCCTCGAGCCCTGGGCCGAGAATCCCTTCCTGGCCAGCTTCTACGAAGACCCTCAGCGCTTCGCCTTCCCGGCCCAGATGTTCTACCTGGCGAACCGCTTCGGCCAGCAGCAGGCGATCAGCCAGCTGGATCTCTTTCATGACTTCGTGGTGGCGGACTACCTCTTCGAGAAGGATCGTCTCTTCGCCGAGGAGACCCTCGCCGGTCATGAAATGGAGCTCTACGATCGCTTCGCTGGGCTGCTGCGGGACAACATTCCCAGCCCGGACCTGGTGGTCTTTCTGGACGCTCCCACCGACGTCATCGTGAAACGAATCTCCAAGCGGGCCATCGACTCCGAGCAGGGCATCGGTGCGGAATACCTCGACGCACTCCGTGCCCGTTACTACGCTTTATGGGAACGCTATGACCGGGCACCGGTCAAGATCGTTCAAACCCAGGATATTGACTACGTCTCAGACAAAGAGGACCAGAAGTACATGCTCGGGATGATCCGCGCATGGCTACAAGGAACCGACCCCGCGACCCCTGCATCCGCATCTTCGGAGCGGGAGGTCCAGCCGAGTCTCTTCGGCGGGGGTCTCTCCGAGGACTGAAAAATGAAGCGAAAGACGGCGTTGGACCTTCTCCAGAAGAAGGCCGACAACCAACGAATCACCATGGTGACGGCCTACGACTACACCATGGCTCGAATCGTCGACGCGGCAGGTGTCGACATGGTGCTCGTGGGCGACAGCGTGGGGATGGTCGTTCAGGGGCTGCCTGACACCTTGCGCGTGACCCTCGAAGACATGGCCTACCACGGCCGCTGCGTCGGCCGAGGTCTGGAGCAGGCACACCTGACGGTGGACATGCCCTTCATGTCCTACCAGATCAGCCCCCAGCAGGCTCTCGAGTCCGCGGGCTACCTGGTGAAGGAGGGCAAGGCCCAGTCGGTCAAGCTCGAGGGCGGAGAGCGCAGCGCACCGGCCATCCAGGCGATCGTCGAGGCCGGCATCCCTGTCGTTGGTCACATCGGCCTGACGCCCCAGAGCGTGCACGCCATCGGTGGCTTCAAGGTGCAGGGGCGCGGTGACGCCCAGGCAACCCGCCTGATCGAAGACGCCCGCGCCGTGCAGGAGGCCGGAGCCTTCGCCATCGTGCTCGAGATGGTGCCCGCCGAGCTGGCGGCTGAGATCACGGCCGAGCTGGACGTCCCGACCATCGGCATCGGTGCCGGTGTCGACTGCGACGGCCAGGTGCTGGTCTGCAACGACCTGCTCGGTCTGGACAGCAGCTTCCAGCCGCGCTTCGTCAAGCGCTATGCCGAGCTGGAGCGGCCGATGATCGAGGCGGTGGCCCGCTATTGCGAGGAGGTCCGCTCCGGAGCCTTCCCCACCGCATCGCACGCCTTCCACCGGCGCCGCGGCCCCAAGAAGGTCGCGAAGCTGTACTAGTGGACACGGTCGCCGACCCCGAAGAGCTGCAGGCCCTGACGACCCGCTGGCGTCGTGAGGGCCTGCGCATCGGCTTTGTGCCCACGATGGGCTTTCTGCACGAAGGCCACTGCTCGCTGATGGACGTGGCGCGCCCGCACTGCGAGCGCCTGGTGGTCAGCATCTACGTCAACCCCACGCAGTTCGGACCGAAGGAGGACCTGGACCGCTACCCTCGAGACCCCGAGGGCGATGCAGCCAAGTGCTTACGGCACGGTGTCGATCTGCTCTTCACGCCGCCAACGCTCTACCCCGACGGCTTCAGCACCGGCGTGACGGTTTCCCAGCTCACCTCCGGTTTGTGCGGGGCCAGGCGTCCCGGCCACTTCGACGGCGTGACCACCGTGGTCGCACGCCTCTTCGGCCTGGTGCAGCCCGATCTCGCGGTCTTCGGCGAGAAGGACTACCAGCAGCTCCAGGTCATCCGACGCATGGTGCTGGACCTCGCCATGGGCATCGAGGTGGTGGGTGGACCGCTGATCCGGGATCCCGACGGCCTCGCCATGAGCTCTCGCAACGCCTACCTCAGCCCGGCGAACCGGGAACGAGGACTCAGTCTTCATCGGGCGATTTTCGCCATGCGCGACGCCGCTCGGGCGGGCGAGACTCGGGCTTCGGCGCTGAAGGATCTGGGCCACAGCCTGCTCCAGGTGGACCGAGTGGACTATCTGGAGGTGGTGGACCCCCTCAGCCTGAAGCCCATCGAGCAGGTCAGCGAAGGAAGCCGTGCTCTGGTGGCCGCTCATGTGGGTGGCACCCGCCTCATCGACAACGTGGGACTCTGACCTGGACACGGGAACCTGGATCATCCTGTCGGCGGCAGCGCTCTTCGCGCTGAACCGCACCGTGTTCCTGGGTCCTCCCTGGGCGCGGTGGTTTCCTCGTTTCTGGTTGATCCAGGCCCTCAACCTGGGCATGACCTGCTACCTGATCCTGGCCGGGATCCCCGACTTTCGGGGTGGTCTGCACATCATCAGCCTGGTTCTGGCCGGGCTCTTCGTCTTCCACAGCGTGAAGAACAACCGACGCTTCGAGGTCGAACGGCGACAACTGGGCTCGATGGAAGAGAGTGACCTTGATGAGCGTCGTAAGGCCATCCACGCACTGATCCGAGAGGATGGTGAGGAATGAGTTTATGCTGCCCTCCAACCGAGACCTGAGATGACCCTTTTTTCGCTTCTGCTGAATCTCGTGCTGCCCCCCGTCTTTGCTGGCCACAGCGAGGCGCGGACCTGCGTAAACAACAAGGTCATCGACAGCTACCAGGAGAAGTGGCGACTGAGGACGGCCAACTCCTTCGACATCGAGGAGGGGGACACCCGCTACTTCCTGGTCACGCTGGCTTCGACCATCGAGTACAAGTTCGTCGCCTGCGCCGATGACCAGGTTCAGGACATGGCCATCGTCGTGTACAACGACAGCGGTCGCCTGGTGGATCAGTCCGACGTGGTCTCCCGCGAAGTGGACATCCTCTTCGAGCCACCCAAGTCCAGCCAGTACTTCGTCGGCGTGCGCGCCCTCCACTTCGTCGGTTCGGAGCTGGTGAACGACGGCGACAAGAAGAAGCGACGACGCAAGACCGAAGACCCTAAGGCTGGGGTTGGTCTGGCCGTGCTCTACCGCTAGCGGCGAAGCGGCGACGGGCCCACCAGGCCAGCGCACCGCCCAGCGCGAGCGGCAAACTCCACGGCACCGTGTCCTCGGTGCCGATCAGGCCCAGCTCCCCGTGCCACCCGCTGAAGGGAAAGAGCAGCGGATAGCCACTGCCGGTGTGGAACTGCAGCAGGTCCACGGCCAGGTGCAGCAGACAGCCCGCGAGGAGGTTCACGAAGGCCCCCCGCCGATCGGCAAAGAGCTGAGCGAGGAGGAAGCACATGGGCACCATGCCAAAGGGCAGGTGCAGCACTCCCCAGCCGTAGACCAACAGCTCCGGAACCGGCACGCCCTGGTTCAAAAGTCCCAGCCCGAGCACCACCGGAACGCGGCCTGCCAGGTCCGGCAGCACCACCCCCACCAGCAAGGTCGCGGTGTGTCGCCCCCCCGAGCCCGCCTTGGCCAGCAGGGCGGTGGCCATGTGGGTGACCAGATCAGCCACGAGCGACCAGCCCTCCCTTCCAGCGGAACCCACCCAGCAGCAGCAAAGAGGTCAGGATCAAGCCCAGCACACCCAGCGCCGCCTTCTCCTCCCGCCAGGGGTGTCGGGTGAGCTCCTGTTCGACGAGCAGGCCGTCTTCCCAGCGGGCGACGACCGAGACGGTCTCCCCCTCCTTCAGGTCCCGTGCATCGCCGACGATGCTGTGCTCGGCCTCCAGCTTGCGGACCACGTAGGCCTCCGCCTCCACCCGCCGAACCTGGACCAGGGCCAGGAAGACCCGTCGACCCGCACAGGTGTCCGCCTCCTCACAGTCCCGAATCCAGGCACTGCGCTCGGTCACGACGCGGGTGTGCTCAACGGCCATGAAGCCGAGCCAGCCGATCGAGAACAGGAGGGCCAACCACCGCACAGGGCTTCCCTATCCGGAGCGGGATATGCAGCGGGGGATGAACAGCGGCTTCACGATCTGGATTACGGGCCTGCCCGGCAGCGGAAAGATGGCCCTGGCCAAGGTCCTGGCGGAGCGTCTCCCCGACCCTGTGGAGATCATCGACTCCGCCAAGCTCCGGGCCAGCCCCCTGGGCGCCAGTCTCGGCTTCAGCAAGGAGGACCGGGACCTGAACTGTGGCCGTCACGCCTTCGCCGCCAAGCTCCTGGTCCGCAACGGGGTGATCGCCATCGTGAAGGCGGTCTCTCCCTACCGCGCCACCCGAGCGGCCATCCGAAAGGACCTGGTCCGCTTCGTCGAGGTGTACGTCTCCACCAGCAAGGAAGTCTGCATCGAACGGGACCCGAAGGGCATGTGGGCCAAGGCCCTGGCGGGAGAGGTCCGTGACTTCACCGGGGTGGACGACCCCTACGAGGAGCCCATCGATCCGGAGCTGCGGGTGGACCTGGGAGCGTTGAGCCCCGAAGAGGGCGCGGATCAGGTTCTCCAGGTCCTGGACCGGCTTGGCTACCTGGCCTACTCCGGCGACGACGAAGAAGGCGAGATCCAGCAGCGCCTCGAGCAGGGCGGTTTCAAGACCCAGTAGAAGCAGGCTTGCCAGGGCCACCGAGCGTGGATAGGTCCCGGTGGCTTCCGCGGGCGATTAACTCAGTGGGAGAGTGCTACCTTCACACGGTAGAAGTCACTGGTTCAAATCCAGTATCGCCCACCATTTTGAACAAGCCCCCTCGGATGACCCGAGGGGGCTTCTTCGTTGCGGGCACGAGCGGATAGGTGGAGACGTCATGAAGCGTGTGCACGTCCTGGAGTTCGAGGACCTGGCCTGGTTTCCCTCCTGGCTGCGGACCTGCATGACCAACCTGCTCGCGGCCCTAGGCCGCGTCTTGGGCGTACCCGCGGTGCTGGGGGCGCTGGTCACCCGCGTTGTCCGCCAAGAGGGCATCGATGCCATCGTGGACCTGGGCTCGGGCAGCGGCGGCTCCATGCCCCAGCTGCTCGCGGAGCTGCGGGAAGACCCGGCCACCGCGCACCTCAGCCTGACGATGACGGACCTCTACCCCAACCTCGACGCGGTGGAGGCCTTCAACAGCGACGACGCCTCGCACATCCGCTACCACCGAGAGTCCGTGGACGCGACGAAGATGGGCACAGCCCCCGCTGGGCTCAAGACCATGGTGAATTGCTTCCACCACATGCGCCCAGAGCAGGCACGGGCCATCCTGCGCTCGGCGGAGACCAGCGGACAGCCCCTGCTGGTCTACGAGATGGGAGACCACATGGTCCCCTTCGCCGTGTGGGTGGTGATGCTGCCCATCGCCCTGCCGCTCGTGTTCATGACGGCGCTGGCGCTAACCCCCTTTGTTCGTCCGCTCACCGCCCGACAGCTGATCTTCACCTACCTCATCCCGCTCATCCCGCTCTTCTACGCCTGGGATGGGCAGGCCTCCATGGCGCGCATCTACGCACCCGCGGACCTGGACGAATTGCTCGAAGGCATGGGCTCGGAACACTACCGGTGGGAGAAGGGCCCGGCGCTCAAGGAAAATGGAAAGGCCGTGGGCAACTACCTGCTGGGCCTGCCCATCCGCGGCTGAGCTCACCCAACAGGACGGAGGACTGGTAGATTCCCGGCGTGGAGAGCATCGGCGCCTACACCCTGGACGAGCTGATCGGCGAAGGCGGAATGGGCCGGGTCTACCGCGCCCGGCACATGGTCCCCGCCGTCGCCCGCCGTATGGGCGAGGTGGTCATCAAGGTGATGCACAGCCACATCGCCTCGGTCCCGGAGCTTCGCGCCCGCCTGCGGCAGGAGGCGGCGATCTGCGCCATGCTGGACCATCCCGGCGTCGTGCCCTTTCACGACCTGGTGATGGATGGGGACCGCCTGGGACTGGTCATCGCCTACGTGCCGGGCCGAGGCCTGGACGAGTTCGTCGATCAGATCACGGACCGGGCGGAGATCCTGCACCTGCTGGGACAGGTGGCCGGGGTGCTGGACTACCTGCACCGCCACGACCCGGTGGTGGTCCACCGCGATCTCAAGCCCAGCAACGTGCGCGTGCGCCCCGATGGCAGCGTGGTGCTCATCGACTTCGGGATCGCCCGGGAGGGCATCTCCAACCTGACCCGGACCGGGACGGGCATGGGTTCCCTCCCCTACATGGCCCCAGAGCAGTACCTGGATGCCAAGAACATCGACGCCCGAACCGACATCTACGCCCTGGGAATGCTGGCCTACCGGATGGCGACGGGCGACTTTCCCTGGGACGGTGAGCTCAGCGAGTACCGCATCCTGAAGAAGAAGGAGAGCGGCAACCTGGACCTGAGCCGTCTCGGAGGCGCGAGCGATGCCATCCGGCAGGTCCTCTCACCGAACCCCGCCGACCGCTTCCGGCGCGCGAGCGCCTTCGTCGCCGCCCTGGGGAGCGCGTGGGGCATCGGCGCAGACCGCGTGGCTGCGGCCAACCCCTCTCCGCAGCGAAGCGAGCCGGCAGCACCCCCAAGCACCGGGAGCAGACCGCGCCGGGAGACGCCCACCGATCCAGGAACGCCCTTCACGCCGTCCAATCCCTCGACCCCACCGCCTGGACGCCTTCCGAGGAGCATGCCCACCCAGGGGATGCCTCCGGAGCAGGAGGCCCGCTCAAAGCGAGGCTGCGTCCGAGCCGTGCTCGGCTGCGGCCTCGTCTCCGCCGGAGGCCTGGCGATGGCCGCGCTGATCCTTCCGCTCGTCGCCCACCAACTGGGCCTCTTCGGCCCCGATGCGGCCGACCAACGCGAAGCGATGGCCCCGGCGGAGCCCGTCAAGCCACCGGCCACGATGGACGACCTGCGGGCCTCCCTGAACGGCCCACCGCTGATGTGGACGACGGCACAGCCGGTCCCGCGCGAGGGACTGGCCGGCGAGACACCGGAGGGGCAGGGCGAGACGGTGAGCGCCCTGGTGGCGGAGCTCTACCCCGAGCTGCCCTTCGCCATCCAACAGGTGCTGATCCTGGAGCCCGGCCTTGGGGAGAAGGCGATCCACGAGGCTCTGTCCCAGGCCCAGGCGGGCAGCCTGGTCTTCTTCAGGCCCGGTCGCTACGTCCTGAAGGACAGCCTGCACTTCGCCTACAAGCAGGACCTCTTCCTGCTGGGGCTGGACCGGCCGGAGATCTTCGTGAGCTCGGGGAAGGCGGTGGTCCACCTGGAACACGTGCAGCGGGCTCGGCTGGAGGGCCTGTACATGAACCACCACCGGGCGGCCGTCTCCTTCTACGCGGAGGTCGCGTCGGAGTGTGGAGCCTTCATGCTGGACCCCCGCTTGCACGACTCCACGGTGCTCGAGCTGGACGGAGGCTCGGGAATCAGCGTGGTGAACAGCGAGCTGGAGGGCTCCGGCTTCATCGGCATCCGTGCGGAGAACACCCGGAAGCTCAGGCTCATCGACAGCATCATCCACGACACGGTGAGCTACGCCATCGAGCTCACGGCCTCCGACGCACGGCTCCAGAACACGCTGCTCTACGACGTCGGACGGAGCAGCTTCCACACCTACGACAACAGCTACGACGACGGCCCCTGCCGCTACGGGCCCAGGAAATCGGTCTACGTGCACTGGCTGATCTCAGGACAGTGGAGAGACGTGAGACATGGATGGACGAACGAGGCCAACAAGTGCCTCGTCGGGGGCTATTCGGGCTGGGGATGGACCGTACCGCCTCAGCCGGTCAAGGTCTTCAACACCGCCGTGCGCGTCACCGACGGCTCCACCCTGGAGATCGAGAAGAGCACCGTGCACGTGCCCCAGCCCTTCCCGTCCTCGCACTTTGCCGAGGTGGGTGCACAGAGCAGCATCCAGGTCAGCAAGAGCCTGATCTCCGCGGGCACCAGGGACTCGAAGTTGATCTCGGACGGGACCCTCAGCATCACGGACAGCTGCCTCCAGGTCAGCACCTCCGAGACGGGCAATGTCGCCGGCTGGAAACCCAACTTCCTCAGCCCGCCGGAGGGGGTGACCTTCGACTCCGCGCTCACGCTCGGCGATGTCTGCATCAAGCGCGGAGCCAAGCTGGCGAATGGACGCATCCGACCAACCAAGAAGCCCTGAGCCAGGCTGTCATCGATCTGATGTCGCCGAAGGGCGGTCTCGGGCCATGTTTTCAGTTGAAGAGCACCCGCGAAGGTCGGGAAGGAATCCGATACGCCCGAGCACCAGCTAGCCTCCCCTCAGCAGGAACAGTCCCCGGACCGGCCGGCACCCGCGACGGATGCCTCGAGCCGCTCTGCGGCGGGCATGGGGGATCAGACCAGTCCTGTCATCGCCCGAGCCGAGGAGCTGCTGACGAAGATCAAGGATGGGGACGTTGTCAGGCTCTACTACATCAAGGGGTCTCTGACGGGGCTCGACGCCAGCAGGCTTCCCGCAGCGGAGGGCGTGGCGCAGAGACTGCGCGCTGCCGCCAAAGAGGCCGGCCTCTTCGACACCCTCCAAATCCGTTTTGCTCAGGAATACGTCGATGCCCACAAGGCGGGGACGGAGCTCGCCGGCTTCGCCAACAAAGAGGACGCGGTGAAGCACCTGGTGGAGGTCGGGGCGGCGCTGGTGGTGAGCCGTGATCCGGCCCACGAGAGGCTGCACGCGGATCTCGATTCGCTCCACAAGTTCTACGCCATCCACGCCTTCACAGACTACGCCCAGGATCTCATCGCGCTGGCCCACCGCATGCGCGCCTTCCTGGACGCCGGACAACAGATCGGCCCCGACGCGTGGTGGCAGGCGAAAATCCAGATGGAAGACCTGGATGGAAAAGTGATGCGGCCCTACGCGGGCAAGCCGGCGGTCGAGGGCTGCAAGACCTTCAAGGCACTGAAAGAAGCCTACGACGTCTGGGTCGGCGTGCGTGGCGAGCTGGAGGCAGGCAAGTACGAGAATCTCTCGGCTGGCGACTCGAAGTCGCAACTCGATGCGAGCGCCAGCGACGCCACGGTGCCGGAGTACGAGCGCTACGTCCCCGACAACGGCTACGCCTTCTTCAACCGCACGCGCCGAGACTGCAAACTCGCCCTCGACTACGCGCGCGACATGCTGAATCGCATTCGCACGAACTCCAGACCCACGTGCCAACCCGCGGAGTGCCAGGAGGCCATCCTGCGGCTGCGGCAGATGCTGCCCCACATGCAGTACTCCGAGCAGCGCGAGGGCAAGGAACTGGTCCAACACCTGCGCACGCTCTACGAAACCCTCGCCGATCCGGAGGGAGAAGGGCCCACAGCCAGCAGCGGGGTGTCCCTCGACATCACCAAGCCTTTTGGCGTGACCGCACTGACCGGGGCGCTGAACACCATCGCCGACCAGCCCGGCGAGAAGGGCGTCCTGAGCTTCCACGGCGAGCTGGGGGCACGGGTCGGCACAGGCTTCCTGTCCGGCGAGGTCCAGGGTCTGATCGACCTGAGCATCGGCTACAGCGTCAGCGACACCGCGACCTGCACGCTCTTCTTTGATGCGGCCGCCACGGTCAAGGCGGGCATCAGCCTGGCCGGTATCGCCAGCGTCGGCGTGCAGGCCGGCGTGGGCTACAACATCGCCGCCCGCTTCCCAAATCCCGACGCTGCCGGCTCCTGGCTCTACGCGCAGCTGGCGGCGATCAACGAGCGCGCCGGTGGGAAGCTGCTCGGCGCCAGCGCACCGACCAGGGCCCCCGACGACCCGGTGGTCGTGGAAGAGACGCGGGGCAAGCTCGGTGCCCAGGCCGAGGCGGGCCTCGCCGGAGCCGAGCTCAAGGGCGAGGTGACGGGCACGGCGGCCTCCGCCGGCTTCTCCCGGGGAGGGAGCCCACTGCGTGGGGAAGACGGACAGCCGATGGAGCGCTCCAGCACGCAGCGCAAGGCAACGGTCGGCGCCAGCTACCGCTCGCCCGCGGGCTGGGGCATGGACGCCGCCTACACCTACACGTCGGACAAAATCCAAGGCGACGCCAACTCGGCCAACGACGGCGACTACAGGAACCACAACGTCGACATCGGGTTCTCACTCGGCCGGATCATCAACTCCACCAAGCCGGTGAGCGAGGCGCTGCCCTCCAAGTCGGTCCAGGACGGCATCCTCAATCTCTTTGCGCAGTTCGAGAGCATGCTCCCGGGGGGCGGAGTCTCCCAGACCGTGCTGCACGGCGTCTTCGACCGTGTCGTCGGAGAGATCTACAGCGCCGCCCGCACCGGGCGGGAGAACCGGATGAATGCGCGGGTCAGCATCGGGCTGACCTGGCAGAGCGTCCTAGAGTCGACGGGTGAGTACCAAAACCAGTACATCCGCGTCTCGGTGAATCCCAGCTTCTCCCGCACCCTGGAGATCTCCGGCGGGGTGGTGAGCGGCGAGGCCGAGGTCGGCGTGGCGGGCTCCGTCGTGGTCCTGGAGGATCTCGGCTCGAACACCCTGACCTACGTGCAGCAACGGCGAGAGTTCCGTTGGAGCGAGGCGCAGTGGCGCGAGCTGGTCGACACCGATCGTGCCGCCTTCGAGGAGATCATCGACAACCTGCTCGATCCCGACCACCACCTCCACAGCGAGCACGGCGGCTTCGCCCACTTCGCGACGGCCCAGGGCTACACCCCCCCCAAGGGTGACTTCGACGCGGGTCTGCGGGCGCTGGAGCGGTACCTCGACCAGCTGCCGCGGCTGAACCGGGCCTAGCATGTCTGAACCCAGCTTCCAGGCCGAGTACTTCATCGTCCGTACAGCACCCCCCTTCTTTGTCGGGGACAGGGCACTCCAGGCCACCGCCTTCGTGCTGGAGAGAAGCCAGGATGTGCTGCTGGAGCCCACCTGGCGCACGCTCGTGGACCTCTCCCGGGTGGAGGCCCTGCAGCTTGAGGGTCGGCTCGAGGGCGTGACGGCGGTGGACATCGTGCAGCTCTCGGCCGACCGACCGGCGCGCCTGGTGCTGCAGTCCGACGAGCGCCTGGCCACCGCCCTGGAGCGGGCCTACTGGGACAAGAACCTCCTCCTGTCCAATGGCCTCCTCAACCCGGATGTGCTGGAGGCGGTCACCTCGATGGAACACCACAGCCTGGTCGCCCTCGCAGAAGGACACGCATGGGCCTAGCTCAGCTCTCGAAGGACCCGCGGTCCACGAGCTTCGGCCGAGGCTGGAGCTCCCCCTCGCCAGACTCGTGCACTCCCCAGTGAACGAGCGCTGCATGCTCGAAGCCCTCGACCTTCACCGAGCATCCCCCCAGGAGGCGGCTCCCGGGCATTCCGCCGTAGTACTCCGAGTAGCGCACACGGAGCTCCCCGACCGTGGCCACATAGATCTCTTCCACGAGCAGGCCGGGTTCCCAGCTCTCCTCGAACACGAAGCTCACCCGGTCCAGGACGGTGTCGGTGGGCTCCTCGTCACCCGACCAGGTCTGCAGGGTTCCGCTGAGGACTCTCGTGTCGGGTCTGGCTGGCGTCATGGTCTTGATTCCAGGCGACAGAAGTAGAGTTCGGGATGGCCTGCACCCACTGCGGATCGATCGAAGACATCGTGGAGGTCTCCAGGTCGGGAAACTACGTGGTACCCGGCATGGCCTGGGTTCGGCGTCAGCTCGTCGAGATCGCCCTGATCTACTCGAACAGCCACCTACGGCGCTGTGTGGCATGCGGCGCGTTCTACCGCCACGACCGAATGCGCGACACGGAGTCGGGCACGGCCGAGGAGCGACTCCGTCGAACCGACGACCGGACGACGATCGATCTCCTGCTGCAAGCGCTCTCGATCTTGCCCCGGAATCCCAAGACCGGGACGCTGCAGTCCCTCGAGGACCTGCTCGGCCCGCCCGAAGTCGATCGGCCGGGCATCGAGGCCGGCGAGGCCCTCGCGTTCTACCAGGCGGAGCGGCTGGCAGACCCATCGCTCGTTCCTCTGCTCGCGCCCTTCGCTCACAAGGAACTCGCGGCGCGGGCTCTCCTGGCGTGCGGGGCGATCGACGTGCTCGTGGAGTCCGAGACGCTGGCCGCCACCCACGGCCTCGGCCGCTCTGGCGCTCCGGAGGCAGAGCCGGCGCTCCGCGCACGGCTCAAACACGAGAACTGGCAGATTCGGCTATCGGCGGCCTGGGGTCTGGGAGAGCTGGGACGCGGCGCGGACGCCCTCCGGGCGGCAATGACCCCGGACGAGAAGTGGTACCAGGTGCGCGAAAAGGCCGCCCTGGCGCTGGCTCGGGTGCAGGACTCCAGAACGCTGGTGGACGCCCTACGGGACGAGGACTGGCACAACCGATGGAACACGGCGGAGGGCATCGCAGACGTCGGCTTGGCCAGCCCCGAGGTGATCGATGCCCTCAAGGCGGCGCTTCTGGACCCGCGGTGTGGGGTGCCAGCGCCACAGCTCGGCGCCCTGCGCGCGCTGCTGTCCGTCGGCGTCCCTCACGACGCGGTACGCGAGCTGATCGAGGGCGCCATGGGGAGTCACAACGCCAGGTTCGACGCGAACCTGGCCGACTGCCTCAAGGGGCTCTCCGAGCGAACGCGCTGACCCGGGTTCGGGTGGCGGCGACCGCTATGGCGCGTCCGGCGGGCCCAGTTCTTCGATCTCATAGCCATCCGGCCAGCTGCGCGTGGGCTGGCTGGTGATGAAGTGCGCTTTCCTTCGTGAGGGAGCCAACCGCAGTCCCCAGGAGCGTGCCTTCAAGAGGCCGACCGTGAGCCAACGAACGGGTGCCGAGGCAGGGGGAAAGCCAAAGGCCTCACGCATGGGCTCATCCATCAGCGCATAGACACCGTTGCGCACCAGCGGGCGCAGAGGTGGCCAGAACCAGGACAGGAAGAGGTCTCGACAGGCCTCGGCGACCCGACGGTTGGTCGTCGCGAAGCGGAAGTGCTCGCGCTCGTAGTCGGCGGCCCACTCTTCGAAGGCGGCGTTGCTGGTGGGAATGTCCGCGATCGCCATCCGCCGACCGACCTCGCACCAGAACAGGTAGCTGGCACACACCTCCTGCGGCGTCAGCTTTCGCCACCCGAAGCGCTCGACCCAGCGGATGGGTTCGAAGTGAAAGGTGGACAGGACGTAGAGGAACTCCTCGTTCCCGATGTCGAAGCGGGAGTGGATCCGGTTGATTCGCCGGATGACCTGCATCCCTCGCTCGCTGTCGTAGCCGTGCTCGACCAGCTCCGCCATCAGCAGCGCCGTGTCGTCGTAGCGCCGCTGGGGCCGGTTGGCGAACTCCCCGGAGCCGTCGAGGACCGCCGAGATCCGCGGCACGGCGAAGCTGCGCTAGAGAGCCAGCTCCAGGGCCCGGGTCATGTCCCAGGGGAACTCCCACCCTCCGACGTAGTGCATGATCTCGGGGGCCTGGGTCTCCGGATCGAGACGACGAATTCGCTCCTGGATCCGCCACCGCATCGACCACCTCATGGACGGGGACTGTAGCCCGGTCTCCACCCCGCGGGGGCCCAGCCACGCGGGCGACACCCCGGTGTGCAATCCTCCGCCATGCTGCTGCTGCTCCTGGCCTGTCCCGATGACCTTGCGCCGGATCCCGAGATCAGCTGCTCCGGCGATGAGGGCCCGGAAGTCAGCGTGCTGGTGCAGCCCTACGTGCAGTGGGTGGGCGAGCAGGAGGCGTGGATCTACTGGGAGACCGACGGGGGTAGCGGGAGCCGCCTGGACTGGGGAAGCAGCGAAGCGCTGGGCCAGGTCAGCTGTGGCGAGCGCGTGCCCGCCCTGCCCGGAGGCGACCCCGACGACGCCAGCACGCAGGTCCACGCCGTTCACCTGGTGGGCCTGAGTCCCGGCGCAACCATCTACTACCGGGCCCGCACCGGCTCCACCCAGACGGCGGTGCAGCACTTCCGAAGCGTCGACGAGGGCCCCTTTCGCATCGTCGCCATGTCCGACAGCCAGCGGGACGACAACAACACGGACCAGTTTCGAAAGGTGGTGCAGGAGGGCGTGATTCCCGTGGTGCGCGAGCGCTACGGCGAGGAGCTGAGTCAGGAGCTCGCCTTCGTGCTCTTCCCCGGAGACCTGGTCGACAACGGATGGCTCCTCAACGAGTGGCAGGACGACTTCTTCGCCCCCGCCGCCGAGCTCTTCGGCCAGGTCCCGGTCTACCCCGCGATCGGCAACCACGAAGGCGGAAGCCCTCTCTACTTCCGCTACTTCCATCTCCCGGAAGACCTCGATGAGCACGCCTACAGCTTCGACCGCGAGAACCTGCGGGTGATCACGCTGGACAGCAACGGCTGGTTCGAGGACGAGCAGCTGGAGTGGCTGGATGGGCAGCTCGCATCGGCCTGCACGGCACCGGAGTTGGACTTCGTCTTCGCGCAGCTGCACCACCCCTACCTCAGCGAGCTCTGGACACCCGGAGAAACGGACTTCACCGGCGAGGTCGTCCAGCGGCTGGAGGACTTCACCACCGAGTGTGGAAAGCCCAGCGTCCACTTCTTCGGCCACACCCACGGCTACAGCCGAGGGCAGTCCCGGGATCACCAACACCTGATGGTCAACGTGGCCAGCGCAGGCGGCGCCCTGGACCGCTGGGGCGAGCAGCCCCAGGCGGACTACCCCGAGTTCAGCGTGAGCCAGGACACCTGGGGCTTCGTCCTGGTGGAGGTGCAGGCCGGGAACGAGCCCAGCTTCACCCTGCGCCGCATCTCCCAGGGAAACCCCGACGAGCCGGCGGACAACGAGGAGAGCGACGGACTCACCATCTGGCGCTACAACGAGGCCCCCAGCGCCCCGGTGGCCGAGGGCTGCGAGGGGGATCGAATGAAGGCCTCCTCCTTCGAGGACGCCGAGGGACACGCCCACCAGGCAAGCCACTGGCAGTTCGCCTCCGACTGCGCGTCCCTGGACGACGAGGCCGTGGACATCTGGCGTCAGGACCGCAACGAGTACCAGGGCACCGACACCCAGATCGACGACGACCTGGAGGACGAGATCATGCCTGCGGAGGCCGGCTGCTGGCGGGTCCGCTACCGGGACGAAGGGCTGGTCTGGAGCGACTGGTCCGCTCCTCACGCGTGCCCCTAGCCGTGAAGAAGAACTGAGATGAAGCGGGCAGCGCTCTGGGCACTGAGCGTCTTCATGGTGGTGGTCGGCGTGATGCACTTTGTCGACCCGGCACCCTTCGAGCGCATCGTTCCGCCACCCGTGCCAGCGAGCGCGGCGGTCACCCTCTCGGGCTGTTTTGAGATCCTCGGGGGCCTCGCTCTTCTCTTTCCTCGGACCCGGAAGGCAGCCGCCTGGGGTCTCGTGGCCCTGCTCGTCGCCGTCTTCCCCGCCAACCTGTACATGGCCATCGAGGGCATCCCGCTGAATCCGGAGGCGCCCATGCCATCGTGGGTGGCCTGGGCGAGACTCCCCTTTCAGCCGCTGTTCATCGCCTGGGCGTGGTGGTTTACCCGGGGCGACACGCACACACCGGCGCCTCCAGACTCGCTCTAGCCGCGGCCCCTGGATACCGCTGAGGGATGCTGCCCGACCTCCACCGCCACCTGGACGGCTCGCTCGAGCCCGCCACGGTCCAGGAGCTGGCGGAGGCCCTGGGTCTGGAGCGGCCCCCCGCGCTCTGCTTTCACCCGGGAATGGGCCTGGCCGAGGCCCTCTCGAAGTTCGCCTTCACCCTGTCCCTGCTCCAGACACCCCAAGCCGTCCGACGGGTCGCCTCGGAGATCTGCGAAGGCGCGGGCGACGTCAGCACCCTGGAGATCCGCTTTGCGCCCCAGCTGCACGGCGGCTCCATCGAGCCCTTCGTGGAGGCAGCACTCGAAGGCATCGCGGGCCGGGCGGGCCTGATCCTCTGCGCGCTCTACGGTGAGGATCCGGCCGTTGCGATGCAGCTGGCGGAGCAACGCGGCATCGTGGGCCTGGACCTGGCGGGAGGCCCCGCTCCTGGCCATCGCTGGAGCATGGAAGACTACGCGCCCGCCTTCGGCCGAGCACGGGAGCGAGGACTGGGACGCACGGTCCATGCGGGCGAAGGCCGACCTCCAGCGGAGATCGCGGTCGCCATCGAGCGCCTGCACGCTCAGCGCATCGGCCACGGCACGACCCTGCTTCAGGATGACGCGGTTCTGGAGCTGGTGCTGGCTCGGGGAATCACCATCGAAGCCTGCCCCACCTCCAACTGGCACGTGGGGGCCATCGCTCGGGTGGAAGACCATCCCCTGCCCCGCTGGCTGGAGCTGGGTGTGAAGGCCTGCGTGAACACCGACAACACCCTGCTCTCGGCCGTCACCGCGACGGAGGAGCACGCGCGTGCCGCCGCCATCCCGGGCATGAGCCCGGAGCTCCTGGAACGCGCCATCGCCCACGGTCACGCCGCAGCCTTCGGATGAAGGCCGTCAGCTCGTCGGCTGCCCCGCCTTCCACCGCTGCAACACCGCGTAGGCCACCGCCAGGTGCCAGGGGTGTCGCTGGAGCTCGTCGAGCAGCGAGGAGACCCAGCCTGGACCCGTGAGCGCGAGTCGACCCAACAGTCGGCCTGCCGTGCAGTCATCCAACAACATGGGCAGGGGCTGGTCCAGCCGACCGATGACGCCCTCGTGCCGAGTGAAGCTCCCGTCGGCGTAGATCTCGCCCATGTAGAGACACCAGGTCCAGGCCGGGTGGTGAACGAGCTCCCAGGCGAGAGCCCAGGCCTCCGGCGCCATGTGGGGCATCGCCTGCCAGTGCGACAGCGGTGCCAGAGTACTGAACATCTGTTCAGTGTATTGGTGTGACCACCCTCGCGTCCAGCGAAACGTCGTGCTCGATGATCCAGGCCTCCTGGCCGGGATGCAGCAACTCCAGGTAGGCGCGGGTGTTGTCTTCATCGACCAGCGCATGGCGAATCTGGAGGCCGCCCTGAGGCTGGCCCGGATCGTTCAGCCACAGCCCATCCCCGGCCTCCAGCGCGGCGTCGCACACGAACTCCGACACACCCAGCGCCGGCCACGCGGTCTCTCTCAGGCCCGCGCCTCGGAGAAAGACCACCCCCTGATCGATGCCCTCCGCCTCCAGCAGCACCGAGACGCTGCGGTCTACACACCAGAAGCGGTCGGCGAGATCCCTCACCACGTAGGACCCACCCACCAGCGAACAAGCCAGCACCACCAGCCAGGCGCGCGCCTTGAGCAGCCTCCACAGCGGAACCGCCACCAGGACCGGCAGCACGATGTACAGCGGATGCCAGAAGCGCGCGCCGTAGGCCATCCCCGGGCTCCAGTACAGGGCATAGGCCCCCACCACCCAGGGGATCACCAGCCAGGTCCAGACCCGACGACGGAGCATCCATGCCCCTGCGACGACCAGCAGCGAGGCCCCGGGCACGCCCAGGAGCAGCCGATCCAGGCGCAGCCACGAGGAACCGGCGATGCGCAGCGCCTTCTCCGGGGTGTGTCCCCAGGAGCCGAAGGTGTCGAAGCAGCCGACCTCGGGACCAAAACCCAGCCGGTTGCACCCCGAGGGTCGGGCCCAGTCCCTGACGTACTCGTCGAACCAGGCATTCACCGGAAAGGAATAGGGGTCCCCGGTGAGCTGGGCGTTGTCCGCCAGGACCAGCAGGGCTGCAATCCCGGGCAGCACGAGCAGGGGGAGTCTCCGCCCCACCACGATGAGCGGGATGGCCAGCAGCGCGTCGTAGTGACGGGCGAGGACCGCATAGGCCAGAGCAAGGCCGGCGCACCACCATGCCCAGCCCCGCTTCTCCTGGCGGACCACCACCACAGTCGCCACGAGCAGGGCCGCCAGGACCGAGGTGTGGGCCATGCGCGTGGCGCCCAGCACCCACACTCCAGGCGAGAGGGCCATCACGCCCGCGGCCAGCACGGCCGTCTTCTCCTCCACGATCTCACGGGCCAACAGCCAGGTGAGCAGCGGCAGCGTGCCGCAGATCAGCGGGTTGACCAGCCAGGGCACCCTCAGCGCTTGGCCCACGCTCAACAGCGCTGGCCAGCCCGGTGGAAAGACCGCGTAAGACGCCGGCTCGGCCACCCAGAAGGGGTACTGGACCATGCTGGCGTTGTCCGCGGGCGGCCCCGTCCTCAGCCCCTGCGCGAAGAGCTTGCTCTGCAGGGTGTAGGCCACCTCGTCCGTCAGGTGCGGCATCCCGCCCAGGGGCACCAGGGCCACGAAGAGCGCCAGGATGAAGGCCAGCAGGCAGAGGCCCCAGATCGGGCGGCTCACCGCTGGCTCTGGTTGTTCCCGGAGGCGTTGGTCCGGTGCGCCAGACGAAGTACGCGCTCCATCACCATCAGGGCGCTCTCCTTCGCTCGCGACAGAGCTCTCTTGGCCAGTCTCTTGAGCACGGCGGTAGTCTAGCAACAATGAAGCGACGGGTCGCCATCGGCGTTGTCCTCTCCGTCGGGGCCCTGCTGGTGCTCTTCCAGCCACACCGGGTCCAGACCGAGGACATGGCGCCATCCATCAAGCCGGGAGAGTGGGTGGTCCTGGGCCCACTGTGGGGCCTGCAGCCCGGAGACGTGGTGCTGGTGGACGATCCCGCCGAACCCGGCCGGCGCGTGTTGCGCCGTCTCATTGCCCAGGACCAGACCCTCACGCTGCACGGTGGCCTGCTCACAGGTGCTCGCTACCGCGAGATGGGGCGAGGTGAGCAGCGGGTGGTCATGAACGAGAACGACCTGTATCTGGTGCGCACCCGCGTCCGGGAGTTCCACGAACCGGACATCGAGATCGAAGGTCCGGGCCTGTTGTTGCTCGCAGACGACCGCGATGGCCCCATCGACAGCCGTTGGTGGGGTTGCCTGCCCGAATCCGCAGCGCAGCGGCGGGTGTGGGTGCGCTTCGGCGCTCCCCAGGATGACTGGCGCTCCTTCTTCAGCCTACGGGCGCAGGACGGCCCCTGGATCCCCCCCAGCCGGGAGGCGCTCCCGCCAGAGGGAGATGGCGCCGGCCAGGGATCGGGCTGATGGAGCACGCCTCCAGAACCACAGAGTTCAACACCATCTCTGGTCTCCTCCGACCGGGCGTATAAGCTAGCTTCGATGAGTCTCAGAGACGCCCTTCTGAAAGCCGGTGCCGTGAACCAGAAGCAGGTTCGCAAGGCAAACCGGGATCTGAAGAAGAAGCGCAAGAAAGAGCAATCCCAACGAGACAAGAAACGGGTCGTCGAGGCGCGGCAACAGGAGACGCGGAGAGACGAGAAGAAGCAGCGGCAGGACGAGCGCCTGAAGGCTCGCAAGGAGAGGCAGGCAGCGACAGCGGCCAGCGCTCGCGCCCTGCGGACCCGACACCTTCTGCAGGCCCACGCGGTCGGTTTCCGCAACGGCCCGGTCCGCTTCCACCACCTCGACCAGGAGGGCCGCCTGGCCCTCAGGATGCACCTGCCCTGGAGTCTCGCCCGCGGCCTGCGCAGCGGAAGCTACGCCGTCGCTCTGCTGCAGCGCCCTTTCCAAGACGACAGCTACGTCATCATCGACCGTGAGACGGCGGAGAAGGTGCCCGACGCCTTGGTCTTCTTCAACGAGACTTCCCCCCCCGACACGCCGGAGAACGGCCTGCTCGAAGAGTGCTTGTCCTCCTAGGGTGCAGCGGGCAGGTTCAGCCCGTCCAGGATCCCCTCGCCATCGTGCGCGAGGTGCGGGAGCACCCGGATCAAGGCTACGCCTCCTGCGAGGAGGCGGGCGAGTGGGCCGGGGAGTGCCGAACCGGATGGGCACGCGTCCGTCTGGGCAATCCCGAAGCGACCCGAGAGGAGATTCTCCCCGCCTGTGGAAGCGACGAGGAGTGCCGCTTCGACGTGCTGGATGCCCGACCCCACCCGAATTTCCTGGACCAGATCGCGATCTGCCAGGAGCACCTCTCCGAGACAGCACCCTTCTGCCAACAGCACGCAGCCAACCGGTGGCTGAGCTCCGACCCGAGCGAGGAGGAGCGCCTGGAGGTCGTGCGCGCCGAGGGCCACGAGGAGGCACGGTCGAAGGCACTCGGCCACCTCGTCGCGTGCGAACAGCGCGGCAGCTGTGAGGGCCTGCACGAAGGCTGCGGTCTGGTCGTGGGGATGCTGACCGAGGACCCCTCGCTGTGCGAAGTCAGCCCACACTAAGTCCCAGCGCGCCCGCCTCCACGCTCACGGATCAGTCGAAACGCCAACCCACGTGGCAGGTGGCGAGAGCCTGGAACGGAAGCTCATCGAAGGTGACTCCTCCCACCTCGGGCTCTTCCAGGGCCAGCAGAGGCCCCACGGCAGCCCAGGGGTTCACGAACAAGCGCTCCCCCTCGAAGGGGAACCAGCGGTAGCCCCCGCGAAGCAGCAACTCGAGGCTCCAGAATGAAGCGCTCTGCTGCTCCCGCTGCACGGTGGAGCGAAGAGCGTCGAAGGCCAGACCCACGTGCCAACCCGCGTTGTCGGGTCGAAGGTGGTGGTCAACGTAGAGCGCCAAGGCCAGGTCAACGCGGCGGGTCCAGTCCTTGTCCACGTTCGCGGGGTTGAGCTCCACCAGCGAGGTGGGCATGTTCATGCCCCACATCTCGAGGCCCACGCGCCATGGCTCGGCGTCCACCATGAGGATGACCGAGTAGCCCTCCAGGACCCAGGGCGTGAGGTCGGAAGCCACCGACACACCCGAGCCCGCTGTGGCCAGTTCGAGCAGCAGCAACATGCCAGCCTCTTAGCGGCCCTGTAGGATGCGCGCATGGTCTGGGAAATCGACGACAACATCCGCTGCGGTGTTCACGCCTACACGGGCACAAACTGTTCCGGCTCGCGCAAGGTCGTCGAGATCTTTCCGAGCGGCCGCGAGGGAGACTTCCGCGCTGCACAGATGAAGAGTCTGGAGCTGCACGCCGCCCTCGGCACGCGCTTCATCCTGATGACAGCGCCAGGGCCCGACTGGGAGAAGCACCCCTGGCGCGCGGTGGTCATGACCAAAGGCGACAGCTTCGACGGGGATCTGGGCAAGCCCTGCGTCCGCCTTCCCCACCTGGAATACGAGAACCCGCCCGACAGTTGGCGCTACGACCCGGACTTCACCGCGAGCTACCCCCGAGCGGAGAGCCTCGACGATGGCAAGGGCTGGACCTTTGGCAGGGTCGGCCCACTCGAGGGGCTGGTCCGCGGCATTCGCATCGACCGTGTGAAGGACGCTTAGCGCCCTGCGAGCCTGCGCTGCACCCGGGCCTCGATCGAGCGGGCCTCGTGCTCCGGAATCCCGAGTCGCTCCGCAAGGACCGCAAGCTGTTCCCGAGCGTGGTCGTCGTGGGACGAGAAGGAGAGCGCCTGCTCGAGGAGTCCCCCGAGCACCTGTTCCTGTGCGGCCTGCCGGGCCTCCGCCGCCTGGGCGGAATTCAGCTGCAGTCCACCCGCCAGGCGCTGCAGTACGGCCTGCTCCGCCTCGCTGAACTCCTCGTCGACCAGGGCCAGGGTCCAGGCGAGCATCAGCAGGACCGGCCGTACCTTCGCCGTGGTCTCACCCAGCTCCTCCGCGCTGAGCGGGGGACGCTCCGCGATCTCCCGAACACTGCCCACCTCGGGGGGAAGCATGTCCGTGAGCCAACTGGTCTCCTGTGAGGAGATGCGGCGGTCGGCGCGCGCAACCTCGACCAACATCCGAGCGAGAACCTGCTGGTCGTAGGGGTGGGTGGGGCCGTTGGCCGCGACCGCCCGGTCGAAGGCGGACAGCTCCTTCTGTGCGGCTCCCGCCCCCAGCCAGCGGCCCTCGGCCCAGACGAAGCGCGACTGAACCGAACGGAAGGCTTCCACCGCCGCCTCCTCCTTCTGGGCTGTCGTCACCGTGAGCCGATCGGTGCGGACGTTCATCGTTGCGCCCCGGGCGGCGTCGGCCGCCGCGCGTCCGACCATGCCGCGGCCCAGGAGGCTGTAGATGAGGCTCGAGAGAGCGTTCCGCAGACTGTAGAAGATGCTTCGGCTGGCGGCCTTGACCACCTCGTTGCGCACCGTACGGTCGAGCTGGTGGGCTGCGCGAACCCGGCTTCCGTCAACAGGACAGACGAAGGTCACAGAGACGCGCTGACCCTGCACCTGAAGGTCACGGATGAGGGGCTCGATGGAGGCATAGTCGAGAGACTTCATTCCTATGGCCTAACCCGAGTCTTCCGGGTCGGGGCACGACGGAAGCTCCGCCTGGAGCAGCTCAAGACCCTCCAGATCGACCTGGTCTGTCGCCAAGGGCGGCATCTGGCCCGCGTTGCGGGTTCCGACCCGCGCGAGCAAGGCGGCTCGCAAGGTGTCCCCCATGCCCAGGGTCGGGGGCGCACACCAGTCGATCTCTGCCTCGAAGCGGAGGTCCAGCTCGACGTTGCTGCCATCGGGGCGGTGGCAGCCCGAACAGTTGGCGTGCAGCCAGGCGCGGGCGGAGCCGTCGAGGGGCTCCACCTCCTGAAGATCGGCGGGCAGAACCCCGATGTACTGCAGTGTGTCGACCTGGTCGTAGACCCCCGCCTCGTAGGAGAAGTCTCCGAGCTGGTTCAGCTCCAGGCCGAGCACCCCGCCCGCGGCCTCCGTGTGGCACTGGATGCACTCCCCCTGCGCGGGCAGGATGTGCTCACCCGACCGTCGGGAGGCTGAAGACCACAGGGCGTCGTCCCCCTCCCAGCGGTAGCTGTAGCCGGCATAGCCCCGTATAGCTGGCATAGACCATGCCCTCGTGGACGAGAAGCCCCAGCAGACCCCGCTCGCCGCCCGAGCTGACCCGGTCGCTCAGGCGCCACACAGCCCCGGTTCGCCGGACGTTCCGCCAGCCCATGGACCGGCTCCGTGACCGGCAGCGTGGGAGACCCACAGGCGATGAGGAGCAGGACCATTCATCCCATCATTACCCGGTTAGACCCGCTCGATGAAACTGCCCGAGTACGACCAGTGGGATGCCCACGACTGCGCCGAAAAGGTCCGCCAGAGCGAGGTCTCGCCGGCGGAGCTGATGGAGGCCGCCATCGAGCGGATCGAGGCGCGCAACCCCGCCCTGAACGCCGTGGTGCACACGCTCTACGAGCGCGCCGCTGAGCGCGTCGAGCGCCTGCCCGACGGCCCTCTGCGCGGCGTGCCTTTCCTGTTCAAGGACCTGAAGCTCTCCCTGGCCGGAACGCCGACCACGAACTCGACGAGGCTGCGGGCCTCCCACATCGGGGCGGTCAGCAGCGTCCTGGCCGAACGCTACGAGGCGGCAGGCCTGCAGGTTCTGGGCAAGACGAACACGCCGGAGTTCGGCATTCTCGGGATCACCGAACCGGAGACCCGGGGGCCCTGCCGCAACCCCTGGAACACCGCTCACACCCCCGGCGGAAGCTCGGGAGGCTCCAGCAGCGCCGTGGCCGCGCGCATGGTGCCCGCCGCCCACGGCGGCGATGGAGGAGGTTCCATCCGAATTCCCGCCAGCGCCTGCGGGCTCTTCGGGCTGAAGCCCACTCGCGGCCGGGTCAGCATGGCTCCGCTCATGGGCGAGGCCTGGAGCGGCTTCGTCCAGGAACACGTCCTCTCACGAAGCGTTCGGGACTCCGCGCTGCTGCTGGACATCACCGGCATGCCCGCCCCAGGAGACCCCTACTTCGCGCCACCCAAGGAGCGCTCCTTCGCCGAGGCCGTGCGTCGTGAACTTGGGCCCCAGCGAATCGGCTGGACCACGGAGCCCCTCTTCGCCGGCACGGCCCACCCCGACACCACCAAGGCGGTTCACGAGGCCGTGGCGCTGCTCGAGGAGCTGGGCCACGAGCTGGTCGAGACGCGCCCCACCTTCCCTCGCGAGGAGCTGGTGCAGGCCTACTTCCGCGTCGTCGCCAGCCACACCGCCTGGTTCGTGGAGCACACGGCGAAGGAAGCCGGCGTAGTCCCCTCGTCCGACGACTTCGAAGCCACCACATGGTTGCTGGCCCAGATCGGCTGGAAGACCCGAGCCCCCGATCTGGTCGATGCCACGGTCAGCATCCAGAAGGCCTCCAGGACCGTAGCGGCCTGGTTCGAGAGCACACCGCTCTTCCTGTGCCCGACCCTGGCCCGACCACCCCTGGAGATCGGCGAGCTGGCGCTGAAAAGGGGGGAGCGCTTCCAGCTGGCTGCCCTCCGCGCTCTGAACTCTCGCGCACTGCTGGACCTGGCCCTCGACACGCTGGGCACGAACGCCCTCGCCGCAACGCCGAACACCCAGCTCTTCAACATGACGGGCCAACCCGCGATGAGCCTGCCCCTGCACTGGAACGCCGCGGGGCTCCCCATCGGCGTGCAGGTGGCCGCTCCCTTTGGTGGAGAAGGCCTGCTCTTTCAGCTTGCCGCTCAGGTCGAGAGAGCTCGACCCTGGTCCGGGCGCCTGCCTCCCCTCTAGGAGCTCCAGTCGCTCTCGTCGTCCCAGTCGACGAGCTCGTCCACCCCCGCACTGTCGGAGGTGAGGTCATCGATGAGCTCCCACTCGCTCTCTTCGCCCCCGGTCGGCGTCTCTTCCTTCTCCTCCTCCTCTTCGTCCTCCACGATGATGTGCGGCGGAAGGGGTAGGGTCCCGGTAGGCGACTCGGTGGGGTCCGGCGCGTGTTCCCTCACCTCGGCCATGGTCTGCTTGAAGGTGAGTGTGAGGGTCGGCTCGTCGATCACACCGTCTGCGACCGTCTCGAAGGGTCGGAACTGCGGGTCTACCGGTGACTCCACCACCCCGTCCCAGGCGAGGTCGATCAGCCCGCTGACCTTGGGACGCGTGCCGTCGGCCTGGCGGACCACGAAGCACTCTGGACGGTCGAAGGCCTCCGGTACACGCACCAGGGAGCGCGAGCACACGATGCGGCCGTCCGTCAGCTTCAGCAGCGTTCCGGGGGGGTACTTGCCCACGCGGTTCATGAAGACCTGAAAGAGCACCGGGTCGTAGATGCTGCCCGCCATGCTCACCATGAGCTCCAGCGCCCTGGCCGGCGAGAAGAAGCTGTGCAGGCTGGAGGAGAAGTTGTCGAAGTCCTCGGCAATGCGAACGATGCGGGAGAAGAGCGAGGGCTTTCCGTTGGGATCCGCGAAGTCCTTGTGGTGCTCCAGCGCGGCGAGCATGCGATGCACCCGCGCTTCGTGGAATCCCCTCTGCTTGAGGAGCATGCGAGCCCCCGCGGCAGCATGCCGCTCGAAGGGTGGAGGGAAGCCGGGGTGTCCCCGTCGACCGTCCCGGCCTCGCTCGGCGCCCTCCCGGGAGACATAGCCGATGTCGTGAAACACGGCGGCCACACCCAGATCCTGCATGTTGGCGGCGTTCAGGCCGATGGCCTCACCGATCACGAGGGCGTAGCGCGCCACCCGGACGCTGTGCCGACTGTGTGGATCGGCCTCGTCGAGACGATCCCAGAGGCCCTCGGCCACCAGCCCGCTGGACAACATCTCGGTCACGGATCGACGGAGCGGGAGAGGATTCGGAACCCTCAACTCGCCCACTGCGGTCCAGGCCTCCTCGACCGAGCGATGGGCCCGCTCCATCATCAGGACGGTGCTGCGCATGGCCTCTTCGTCTTCGTCCCCGAGCTGGAACAGGAAGACCCCGCTCAGGGCCACACCTTCGACCCCGGCCTTCTTCAGGGCCCTTCGCAACCCAGCACGTCGATGCCCACGGGCTGGAGGGCTGGAGAAGCACTCGATGAGTGAGCGGATGGCCGCCTCGCCCAGCGAGGAGTGAAAGCTGATGCCACCGACGTTGTGGCGCCGCAGCACCTCGCTGAGGTTGCCTTCGTCATGCGGCAGACGCATCCGTACGTCGTTGACGTAGACCTGATCCTCGATCGCGACCAGGTGGATGGCGCCCAGCATGCGGGCGAGCTCCTCGCTCAACACCACGAAGTCGGCCACAGGCCTGACGAAGGCATCGTTGTCCAGGGAGTGCATGCGCGAGAGGCGCAGCAGCCCGGTGAACTGCTGCACGAAGCGCACGCCCAGATTCCGAACGAGCTCCGAGAGGCCCCCGAAGTTCCCCTGGGCCCGTTCAATGGCCTCACCGAGACGCTGTTGAGCGAGGACGATCTCGTCCATCACACGTCTCCTCGGAGATGTCGGCGGCGCACCAGGCAGGCCCGAGCACGAGTCACCAGTTCCTTGTCTCCACGCTTGATCATGAACTCGACCACGTCATCGTCGATGGGGTCCATGAGGCGCTCCAGACCACTCAGAGCCGCCCAGGCGGTAGGTCCCTTTCCTGCGCCCTTCATCATGGTGCGCAGGCCAGCCGGACGAATCCAGCGGCGGAAGTACTCTCGCGCCTGGTTCGGGTTCAGCGTCGAGAGGACCACCCCATACGCCTCGGCAGCCTCGCTGCTGAGCCCGCCCAGACCCGGCTTCTCGACGCAGGCGACGATCCGGTCGAATGCGGGCTGGTACCCACGGCCAGCGAGAACCTCCGCCGTGCGTACGCGCACGGACTCGCTCGGCCCCCCCGTCAGCATGTCGACCAGGACCCGGTCCACCTTCGCACCACGGTCCAGCTTCTCCAGCTGCCAGAGCAGCTCGTCGAGCAGGATCGGATCCCGATGCGTGTACAGGTCACGAGCGATGGTCTCCATCGTCTCGGGAGCCGCCGTGCCGAGGGCGCGCAGCAGATCGCGGCCCACGTCACTGTCTACCGTCAGGATCTGGCTGAAGAACCAGCTCTCGTTGTCGGGGACGTAGCGCTCGATGAGCTGTCGGACCATCCGGCGGCCGACCGCATCCCTCTGAATCTTGAGGAGGGCGATGAGTTCCTTGAGGTGATCACCCGGCACCAACTCCAGCAGCTCGAAGAGCTCGCTCGGCACCGTCTTGTGGTTCTTCTGGATGGAGCGGATGATGCGCCGCAGGCCCGCCCGGCCAAAGCCAGCATGGAAGCTCGCAAGGGCCGCTTCTTCGTCGCAGAGAGCCACCTGCACGCTGTAGGTGTAGGCAACAAGCCGACCCAGCTGCTCCTCCGCCATCAGGAAGTCGCGCAGTTCCTCCAGGTAGAAGCGCACGTCCTTCAGCTCCATCGGGTCCAGCGGATCCGCGACGACCTCGAGCAGCAGGCCCGACAGGCGGATGGCGTTCACGGGCAGCTGCTTGCCGTGGGCCTCGGCACGCAGGGCCTCCAGGGCCTCCTCCTCCACGTAGTCGAAGTAGGCGGACTGCAAGCCCGGACTGCGTGGCAGGGGACGATCCCGGTCGTCGGGGGCCCCGTGGTCGTACTCTTCTTCGTCCTCGTCCCCTTCCTCATCCTCTTCGTCGGGGATGACGCCTTCGACGGCTTCGATGTCGATGTGCTCGAAGTCCGCCTTCCAGAGCAGGGTGACGATGTCGTCCTCCTGCTGACGGATCCCGGTGAAGCGAATGCTCAGGATCTCGAGGAGACGTAGCAACTCGTCCCAGGTGACCCCCTTCTTGAGGGTGACCTTGCGCACACCGTCCCGAAACATCTTGAAGGCCAGGCTGCGCTCACGGTCGCGCTCCAGGTACACGACCTCTTCCGCGCAGATCAACTCGAAGGGGCGAACCACCAGCTCCAGGTCGCCGTGCGTCTGCGCGAAGCCCTTCCAGCTGTCCCGATAGTCCTGGAGAAAGCCTCGAATCGCCTCGTTGTGGGCATCGTAGAGCTGGAAGCTCCGACCCGCACGCGAGAGCGCAAGGAGCACCGCGTTGGCGTCCTTACTCACCGGGGTAGTCCCCAGCTTCGTACCCGTCAGCAGGTCACCGCGTTTCATGGGTCCCCTGACGACTTCGCGCTCGGGAAACGCGAGATCCCGTCAGGACTGGCTGGCGCGCTGCTCACCCGCCCACGATACACGATGTGTTGGGTAGACAGCGCTATCCGCAGCACACCCGGCTCAACCGGCCCTTCAGCGAGCGCCTCGGACCTTCCTTGGGGCTCTCAGGCGACCTTCTGATAGCGAGCCAGCATGTAGCCGTAGCCGCTCACGTTCAGGAGGTACCGGGGCCGGTCGGGGGATTCCTCGATCTTGGTTCGCAGGTTGCGCACTGTCGCAGCGAGCTGGGCAAGAAAGAGTGTTCGAAGACCGAGGCGATCGACCTTGTGTCGCATCTTCTCGGAGTCGTAGCCCCAGATGTCCAGGAGCAACTGTTCGGTGGACACCGCTCGGCCCCGCTGGCAGTACAGCTGGGTGAAGAGTCGCCGTTCGGTGGAGGTCATGGAACTCCCATCACGAGCGGAGACCGCAGCGCGCCTGGCATTCAAGGCCTGCGCGAGGGCCGTCTCGGACTGCTCGATGAGCTCGGGGTCCGCCTGTCTGATGTTGACTAGGTTCATTTGCAGCCCTTCTCACACTGTACGTTTGACATGTCAAGACTGTCTCCGGTGTTTTTTTCCCCAGGGGCAACGTCCCGAATGAGAAAGCGACGACGATTGAGATTCGACATTCATTCCAAGGTTGCCGCGAACCTGGCCAGAGGCGATGACTTGGCGCTTACGCCGCATTGAGGGACGGAGTGAGGGCAAGGCTCGACACCCTCCTCCTCGTCCAGGCCGGTGCAAGCTGACAAGGGCTTGCAGTTCCGTCCAGGGGGCGCGATAGACTGCGCATCCATGGAGAAGAAGAACGCTCGGCGCGACCGCGTCCTGGAGCTCCTCGAAGAGCATGGGGGACTGGCTCCTGGCACCAGTGCGGCAGTAAGCGCCGAGACCGGAATCCCCGAGGCCGATGTCTACGGCGTCGCGACCTTCTACACGCTGATCAGCAAGCCCGGCGTTGCCCGGGTCTGCCAGGGACTGAGTTGCAAGCTCGAAGGCTCCGATGCCCTGTGCAAGCGACTGGAGAACAAGGGCATTCCCTTCGAGGAGGTGAGCTGCCTGGGCCAGTGCGACCGCGCTCCGGTGTCCATCGACCCCGAGATGGAGTTGGAGAACTTCGCGCGCGCCGGATCGGTCACCCCCAATGATCCGAGTCTGCCCATGAACCTGGGTGGACCGGACGATGCCTCGTACGCGGCTCTGGCTCGGTGTCGGGAGCTCGGGAGGGATTGGCTCCTGGAAGAGCTTCGGACCTCGGGTCTGCAGGGCCGCGGCGGTGCGGGCTTCCCGGCCCACATCAAGTGGCGAGCGGTGCGCGGCGAGGCCGATCCGGTCCGCTACGTGGTGGTCAACGCCGACGAGGGCGAGCCCGGCACCTTCAAGGACCGCGAGGTCATGCTGCGTCGGCCCCACCTGCTCATCGAGGGGCTGGCCATCGCTGCATGGTTCGCCGGTGCAAAGACCGCCTACATCTACATTCGGGGCGAGTTCCCGGGTCCTCGACGGGCCCTGGACCAGGCCCTCGCCGAGGCCCGCCCGCACCTGGGGGAGCTCGACATCCGTCAGGTCATGGGCCACGGAGCCTATATCTGCGGCGAGGAGACCGCCCTGATCGAGGCCATCGAGGGCCGACGGGGAATGCCCCGCCTCAAGCCTCCCTACCCCACCCAGAAGGGCCTCTGGCAGAAACCCACCCTCATGAACAACGTGGAGACCCTGGCCTGCGTTCCCGACATCGTGCTTCGGGGGGGACAGCGCTTCCAGGACGCGGGGCGCACGGAGCCGGGCTCCAAGCTCTACTGCCTGAGCGGCCACGTGGAACAGCCCGGGGTCTATGAACTCCCACTGGGCGTGTGCCTGGACGAGCTCGTCGCTGCCGCGGGGGGCTACGTGGGCAACCCCCGTGTCTTCAGCCCAGGCGGAGCCTCGAGCGGCTTCCTGCCCATGAGCTACCGGGAGACCCCGCTGGACTTCCGGGGCTTGCTGAAGGTCGGCAGCATGCTGGGTAGCGCCGGTGTGGTGGTGTTGAACGACACGGTCGACCTGCCGGACGCCACCCGATGGCAGCAGATCTTCTTCGAGGACGAGAGCTGCGGACAGTGTGCCCCCTGTCGCATTGGCTGCCGACTGCAGCGCCAGGCCCTGGACCGCTTCATCGAGACGCGGGACCCCGCGCACCTGGAGCTGGTCGATGCCCTACATTGGGAGATGGATGCGGGCTCCATCTGCGGACTCGGGATGGTCGCCAGCCTTCCCATGCTCACCGCGATGAAGCACTTCCCGGAAGACTTCGGAGGCAAGCAATGAAGCTCACCCTCGATGGACGCGTGGTGGAGGCAGAGGCGGGCGAGACCGTGCTCGATGTGTGCCGTAGGGAAGGACTGGAGGTCCCCACCCTGTGCCACGAGGACCGGGTAGACCCCATGGGCAGCTGCCGCATGTGCCTGGTGGAGGTCGAAGGCCAACGGCGTCTCCAACCCAGTTGTGCCTTCCCCGCTGCAGAGGGCCAGGTTGTCCAGACGGAGACCGAGTCGATCAAGCGCCACCGCGCCCTGCTGCTCTCCATGTACCTGGCCGACCACGAACTGGACGAGGATGGCCTTCCCCTCGAACGGGGAACCGGCAACCGGCTGCGTGAGCACGCGATCGCGCACGGCACGGGCCCCAGGCTGCCCGCGGTCGACGCACCCCGGCTCTACCGTGAGGACGCGAATCCCTACGTCCACTTCGACCCCGAAGCCTGCATTCTCTGCAACCTGTGCGTGCGCTACTGCGACGAGGTCGAGGCCGTGAGCGCGATCACCCTCGCCGGACGCGGAGCCAGCACGACCATCGCCACCGCCGACGACCGAGATCTGCTGGACACGACCTGCGAGCTCTGCGGTGGATGCATCGCCGTCTGCCCCACCGGAGCGATGACCGAGAAGGCCGCGCGCGAGAGCGACTGGCGCGAGGAGGAGGTGGTGCGCACCACCTGCAACTTCTGCGGCGTCGGCTGCCAGCTGAACCTCCACGTCAAGGACGAGCAGGTCGTCCGCGTGACCAGTCCCGACCCGGGCACCACCCTGAACGACGGCAACCTGTGCGTGAAGGGACGCTTCGCCACGGAGTTCATCAACCACGAGGATCGCCTCACACAGCCTCTGATCCGAGCGGAGGACGGCACGCTCCACCCCACCTCGTGGGAGCACGCGATCGAGGTCGCGGCGAAGGGCCTGCTGGGCATCAAGGAGCGCTACGGGGCAGACAGCCTGGGCTTCATCTCCTCCTCCCGATGCACCGGCGAAGAGAACTTCCTGGTGCAGAAGCTGTCCCGCGCAGCCTTTGGCACCAACAACTGCCATCAATGCGCAGCCACGTGACACGCTCCTACGGTCGCCGGTCTGGTGACGATGTTCGGAGCGGGTGCCATGACGAACTCCATCCCGGAGATTCGTGACACCGAGTTGATGTTCGTCATCGGCTCGAACACGACCGAGGCACACCCCATCATCGCGATGGAGATGAAGCGGGCCAAGCGCCGAGGGGCGAAGCTCATCGTGGCGGATCCCCGGAAGATCTGGCTGTCGGAGATCGCGGATCTCCACCTGCAGCTTCGCCCTGGCACCGACGTGGCCCTGCTCACGGCGATGATGCACGTCATCATCACCGAGGGCCTCCAAGACGAGGAGTTCATCGTCGCCCACACCGAAGGCTTCGAGGCTGTGAAGGAGAGCGTCCGGGACACCACACCGGAATGGGGCGAGGAGATCACGGGGGTCCCCGCCGAGGACATCCGCACAGCTGCCCGCTGGTACGCCACCACAGCGCGAGCGGGGGTCTACTACACGCTGGGCATCACCGAACACAGCCACGGCACGGACAACGTGTACGGTCTTGCCAACCTGGTCCTCATGACGGGACACCTGGGCAAGTACGCCTGTGGAATGAACCCCCTGAGAGGCCAGAACAACGTTCAGGGCGCCAACGACGCCGGGGCGAGTCCCGTCTTCTACCCGGGCTACCAGCGCGTGAACGACCCGGCCGCACGCCGGCATTTCGAGCAGGCCTGGGGCGTGGAGCTGTCGCCAGACGATGGCATGAACCTCAACGTCATGATGAAGACCATGGGGGACGGCATCAAGGGCCTCTACATCAGGGGCGAGGACATCGTCCTCAGCGAGCCCAACGCGGGGAAGATCGAGAAGGATCTGAACGAGGTCGAGTTCGTCGTCGTCCAGGACATCTTCCTCACGGAGACGGCACGCTTCGCCGATGTCATCCTTCCAGCAGCCTGCTTTGCCGAGAAGGAAGGCGTGTTCACCAACTCCGACCGCCGCGTCCAGCGCGTGCGCAAGGCGGTGGACCCCCCCGGTGAAGCTCGCGCGGACTGGGAGATCATCTGTGACCTGGCGCGAGCCTGCGGCTTCCCCATGCCGCACTACGAAGGTCCCCACGAGATCTACGCGGAACTGTCTTCGCTGTGCGACAAGTTCCAGGGCATCAGCCACGAGCGCATCGAGGCGGAAGGAGGGCTCCAGTGGCCCTGTCCCACCCCCGATCATCCTGGAACCCCCACCCTGCACGGCGACGGTCCACTGAAGGGTACGGCCAGCTTCCAGACCATCGCGTACCGCCCCAGCCTGGAGCTCCCCGACGCAGAGTTCCCGCTGGTTCTCTCCACCGGCCGAACGCTCTACCACTACAACTCCGCCACCCAGACCCGTCGAGCGAGTGGCCCCATGGCCAAGCAGCCCATGAACTTCGTGGAGATGCACCGCCGTGACGCCCGCAAGCGCGGACTGGCCGACGGAGACCTGGTCCAGGTCATCAGCCGCCGTGGTCAGGTGGTCGCCCAGGTCAACGTGAGTCCCCGGATGCGCCGTGGCTGTGTGTGGATGCCGCTCCATTTTCCGGAGTCGAACACCAACCGCCTGACCAATGACGCGGGCGACCCGATCACGCAGACGGCCGAGTACAAGGTCTGCGCTGTGCGAATAGAGCCCTACCGGCAGGCGGCCAAGTAGCTTCCCAACACAAGGTGTCGAAAGTCCGACACCTTGCCGTCGACAGGTGTCGAAACGCGCACCTCCGGGTCATCATTTCACGTCCTTTCGGGTAGTTAGGCGGCGGCACGGTTCCTGCGGAGCACTCCAGCAGCACCACAGGAGCTGCCATGAATGACCTCCCCACGCCCCCGAGACCAAGCCCCGCCGCTGAAGGCTGGCCCGGTCCTTTCACCCAGAGCCACTCCCCAGCCCACACGCCCCGCGAACACTGCGAGTTGGAGTGTGTCCCCCTGGAGATCGCGGGTTGGACGCGCGGTCCGCTCATCGCCCTCGAGGAGATCGAGATCGCCGTGGCCAGGATCTTCGACCTCGAACGGGAGGAGCTCCAGGGCCGTTGGATCGGTCACGAAGGCGCCCGCGTGCGGGGCTTCGTGTTCGTGCTGGGCTACGACCTCTTCGACGTGTCCACTCGCCGCCTCGCGCGACGCTTCCGCCTCACCCAGGGCGGGGTGCGCGCAGCCATCCGCCGTGCACGCTATGTCCTGGCCACCGACCCTCGCCAGCGGCGGAGGCTGCAACGAGCCGTCGAGGCGCTGGAGATCCGCTGGATCGCAGAGGAGCCGCCGCTGCGCCGCCCTACAGCGCTCTGGCGACCGCCAGGATGAGGAGGAAGAACAGGATGCCGAAGCCGACGAAGTACACGACCATCGCTTCCCGGTCTCGCATGATTGCGGACAGAGAGCGCGGCGGAGCTTTCGATTCAAAGGGCTTGGGTTCGGGCTCATCCGGGAGCGAACCGATCCGCCGATAGGTACCCCGCCCAACGCGCTCCAGGTCCGGAAAGAGCAGGAACTCCGGGTTCGGCGAGTTCACACACATGCGCGCCGTGACGAAGGTTCGAATGGTGCTCTGACGGTAGCCCGACTGAGCGCACTCCTCGACCAGTTCGGGCAAGCGGAAGTCGGTCACACGCGTGCGTATCTCCAACCTGCCGAAGGCCTCGAGGATGGCCCACCTGACCTCATCGGGGGCGATCCCTTGGAGGTTGTCCACGACGTAGACCTCCGAGAGGTCGTCCACGACCGGTCTCTGGGGAGGAGACCACCGTTGGGTGGGGGGAACCGTCGTCACGATGACCGGTGGCCGAGAGACCTTCCGAGGCAAGGCCGAGGTCAGAGCCACAACAAAAGCGCTCGCCCTCTGGAAGCGTTCTTCGGGCAAGGGATCCAGCACCTGGCGGAACACCCCTTCCGCGTCTCGGGCTCGCGTGAGATCCAGATCCGCCGTGTCCTTTTTCTGGAGAACCCGGTAGTCCGAGAGTCCGGTCTCCCAGGGGAAGTCACCCGTGAGGAGCTGGAAGGCGATCATGCCCAGCGCGTAGATGTCCGCGCGTCCGTCCACGCGCTTGGCATCGGTGTACTGCTCCGGAGCCATGTAGTGGATGGTGCCCATTCCCGCACCGGTTCGGGTGTACTCGGAGCTTCCCGCTCGAGCGATGCCGAAGTCGATGAGCACGGGGCGGCCTTCGTCGGACACCAGGACGTTCGACGGCTTCAGGTCCCGGTGTACGACCGGCTCGGGCAGGAGGTCATGGAGGTGGTCGAGGATGGCCGCAAGAGACTCCAACAGACCGAGCAGTCTCTTGGGGTCCCTCCAATCGTGCATCTGGGTGGTCAGCTCCTCGCCCGGCACGTGGGCCAACACGAGCGCGACGGTCTCGTTCTCGGAGATGAGATCGATGAGCTTGACCACCCCCGGGTGGTCGACCACCGCGAGCAGATCTGCTTCGCGTTCGAAGCGCTCTCGGTACTCGGCGATCGCCGCCAGGTGCGGATGCAGGGTCTTGACGACTACCTGCCCCTGTCGAGCAGCAATGCCCGGGGTTCGGTGCTCGGCGCGATAGACCACACCGAAGCCACCTTCTCCGAGGACCTCGAGGATGTGGTAGGCGCCAATGTCTTCCGGATGCCGCACAGATCGAAGAGTAGTGCATGCAGACCGTCGCAAAGGTTCGGTTGGACCTCGGTGCTCGCGCTGGAGGCGCCCACGGCAAGGCATCGTGGTGCCCAGGCTGGTGCGTCAGTCGCACCAGTGGTTGCGGGCGCTGTGCTCCTCGCAGTACACGCTCCCGCACCGGTCACACCATGCAGCGCAGCCAAAACGAGTGCAGCTCGGCTGGCAACACAGGCGCAGATCGGGCCCCACGGTGCCCGGCGGAAAACAGGGCTCATGAACGCGATGGTGGTCGCAGTAGGCCATGTTGCACAGCTGGCAGAGATACAGCTCAGTGGTCTCCTGGCAGCGGGGTCGCTGGCAGTGCCGAGCGCTCATCCTGGGACCTTCAGCCCCGGAACAGCGGCCGCTGGCTCAACCGGCGGGGCAGGTTCAGCGGACAGAACGCGCGTCCCTCCACCTGTCCGTCGATCTGGGCCTGCAGCTCCTGGGCACTCCAGGACGAGGGCGCCTTCTGTCCACGCACCCGCACGTTCAGCACACCGCTGTCGCGCTCCCTGTCCCCCACCACGCAGACATAGGGAACCCACTCCTTCTCGGCGCTACGAATCCGCCGACCCACCGACTCCTCGCGGTCGTCGATGTCCACGCGAGCCCGGAGTTGGCCAGCGAGCTCCTCGCAGAGCGCGGTGAACTCCGACTTGACCGGCACCATGCGCACCTGCGTTGGTGCAAGCCACAGAGGGTAGTGGGCCTTGGTCCCCTTCTTCATCGCGATGGCCTGCTGCTCGAGCAGTGCGTAGAGGTTCCGATCGATGGATCCGGACACCGAGGTGTGGAGCATCAGCGGGGTCTTCGCGGCACCGTCGGAGTCCGTGTAGTCGATGTCGAAGCGAGCCGGGTTCTCCACATCGATCTGCACCGTGGACAGAGCGGCCGCCTTGCCCTGCGAGTCGATGACGTTCGTCTCGAACTTCGTCACGAAGTAGAAGTAGCGCCGGTCCCACAGCTCCAGAAGCACGGGGCGTTTGGCCAACCGGGCAATCTCGAGAAGGTAGTCCGGGTTGTCCTTCCGGAAGTCGTTCACGGCACGCACGGCGACGACGTACTGGAAGCCCAGATCGCTCATCCAGCGGTAGCAGAGCTTGACCTGCTCGACCATCTCCGCCTTGGCCTGCTCCAGGTCGGCGCAGAGGGTGTGCATGTCCGGCATGGTGAAGGCGCGAAGGCGCTTCAACCCGGTGAGCTCCCCGGACTGTTCACGCCGGAAGCTGTAGTGGGTCAGTTCGTAGAGCCGCAGCGGCAGGTGCCGGTAGCTGATCTGCATGTCGTGCTTGATCAGGTACTGGCCGAAGCAGGCCGCGAAGCGCAGGAAGTACTGCTTGTCGCCGGAGCTGACCCGGTACTGGCGAGCCGGGAACTTGTCCAGGTACCTGGCCAGCGCCGGGTGGTGCAGGTCGTACATGATGGGGGTCTCGACCTGCATCGCGCCGTAGGTGCCCATGATCTGGCTGATCTGGTCCTCGAGCAGCTTCTTGATCTGGTAGCCCTTGGGGTACCACCGGAAGTTCCCCTGATCGGAGCCCGGCTCGTAGTCGACGAGCTCGTGCTCCTGCATGAGCCGGATGTGCGGCGCGGGCGCGTCGGAGAGCCGACTGCCTCCTCGCTCGTAGTCGTAGAAGGTCTTCAGCGCAGGCCAGTCGCTGTAGTCGAAGGTCTCGGGATCGTGGGTCTCCCCATCCGGGGTGAGGATCAGCCACTCGCTGCGCTTCTCCTTGTCCGCCTTGAGCGCACTGGAGCCCGCCTCCTCCACGGGACCGGAGCCGGTGAGGGTCTTGCCGTGCTCGGACAGCGGATGGCCCTTCACCTGGATGTCGTAGGCCTTGTAGACCCCAAAGGGCGCCTGCAGGACCGGGACGTCGATCGACTCGCGGAGCTTTGCTCCCAGGCGCACCATCAGCTTGGCAGCCGCCCGGGGTGACTCCAGGGTGGAGGACAGGTGAGCATAGGGGTACAGCACCACCTCGGAGGCGGTCACCTGACCCTGGTGCTTGATGATCTCCCCGACCGTCTCGGCGATCAGCCCCGCACCGTGATCCGAGTCCCCCTTCTCCACGGCGACCATGCACACCAGGGCGTCCGCGGCGGAGCCCTCTCTGGCCTCTTCGGAGATGGGTTCCAGCAACTTCGTGATCGAGGTGTCGCCGGTCACCCGGTAGCTGAAGCGATCGGCGTGGAGCAGCAGGACGCGCATCTGGGGCCTCCGAAGGCGGGCGGAGCCGCGTGTATAACGAGGGCTTCCCTACGGTGCCGAGATCAGCCGGCGAGCCACCTTGACCAGAGCTGCAGGTTGAGCAGACGCCAGACCAGCACCCGCCCCTCGAAGCCCGTGCCGGCGGCGCGAACAAGCCGGCCGAGAGCTGAAGGGCGCAGCAGGTCCTGGAGCAACCCTTCGGACCTGAGCGCCACGCCGAGCGCTCGCTGGGCATGCAGCGACAGCCCCTCCCCCCGGCTTGGCGGAAAGACACTGGTGGGCCGTTGCGCCAACGACTCTGGGAGCAGTCGAGCCCCCACCGCCCGGAGAGGGGCCTTGCGGTAGCGCGCATAGTCCTTTGGGCCGACCGCAAAGGGGATCAGGGCATCGTCCAGGAAGGGAAGCCGCAGCTCGACCCCGTGCGCCGTCGAGAAGCGGTCCAAGCGCTCCAGGAGGTGGGGGAGAAAGTACAGCAGCAAGCCTTCCCGCAGCGAGGAATACCGGACCTGGCGAGAGCGCTCGCGCAGGATGCTGAGCGCGTCGGTTGCGAGTTCTGGTCGAAGAAGATCGGCGAGCACCGCGGTGCGGACAGACATCCAAGGGAGAGCCTTGTCGCCCGAGGCAAAGAAGTGGTAGCCACAGAAGAGTTCGTCAGCACCGTCCCCCGTCAGGGCCACGGCAGCGTGCGCGCCGAGATTTCGGAAGAGCGCGTCCATCGCCAGCTCGCTCGTATCGCACAAGGGAAGGCCCTTGCGGGCCACTGCTTTCTGCACAGCTGCAAGGTCCAGCTCGTCGGGCAGCCGCTGACTGTGAAGGTTCAGTCCCAGCGCCTCAGCGGCCTCCTCGGCGGACTCGCTGTCATCGCCCCTTACCGAAGGGAGCCAGATCGGATGGTCCTCCTCCCACGACACATTGAAGCACTGAGGCTGAAGCCCTGCCTCAGGACAAAGCGCCGCCAGAACCGACGAGTCCAGACCACCACTGAGCGCCAGGGCCAAGGACTGATTTCCGGGACACTGGCGGCGCAAGACGTCGGAGAGGGCAGCGTGAAGCTCGGCCGTGTCGGGCTCCGGTCCACCTGCCGGAATCTCGAAAATCCGCACAGGGTCCCCGGGCCCCGTCGTCAAATCGATGCAGAGCAGGGATCCCGCCGGGACCGAGTACACCCCTTCCCACAGGCCCTCTTCACCACAGGGCATGGCCGCCACGAGGTATTCCCAGACCATGGCCCGGTTCGGACGGGCCTGAAAGTCGTCCAGAGCTCGAAAAGCTTGAGGCTCCGAGGCGATGGCCAACTGTCCTGGCAACCTGGTCCAGAACAGGGGCTTCACCCCATAGCGGTCTCGGACCAGCCAGAGCTCACCGCGCTGGGGACGCCACCAGGCCAGTGCAAAGACGCCATTGAGTGATTGCAGGTCACCACCGGCGTCGAGCCACTCGGCGAGAACATCGCTGTCAGACTCCCCCGGAGCCGGGTCTCGACCCAGTTGCCTACAGAGGGCCTCGGTGTTGTGGATGTGGCCGTCGAGTACGAAGAAGCCGCCCTGGCGTGCAAGCTGAATGGGCGGCGTTCTCCCACCCGGTCCACGCTTCGCCACGCGGTGACCCAGGCCAAGCCCGCCATCCGTGGCCAGCCCCTCCGCACCCGAACCTCGGTGACGCAATCGGCGGAGCGTCGCCTGGAGTGAGGTCGTATCGACGGCCTGGCCGTCGAGCCGAATCAGACCCGCCAGTCCAGACATGTTCGCTTCCGCCAGCTGTCAGAGAGGGCCACCGTCACCCATCGGACCGACCGACGGACCGGAGCAGCCGAAATCCCAAATTACTGTACCGACCCGTCTCCACCCGAGCTCCACGATCACTGCTGCGAGAGGCCGTGATTGGGAGATACCAGGCCCCTCCCCGGTAGGTCATGGTGCGGCCATGAATCGTGTTGAGCTGGTAGTCGGTCAGGGGCGTGTCGGTCCAGTCGCACACGTTGCCCGCCATGCCCCGGACATCGTAGGGGCTCGCATCCGACGGGCGGCTGTCCACGGGCTTGGGCAGGGCTCTGCCCTCGTGGCTTCCCCGCACCCAGCACCACGCCGGGTCGAGATAGTCCCCGCAGGGGTAGAAGCGCCCATCCACCCCTCGGGCCGCTTTCTCCCACTCGAGTTCGCCGGGGAGTCGCCAGGGCAGACCGGTCTCCTCGGCGAGCCAGGCCGCGTAGGCCGTCGCACCGTGCCAATCCACCATGATCACAGGCCACCGAGGGTCCCAGAGGTCTCCTTCACCGTCGGGAACGAGGATGAACTGTCCTGACGCGTCGCGGCCGTAGATCAACGCCCCCAGGGAATCCACCTGGCCGGCCCGTTCCCGAGGAGCATGGCGAAGTGCTTCCTCTTCATGACCTGCGCGCACGAGCGCATTCAGGAACTCGAGGTACTCCGCGTTGCTGATGGGGAACTTCCGGATGACAAAGCCGTCCAGCCAGGTCCGTTCGCGCGGGTAGCTGTTGAAGGCCGAGGAGTCGCCACCAGACCAGAACCACCCCGATGGGATGAAGCACTCGTCGGGCTGGACATGGGACTCCGGGGGCAGCCAGACCGGCACGGACTCACCCGAGGCCCGCCCGTCCCAGTGCTCCTGGCGGCCCACACAGACCGGGTAGCGGACCTCGTCACGGCCCGGCATCTGGAGACGCAGGAGGTAGCTCCCCATGGGAAGGGGCACCCGCTCCAGGGGGGTGGTTCCCAAGGCCTGGGGCCTCTTCTCGACCAGACGCCGATCCTCCTCCTCGTAGGTGGTCAGGACCACCGAGGCCCCCGGCGGATCGGTCTGAAGCGTGAGCCAGCCATCACCGCGGAGGTAGTCCGCGTGGACTCCATCGGGATCGTGGGCCTCGATCAGCGCGCGCTCCTGGAGCATCGCCTCCTCGTCTCGCTCCGCCTCCGCCTGCTCGTGGCGATCTCGATGGAAGTCGGCCAACGCGGCGTGCGCCTCCCGAAGGGTGGGCAGTTCGTAGAGGGCCTCGTGCAGCGTCTTCACGAACTCGAACTCCAGCAGGGTCGCAGACCGCTCCTCCTGGTCCGCACGGCTCTCCAGCCTCCAGCCCTCTGCCTTCTCATGCACGGCTGACCAGCTGGGAACCTCGGCCAACAGGGCGCTGGCCTCTTCCCTCAGACGGGCACCCTCTCGCCGATGTTCGAGGATGGCAGGAAGCAGGGCACGCGCTCGTTCCACACAGCTCAGCGCCTTCTGCCGCTGGGCGGTCCCATCGAGCCAGTCCTGCACGAGCTCCGCGAAGCTGCGGGCGGAGGGAAAGCGTTCCTCCGGTTCCAGCCGCAGCGCCCTCCGAGCCGCACGAGCAAGCGCCTCCGGGAGATCGGGCTGGCCAAGACGGCTGCGCATGGCGACGACCCCCACAGGTCCGGCCTCGGCCAGCTCCCCCGTCAGCACCTCGTAGAGGGTCGCTCCCAGAGCGAAGACGTCCGTGGTCGGCCCCAGGTCGTGGTGTTCTCCAGCCGCCTGCTCCGGCGACATGTAGCCCGGCGTCCCCGTCGCATGGCCCCAGTGGGTCTCGTGGTCCCCCGTGGTCCGGGTGGTGCTGACCGGTAGGGTCGCATGCTCACCTGGAGGCGCACCCATCACGCGGGCCAGCCCCCAGTCCACCACGCGCACCTGGCCATCCAGGCCCACCATCACGTTGTCGGGCTTCAGATCGCGATGGACCACCCCTCGGTCGTGGGCGTGAGCCATGGCCACAGACACCCGGTGAAAGGTGTCGACCAGACGCCGCAGGCGCTCTGGACCGGTGGATGGGTCTGTGGCGATGGCCTCGTGGATCTCCTCCACCAGGTCCCGGAAGCTGCGTCCCCTCACCTCCTCCATGGTGAAGTACCAGCGCCCATCCGGCAGGCAGCCCAGGTCGTGCACCGGCAGGATTCCCGGATGCTGGAGCTGAGCTCCCACCTGCGCTTCCGAGACGAAGCGGGAGGTGAAGTCGGCGTCCTCCCCCAGATCCGTGCGGAGCACCTTCAGCGCGACCGTCCGGTTCAGCTCCCGGTCGAACACCCGGTAGACCACACCCGTGCCCCCCTTCCCCAGACGACCCCGGTGCTCGTAGCGGAAGGGGAGCATCAGCCCATCCACACACACACCCGGTTCTGGGGCGTCGAGGGACTGGAGAAGCTGCTCCATCGCCTCTTCGGAGAGGCCGAGACGACGCGCGATGTCCTCGAAGGCAGACCGGTTCATTCACCCGCAGTGTAGGAGACTCTCTTCTCCGGTCCCTGTACGATCTGCTTCCTCCGCTCGTCCCGCGAGGTCTTCATGCGAGGCCGTAGGGAGGGTCATCGTCTCGGAGTGAGCACAGTCGAGGCGCTCACTCCGAGACGGCGGCCAGGGTCAGTTGCAGTCCAGCCCGATGACCTGACCGCCATTCAGCTCCTTGGGAGTGACCAGCGAGCAGAGATCGGTGGACTTGACGTCCTCCAGGGTGATGGTCGAGCCACTCCCATCCGCGAGCAGGACCAGGTCGTAGTCGAGCCGGCAGTCGCGGATCACGACATCGGCCCCGTCGACGGCCTTCACCTCGCCCGGCGTCCATGAGGAACCCAGCGAACACCGCTCGAGGGTCATCTCCGAGGCTGCACCCCGGGCCAGGATCACCGTGGCGTTCGAGACCGCGTCGTGGCTCCCCTGGCTACCGACCAGCTCCACCTCGCCACCAAAGAGCATCAGCTCCGGAACCAAGGTGGGGCCTTCGATCCGTGCGTCGGTTCCAGACCCATAGAAGTAGAAGCCCCAGCCCGTGATCGTGGTGCTGGTGGGAGCGCTCGTCGGGAGCTCCCAGCGCAGACCGAAGGTGTCCAGGCTCTCGCCGGGCTGCAAGGGGTCGGTGCTCGGACTCACCGTGCCCTTCAGGTCGGTGCCGGAGACATTGAGACTGGCCGAAGCCACGTCGTCGAGCCACACGGTCTTCGCCGTCTGGGGGGTCAACCCGTCCAGATGCAGCTGCCACACCGACACCGTGCTGTTCTCCAGCGACAGCGACCACTCCACATCCGGAAGGTCCGTGCTGTCCCAGGTACGCCTTGCCGTGATCTCCTCGGGCAGCTCCATGTGCAGGTCTTTCGAGCTGCTGATGGGAATGTGCAGGGCGACCGCGTAGTCGGTGTCGGTCAGATCGACCGTCGCCGAAGAGTAGAGATGCACGAAGTCGCTGTGGTGACCGGCGTAGTGACGCTCGCCCGTCAGGACGCAGTCCTTGCCCAGAAGCTGACCGTAGGTGTAGCGCACCTCGGTGTCCAGGCTGTCCCACTCGAAGCCACCACCCCAGCACTCGAAGTTGGAGTGCAGGATCTGGCCATCGGAGATCTTGTTCCCGCCAATGACGCTGTGCTCGGTGATGAGTTGGCCACTGGAGAGCTTGTAGTTGAACTCCTTCTCGTAGCTGTTGATCAGGCTGATCTCGCTGCCGACGGCGTGGAGGGTGGCGTCCTTCTGGAAGTCCAGGTCGCCGCGGATGCTCAACCGGCTGTCCTGGCTGAGGAGGGTCGCTCCGTCGCTGAGGCGCAGGTCCCCGTCCACCGCCACGTGCTCATAGAACCAGAAGGCATCCTGGTCGATGGTCTGGTCGCCATAGAAGGGCACCACCGGGCGTGGAGGGGAACCCTCCGGGTAGAGCGTCAGGTCCAGATCGATGTCGACATACCAGTTGTGGGGGGTCTTGACCATGTGCTCGGCGTGGACCGCGATGCGGTCCCCTTCCCGAACGTTGATGATGACGCCCAGGTAGGGCGACTCGTCGTCCGAGACCGGATTCCCCCAGCGCTCGGTGCTTCCATCGCGGGTGATGTGCCGCACAGACACCCGAACGGGTCCACCAGCCGGGTAGGTCTTCGCGATCCGGCCCGAGCTGACCAGGTGTACCGAGCCATCCTTCGGTGCGGTCCACACCCGCACGGCATCGCTGCCGCTACTGGGGTGCTGGACGCTATCCCACACCCGGGCGTACTCGTCGTCCGCGGACCAGTAGGTGCCGCGCTGGTCAGCCCCCTGGGTGTCCATGGGCTCATAGGTCTCGCTGGCACGATCGAAGGTCTCGTAGGTCCATCCATCGTGACCCTGGGTGGGATCCGCAGCAAAGCTGAGAGACGAGTCACGCTGGAGATCCGCCGGGTCGTAGCCGACGCCAGGGCTGAGCTCGATGATGGGCTCGTAGATCGCTTCGTCCCACCCGCGCTCTCGCTTCTCGTCGACGTGGAACCACAACAGGTCCCCCTCGTTCACCAGCACGCTCTCGTCGAGGCCGAAGCCGGTGGTGTCCTCAGGGCCGAGGAGCCGCTCGAAGATCATCAGGTCGTTCCGCCAGATCTGGATCAGGGAGCCATCACGCTGACCCACCCAGCCCCGTCGCACGGGGTTGTCCTCTGCGGTCCGAATGTGAACGAGCCCCGAGCTTGGCGCCTGCCACCCCCGCACGGCCTGGCCCCAGTGGGTGCTCTGAACGCTCTCGGAGATGAAACAGTAGTCGTTCTCACCCAGCCAGCGCTGGAGCTGGTCATTCCAGGTCAAGAGTTGGAAGTCACCGGCATCATGCGATCCCTCCTCGTCGAACTCGAGGAAGTACCAACCGTCGATGGGCTGCGGCTCACCCGGATCCGGCGCCCGCCAGTCTCCGGCATCCCACACCCACTCGATCCCGGTGTCGCCGGTGTCGGCTGTGTCGGCTGTGTCGGCTGTGTCGGCTGTGTCGGCTGTGTCGGCGGTGTCGGCGGTGTCCGCCGTGTCCACCGTATCGACGGAGTCGCCGGTGTCTTCATCACAGGCAATCAACAACGCGGGCAAGCACGCCAGTGCAACGGATATTCGCTTCATGAGGTCTCCTCTCGGGGACCTGTCTCTTCCCTCGGACGAACACAGCGATGCAAGGCCCGTTCCAACCCCCAACCCGTTGAAATGTCGTCGCCAGGATGCGGATTACTGACATCTGGATCCCAGTCGCTTCCGCACCCGCATGAGCGACGCCTCTAGAGGGCCCGCGTCACCAACCGCAGCCCGTCTCCCACATCGCCTCTCCTCCCGAGTTCTCCAACTCCTCCAGCCAGGTCTCCTCCCAGTTCTCCGCCCGGTCCACGAAGTCCGCGACATCCGGGTCCTCCTCCACGGCCTGCTGCATCCACTCGCTGTCCAGGTCGACGCGTCCCTCGGCGTTGCCCAGGCCGGGGACGCGGGTGCCCAGACGACCCACGCCCTCGCTCTCCGCCCAGGGGTCATCATCACTGGTGGGGCGAAGGCCGTCGATGTCGCTCCAGGCCTCGATCCAGGTGATCTCACCCTGGTCGTTGAAGATGAACTCCTCGTAGATGGGACAGGGGCGCCCGTCGTGGGCCTCGTAGTAGAAGACCACCTTGCAGCGCCCGAAGGGCTGCTGGTCGAAGAAGCGGCAGTCCCGCTCCGGGACCGTGCTCGGCAGCAGGACGAGGGCAGCGTCCACCTGCTCGATGTTGGCGAAGGCGGTGAGCTTCAACCAGGGTGGCCACTCCCAGCGGGCGAGGAGCTCCGAGTAGGCCGGCGGCTCAAGGTCCGTCGAGCTGTCCATGGTGTCGAAGTAGAGGCTGCTCTGCTCCGCGTAGTGCTCCGGGTCGTGCGTGGGGACCAGGCACGTGGCCAGCGCACCCTCGTGTTCACAAGGGTCGACACAGGCCAGCAGCAGGAAGAGCACCAGGCCTCAGGCGAAACGCGCCAGGCCCTCGGGCAGGGCCTCGTAGTCGTGATCCCGGCAGGGCCGTTCCAGCCACCCGAAGCCCAGCCCCTCCTCCCTGCGCAGGTCGTCGACGTCAGCCCAGCCGGCGTCGGTCAGATCACCGAGGACCTCCCAGGGAGCGAGGGCCTCTCCAGGCGCCAGGAGCAGCTGCGGTGCGTACTGAACCCGAAGTCCGGCGGACTGGACGAGAGCCCCCCCAGGACGCTCGTGCTCGCTGGCCATCGGCAGCAGGAGCACATCCTCCTCCCCCTCGAGCATCTCCGTCTCCAGGCTGGTGTGGAGAAAGGCCTGAAGCCCCGGACGCTGGAGGACGAGGCCCGTCCGAGCGGGCTCTGGCAGCATCAGGATGCCGCGCCCCGGCCCGCTCACCTGCTCGGTCGCGAGGTGCAGATTGACGAGGGCGCGCACAGCCTGCTCCGGAGCACCTTCCGAGCTGACGGTCACCAGACGCTCCGAGGTCCGGATGCGCCCAGCGAGCCACTGGAGCCTGCTGGAGAGCGCCTCGGAGCGCTCGTTGTTCCGCCGAGCGATGTGCTCGAACTGGGTCGTGAAGGACGCCAGGCGGGCCAGGTTCGGATCCAGCTGGGCGATGAGCGCATCGGACAGGCCCAGGTCATCCTCCGGACCGATGCGCAGCCACTCGTCCAGCAGCGAAGGCAGATCCGGCTCCTCGCCCACCACGACGACGGGGGCACCCGCGGAGCGCGCCCGACGAACCCAGCGAGCCAGCAGCGGGTGGTGTTCGCTTCCACAACGCCACAGGAGCACCAGGTCCGCCCGGGACAGGTCGGACAGGTCGCAGGTGCTCCCCGCGACACCAGGGCCTGCTCCATGGCGCGGAGGCCGGGCCGGCTTCTCGAGACCACCGGCGCGCGCGCCATGGCCGCGCGGGTCTCCACGCAGCGGCTGCTCCCGATGACCGAGAACTCTCCGCGAAGTTCCGCCAGGGCCTCGGACCAGGAGATGCGCGTAAAGCCCCGGTCCCCGACCCGGTATCGGTAGGGGTGGCCGAGGCGTCCGCGAGCACCGCCCAGCCGACGAAGACGTCGAATGTCCAGCAGGTCCGCGGGAACCAGGGCCGGTGCCGTCACCCGCTGGATGTGTCTCAGGCCCGGCTCACACAAGTGGGGTCCGGAGTGACCCAGACCGCAGCCCTGACAGATCCCGTAGCGCCAGAGGGTCCAGGAGGCAAGACCGCCCGATCGAGCCGCCCATAAGGCCTGCAGAGCAGCCTTCATCCGATGCCCACGATCCTCCCGTCGACGACGTCAACACGCTCGCTCTGCGGTGACCGGGGAAGGCCCGGCATGCGGAGCAGATCGCCCGTGAGGACGACCACGAAGCCCGCTCCTGCCGCGACCTGGAGCTGACGGACCGTGATGTTGAAGCCGGTGGGTCGACCCCCGATCTTGGGATCATCGGAGAGGGAGGCCTGTGTCTTGGACATGCAGACGGGGAGCCCGGCATAGCCCAGTCGGGTCAGCCGTTTGAGATCGGCCTGTGCCTCCTTGGTCCAGATCACGCCATCCGCACCGTAGATGCGCGTGGCGACGGCGTGGACCTTCTCCTGCAGGGACTGCTCCGGCGTGTACATCGTGACCAGGGGCGAGGGCGTGGTCTGGGAATGCTCCATCACCGCCCGGGCGAGCGCCTCTGCACCCTCGCCACCCCGCTCGAAGTGGTCGCTGGCCGCAAAGGGCACGCCCAGCTCGGCGCAGCGCTCCTCGATGACCGCGATCTCCTCGGCGGTGTCCGCACCGAAGCGGTTCGCGCAGACGATGGCCGGCTTGCCGTAGGCCGCCATGTTCTCGAGGTGCTTCTCCAGGTTGCACAGCCCCCGCCGCACCGCGCCCGGGTCCGGCTGTGTCAGCTGTTTCAAGCCAACGCCCCCGTGCATCTTGAGGGCGCGCACCGTGGCGACGACGACCACCGCAGAGGGGTTCAGACCAGCACCCGCGCACTTGATGTCGAAGAACTTCTCGGCCCCGAGGTCGCCGCCGAAACCGGCCTCGGTGATGACCCAGTCGGCCAGGTTCAGCGCCATACGTGTGGCGAGGATGCTGTTGCAGCCATGGGCGATGTTCGCGAAGGGACCGCCGTGGACCAGGGCCGGGGTGCCCTCCGTGGTCTGTACGAGGTTCGGCTGCAGGGCATCCATGAGCAAGGCGAGGAGCGCCCCGGTGACCTTCAGTTCCTTCGCCTTCAGGGGTCCCCGACCCGGTCGGAGGCCGACCAGGATGTCGTCCAGGCGGCGGCGGAGATCCTCGAGACTCTCCGACAGGCAGAGAATGGCCATGATCTCGCTGGCCGCGGTGATGTCGAAGCCCGTCTGGCGCGGCACACTCTGGGCCGGCCCGCCCAGCCCGACGGTGGTGTTGCGCAGCGAACGGTCGTTGACATCCAGTACGCGAGGCCAGAGCACTCGGCGGCTGTCGATTCCCACGTCGCTGTTGAAGTGCAGGTTGTTGTCGACCACGGCAGCCAGGAGATTGTGGGCTGCGGTGATGGCGTGAAAGTCACCGTTGAAGTGCAGGTTGATGTCGGTGTGGGGCTCGAGCTTGGAACGTCCTCCGCCCGTACCTCCGCCCTTCACGCCGAAGCACGGCCCGAGCGAGGGCTCTCGCAGAGCCAGACAGACCCGCTCCCCGAGCCGATCCAACGCCTGCCCCAGGCCGATGGACGTGGTGGTCTTGCCCTCCCCCGCGGGGGTGGGGGTGATGGCGGTCACGAGCACGAGGCGGCCGGGATCGCGTTCCTGCGGGCGCTGGAGCACCTCCAAGGGAATCTTGGCCTTGTAGTGCCCGAAGAGGATCAGGTCCTCGACCGTAAGGCCTAGGGCTTCGGCAACCTGTTGGATGGGCTTCACGGTGAACTCCAGAGTGGGCAGGATAGCTCAGCCCGCTCCTGGGGCGGTGTCAGCGTACCAGACGCTTCCGCAGCTCCAGCAGGAGCCGATCCTTGACCTCCTCGGTGGCCTGTGAGGCTTTGGTGGCGACCTGATCGACCTGGAAAGAGGCCTTCTCGAAGGCCCGGCGCCAGCCGGGCGCGTCCGCGAGGAGAATCGGCACCGTACGCTCGTCAGGGAAGTAGACCCGGCCCGCAGCGCCGAAGCGCAGCAGACGAGGCTCGGTCTCCTGGCGGCGCGCCTCCATCTGAAACCAGGCGCTGAGTCCGAGCGACGCGGCCAGCCCCCACCCGCCCAGCGGAAAGGCCACAGCACCCAGGAACTGGGGACCCAGGACCGTGTAGCCGATGACGACCATGGGCCGCCGGCGCACGGTCACGCTCCGCTCGTCGGTCTTGGAGAAGCCGGAGAAGCCACCGCGGAGCCCCGGGTGGGTGTGCCAGTCCAGGGGGCTGTTTCCGGGGGCGGGCACGACGACGCTGGTGGAGGTGCCCCGCTCGCTGGTCTCGAAGCCTTCGATGACCCAGATCCGCTCCGGATCGGGATCGTCGAGCCCACTCAACTCGTAGTCGGCGGGCTCGCGCACCCGACAGGTACCGGCCAGCTCCACGTTGTCGCGAGTGGACTCCACCAGCAGGTCCACCATGGCCTCCACCGCGCCCTCCGCCAGCAAGACGTACTCGACGCGAGCGTGTTCGCAGACCGGCTCGGCTGCCCGGCGAACGAGCTTGACCAGCAGATCGCCCACCCGCAACTTGGTGCCGAAGGTAGCGCCCTGAGGAACGCGCACCTTCAGGATGCGCTCTCCGTCGTGGACCTCGAAGACCGACCCGGGTGTGAGCTCCTCGGGCCCCAGAGGATGGTCGATCCGACGCACACGGAGACCATACTCCGGGTCTGTCGCACCGGCGCGCGACGCTCGACACACCGGCTTGGCGAAGGACGTTGGACTCGGCGGTATACACAGCATATACTTCCCTGTCCGCCCGGCACCGGTGGGGTTCTGCGTGTTCTCTCTGTTCCTCGTCCTCGGCTGTGCCGGCGATCCCTACTCCAGCGTCCTGCCCCAGCGGTCTCCCGGAGACCCCCACGCTCCGGACACCGGCGCGCAGAGCGAGCCCGACACCGGTGAGTCCACTCCCGGAGAGCCCGACGGCACCATCTACGAAGACTGCTTCGCGGACTTCATGGGGACCGAGTACCCCCTCCCCGACTACGACGCCGCTGGGGCGCGCATCGCGTCACATTGCCAGGGCACCGACCACCAGGACATCCCCCAGGACATCGAGCGGGTGGTGTTCATTGGCGACTCGGTCACCATGGGCAGCCCCCCAACGGACAGCAAGGACTGGTACCGGAACCGGCTGATGGTCACCCTCGCGGACCGCTACGGTCTTCAGGAAGCGGGCTGGGAGTGGCAGAACGTCGACATCTTCTCCGGCAAGCCCTACGAGCGCTTCGACGGAGACTTTGGAGTCTGTGCCTGGTGGGGAGCACGCACCGACGACCTGCTGCTGTCCAATCAGCTCCCGGACTGCCTGCCCGAGGAGGAGCGCCACAAGAAGACCCTGGTCTTCATCACCAGCGGTGGCAACGACGTCTTCAAGCAGGTGCAGGCCAAAGGAGAGGGCGCCACCGACAGCACAATCGACGCCGCCTACGTCGAGTGGGTCCGCCTGATGCGCGAAGCCCTGGAGTGGTTGAAGGAACCGGGCCGCTTCCCCAACGGCGTCTACGTCGTCTTCTCCAACGTCTACGAGTACAGCGACGGGACCGGGGACCTGGGCTCCTGCCCGGGTGCTGACATGTTCGGCTTCGGTGGCATCGACACGACCCACATCGACGAGCTCACCCGTCAGGCGATGGGCGACTACCTGCAGATGGCCGCAGACACGCAGTTCGACATGTTGCTCATGCGGGAGGCCTTCTGCGGGCACGGCTACAACGCAGGCCAGACCAACGTGCCCTGCTACCGCGGAGGTGGAGCCGAGGTCTGGTTCGACACCACATGCATCCATCCCAACGGAGACGGACACGCCGCCATCGCCCAGATGATGCTGTCGGTCCTGGACGAGTAGGGCCCGAGACCAACATCCGGCCCGGTAGGATGAGGCATGCTCCTCCTCCTGGCACTGGTGGGTTGTCGAACCAAGGACCTCTGGGATTCCGCCCCGGTCTTCGTTCCGGACTCCACCGTCGACAGCCGCCCGGACAGTCCGGTGGACGACACCGGGTGCGAACAGAGCGCCTGGTACCGGGACGCCGACAGCGACGGCTACGGAGCGGGCGAGGTGAAGATGGCCTGCGACCAGCCCGATGGTTTTGTGGCGCAGGACGGAGATTGCAACGACGAGGACGCCGCCTTCCACCCCGGCGCGCCCGAGGAAGACTGCACCGATCCCGAGGACTACAACTGCGACGGGTCCACCGGCTACGCGGACGCAGATGGCGACGGCTACCCAGCCTGCGAAGACTGCGACGACGAAGACGCCACCCGCTCCCCCGGGGAGGAAGAGAGCTGCAACGGCATCGACGACGACTGTGATGGCAGCCTTCCCGAGGAGGAAGTGGACGACGACGGCGACGGCCTGAGCGAGTGCGAGGGCGACTGCGACGACACCAACGACGCGGTGAATCCCAGCGCAACGGAGATCTGCAACGGCATCGACGATGACTGCGAGGGCTCCGCGGACGGACCGGACGCGGTGGACGCGAGCACCTGGTACGAGGACGCGGATGAGGATGGCTTCGGCTCGATCAAGTCCACGACCCAAGCCTGCGAGGAGCCCAGCGGGTACACCAGCGACAACACGGACTGTGATGACACCGACGGGGCGGTGAACCCGGACGGCACCGAGGTGTGCGACGGCGTGGACAACGACTGCGATGGCAGCACCGACGACGACGGCAGCTGGTGGGACAGCAACTGGCCCTACCGACTCCCGTTGACGCTCACCGCGGCCTCGACGGACGTGGAGGGTCCGCCCGTCCTCGTCGAGGTGGACTTCGCTGCGCATCTCGCCACCCTGGGCGCGAGCGGGACCTTTGACGCGAACAGCCTGCGCGTGGTGATCCAGGACTGTGATCTGAGCCAGCCGGAGCTGACCAGTCAGTTCCTGGACGCGGTCGAGGGCCTGGCGGAGCAGCAGGACCACGCAGCGAGCACCGGGGACAGCTCTGGCACGGTCGCCTTCCTCTACGACGAAGACGGAGACGTGGGCACGCTGGAGACCCTCATCGCTTCGAGCACCGTGGAGGTGGCGCTCTACTTCGCGACCTCGGGGACCGACCCGTCCTACATCAGCAAGCTCAGCGCCAGCACGAGCGCGCTGACCAACAGCCAGACGAGCGCGAGCTTCGAAGCCAGCCGAGGGGGTCTGCTCGACACCCTGGTCTGGCAGGGCACCCAGGTCAGCACCCAGACGGACTCCTGCTGAGGCAACGGCAACTACAGCTCCACATGGTCCAACACGCCGATGTACACCACCGGCACGGTCAGCCTGATCGAGAGCGGTCCGGTCGTCGCCGTGGTGCAGTCCGAGAGCAGCCTGAGCGGCTACGACGCCACCTACTGGTACTGGCTCTTCGACGCCCGTCCCGAGCTCTGGGTCAAGGTCTACCAGGAGACCACGGGGTCATTGACCCTGAACCACGCCGGCGACTTCACGCTGGGCATGCGTCCGTGGGAGACGCGGCGGGACTCCATCAGCTCCTCGGCGACCTTCACCACCGACACCACCAGCTTCCTGTGGTCCGACATCAACAACGGGACCATGGGCCTCACCTTCGCGTGGGTGCACCCACCCGCCTACGGCCTGGGCATATCGGACTACGACCCCTACCTGATCGTGCTGGGAAACGACCTCTCGGCGGCCACGAGCACCACGGTGACCGTGAGCAGCGGCGAGGTCCTGATGGGCTACGACGTGCTCCTCACCATGCCCTACTCCGGTACAGCGAATGGAGCCTCCGACGCGCGGGATGCCCTGGTGGAAGGGGTCAGCGTCAGCGCGGGCAGCCCCGAGGCGTTGTGACGGACGACCTGCGGGCTCAACTTGGCCGCTGGTACGGCAGCCCAGGCCGGCACTACCACACCCTCGACCACGTCGATGAAGTCCTGGAGCGCTTCGAGACCTGCCGCCAAGGGCTGAAACAGGCCATGGAGGTGTACGTCGCGGTGCTCTTCCACGACGCCATCTACGTCGTCGGGCGCCCGGACAACGAAGCCCGTAGCGCCGAGCTGGCCCGAGCCCAGGCCCCACGGTGGTTCGACGTGGACCTGGACCGCGTGGTCGAACTCATCCTGCTGACCGCCGCCCACGGACGACACGACGGGGTGGACCCGGACGCGGCGCTGTTCCTGTACTGCGACATGGCCATCCTGGGAAGTGAAGCCGAGCACTACGGCCGCTACGCCGAGGGCGTCCGGCGCGAGTGGGAGGCCTTGATCCCGCCACAGGACTACGTCCGCGGAAGAGCGGACTTCCTTCGGAGCATGCTGAAGACGGAGTGCATCTACCTGAGCCGGTTCTGGGGCTCCCGGCTGGAGAGTCCAGCCCGAGCCAACATCGCGGCCGAGCTAGAGCGGCTCGACGCGAAAGGCTGAGCGCAGCTCGCGGGCTACCCACCGGATGCTGTCGCTGGACGGATCCACCGTCCGAATGTGGCCCTCCTGACTCTGAAAGGTCAGGGTGTCCGAGCTTCCGTCGTAGCGCAGGTTGTCCTGGCTGTCGTAGAGCAGCCAGTCGCTGCTCCGGACCTCCAGGTTCGTCCTGACGTTCCACGGCACGACGTCGTCGATGTTCAGAGCCTCTCCGGTGCCCAGGTTCCAGGAATCGCAGGGGTTGGCGAGGTCGAACCAGGCCAGGGCGCCGTGATCGCGCTCGTAGGCATCCACGATCTGGGCCCAGTCGTCCCCGAAGCCCAGGGCCCAGTCGTCGTCCTCCCAGTTCAGACAGATGCCGTCCAGGTCCACGAGAACCTCGATGGGGATCTGGGTCGCCATGACCGCGCTGTGGGCCCAGACCACGCCGTGGCTGTGTCCCACGAGCACGATGCGCGTGGGGTTGTCGAAGTCCGCGATCCAGTGCCGCTCCACCCACTCCAGGTCCGCCACGAGGGAGAGGTACCCGTAGGCGACGACCTGATCTCCGCTGGCCCAGCTGTACAGCTCGTCAACGTAGTTCCAGGTGCGAACCTCCAGCCCTTCCGCCTCCAGAACTTCCTCGATCGCTCGGGGTGTGCCCCAGCTCGCGAAGTAGTCCCCGTTGTAGTTCGAAGCACAGTCGATGCAGTGTCCCGCCACCATGAGCAGCATCACGTCGGGCGAGCCGAGCGGTCTCAGGTTGGCGTCGGCCGCCGGGGATGCAGGGTCCGGAGCATTACCGCCGGCGCAGGAGAGGAGCCAGAGAAGGCTGAGCATGAGCGTGCAGTCGGCGCCGCAGAAAGTGTCCTGCGCCCGATCCCGGACATCAAGAAAGAAATGCCGAAGGCCGCGAAGCAGCCGGTTCAGGGCTCAGGGGCAGGCCTGAGCCGGAGGGCCGCGAAGCGCAGGAGTTCCTCCCGCGTCTGCTTCCACTGCTCGGCAGTCTGACCGGTCGCGTCGGCGATGTACTCGCTGAAGAGCAGGAGACCGAGTCCCGATGCCAGGAGCAGCGAGACCCGAGCGCTGGGGCTGAGCTTGCCCGGCTCGCGTGCGGCGGCGTCCAGCATGCGGTCGATCACCGGGAAGTCCGGCTGGAGCTCCTGGATGTCCACTCCGTCCAGGGAGGCCTGCGCCAGCAGACGAAAGTAGCGCTGATCCCCCTGCCCGGAGGCCAGTCCTGCCAACAGGGACGCGAGGGTCTCGTCATCGTGCGTTGGGGACAGACCCCGCGACGCCTCCTCGCGCAGGTGCTCCACCACGGCACTCAGCAGGCCCTCCTTGGACCCGAAGTGCCGATGAACGAGCCCGTGATTGACCCCCGCATGTTTCGCGATCGCGCGCACCGAGACACTCGCCGGGCCGTGCTGGCTGAAGAGATCAGCACCCGCCTGAATCAGCGCAGCACGTACACGATCGCGCCCCCGTGGACTCGTCATGCGGAGAACGATAACAGGGAGAGACCAGCCTTCCCTCGGAGGTGGGACGGTGTCCTTACAGATCACAGCCAAGACGACGATTCGCGAGATTCAGGAGCACGACCACGTCGTGGACATCCTCAACGAGTACGTCGATCTCACAGACTTTCACCCCGGCGACTCGCTCAAGCGGGTATGCAAGAAAGCCGGCATGGCCTTCAGCGAGTTGCGAGACCAGCTGAACGAAGCGCTCAAAGCCGGACCGGAGTCCTGGTCCGAGGAGCAGTGGTCTTCATCCGACGACGACGAGGGCGACTGGGACTACAACTTCGGCGAGTAGTCGGGAGTCCATGATCCAAGCCCTGACCTTTGACCTGTGGGACACGCTGGTCGTCGACGACAGCGACGAGGCCGATCGTGAGGCTCTCGGTCTGCCGACGAAGGCCCAGGCTCGACGGCTGCTCGTAGAGCGTGAGCTCGCGGCACACGGCATCCCCTCCTCCGCCAGCGGGGAGGCCCTGGACCGGGCCACCGCCTGGTGCAAGCGCTCCTGGGACGAGGAGGCTCACACCCCTACCCTTCGCGCGCAGCTGTCGAAGGTGCACGAGCTGCTGGACCTGAGCCCAGGGCCCGGCTTCGAGGCGCTGGTAGAGGCCTTCGCCACGATGGAGGTGATTCACCCTCCCAAGCCAGCACCCGGGGTGCACGAGGCCCTCGAGCTGCTGTCATCACGCTACCCGCTGGGCATCGTGAGCGACGCCGTCATCACGCCGGGACGCGAGCTCCGACGAATTCTCCAAGCGCACGGGATGCTGCACTACTTCCAGGTCTGCGTGTTCAGCGACGAAGCGGGCCACAGCAAGCCGGCGCCGCAGGTCTTCGAGAGGGCTGCCGCCGGCCTGGGGGTTCCGCTGCAGCGCCTCGCGCACGTGGGTGACCGCGTGGACAAGGACGTGGTGGGCGCCCAGAGGGCAGGCGCCCGAGGCATCCTGTACACCGGCGTGCTGGACCGCGGCGGCAGCGCCGAGCTCCGAGTCGACCACCTGGGCGATCTCGCCGCGCTCGTGGCCAGCTTGTGAAGCGGCTCGCCGATCGCTTCGCAGCGCACTTCCCACCCCGCCTGGGTGGGCCTCGCACCATCGGTCGGGAGGCCGAGTTCCCTGTCGTGCACGCCGATGGCAGCGCCGCAGACGCCCGTCCGCTGCTGGTCGCGCTCGCCGAGCAGGGCGGCTTCCAGGTCAAGCGGGAAGGTGAGTTGATCGTGGGCCTGGACAGCCCCGAGGTGGAGTACTCCCTGGAGGTCGGCTGGGGAACGATCGAGGTGATCACCGGCCCCCACCCGGATCTGCACGCCCTGAAGGCAGCCCACGATGCTGCGACGGCGCGGGTGGTGCAGGTAGCCGCCGATCAGGAGTCCTTCGTGCTGGGCCTGGGCACACAGCCCAGGACCCCGGGCACCACCGATCTGATGGCCCCGAAGGAGCGCTACGGCGTGCTGCTGGAGACCCTCGGCGAGCTGTGGCTGTGGTTCACGGTGACCGCCTCGGATCAAGTGCACGTGGACACCTGCCTGGAGGAACTCCCCGCCCTGACCCAGTTGGCCAACGCCTGTGCCCCCGTGACCGTGGCGCTCTGTGCGAACAGCCCGCTCCACGCTGGCCGGGCCACCGGCTTCGCCTCTGCGCGCGAGGGCTTCATGGGCCGCATCGAGGGCATCGGCGGGCGCCACGGCATGACTGCCGAGCCCATTCGGAGCGTGGAGGGCTGGGTGGAGCACCTGTGCCGCCAGCCCTTCCTCATCGACAAGGTCGAGGGCGTCTACTCCGCCGGGAACGGAAGGCCCTTCACCGAGCATCCGGAACCCAGCTGGGAGCGTTTCCTGGTGCACGAGCACTACTGCTGGAACAGCGGGCGTCCCCGCGCCGCCATCGCCACCCTGGAGTGGCGCGCTGCCTGCCAGCAGCCACCGCAGGAGCACATGGCCGCAGCAGCCTTGCAGCTGGGCCTGACCGAGGCCGCGGGCACCGTGGCGGACCTGCTGGACGAGGTGGGCTGGGAAGGCCTGCGGTCCTGGCACGAGCAGGCCATCCGAGATGGCTTCTGCGAACCGCGACCGGGTCTGCTCCGCGACGTCGTGGGGGCCTGTGAGCGAGGGCTCCTCGGCCGGGGACTTGGGGAGGAGGTCTACCTGGAGCCGCTCCTGGGGAGGGTGCAGCGAGGCGAAGCTCCAGCCGCCGAGGCCCTGCGCCGCTGGGAGGACGGCAGCCTGGTCCGACGCTTCGCGCTCAGCTGATCAGCCGCCGCCAGTTCCCCAACACCGCAGGACCGTGATCCTGGTCCAGCACCTCACCCTCCAGGCCCCTGACCCGGAGCAGGCTGCGCAAGGCCGCGGGAGGAAGCTCCGGGTGGAACTGGACGCAGCGCAGTCGGCCCCGGCGGAAGGACTGCCACAGCGTGTTGGCGTTGCCGCCCAGGTGCTCCGCCTGGGGCGGCCGCAGGAGGATGTCCTTGTGGGTCTGTTGCACCGTGAGCACCGGGGGAAGACCCTCGAAGAGGGGGTCCTCGCGCCCTGCCTCGCTGAGTTCGACCCGCACGGTGCCCATTTCCCCACCCTGAGGGTTCAGGCCCACCCGGCCTCCCAGCGCTTCCCCGATGATCTGGTGGCCAAAGCAGACCCCCAGCACGTGGACGCTCTCAGCAGCCTTGACCGCCCAGCGTCCCAGCTCGGCCATCCAGGGCTCCTCGTCCCGAACACTCGCCGGGCTGCCCGTCAGCAGCACCCCGTCGTAGCCCTGGAGGTTGGGCAAGCCCTCCCCTCGAAAAGGAGCCACCACGGTGGCAGGGCCCAGCACCTTCAGGAACCAGTCGTCGTAGTCACCGAACTGCTCGACCACCTGGGGCTCGGTGGTGCCGGTCTTGACGATCAGGATCCCAGGCACGTCCGGCACAGCTCCGTGAGGACCGCTGCATCCAGCGGCAAGGGGTTTCCTCCGGCGCTCGGGTCCAGGGCGGCGAGCGGCCCTACCCGAGCGGGGGCATCCGCTGGCACGCCGATCTCCGCCAGCGTGCTGGGGACGAAGCAGCGCTCCCGAAGGGCGAGGACCTGGTCCACGAAGTCCGCGAAGGAGCCGCCAAAGCCACAGTACCGGGACAGATCCGCCAGGCGCTCCGAGACAGCGGACTCGTTGTGGCGCAGCACATAGGGCATCACCACGCCGTTGGTGAGGCCATGGTGGGTGTTGTAGAGAGCACCGATGGGGTGACTCAGCGCGTGCATGCCGCCCAGGCCCTTCTGGAAGGCGGTGGCCCCCATGGTCGAGGCGGCCATCATGGCGCTGCGGGCCTCGATGTCCCCACCCTCGCTCACCGCCCGAACCAGGAAGCGGAAGCACAGGCGAATGCCCTCGGCGGCGATGCCGTCCGCCTGGGGGTGGAAGCCCGGTGCGCAGAAGGCCTCCAGGTTGTGGGAGAGCGCATCGATGCCGGTCCAGCCGGTGATCCGGGCGGGGAGCCCCACAGTGAGCTCCGGGTCGCAGATCACCCGCGCGGGCAGCATGCCGGGGTGGAAGATGATGCGCTTGGTGTGGGTGGCGCGCTCGACGATGACCGAAGCCCGCCCCACCTCGCTGCCGGTGCCGCTGGTGGTGGGCACTGCGACGACCGGCGCCATGCCCTCCGCGCGAACCCGAGTCCAGTTGTCGCCCACGTCCTCGAAGTCCCAGAGAGGTCGGTCCTGACCCACCATCAAGGCCACCGCCTTGGCCACGTCCAGGGCGCTGCCTCCGCCAAAGGCGATGACGCCGTCGTGGTCGCTCTGCTGGAAGGCCTTCACCCCGGCCTCCACGTGACCCCCATCGGGGTTCCCATCGACCTGGGAAAAGAGGGGCGCGCCCACCAGCGCAGCCGCCCGGACGGTGATGTCCAGCTCCGCCAGACCCCGGTCGGTGATCAGCAGCGGCCTCTCCATGCCCAGCTCGGCACAGAGGGCGGGGAGCTCCGCGACGCGGCCGGCACCGAATCGGATCGAGGTGGGGTAGTTCCAGTTGCCCTTCACGAGAGCGTTCCAGGGAGACGAAGGTGGAAGGACTTGGGCCGGGTGAGGTGCTCGTAGCCCACCACGGAGAGCGTGGCACCGGGCCCACTGTTCTTCACCCCAGCCCAGGCCAGGGCCGGGTCCAACGCATCACAGCGGTTCAGGAAGACCGTGCCCGTGTCGAGGCTCTGCCCCAGGGACAGCGCCGCATCGACGTCCGCGCTCCAGATGCTCGCGGTGAGGCCGTAGTCGCTGTCGTTCATCAGCGCGACCGCCTGCTCATCGCTGTCCACCGGGAAGATGGGCAGCACCGGGCCGAAGGTCTCCTCCCGCATCACCTCCATGGACGGGTCCACGTCCACCAGGACCCGTGGAGCCACGTAGGTGCCCTCGTCCCGGAAGCCCTCCACCAGGTTGCGGGCTCCGGCGGCGAGGGCCCGCCCCACCTGCTCGCGGATGGCCCGCGCGCTGCGCTCCCGGACCACCGGGCCCAGGGTGGTCGCGGGGTCCAGCGGATCGCCCAGGGTGTAGCCCTTCACGGTCTCGACCACCGCCTCGACGAAGCGGGGGTAGAGCGTGCGGTGTACGAAGACCCGCTCCACCGCGCAGCAGCTCTGACCGCTGTTGAAGAAGGCACCGTCGACGATGCTCTCGACGCTGTGCTCGAAGGGGGCGTCCAGACGAACGTAGGCGGGATCCTTGCCCCCCAGCTCGAAGCCCGCCGGGACCAGGGTGCCGCCCAGTGCGGCGTGAACGGCCCGCCCGCCGGCCACCGAGCCGGTGAAGGCCACGCGGTCCATCTCCCCCAGAGGGAGCACCCGGCCCAGGGTGTCGTGGGAGCAGTGCACCACCTGGAACACGCCCTCCGGCAGATCGGCGAGCGCCTGTCCCATCCGCTCCGCGCACAGGGGTGTCTGGTCGCTGTGCTTGAGCACGACCACGTTTCCAGCGGCCAGCGCGGGCCAGATGGCGTTGACCGCCGTGAGGTAGGGATAGTTCCAGGGCGCGAGCACCAGCACCACGCCCACCGACTCCCGCCGGATGAAGCGCTGAAAGCCCTCCTTGGGTCCGGGGTCGATGTCCTGTAGGGCGGTGGGGGCCAGGGCGAGCATGTGGCGGGCCCGATCCGCGAAGCCCTTCACCTCGCCCCCTCCGTAGCGGAGCGGACGTCCCATCTGCCAGGCCAGCTCCGGCGCGATGGCGTCCTGCATTCCCACGAAGCGATCGATCGCAGCATCCAGCAGGCGGACGCGGGCCTCCAGAGGGGTGGAGCGCCAGCCCTGCCACGCCTGCCGAGCGCGGTGGAGAGCTCCGCTGAGCTCCTGTGGCCCCGCGAGGGGTCGCTCGACCAGCACCCTTCCGTCGACGGGGCTGATGGTCTTCTGGATGGCTGGGTTCATGCCGCCCCAACTATCCCGCACAGTTAAACTGGCGCCCATGTTGCTTCTTCTCCTGGCCTGCACCGGCACTGCCGACGTCAACACCGACGTGGTTCCTCATGACAGCTCGGAACCCATCGACACGGACTACTGGGATCCACGCTTCGATGACCTGGTCGCCTCCATCGAGGCCGAACGGGTCGCTCTCGGCGCTCCCGGTGTGGCCGTGGCCATCCTGGAGAGCGGCGAGGTCACCTTCGCTCGGGGCTTCGGCAGCAAGGACCCCGATGCGGACGACCCGGTGCTGGCGAGCACCCTCTTTCGCATCGGCTCCATCAACAAGATGCTCACCGCGACGGCGCTCCTCCAGCAGATCGAGCGCTCGGACACCGTCACGCTGGAGACCACGCTGGGTGAGCTGGGCTTGGGGCCGGACTGGGCGCCGGACGTGCGGCTCCACGATCTCCTCACCCACCAGGGCGGCTTCGTGGACTACACGCCCATCTCGGGCAGCCCCGACGACGAGGCCCTGCTGAGCTACGCGCAGGACACCTTCCCCGTGGTGGCCTACCCGATGAACCCGCCCGGCCTGTTCTGGAACTACGCCAACCCGAACTACGCCTTCGCAGGGCTGGTCGCGCAGGAGCTCGACGGACGCTTCTACCGGGAGCTCTTGGACGAGGAGGTCTTCACCCCCCTGGGCATGGACCGTACCTTCTTCCTGGGCGAAGAGGTCATTGCCGATGGCGACTTCGCCTACGCGGAGAGCACCAACTGGTTCACCGGAGAAGGCACCCTGAGGGTGGAGCCGGACTCCTACGACCACGCCTTCACCCGGCCTGCGGGCCTGGCCTGGAGCAGCGTCTACGACATGCTGGCCTTCGCCGAGTTCCTCATGGAGGGTGACCCGGCGGTCCTTGACGACCACACCCCGCTGCGAAGCGACCAGGTCAACACCCTGAACTACGCCGACGTCGTCCACTACGGCTACGGCGTGATCACCGTCACCGGCATCTCCAGCTCGGAGGGCTGGTACGAGGTTCCGCTCTGGACCCACAGCGGTGCGGTCCCCGGCTTCGCGGCCGACATGTACATCCTTCCGGATCAGGAGGTCGCCATCGTCGTGCTCGCCAACGCCAACGGGGCCTACTTCAGCCAGTCCGTCAACCTCGCCCTGACCACCCTGGTCGAGCTTCCCGAACCCACCTTCTACCCCAGCGCCGAGGTCCGCCAGGACTTCAGCCGCTACGAAGGCCACTACTTCGACCAGTACAGCGTCGGGAACCTGATCGTCGCCCTGGAGGATGGCAAGCTCACCCTGGACGCACCCGAGCTGGACACGGTCTACGAGGTGGGCCCCACCCTGGAGCCGACCTCGCGGGACAACTTCATCCTGACGCTGGACGGCTACGGCTACGAGGTGACCCTCATCGGCGAGCCCACCCAGTACCTGCGGCACCGCTACTTCGTCGCCGCGAGAGGCTCTGGAATGGCGCCCACAACCGCCACGGGTCGTATTCGCCCCTCGCTCCTGCACTGAGTCTCAGTGCCTCGCCCCACCGAAAGTGGTACTGCTCCCTCACCTTGTGGAGGCAACAGTGGGGTATTCGAGCTGGAGTGACGAGGCCTATACGAGCCTGCGCAGCAAGCGAAAGAGCAAGGGCGACGCGGAGATCTTCGCTGGAACGAGCAAGATTCACCCGACCATGGACCCCAAAGGCCTGAAGTCCCGCGAGAGCCGGGACAGCGAGGAACACCCCGAGTCCACGGCCATCATCGTCGCCTTCGACGTGACCGGGTCGATGGGCCACATCCCCGTCCAGTTCGCCCGGGAGAAGCTGGGCGGCTTGATGCGCATGCTGGTGGAGCGCAAGTACATCGCTCATCCACAGCTCTGCTTCGCGGCCATCGGCGATGCCGTGTCCGACCGCGCCCCGCTGCAGGTGGGACAGTTCGAGAGCGGCCTGGAGATGGACATGTGGCTCACCCGCATCTTCCTGGAGCGAGGGGGTGGCGATGCACCGGAGTCCTACACGCTGGCCCACTGGTTTGCGGCCCACCACACCAGCGTCGACTGCTGGGAGAAGCGCGAGCGCAAGGGCTACCTCTTCACCATCGGCGACGCCTCGCCGAAAGCCACGGACCCCGGCCAGATCGAGCGGGTCTTCGGCTACACCCCCGAGTCCGCCTCGATCCCGGAGTCGATCAAGGCGGCCATGGCGGAGTGGGAGGTCTTCCACGTTCACGTCAACGATCACCGCGACGGATCCATCGAGACATGGCAGCGACTGCTGGGCGACCGCCTGCTGGCGCTGGAGCACACCGCAGCGGTCTGCGAGCTGATCGGCGTGACCATCGGCCTGGGCGAGGGCACCATCGATGGAAGCCAGGCGGTGCACGACCTGATGGAGGCCGGCATTCCCCACAACGCCGCCATCGCCATTCGCGACACCGCCCAGGTCGCCGCCGAAGCGCGCTAGGCCGAAGGAGGCCTCAGGTGCCCGGCGCCCAGGTGAAGCCCGGGGCCCCGGGGATGTCGCGCTCGCGCCGGATGTAGCCCAGGAAGGGGTTGGTGCGGAGCTCTCGTTCGATGGTGGTCATGGGCCCGTGACCGCTGTGCACCCGCAGGTGTCCGGGCAGCCGCGTGAGACGGCGCAGAGACTCCACCATCAGGCTGGGGTCGCTCATCGGAAAGTCCGTGCGCCCGATGCTTCCAGCGAAGAGCGTGTCCCCGACGATCACGTCGTGGTCGTCGTGCCAGCAGCCCTGACCCGGCGTGTGCCCAGGGGTGGACAGAAAGCGCAGAGTGGTCTCCCCGAGCTGCACCGAGAAGCCATCGTCGATCCAGTGGTCCACCCGACCCGCCGGTCGGTCCAGCTGGGGCATGCCGAACATCGTGCCCTGGATGGGAAGGGTGTCGAAGAGGGGCTTGTCCAACCGTGGGGCGTAGGTGGGAACCTCCCACTGCTTCTGCAACATGGTCAGGGCACCCGCGTGGTCCAGGTGGCTGTGGGTGAGCAGGATCATCTTCACGTCGGGGGCCTCGGCCAGAAGCCGGCCGACCAGCTCGTCCGTCTCGCCGGTGTCCACGATGGCGCTGTGTCCGGTCGCCTCGTCGGTCAACAGGTAGGTGTTGACCTGGAACATGCCTACGGTGAAGCAGCGAACGCGCATGTGGCCTGTCTATCCGATATGAATGCGGGTGCTCGCCCTGCTGTTGACCGTGGCCCTGGCCGCCGAAGAGCGCGCAGCCTACGCGGTGCCGCTGCTGAGCTACGACAGCAACCTGAAGCTGGGCTACGGCGGCTACGGCCAGGTGGTGCAGGGGGACCCGAGCGGACAGCGGCCCTTCCTGGCCAGCGTGGACGTGCAGTTCTACCGGACCACCGGGGGCTACTCGAACCACTTCGTGCGCTTCGATCTGCCCGGGATCGCGGACTCCCGCTTCCGGCTGGGAGGGGAGCTGCGCTTCGTCCGCTGGGCTCAGGCACCCTTCTACGGTGTGGGCACCAGCGCGCCCAGGCCTCTGCAGGTCGACGAACAGGTCTGGTACCAGCAGCAGCGGCTCTCGTGGCGGAGCACCGTGCGGGTTGAGTTGGTGGGGGACGCCGAGCTCCTGGTCCAGTACGACATCCGCCGCGAGCAGGTCGACCCCTACCCGGACTCGCTCCTGGAGGAGCAGCAGCCCACCGGCATCGAGGGGGGCACCTACGCCTGGGCGGCGCTGGGTTTCGTGTGGGACCGCAGCGACAACGAGATCGATCCACGACAGGGACTGGCCATCGACGCCAGCGCCCGACTGGCGCACCCCTGGCTGGGCTCGGACTGGACCGTGCCCGGAGTGAACGCCCGGGTCCGCGCCTACCGTCCGGTGAGTGATTCCCTGGTCCTGGCGACCCACGGCATGGTGGACCTGCGCTGGGGCGACGAGCCCTTCTTCAACCAGGCCTACGCCGGTGGACTGGGCCGGGGGGTGGTGGGCGGACGCTGGCTGCTGAAGGGCCTCGCCGAGGAACGCTACCGGGTGAACAACATGGTCTTCGCCAACCTGGAGCTGCGCTGGTCCTTCTGGTCCCCCACCCTGCGGAACGCACCCACCCGCTGGATGCTCGTCCCCTTTGTCGATGCTGGGAGGCTGTGGATGTGGGAAGAGACCGCCGCCACGCCCTGGGTGCACGTCACCGGCGGCGGAGGGCTGCGGATCAACGTGAAGGACCTGATCGTGTTTCGCGTGGACGTGGGCGTGGCTTTGGACGAGACGGTGGCCGGCCGCCAGGCGCAGGTCCAGACCTACCTGCTGGCCGAGCACCCCTTCTGAGAGGCGCTAGCGCTCCCCACAGAGCTCCGCGGTCTGGTCGTCCCAGTCCCGCATGCCGTTCTGGGTGAGGTTCACCAGGCCGTCGTCGTCCTGGGTCAGGCCCGCCGCGAGGATCTCGCGCCACATCCCGTAGAAGTGCACCACGCGGTCACCGTCCATCGCGAAGATCTCGTTCTGGTAGTCCTGCTCCCAGCCGTAGTCGTCGTCGGTGGCGGTGGCGGGTTCCGGGAACCAGGCCCGGCCGAGCATCACGTCCCCCACCCTCCGTAGACCGGCCTTGGTCTCGGCTTCATAGGTGTTGTTGAGGTACTTCGACGACCACCGGGAGTCCCACTCCATGGTCTCCGAGGCCCCCGAGACGAAGGCCTCCGGGTCGGAGGAATACTCCCGGGTGTAGGTCTCGTAGGCGTCCGGGTAGAGCGAGAGCTGATCCGGCTCGGCGAGGAGCTCCTGCAGGGTGTCGAGATCGCAGTCGAAGCGGTAGACGATGAACCACCCGCGAGCCGACTCCACGTCCTTGTTCTCGAGCCCCAGGTGCTCCAGCTCTTCGGGCTGCAGGTCGGTGATGGAGCCGTCGGTGTCCTCGAAGCCACGCAGCGTGGCAGCGGCCTCCTCGAGATCCTCCTCGGAGGCCAACTCCCAGTTCACCCAGGACCAGTGAAGCAGACCATCCAGATCCTCGGGCGCCGGGTCGACGCCGCATCCCATCAACACGAGCAGCATGCTCCAGATATAGCGGGCCGATGCTCTTGCTGCTCTCTGCACTGCTCTCGGCCGACGAGACCGAGCCCATGTCCTACGGTCAGACCGCCGCGGTGGTCCTGTCCAAGTACCTTCAGGCCCGCTCCATCAACCCCGATGGCCACGAAGACCGTGCAGCAGCGGTGCTGGAGCGACTCTTCGCCGACTCCTCCATCACGACGGAGATCGTCGAGCTGGGCAGCCCCGGGCGGGTGAACTTCATCGCCCGCCTGGAGGGAGGAGACCAGCCACCGCTCTGCCTGCTCAGCCACCTGGACGTGGTCCCGGCGGAGGAGGAGCGCTGGACGCACCCGCCCTTCTCCGGCCTGATCACCGAGGGCGAGGTCTGGGGTCGAGGGGCCCTGGACATGAAGGGCATGACCATCGTCCAGGCCATCGCCATGCTGGCCCTGGAGAAGAAGGGCGTGGTCCTGGACCGGGACATCATCCTGCTCGCCGTGGCGGACGAGGAGGTCGACAACGCGGGCATCCAGGCCGCCATCGCCGACTGGGACGCGATCGGGTGCAGCCACGTGATCAACGAAGGCGCGGTGGGGCTGCGCGACCTGCTCTTCGAAGGCCAGGACGTGTGGCCCATCAGCGTGGGCGAGAAGGGCGTGCTCTGGCTGCGCATGGTGGCCGAGGGCAGTCCCGGTCACGGCAGCGTCCCCAGGCCGAACGAGGCCCCGGATCACCTGGTCAGCGCCCTGGCTCGAGTGCAGGGTTGGGACCCCGAGCCCCGCATGCACCCGGCCTTCCTGGAGCTCTTCGCTGCTGCCGGAGCCAAGCGTTCCGGCGTCGAGAAGTTCGTGCTCACCCACCCCAAGCTGGCCACCCGCGCCCTGACCGGCTCCTTGATGGAGAGCCCCGTCACCCGGGCGGTGATCACCGACACCGTGCACATCACGGGCATGGCGGGGGCGAACAAGCCCAACGTGGTGCCCAGCCAGGTCTCGGCGCTGCTGGACTGCCGGCTCCTGCCCGGCACCGAGCCCGAGGAGCTGACCCGACAGCTGGTGGAGCTGGTGGACGACCCGCAGATCCATTTCGAGGTCCTGTCCTCCCAGCGCGCCGGGGTCACCGACTGGCACGGCGATCCGCTCTACGAGGCCATCGTCGGCGCCCTCCAGGCGCAGGACCCCAGCGCCGCGGTGGGCCCCACCATCAGCCCGGGCTTCACCGACAGCATCTACCTGCGGGAGATCGGCGTGAAGGCCTTCGGCATGGTCCCCTTCATGCTCACCCAGGAGGAGCTGGCCACCATGCACGGCGACGACGAGCGCGTCCGCATCGAGGAGCTGGACCGCGGGGTGCGGGTGCTGATGCAGGTCATCGAGGACTTCGCAGGATGAGGCGCGAGACCCTCCGCGTTCAGACCCGGCGCGGACTCACCGACATCACCCGCGACGTGGCCCGCCTGGCACAAGGTCAGCCCGACGGGCTCTGCCACCTCTTCGTGCACCACACCAGCTGCAGCCTGGTCATCCAGGAGAACGCGGACCCGGACGTGCAGCGCGACCTCCAGGCCTTCCTGGACCGGCTGGTGCCCGACGGCGACCCGCTCTACCGGCACGTCGACGAGGGCCCGGACGACATGCCCGCCCACGTGAAGTGCGCGCTCACCGCCACCGCGCTGACCATCCCCGTCGCCGAGGGACGGCTGGACCTGGGCACCTGGCAGGGCATCTACCTGTGGGAGCACCGCAGCAGCCCGAAGACGCGTCGCCTGACCGTGACCGTGCTCTAGGAGCGCATCCGCTGGTAGTCTCGTCCAGATGCTGCTGCTGTTGGCCTGCACCTCCACCCCCGAGGACACCGGGGCCGTCGCGACCCGCATCGCCTTCATGGCGGACAGCCACGTCATCGGTCCCCAGTACGAGTGCTGCTCCGAGTCCGAGGGACTGGACAACGAGAGCATCATGAAGACCCCGGAGCGCCTGCAGGCCGCCATCCAGCGCCTCAACGCCGTGGACCCGGCCCCCGAGCGCGTCTTCATCCTGGGCGACGTGGTCCACGACAGCCACCACAGCCGGGAGCTGTCCTGGTACGCCGAGGAGGAGACCGGCTTCTCCCGTGCCTCGGAGATGCTGGCGGAGCTGAACATGCCGGCGCACCCGATCTGGGGCAACCACGACTACGAGGTGAACTGCGGGAACCCGGACTCGAGCTACGAGCGGGCCTTCAGCGAGTCCGTCTTCGAGAGCTACTGGGACGAGGAGCCCTGGTTCGCCGTGGACACCGGCGGCTGGCGCTTCCTGGCGGGGAACTCCATGCAGGGCCCGAGCTGGGATCTGGAGGATGGGCGCTGCGACACCGGCATGGCCAGCTACGGCGAGGAGCAGCTGGCCTTCATCGACGAGCAGCTCTCCGAGGGCCTTCCGACGGTCTTCATGGCCCACTACATGCTGGCCGCCATCACCATGACCGGGGAGAGCGAGGAGCACGGGGACCTGGAGAGCGTGCTGAGCGCCCACGACAACCTGGGCCTGTTCCTGGCGGGCCACACCCACCGCTGGCTGGACTTCGAGGACCACTACGACTTCCGCCACATCGTGATGGCCGCGACCCGCTACGACGACGACAACTTCTGGATCGTGGACTTCTACGAGGACGGAAGCTGGGAGATCGTGGACTACGACAAGGCCATCGCCCGCACGACCTGCGCGGACACCTGGCTCTACGAGGGTCCGCCGCAGCCCGACCCCCAGGGCGTCGAGACCGGAGACTGCGGCTACTGAGATCCGGGCGGGCTCAGATGCCGTAGGTGGAGCCCGAGTTCATGCCCCAGGTGGCCAGCAGCAGGGCCAGCCCGACGAGCAGCGCCAGGCCGAAGCCGAGCAGCATCCAGCGCTTCAGATGCACACCCCCGAGCCCATCCACGGCGTGCACTCTCCCTGCTCACAGGGGTGCTCGTCGTCACAGAGGGGCTGGCACAGACCCAGCACGTTCCACTCTCCCTCCTCGCAGGCAGGCGGAGCCAACAGGTCCCCCTGGGCGCAGGCCAGGCGCAGATCGCAGTCCAGGTAGTCACAGTCTCGGGCGGTGCCGTACAGGGTCTCGCAGCTGACCTCGCAGGTCGGACCCGCGTCCTCATCCTCGTAGCCGAGGCCCTCGGCCAGCTCCTCCAGGCTCCAGGTGTCCTCGCACTCGCGCTCGCGGTTCACCGAGATGTGGCACTTGCACAGGTCCTCGTCCACCTTGCTGACGGTCAGGGCTCGGCCCTCACCCGAGGGCTTCGAGAACCAGCGCTTGCCGCCTTCTACGTGCAGGGTCTGGGTGCGCTTGTCCCAGTGAAAGTCCGCCGTCAGGTCCCGGGTGAGCGGCACGACCAGCGTGGCGGCGTACTCGGTCACGACCACCCGCGCCTCGGGGTGGTCCACGTCGATGCCGGTGGGATGGTTGCCCGGCGCGTCCCTGCAGGTGATGCGCAGCCACTCCTGGATCTGAAGGGTCCAACAGCCGGCCTTGGAGCTTCCCCGCACCACGATCTCCTGGGCCTCCAGCCAGTCCCGAGGCTCTGGCACCGGGCTGCGCTCCTGGGGGATGCCGGGCAGCGGTCTCTTCACAGGCGGTGGGCTGGACAGGGTCTCCGCCAAGGCCTCGGCCAGGGCCGCATGGCTGGCCGGGGTCATGTGAATGTCGGCATCCAGGAAGGCTCCCTCTCCGACGCCACGCAAGGCCTGGGTGGCGTCCAGCGCCCGCATCTGCAGCCGATGGGCGTGGTCCACCAGGTCCTCGAGCAGGATCAGGCTGCCGCTCAGGTCCTGCTCGGGCTGGTCGTACTTCGCCCACTCGCGGCTGGACACCTGGACGTCCATGGGCAGGGCCACGACCACCAGCTCAGCGCCCCCGGCAGTGCACACCGCTCCCAACTCTTCGATCCAGGGTCCGAGCACCGTGGGTACCGGCGAGCGAGCCGGGGCCTGCCGCCGAAGTGCGTCCCGTTCCCGAACCAGGCCTTCCCGCACCACCAGGTCCTCACGGCTGCGGAGCTGGCGCTCCCAGTCCCGACGCAGACGCGCCGCCCGGCGAATGTGGTCCGCCGTGATCGCCACATCACGGCTGCTCTCGACACCCACGAGAACGTCAACGATGTCCCCCGGGTCGCCCTGAGCCACACCCAAAATCACATCGTCGCCGTAGCCCGACACCTCCTGGCGCAGATCGTCATCGATGCGATCCTGGACCTGCCTCCGCTCATTCTCGTTCCCCTGCAGGTCCTGGCCGTGCGTGGCCTTCTCGACCACCAGGCGCTGCTCCTCCTCCTGGTGGAGCGCCGCCACCTCCAAGCCCGAACCCAGCAGGTCCTCCCAGGTCCCCTCGCTGGGAAGCTCGCCGATTCGGCCATCCCCCCGCAACAGCCCCCGCAGCGCGTACACGGCGTGACTCCGGCCCATCAGCCAGGCCCGACCCGGAAACCCCACCACGCTCTCCGGCGCGGTCTCCAGCCGAACCGCCCAGCCATCCCAGACCGCGTGGCGCTCGACGTTCGGGCGCTCCAGCTCGAAGAGGTCGTTGACGAAGTTCACCACCACGACCACGGTGGTCACCGGGCGCTCCGCCAGGACCTCCTCGACCACCGCCTGGTACTCGGCCGGACCGTAGGTGGGCACGCCCCCGTTGAGCACCGTGCGCCCGGTGGCCTCCGCGAGCCCCTGGGCGAAGACCTCGTCGTCCTCCACCCCCAAGCCAAAGACCTGGGAGTCGCCCACCACCAGGATCTCCTCCGCACCGGGTTCGGGCCACTCGCCACCCCGGGTGCCCCGAGAGTTGGTGCGCACCGTGGTCACCGGGTTGGTGGCCAGCTGCAGCCGCATCTCGCTGGAGGGCTGCACCCGCACCCCAAGCTCCGCGTCCGCAAGGTACAGGTTCAGGTGGGGAAAGGCCCCGTCGTCACGCATCCAGAAGGCCGCTTCGACAAGCGGAAGCGCGATCAGGACACCGAGCGGTGCAAAGAGCCAACGTCTGGACATAGCTGACACAATAGGGGAACGGACCATGGAAGACCTGACCCGTTCCCCCGATCTCGAGGCACCCGAGCTCTACCTGCACCGGGAGCTCAGCACCCTGGAGTTCCAGGCTCGGGTGCTGGAGCTGGCGCGGGACCCGCAGGTGCCTCTGCTGGAGCGCCTGCGCTTCATGACCATCGTCAGCTCCAACCTGGACGAGTTCTTCGAGGTGCGCGTCGCCAGCATGATGGAGCGCGTGAAGCTCGGCGTGGGCCGGCCCGGACCCGATGGGCTGGACCACCGCGAGGTCCTGACCCGCATCTCCAGCGTGGTGCACGAGCTGGTCGAAGACCAGTACCGGGTGCTCAACGAGGAGCTGCTGCCAGCGCTGGCCGCGCAGGGCATTCGCGTGCTCAAGCGCTCCGAGTGGAGCGAGTCCCAGCGGGACTGGATCAAGCGCTACTTCAAGCAGCAGGTGCTCCCCGTCCTGTCTCCTCTGGCCCTGGACACCGCACACCCCTTTCCCAACGTCCAGAACAAGTCCCTGAACTTCATCATCACCCTTCAGGGAAAGGATGCGTTCGGCCGGAACATCGAGCACGCGATCCTGAAGGTGCCCCGCGCACTGCCCCGGGTCATCAAGCTGCCCGAGAGCAGCGCGGGCGAGACCGACTTCGTGATGATCAGCTCCGTCATCCACGAGAACGCCGGACGGCTGTTCCCGGGCATGGAGGCCATCGCCTGCCACCAGTTCCGCGTCACCCGGAACTCCAACCTGTGGGTGGACGAAGAGGAAGTCGAGGACCTACGAAGCGCCCTGAAGGGCGAGCTGCACGGACGGAAGTTCGGCGCTGCCGTACGGCTGGAGGTCGCCGACAACTGCAAGAACGCCACCGCGCGCTTCTTGGCTGCCAAGCACAACCTGGATCAGCAACGCGACGTCTACACCGTCAATGGACCGGTGAACCTGCACCGGCTGGGTGCGCTCTCCGAGCTGGTACAGCGCCCGGATCTCCACTACCCCGCCATGGTGCCGAGCAGCCCCGTGCCGCCCAAGGCCGACCCCTTCGAGCTGCTGCGGGAGCGTGGTTCCGTCCTGCTCCATCATCCCTTCGAGTCCTACCACCCGGTGGTGGACCTGGTCTGGGCCGCAGCCCGCGACCCGGACGTGCTGGCGATCAAGCAGACCCTCTACCGGACCGGTGCCAAGTCTCCGGTGGTCGAGGCCCTGGTGCAGGCCGCTCGGTCCGGAAAGGAAGTGACGGCGGTCATCGAACTGCGGGCACGCTTCGACGAGGCCGCGAACATCCGCATCACGACCCGGCTCGAAGAGGCCGGCGCCAGCGTGGTGTACGGCGTGGTGGGCCACAAGTGCCACGCCAAGATGCTGCTCATCGTGCGGCGCGAAGGAAAGAAGCTCCGCCGCTACGTACACCTGGGCACCGGCAACTACCACACCGGAACCGCCCGGGCGTACACGGACTACAGCCTGCTGACCAGCGACAGCGCCGTCGGCGAGGACGTACACGCGCTCTTCATGGGGCTCACCGGCCTGGGCAAGGTACCCAAGACCCGAAAGCTGCTGCACAGCCCCTTCACCCTGAAGAAGCGCATCCTCGCCGCCATCGAACAGGAGACCGAGAACGCCCGAGCCGGCAAGGAGGCCTGGATCAAGGCCAAGTGCAACGCCTTGACCCATCCCGGGGTCATCCGGGCCCTCTACCGGGCCTCGCAGGCCGGCGTCCAGGTGGACCTGATCATTCGCAGCATCTGCTGTCTTCGTCCCGGAGTACCGGAGGTCTCGGAGAACATCCGGGTCCGCAGCATCGTCGGCCGCTTCCTGGAACACGCCCGCGTCTTCTGCTTCGCCGGCGGAGGCGAGCCCCAGGTGTACTGCTCCAGCGCAGACTGGATGAACCGCAACCTGGAGCGCCGGGTCGAGTCCTGCTTCCCGATCGAAGAGCCCGACCAGGCCAAGCGCGTGTTGAAGGAAATGGACCTCTATCTGCGGGATGCCACAGCCTGGGAGCTCCAGGCCGATGGCACCTACCAACGAAGCAAGCGGCGCGGCGCAAGCGCCCAGGAGACCCTGGTCAGCCGCTTCGCTCGCTGAGGGAGAGGTCGAAGCCCGCCGCAGCAAGCACTCGACATTCGAGCTCCAGGTCGGCCTTCAACAGCGGCAGTGCCGCCAGCGCCCCCGGCTGGAAGACGAGCTCCAGCCGATCGCCGTCCAGCACCAGTCCGGGAACGATGGCGTCCGGCGAGCGCGAGCGGTGGATGTCCCGCGCCAGTCGCAGCAACACCGCCAGGCGCAAGACCCGGTTCGAGAGACCTGGGGCCAGGTCCTCCATCCGCTCGCGCCCAAAGCGACCACGATGCACCAGGACCAGGGCAGCGAGCAGGCGCCGATCCTGCAGGCTGAAGCCCGGCAGATCCGCGCTCTGGAGCAGGTAGGCGCCGTGCTTGTGGTAGCCGGACCAGCTGAGCACCTGGCCCACCTCGTGCAACTGCGCGGCCCAGCCCAGCAACTGGCGGTGTCGGGGAAGCAGGTTCCAGGGCTCAGCGACCTGGTCGAAGAAGCCCAGCGAGGTGCCCTCCACTCGGCTGGCCTGCGCCTGGTCGACCTCCATGCGCAAGGACCAGCCGTCCACGGTGCGGGAGCGGATGTCCTCGTGCTGGAAGCGCCCCAACAGGTCCACCAGCGCACCCTCCCGCAACGCCGAGTTGGCCACCGCGATGCGCTCGACCTTCAGCGTCTCCACCACCGCAGAGAGCAGGGCCAGCCCCCCCGCGAAGACCTCCCGGCGCGACTCGCTCATGTCCAGGGAACCGGGCTGCTCGACCCACACCCGGCGCAGCTGCTGCAAGCCCTCCGGCGTGATGTGCCCCTGGCCGAGCTGCTGGAGGCAGCGCCCAACAGCCCGAATGGTGCCCGAAGAACCGACGGTCTGGTCCCACGGCTCCCCTCGAAAGGGCGCCACCATGCTGTCCAACTCCAGACGCGCGGCCGTGATGGCCCGATCCATCCGGTCGTCGGTGGCCTCACCGCCCGGAAAGAAACGCTGCGTCCAGTTGACGCAGCCACTGCCGATGCTGACCAGAGCTTCGGGCTGATCGCTGCCCAGGATGAGCTCTGTGCTCCCACCGCCGATGTCCACCAGGAGCCGGCGGGCCGGATCGACGAACTCGCTGGAGACACCCAGGTGGATGAGGCGAGCCTCTTCGCTGCCGCTCACCACGTCGATGGGATGCCCCAGGGCCCGCTTCGCACGGATGAGGAAGGTGTGGGCATTCGCCGCCTTGCGCAGAGTGGCGGTCCCGATGGCGCGCACGCTGCCCCGCGGCAGCTCTCGAAGCCGGTCACCGAAGCGGTCCAGGCACTGAAGCGCCGTCTCCTGCGCCTCCACCGACAGCGCACCGTTGTCATCCAGTCCCGCAGCCAGCCGGACCCGTTCCTTCAGGCGATCGATGATCCGTACCCGCCCCTCCGGACCGACCCGGGCGACCAGCATGTGAAAGCTGTTGGACCCAAGGTCCACTGCGGCGACCTGACGCTCCACCTCCGTGAATAACCCGCCCGACAAGCCGGCTGCGCTCGCCCAGGGCCGTGAGGAGCCGAAGGGCTGGTAGCCTCGGCGGATGCCCACTCTCGCGAGCCCCTGGAGGGTCCCCTTCGACGGTAGTTTTCGCATCGCGGAAGCGCCAAGCCAAGCCGCCACGGTCCTGGACAAACAGGAAGCAAAGCACCGCCTTGCCAAAGCCGTGGAGAGCATCAGCACACTGCAGGAGGCGCTCTACGCGGAGAACCGACAGGCTCTGCTGGTCGTCTTCCAGGCCATGGATGCCGCAGGCAAGGACGGCACCATCCGCCGCTTGCTGACCGGTGTGAACCCGGTGGGATGCCAGGTCTTCAGCTTCAAGCGTCCCTCGGCGCAGGAGCTCGACCACGACTTCCTGTGGCGGCACGTGAAGGCACTCCCCGAGCGGGGCCGCATCGGAATCCACAACCGAAGCTGGTACGAGGAGGTCCTGGTCGTCCGGGTCAACCCCGGCATCCTCACGGGCGGGCAGCGCCTGCCGGCCCACCTCACCGGACCCGAGGTGTGGGATGGCCGGATGCGCTCGATCCGGGACTTCGAGGCCCACCTGGCCCGCAACGGCACCCCCGTGGTGAAGTTCTTCCTGAACGTCTCGCGCGAAGAGCAGGCTCGGCGGCTGGTCGCCCGCATCGATGAGCCGGACAAGCGCTGGAAGTTCGACGAGGGTGACCTGGACGCGCGCGACATGTGGCCCAGCTACATGCAGGCCTACGAGCAAGCCCTCAACGCCACCTCTCGCGAGGAAGCGCCCTGGTATGCGGTCCCCGCGGACCACAAGTGGACGATGCGCGTCCTGGTGGCCGAGCTGGTGGCCGAGCACCTGAAGCGGATGAACCCGCAGATACCCTCCCCCGAGGACATCGACTGGGAGGCGGCCCGAGCGCGACTCAGCCCAGGAAGCTGATCATCGCCTCGATCGAGGTGAACTTCTCCCGGATCTTGCCGGCTTCCTGACCGCGTCGGATCTCCTCCTCGTCGATCCGCTGCCAGCCCTCCCAGCTCACCCACTGGACAGCGCGCTCGGTCAGGAGATCGGCCAGGTCGCTTCCTCCCGCAGCCCGCGTGAGTCCCGGCAGGTCCTCCAGGAAGGCCTCGACCGTGGCCTTGGAGTCGGGCCGGTTGCTCCCGATGAGCCCGCTGGGGCCTCTCTTGGCCCATCCGACCACGTACTGACCGGGCACCACCTGCCCGCCCGCCTCGTGCTGGACCCGGCCCAGCTCGTTCGGGATGAGGCCCCAGTCCGTACGGAAGGGCACGCCCGGAATCGGTACACCTCGGTAGCCGATGGCCTTGAAGGCCAGCTGGAAGGGTTCCAGCCAGGTCTCATCGGTGGAGACGGAGCCCAGTCGGCCATTGCGCTCCACGAGGATGTTGCGGACGAAGCGAACGTGGGTCAGCCGGCCGTCCTGGCCAAGGAACTCCACGGGGCTGGCCAGGAACCAGCATCGGATCTTCCGGTCCCGCGTCCCCTCTCCGCGCTGGCTGATCTCCTGGACGTAGTCCACGTTGGCCTGGACGGTGGCCGAGGCCTCACCCGACTCCATCCATCCCTGGCTGGCGGGGTCCAGGGTGGCGTCCTCCGGGCTGATGACCAGATCACAGCTCTCCAGCTTGCCGATCTCCTGGATCTCCTTCGGTGAGAAGGCGGACTGCGCCGGCCCGCGGCGGCCGATCAACGCGACCTCGCGCACCTTGGAGCGACGCAACTCCTCCAGAGGAGCCGCGGGCAGGTCCGTGTCCGCCAGTTCTTCGGGGTCCCGACCCAGGATTCGGGCCACATCGATGGCCACGTTGCCGTTGCCGATGACGGCCACCCGTCCCGCGTCGCTCAGGTTGAAGTCACGGTCCGAGTAGTCCGGGTGACCGTTGTACCAGAACACGAACTCGGTGGCGGAGTAGACCCCCTCCAGGTCCTCGCCGGGAATTCCCAGCTTGCGGTCGGACTCGTTCCCGACCGCATAGATGATGCCGTCGTAGCGCTGCACCAGCTCGTCCACGGTGATGTCGCTGCCCAGCCGCACGTTGCCAAAGAAGCGGACACCGGGTTTGGTCGCCACCTTCCCGTAGCTGCGAGCGATCTTCTTGATCGACTGGTGATCGGGGGCGACGCCACCCCGAACCAGGCCATAGGGGGTCGGCAGACGATCGATGAAATCGATCTCCACCTCGAGTTCCTTCTGTCGGAGTAGAGCCTGGGCCGCGTAGAAGCCGGAGGGACCGGCACCAACGATTGCGACACGAAGGGGGCTTGTCATCTGCTGTCTCCGAGAGCGATGCCCCTACCTATCAGTACAGGGTGTACTTCAGCACGCGCTCCTTCTTATTCCGCCGTACGGTGATCCTCAGCTTGTTCTTCCGACGCAGCTTCATGTAGGCCCGAATGACCTGCGGCGTGGTTGCGACGAGCTCCTCGTTCACCGCGATGACCACGTCTCCCCCCCGAAAACCCATCTGGTACAGATCGTTGCCACAGCGAACCTTCCGAATGCGGAAGCCGATCACCTCGCCTTCCCTGCCCAGCTGCCAGTAGGTCTTGGCGAGCGTCTCCGCCTCCTTGAGGTTGTTGACGTAGTGGTCGACCAGCTCACGCTTCACCCGGAAGCGGTCACCGCCCAGCGCCGTGATGTCCGGGTTGTCCGGAAGACACTCCTGCGCCTTGTCACCGGTGCCGTCCTGGGTCGGCCCCTCTACCTTGCCCCCGCTGCGGATCGCCTCGGGGTTCTCCTCGGTCAGCTTTCGGCCACCGGTGGGGCTCGGGTCGCCCTTGTCGGAGGTCTGCTCGAGGGGCTGTTCGGTACCGTCCTCCTCGCCCTCAACGCCCTTGGTGGGTCCAGGGGGCTGGAGCAGCTCGTCCGTGACGTCCTTCACCTCCTCCGACGCATCCGGAAAGGGGATGAGGGACATGGACGCCATGTACTCCACAGTGCGCTCGGGGCTGGGTCGGTCCACATGGAGCTCGGCGCTGAGCACGTCGTAGATCACCAACAGGAGCACCGGGCCCAGGTACGCCGACGAAGCGAGGCCCAACGAGGCGAGCGCCTCAAGAGCTTGACGAATCAGCTGGAGCGGGGAGGTCTTGCGGATGTCGAAGTCTACGCTTCAGCCACCGCGGCATTCACTCGGCGACGGCGGCAGAGCAGGAGCAGAGCCCCGTAGCCGAGCCATGGTGGCGAGTTCGTCCCGCAGGAGCCGGTGGCCTCTTCAGGACGGGGCTTGCGCAGGATCTCGAGGCTCGCGGACACAGACTCCCCCGGACCCCACAGGTCGTATGGGGTCACCTCGAATTCGACCACATCCCCCACCTTCAGTTCCTCCTCATCCAGCAGGAAGGAACTCTGCAGGCCCTCCTGGACCGGGTCTCCATCGACCTCCAGGAGATAGCTCACCACGTCGCCATCCGGGTCCCACCCACTCCACTGGATGAGCGCCTCGTCCTTGTAGGTGGCCAGATCCTCGACGAGAAGCGTGGGAGCGCCCTCGTTGTAGACGGCCGCCACCGCCGCACCAGCGTCCACGCGCCCACAGCCGTACCAGGGCGAGTGGCCATCGGAACCCCACTCCCCGCCGCTGGGGTCGTTGCGCACCGCTGTGGCGCAGAGCATCTCGCGAGCCGCCTGGGGACTGAGCCGGGCATTCACCGCGAACATGAGCGCGTAGACTCCCGCCACCATCGGCGCCGAGGCCGAGGTTCCCGAGTAGTGGCTGTAGTAGTCGTCACCGCTGTAGCCGCCTTCGCCGACGATGTCGGTGGTGACGATGCCGTCCGAGGGCGCGACGATGTCCACGATCTCACCGAAGTTGCTGTAGCCGGTGAGGGTGTCGTGGTCGGTGATGGCGCCAACGCTGGTGAGCAAGGGGTTCTGGTGCAGGCCGTCGCCGCTGATGTCGCAGCTGCTGTTGCCGGCGCTCATCACCAGCAGCGCCCCCAGTTCGTCGACGGTCTCTATGGCGAGGTCCAGCAAGGCAATGCTGTTGAAGGGCTGGCAGTCCTGGGACGAGAAGCTCCAACTGTTCGAGATGACCTGGGCTCCGTTCTCCGCCGCTTCCACCCAGGCGTCGTGGATGGTGGACATCGAGACCGCTCCGTCGATCAGTCGCACGGGCATGATCTCGGCACCCCAGGCCACTCCAGCCCCTCCCAGATCGTTGTCCCCGATGGAGGCAGCCACCCCGGCGGTGGCCGTCCCGTGGGCATAGGCATCGGAGTCCGGATTGGGGGAGGCGTCCTCGTCGTCGTCCACGTAGTCCCAGCCCGGCACCTGGAGCAGGTCAGGATGCTCGGAGTCCACCCCGCTGTCCACGATGGCGATGATCACACCGCTCCCGTTGGTCCAGTCCCAGGCTTCCGAGCCGTTCACGTCCACCGCCGGGTAACGACCGTCCTGTCCCGTGTTGTCGAGGTGCCACTGATCCTGGAACAGGGGGTCGTCCGTGTGGAACTCCAGCTCCACCAGCCAGTCGGGGTGAGCCCAGGCGACCCCCGGCAGGAGCATGATCTGGCGGGCTTCGTCTTCGGCGTCTGCGACGACAGGCACGCGAAGAGTGAGCCCGTCTCCTGCCAGAGGCTCTCCTACGAGGGCTCCGGGTTCGTCCAGGCGGACCACGATGTAGTCACTTGACTGCAAAGGTGCCGCAAGAGACAGGGCGAGGGGGAGCATGTCGGTTAGGTTAGCGCCGGCACCTTGGGATTCGGGACATGCTCCTGTTGTTGATGAGCTGTACGCTCACCGCGATCGCCAACAAGCAGGCTTCCTACCCGGAGAGTCACGGAATCCTGAGCGTAGAGGGCCTGGATGGCGAGGTGAGGATCCTCCGCGACGCGCTGGGGGTGCCGCACATCCGAGCCACGACCGAACACGACCTGTGGTTCACCGTCGGCTTCGTGCACGCTCAGGATCGCCTCTTCCAGATGGACCTGATGCGCCGCGTCGGCGGCGGCGGCATGTCGGAGTGGATGGGCCCGGACTTCGTGCCCTTCGACACCTTCATGCTCGGCCTCGAGATGCAGCGGCGCTACACGGAGCGGCTGCCCTGGGTGAACCCCGATCTGATGATGGTCGGCGAGGCCTACGCCGACGGCATCAACGCCGGCGCGGACTCTCTGCCCGAGCTGCCGGTCGAGTACCGGGTCCTGGGTGTGGACTTCGAGCCCTGGACCATCAACGACGCCATGAGCTCCTCGGTCATCAACAGCTGGACCCTGGGTGAGAACGCCCCGAAAGAGGTGGTCACCCTGCTGCTGCGCGACCGACTGGACCGCGAGTCCACGGACGCGCTGTGGCGTTGGGATCCCGAGAGCCCCCCGCTGGACGACTACTGGGACGAGCTGCGCAGCTGGGACCTCGGGGGAATCAACGCTCCCTTCCTCGGCCTAGTCGAGGTCCTCTGGGGGGTGCACGACCCCACGAACAGCAACAACTGGGCGGTCTCCGGGGAACACACCGCCAGCGGCGCACCGCTGCTCGCCAACGACCCGCACATGCTCCAGTTCGCCCCCAGCGTCTGGTACATGTTCGAGGGCTCCGGTGGGGACGTACACATCGCCGGTGGCGGCCTTCCGGGGACCCCCTTCGTGGCCTCGGGGCACAACGAGCACGTGGCCTGGGGCCTGACCAACGTGATGGCCGACTACGTGGATGTGGCCGTGATCGAGCGCGTCGGCGAGCGAGGCTACCTGCTCGACGGGGAGGAGAAGCAGCTCCGCGAGGTCACGGTCGATGTCGAGGTCAAGGGAGGCAGCATCGAGCAGGGCACCCTGTGGTGGACCGAGCTCGGGCCGGTCATCACGGAGATCTCGGGCACGCACCTGCTGGCTCTGCGCTGGCACCTCTTCGAGGTCGACGATGGCACCGCAGACATGTGGTACGCCATCCAGCGAGCCGACAGCGTGGACGAGGTCCTCGAGGCGGAGCGGCACCCCAGCATCATCTCGCAGAACCTGGTCTCCGCGGACACCTACGGGAACATCGCCTGGCAGCCCTTCGGCTCCGTCCCACAGCGGGTCGGCTACACGGGCCGCGTCCCCTACCCCGCCAGTGAGCCGGGCTACGGCTGGGACGGCTGGGTGGAGATGCCCGGCAGCCTGAACCCGGACTCGGGACGCATCGCGACGGCGAACTCCAAGCCCGAGGACCACCCCGACCCCTACGCCATCACCACCTCCTACCTGCCCCCCTACCGCCGAGACCGCATCCTCGAGCTCCTCGACGCCACCGACGACCACACCCCAGAGACCTTCGCCACCATCCAGCAGGACGAGTGGGATCCCCACGCTCTGGAGAGCATCCCGGAGTTGCTCGGCACGACGCCTCTGAACCGTTGCGGCGAGGTGCTCCGCGACTGGGACGGCCAGTCCGGCGTGGACTCCCAGGGCGCGCTGGTGTGGGCGGTCTTCCAGGAGGAGCTCATTCGCGAGGCCATCACGGATGAACTGGGTCAGGACGGCACCGATCTCTACCTGGCTGCCGCCATCTCCGGACGCAGCGTCCTGGACGCCGACTGGGAGCACTTCGTCGAGGACCGGGACGCCGCGGTGAGCGTTGCGCTGGAGCGCACCTGCGAGATCCTGGGGCCGGAGCCCTGGCGCTGGGGCGAGCACCACCGCCTGAACATCAACCACCTGTTCAGCGAAGAGAGCGCGCTGCTCGACGGCTGGTCCATGCCTCACGCCGAGTGGGGTGGCAGCCACCACACGGTCAACCAGGCCGGCTACTCCTTCTCCAAGGACCTGAAGGCCACCTGGATCGCCTCGATGCGCATCATCACCCCCCTGGACGACGTGGGTGCCGCAACCTTCTCGTACCCCGGAGGACAG
>PVBE010470448.1_pt1 | contig 113534 bp, 77 predicted proteins | sample 1631181 | NCBI WGS metagenome assembly PVBE01 (sample SAMN08397723, study PRJNA350692) | Marine metagenome, whole genome shotgun sequencing project. | isolation source: water | place: Pacific Ocean | collected 2012-04 | reverse complement strand
TGACAACTTCGTCAAACTTGCCGATAGTGGTCAATACAATGGCACCATCTTCCACCGCATCATTGATGATTTCATGATTCAAGGCGGTGATTTCACTAATCGAGATGGAACTGGTGGTCACGCTGCTGAATGGTATGGATACTGTGATGGTAACGCCGTGCAAGAGGATGAGTGCACCCTGGACCGGTACACCATCCCTGACGAAGCCGACAATGGTCTCCTGCACAATCCATGTACGATCTCAATGGCTAAGACCACCGCAGCCCATACCGGTGGGAGTCAATTCTTCCTTATTCCCGAAGACAGCACTCCGACTCATCTGGATGGCAAACACACGGTCTTTGGTACCATCACCTCTGGTTGTGATGACGTCACAGCGATCAGTTCGGTGTCGACAGATGCGAATGACCGCCCCGGTGCAGAGGTTCGCTTGGAATCTGTGGTCATCTCCTGAATTCCTCTCTGGGTAGGTTGAAGGATAGTCCCTTTGTGGCCTGACCAACGGTGCTGGCATGTCCAATGACCTACCATTCGGTGCGCTGCAGGACTTCGAGACAGCAGATGGTGGCATTGGACGATTGGCAGCCCTTTCCTCTCTTGAAGAGGCCGGCCTCTGCACCCTGGCTGAACTTCCATATTCTATCCGAGTCCTGCTTGAGGCTGCTCTGCGCCGATGCGATGATTTTCTCGTGACCGAAGATGATGTTCGCCGCATCGCTGAATGGTCTCCGAACATGACTCCGAAAGAGATGCCATTCATGCCTAGCCGAGTCATCCTTCAGGACTTCACAGGTGTTCCTGCAGTGGTGGATATCGCTGCTCTGCGCGATGCCATGGTCGAGCTTGGTGGAGATCCCGAGAAGGTTAACCCGCAGGTTCCTGTGGACCTGGTCATCGATCACTCAGTGCAGGTTGACGTTTCGGGGCTTTTTCCAGATGCCCATGAGCGTAATCTTGAGATCGAATATGAACGGAATATGGAGCGTTATCAATTCTTGAAATGGGGGCAGCAGTCACTCGCGAACTTCAGTGCAGTTCCTCCCGGTCGTGGCATCGTTCATCAGGTGAATCTTGAATGGATCGCCACGGTTGCCCGCGAGGAGAATGGGTTGTGGTTTCCTGATTCCTTGGTCGGTACCGATTCACACACGACCATGATCAACGGCCTTGGAGTCCTTGGATGGGGCGTTGGCGGAATCGAAGCAGAGGCCGTGATGCTGGGACAACCCATCTACATGCTGCTGCCAGAGGTTGTCGGTTTCGAGTTGGTCGGAGCACTGAAGCCGGGAGTCACGGCGACTGACATGGCACTATGCATTGTCGAGATGCTTCGAGAACATGGTGTGGTGGGCAAATTCGTCGAGTTCCACGGGAGTGGACTTTCGTCGATGTCCCTCCCTGATCGCGCCACCGTCGCCAATATGGCCCCTGAGTATGGAGCAACCTGCGGATTTTTCCCTATCGATGAGATTACACTCGATTACATGCGACTTTCCGGTCGTGACCAATTGCATGTCGAGAACGTCAAGCGTTATCTCATGGCTCAGGGGATGTTTATGAGTGCCAACTCACCTACGCCTCGATTCACTTCATCCCTCTGTCTTAACCTTTCAACCATTGAGCCGGCTCTTGCTGGTCCCAAGCGTCCTCAGGACAGAGTTGCCCTCAGCGATATGCAACGTCATTGGAGGACTAGCCTGACTGCACCATCTGGTCATCAAGGTCATGGCGTGGATGTTTCTGCGGCTAAGACCACGTTGCCAGTCGGTGAGGGAGGTTTTGATCTGAAGCACGGTGATGTTGTCATTGCTGCTATCACTTCATGCACCAATACCTCGAATCCAAGTGTCATGCTGGCTGCTGGTTTGCTTGCTCGTAACGCCCGCGCCCGTGGTCTGAGGATCAAACCATGGGTCAAGCCGAGTCTAGCTCCTGGGAGCAGGGTTGTCACTGAGTATTATGCAGCTGCTGGGCTTACTGAGGATCTCGCTTCGCTCGGCTTCAACGTTGTTGGCTATGGCTGCACTACCTGTATCGGGAATTCAGGTCCTTTGGATGAGAATCTTGAACGTGCCATCTTGGAAGGAGATCTCATCGTGGGCAGTGTCATCTCTGGCAATCGTAATTTCGAAGGTAGAGTGCATCAGAACGTGAAGGCCAATTACCTCGCCAGCCCACCATTGGTTGTCGCTTATGCCCTTGCAGGCACACTTGATGTCGATCTACAGAATGATCCTCTTGGACAAGATGCGAATGGTGGTGACGTTTTGTTGTCTGATATCTGGCCATCCGACAAGGAGATCGCTGAAACGATGGCGATGGCAATCACGCCTGAGATGTTCCATGCCCGCTATGGTGATGTTGCGAATGAACCACGTTGGGACGCGATTCCTAGTGGTTCGAGTGCTCTGTTCGACTGGAAGGATGAGTCCACCTACGTGCGCCTTCCTTCTTTCTTCGAAGGTATTGGTCTCAAACCTCAGCCCATCGCAGCCATCACTGGTGCCCATGTTCTTCTCAAACTTGGTGATTCTGTGACTACCGATCACATCTCTCCTGCGGGGGCTTTCCCACCATCGGGCCCTGCTGGTCGTTATCTGCAGTCAAAAGGTGTTCAACCCCGTGATTTCAACTCGTTCGGCAGTCGTCGTGGAAATCATGAAGTGATGATGCGAGGGACCTTCGCGAACGTTCGTATCCGTAATCAGACCGCTCCTGATACAGAAGGTGGCTATACTACTCATTTCCCGAGTGGTGAAGTCATCTCGGTATTCGATGCCTCCATGCGCTATCGTGCTGCAGGGACTCCTCTGGTGGTGCTTGCAGGGTCTCAATACGGTACGGGCAGCAGTCGTGACTGGGCTGCTAAAGGACCTTTCCTGCTTGGTGTCAGGGCAGTCATCGCCACATCCTATGAGCGAATCCACCGCTCGAATCTTGTTGGTATGGGAATTCTTCCGTTGACCTTCCCAGCTGGTGAGGATGCGGACAGTCTCGGCCTTGATGGCAGTGAGACGTTCGATATCCCTGCAAGTGGAGATCTTACTCCACTCTCCGCAATCACTGTGGTCGCTCATAGAATCGATGGTGAAACAGTTGAATTCGAGGCCACAGTTCGTCTGGATACTCCCGTTGAGGTTGACTATTTCCGAAATGGGGGGATTCTTCAGACAGTGCTGCGAAAACTTGCCACAGAGTGACGAGTCGTTCATAGCCCTGTACCGATTGAGCCGCCTATGGACCCAACCACCAATGTGCGCTTCAGGTACCGGCGCAACGCCATTCATGTCGTCGTTGAGGGTGCACTTTCGCAGGTTGAACCGGTGCGCGACCGCCTTGGCCTGTCAGATGTTGGTTATCTTCAGCCCCTCGAGGGTGCCAGAGATATGGCCTCTGATTCGACCTCTGATTCGACCGACGAAGAGGAGTTAAACTCGTCTTCATCACTTCCGGGACCTTCTCCGGACCCAACAAAGATTCCAGTTGTTCTGCACGATATCGGTTCTGCTGAGATTGACCTGAGGGGCACGGATTTCAGGTCCCTCCCCAGCACTTCCGAGATTGCTCAGGCCTTCGGGGAAAGGCCCCACCCTGTTGCAGTTGCTGACCCACTGGCCTCTGATCCGGTCGCTGAGTCGTGGCTACGCTTGGCCTTCGAGGTTGCTCTCGACCTTGGTCAATCATCGCTGTCTACAGAAGCCATGGAATTGATTGCAGGAGATAATCTTGCACGCTCTGGCCTTGGACTCGAGATATGGCTCGAGGACCTGCACCGTCTTGGCAAGATTGCGAGGGTCCATCGAGGAGGGACTGTGGTATATCGGGCTCGCCCTGCTTGGATGGCGGTCCGTAATCGTCGCTGAAAAGCGACCGGCACCCCATTCATGCTTTGTCGCGCTTATGCTCATCACATGAAAAGCGATATGAAGCACCGGGTCGGACCATCACTTGTTGCCCATGAGTTTACCGAATTCCCCCAACCACCGACGCCGAAGTTTTGCATTCGTCGGAATGATGCTATTATCGACGTGCTTGGCGTTCGCTCCAGCGGCATCTGCTTCGAATGAAAAATTCTATCCGACGCATCAGTCCACTACTGAAGTCGCGGTTGCTGATTTTGATGGTGATAGCCAACCAGACATCGTAGGTAATTCCGAACAAGGTAACAAGATATCGATCTTCTGGGGAGACAGTTTGGTTGAAGACTTCCCTGTGCGAACTGACGTGTGGGTATCGAATAATGACTCACATCACGGCGGCTTTGATTCAAGAGCAGCCATGACCCAGATAGCGGTCGGAGATGTGACAGGTGATGGAAATCCAGACATTGTTCTTTGGATGGCCATGTATGATAATTTCACTGTGCTGGAGTACGACGGTGGCACCTCCCGTACTTTCACTCGCACCCCTGGTAACGACATACCGTTCAATGGCTTCGTCGATGAGATTCACATAGCAGATGTGGATGGTCAGACCGGTGATGAGATTGTCGTGTTGACGACCAGCGCCTCTGGTGTCGGTCAGAACGTTACTGTATACTACGGTGGATCGTCCAGTGGTTCACAATCAACTCCACTTGATGGCACGAAGTACTACTATCAGATGGAGGTTGGAAACTGGGGTGAAGCAGAAGGAACCTGTGACCCGGACCTTGATGTCTGGCTCGTCAGCGGTAATGCTGCGGGACTTGGTACGTGGGATAACCTCACTGTGCTGGAATACGCACGAACACCTGTTTCGTGTAGTGGCATTGGGTTCACCTCAGATGTTGCCACACCTGCCGATCACAAATGGATTGCAGGATATAGGATGACGTGGATGGATATCTTCGATGAGGATGGCGATGGGGTCATCGATGTTTGGGCTGGAACCAATGGCGATGAACAGAATCTCAGCGTCGTCAAGCGCTCATCGACTGGGAATCCCTTCTCGATGAGCAACGCACAAATTGTTGAGTGTGGGTATTACTTCACCATTGAACTTGAACTTGGAGAATTCAACGGTGATAGCGAGGTCGATGTCGTCCTTGCTCCGAAGCATCCAACCTACCCGGTCGTCGATGCCAACGGTAATCAGATGGGAGTCACCTTCTACACCGATGATTTGTACGTCGATATGCCGATTTTGGTTATACTGAGCGATGGACAGGGCAATTTCCTAACTCCCTTGGAATTCACGACACCCTCGACACGTCCATCTGGTGTCGTCATCGCCGATGTTTTTGGCAGCACGACGCCAGAGATCGTTGCAGCTCACTCAGATATGCAACAGTTCCTCGGTCAGCCCGGTGGAATCATCTACGATTACGAGGACTCTTGGACTCAGGTCGGCCAACGAGATGGAATCTCTGTGATTACTCTTGATGTGAATGATATAGGGGTCACTGGAATTGGCGTTTCTCCAGCGGGATACGGTCAGATTGGGGCTGGTGCCCGCAATGTAACGGTCACTCTGAAGAATCAGGGTACCACGACTCAGACTGGTACAGCCCCCTTGACAGTCTCAATGAAGGAGATCACGGGCGTGAGCAACACGACATTATACTCCAATGGTTTCGACAGCGGCTCTCTTAACAGCCCTACAGTGAATTCAATTGGCGCGAATCTGCAAACTGTCGATATACTCACGACCTCGGAGACATGGGATGCTACAGCTACTGCAGAGGCCGGGAGTCAATGGCATGTTGAGACCCGTCACCCTGCTGCAGCTGATATGGAGGTGAACGACACCTCGGCCAACCTTACCAACCCGACGGATTTCCTGTGGGCAGGTTCGAACGCAGAGAATGTCTCAGATAACGTCGTTCATTCTGGATACTTCGGTAACAGAGACGACATGATTGTCCTCAGTGATGTGGATCTGACGAGTGCTGATGGTGCCAGAATGGATCTTGACTACTACTTCCACGGGGCTTTCAATTCACTTGTCGGGTCAACGTACCAATATCAGAACGGTCAGACTGCGTTCCGTGAGGAGACACTGCTTGAGGACCTTGGATCGATCGAGGTTCGACCAGAAGGTGGCGGATGGAACACTCTATTCGACCGTGGTGGCTTCGATACTAACAGAATGTTGTATGGCTCTGTGGGCTTGGATGAAGGCCAGAACTCTGGCCCCGTAGCCCAGAATCAATACCATGCTACCTACCAAACACAAGTGGTCTGGTCTGATCTCAGCCTCTCTCTCGACAATTATGTTGGTCAGATCGTCGATATACGATTCAGGTTCCAGTCGGCTTTCCTTGGCTCTATCAACCCTGCCGTTGACAGATTCATCGGTTACGATGGTTTTGCAGTCGACAACATCACCATCATTCAGGAGACATATACCTTTGGCAGCTCGCAAGGTGGCACTCAGCAACTGGTCAACCTGAACAGCCTTGGTGTAGGTGAAGAGATTGAGCACAATGTATCGTTCAATTTCCAAGCCGACAACTCTCTTCCAGAACCATACCGTTACCTCATCACCGCTGAGCTTGCTACGAATTCGGATGAGGATGATGGCAATAATGACATCAATTTTGATATCACTACCATGAACCTGTTCGACCCAGCAGTTGTCGAGTTCACAACCTTAGGTCAGGATGAATTCGCTTCTAATTCGGAGTATCCTGAGGAAGCAAGGACAATTGGCGTCACGGTCCAACATCTTGGATCCACTGCTCTTGACTTTGAGGTTGAATTGAACATTTCGAAGGGTACGGCTTCTCCACCGGTTCTTTCTGAGACGTTCACGCCGGGCGCTACAAAGAACTACGCTCTCTCAAAACCACCTGGTACTCAAGGTGATGTGACAACCAACACCGTAATGGGCGACAATGTATTCTGGTTCGGTGATCCCAACTCCGGTGGTTATGGTGATGACTGGGATAACAATTTGACGTTCTCGGGCATTGACCTACAGAGTATGCGGAATGCTGAACTTGTCAATCTTGAGTTTGATTATTTTGCCGACTTGCATTATCTCATCGATTCAGACGGCAGCCGCCGTGCGGGTGATTTGATGGAGATTTACATCACATGGGACAATGGTACCGGCCAGAAGAATGGCTTAATCCGAGGAACCTGGGACCAGTATGACGACGTATTCGAAGCAGGTGAGCCTTGTGGAATGAATTTCTACGGTGACCATTGGGTTGGTTCCATCACCGATTTCGGGAATAACTACCGAGGTGATGAGTTCTTCCAGACCGATGGTGAGGTTGCAGCAGCCTCGATCGATTTGACCCGGCTCTGGGTTCTGAACCAGACGGGTCAGTTCTGGTCCAACGAGTGTATCGATCTGCGAGGATCAATGATCAATGAATTGACGTTCCGATTCCGCTCAGGTGGTACCTACAACGGTGATGCTGGTTATTCGGGCGTGGGACTCGATAACATCACTGTGCTCGAGTACCAATATCAGAACGTTCGCTCCACCACACAGAGTGTCACTGGTCTCGATGCTCAGGAGGAGACATCAGTCACTTTCCCTTCCTATGATTTCAAGGCAGCAGCATACCGATTCACGGCACGAACGATTTTTGATAACAGCACCATGGGTACTGCGTGGTTCGATGATGAGCAGATGAATCCATTCAACGATGAGATCGTCGGCGACCTCCAGATTGTCTCGACTCGATTGACTATCTCTGCAGATTCCCCGATGATGGGTACCTATCCCATTGATGACGTCAAGAAGCACCGCTTCGGAGCGTGGGTGACCCCTGGAATCCTTGGTGGTTCGTACACGATATCGCTTGAGGTCGAGGAGGAGGATGGCTCCACCGTGTCATATGGTGCCCCCAATAATCCATACACCTTCGAACGTGGTGATCCGAACGAATATGTTGAGATCGAGATAGATCATCCATGGCAGGATGGCGAGGCTCACATCATCCGGTGGATTGCAGCGTATGCTAGCGATGGGACCGAGGCTGCATCTCCAGTCGAGCATACAATCTCATTCGCCCAGCACATCGACATTGCTCTTCTTGCTTCGGTGAACGACGGTACTGCTCAGCAGTTGACCGATGCCTTGGCTCTGGCAGGTCTTACGGACACTACGACATACACGGTGTTCGAGGGAAGTGCGGACAATCCATCAGGTGATGACTGGGGAACCTATCTGTCGACAGATTGGCTGTCAGCATATGACCGGATCATCATTCCCGCGTATGATGAGGCTGATACGTACGAGCGTCTAAGTCTCCTTGACAAGGAAGGTACTGCAGTTGTTCAAACAGTCCTCGAGACTTTGGTCAAGGACAGTAGTATCGACCTCCAGATTCATCTGGCTCCAACACGTCAGTATACCTCTACGGCCGGTAATGTCGTTTGGTGGTACAGTGAGCAGGCTTCGGGCCTTGATCTTGGTCGCTCCGACGCAGGTTGGCTTCCATATGGAGTGCGCCCGGCACCCGGCGGTTCTGGATCGAGCTCAGCACAAAGTGTAGCGTTCAACAAGTTCGATCTGCTCGACCCATACCATCCATTGCTCGATGGCCTCGTGAAGACGAGTACAGATGGATACAACATTCAACAGTATATGCCAGATGGTGCCCAGGTCGTCGATACGACTTCGACGAGGACTGCGATGCCAAATGCGTGTAAGAATTCGGCAAAGGATCTTGGTTCAGGATGGCGGTCAGTCATCGGTGAAGAGGCGGTTGGAAAGGACGCAACCTCCTCGGTTGCCAGCGTATTGGCTGTATGCACAGTTGAGAACAGAGGTAGTCTGATTGTTACTACACTGCCCGACTTCCCCGGCAGTAACCTTCAGCTCTATGCGAATATGTTAACTTTCGATCCCGAACCATTCTCAGAGACATTCGAGGATACCTCCGATTTCGATATTATGCTGAATGGAGATTTAGCGTTGATGACAAATTCAGAGGATCATGCCGTTCATTGGATGAAAAACGATGCTCAGGTCTCGTTGGCGTATGATACGACTGCAACCGATCTGACAGCCTATTGGGTGCTGACCGGTCCTACAGATTGGGACGGCGAGACCTCTGAGAATGCTGATTTCTCAAGTTCTCCTACCTATTGGGGTAAGGCCAGAGATGTTGAGGTTGCAGCCAGTGTGTCAACAACTTTCTGTCTCAAGAAGTCCGGTACTGGACCGACTGATTCGAATAGGTGTCAGGTGCCGGATTCTGGTGCATACCAGACTTCCATGAGTGATGATGATCTCTATGAGGTGCGCGACGATTATTACCTGAACAATGGCCAAGTCGTTGGCTGGTGGAACCGTGCATGGACTGCAGACCTATATCTCTACGATGCAGCTGGTCACAGCCTGCACAAGTCAATCGATTTTGGCACGAATCCGAGTCTTGCTGACGAGTTCGACCCCGTTGCAGATTACTGGGTGGACAATTTCACGAATTCTGCTGAAACCGATATTACCAAATCAGCGGACGTTTATGACCTCGGCACTTGGGACGACAGTTCAGTTCCCTATCTGGTCGTTAGACTCGATGATGATGGAGAGAAGAAGATTACATTCGATGCGAAGGCCTCGTATGATCCCGATGCTTCTGATGACTCTTCATCGACGGGAATTGAAAAATACCATTGGAAGGTTAGGAACGATGCAGATTGTGATGAGAGTTCTACGCCCGATGAGATCATCGAGAGCAAGGAAACACCGACTTGGGACTACACCTTCGAGAACATTGTCGTAGGTAAGAGAGATCTGGACCGAAGCCTGTCAGATGATTATTGTGGAATTCCTCTGAATGGCTTCCTTGACATACGTCCGATTTTCATTGAGTTGCGAGTCGAAGACAAGGCTGGTCGATGGTCGAACGCCTCTTCTCCGGTCAAGGTCATCAAGGTCGTAACCGTTCCTCACTACTATGATCTCAATACTGGTGGAACGGGCTTGGCCAATGTGTCATTTGATGACATGGTAGCAGCGCCGACCGAGCGCTTTGATGGCATTGTCGAATTCGGCGTGCTTGAGTATGGTGGTGACGATCTTGTCAAGGGCGAGGATGGCACGTTCATCCTGAAGGGTAGCCTTCTTTCGGGTCCGTCCGATGGTGTCGAGATCAAGGCGCTGGTGTGGACTGAACTTGAATCGAGGAGTGGTACTCAGATCACTGATGATGATGTCATGGCGACCTTCGGCGCCGGCTTCACGCGCATGGTCGATGACGGACACGCTGCAAAGGTCGATGTGAACGGGGGTTCTGCTCCTGTAGAATTCACCATGACCTTCGATCTCTCCGAGATCTATCTGGAGAATGCAAAGCGAGACATACGTATCTACTTCCAGATCAAGGAGAACTCTCTCAAAATGGAGGATAGTCAGGCCTTTGACCCCATTTATCTGGGTGTCGATCTGACACTGAGTGCCTCCCGAGTGTACCTCGCCACTGATGTTGTGATTCGAGGTACCGCGCTGCAACCAGGAGGGGACTGTTCAGATGGTGGTTTCACTCTCGAGGCTGGCCTCGATGATGATGCCGATGGCGAACTCGATGATGATGAGGTCATCCTCACGCGTACCGACTGCAACCAGGGTGCAGATCTTGTTGTGACGAACTTTGACAGTGTTGAGGAGCTTGCTGACGACAATGTGAACTGTGCTGAGTGGGGCCTTGGGGGACTGAAATTTGTTCTGGCCCTCGACAAGGATCAGGATTCTTACCTTTCGGATACCGATCAGAAGATTGCTACTCTTTACCTGTGCAATGGTGACGAGGACCTCGATCGCTGGAAGGACGTTGGTCAATCCAGCCTTGCTTCGACACAGGCTGCAGCAGGAGTCGCTGGAGGTTCCAGTGTTGTGATGATTGCAGGTATTGTGGGAGCTGTGGTTCTTGTTGGTCTGGTTCTGATGTTCGTGATGGGACGGTCTGGTGGCTCAGATGATGCTGTTGATTTCCAGTCGGTAGCCACAGGTGGAGCCGCTTCCCCTGCAGTTGCAGCGATGGATCCAGCCGAGGCATACGTGCAGCAACTCATTGCTCAAGGTTATCCTGAAGAGACCGCGCGGGCCTATGCTGCGCATTACTTCAGTCAGCAGCAGTGACACATGGCTCAATGGGCCTGATGTCTCTCGCAGCGTTGATAGCCTCGGGGCTTGACCCCGTGATATGACCAAGCCGACTGTCGGTGTTGTCGTCAGGGTGACCCATGAAGGTGGTGTCCTCGTCAATGTCGAGGGGCCGGTCCCGAGATTAGGGGCTTCAGTGATCTCCGAATCGGATGGAACGCCCCTTGGTAGGGTCGACACGGTCCTTGGATCTGTGACGAATCCTGTTGCTCATGTCATTGGGATGGATCATCCACCAGATGAGCAGACGCGAGTCGTTTTTGTCATGCAACAGCGCTCTTCGAAAAGCCGGTCCTCTTCTCGTTCACGTTCGGGTAAAGGATATGGGGGTTCATGGAAGAAAGAGGGCCAGCAACGCCAACACCGCCCATCAAAGAATCCTTCCATGGCTAATCAGGCAAAGGGTCAGCATCGAGCAAAGAATCGAGATGGTGGTCGGCGTCACAAACAGGACCGAGGCTCAAATCGTAGGGGGCAAGGTGGCCGCTCAGGTCGCGGCCAGCAATCTCGGAGGTTCAAGCGATGACGGAGGATGAATCTGTTCGCAATGGAATCCCAGAATCAGATGATGCGAGAACTGTTGAAGCGATTATTGCAGAGATGCGTGTTGAGGTCGCCGAGCACCCCGATGATGTTGATTTGAAGTGGAGCTTCATTCAAGTTCTTGTGGCCGAGAAGAATCCGAAGACTCTGGCCAACGTATCACTGGCCATGAGTCAATGCAGGGCCATCATCGAGCAAGATCAGGAACACGTCGATGCCTGGTTGACCGGTGGCTACCTGCTCACCCATTATCTTGGAATCCTTGACGAAGCTCTTCTGTGGTGGCAACAGATGAGAGAACAGATTCCAGAACATCCTCTGGCGGTTCTACAGCAGGCCTCCATTCTCGCAGATATTGGACAGTACGATGAAGCAGCTATCCAGATTGACCGTCTCATGGATGAAGGCGTCCGGTCGTTGGGTCGGCATCAGATTCATGATGCATTCCGCCTGCGTGAGACAGTTCAACACGCCCTCGCCTCGCAGGACCGTAAGTGGTTCAAACCCTGGGTCAAGAGTGATGATGGTTGGGAGACCATTCGCATTGCTATGCTACGGGGCCCTCCCAACGCTAGCCGAATGTTCCTGTTCACGGTAGCTCCATTCATGTGGCTTGAGGCATGGTTGATTACAACTCAGGATTCTCTCACGTTCACGACGATGCTCTTTGGCATGGCAATCATTCTTCTCACATTCATCTATGGTCGTCGTCTCACAAATCGAATGACTCGGCGCCTGAGCATCCCTGCCCTGAATCTTCTTAGAGCCATGGAGATAGAGACAACGACTGGCAAGATCGTCATCGAAGATGATATCCGGTCCTCAAAATTGTATGACAAAATCATGCAGAAACGTCCCCTCTCGATTATTGAACGCACCGAGAAGATAGTCAAGCGAGACAAGTGGCTTGATCCAGGATGGGAATTTCATCTTCCCGACCTTGACAGCGCCGATGATGCCTTGAGGAGGTATGTTGACAGCCTCGATGCCGAGGAGATGCAGGAAGGGTTCATGTCACTCTCCGAATTCGAGGAGGAGTGAGCGTTTGATGGGTATCAGTCAGACGGCGCGGTGATGGTGACACAGATGTTGGTGAAAGAGGGTGAAAGAGCGACTCATATGGTGGCTGATATGTCGCTTGCTGATTGGGGGCGAAAAGAGATTGAGATTGCTGAGCATGAGATGCCAGGACTGATGTCGGTTCGTAAGAAATACTCGATCAAGAAACCTCTCTCTGGTGTGAGAATCACGGGGTCCTTGCACATGACGATTCAGACCGCGGTCCTTATTGAGACGCTTGTTGATCTGGGGGCATCTGTTCGCTGGGCAAGTTGCAATATATTCTCAACACAGGACCATGCTGCTGCAGCAATCGCCGCCCGAGAAATACCCGTCTTCGCGTGGAAGGGTGAGACGCTTGAGGAGTACTGGGATTGCACGTTCAGGGCACTTGATCATGGTGGCCAAAATGGGCCCCAACTGATTGTTGATGATGGTGGGGATGCCACACTTTTGATTCACAAGGGGTACGAACTAGAGCATGGTAGTGATTGGGTCCACCAGCCCACTTCCAATCATGAGGAACAGTGCATCAAGAATCTGCTCAAGCGTGTCCATCTCGAGCGCCCAACCTTCTGGACCAGCGTGGTTACTGAATGCAAAGGAGTCTCTGAGGAAACCACAACCGGCGTGCATCGACTCTACCAATGGGTCGCTTCAGGATCGCTACTCTTCCCCGCCATCAACGTCAATGATTCGGTTACAAAGTCGAAGTTTGACAATCTGTATGGATGCAGGGAATCTCTTCTCGATGGGATCAAGCGTGCTACTGATGTCATGATTGCTGGAAAGACAGCAGTTGTGTGTGGCTATGGTGACGTTGGTAAGGGTTCAGCTCAGGCTCTCAAGTCGATGGGGGCCAAGGTCATCGTTACTGAGATCGATCCGATATGTGCTTTACAAGCAGCTATGGAAGGATTTCAAGTCCTTACTGTTGAGGATACCTTGGGGAGCGCGGACATTTACGTCACAACTACGGGAAACAAGGATGTGATATGTCTTGAACACATGGAGGCAATGAAAGATCAGGCAATCGTCTGCAACATCGGTCACTTCGATAACGAGATTCAGGTAGATGCCCTTGAAGCACGTGAGGATGTCGCCATGCTGAACATCAAGGATCAGGTAGACAAGTTCACATTTCCTTCGGGCAACTGCATCTTCCTGCTAGCATCTGGAAGGTTAGTCAATCTGGGATGTGCCACTGGTCACCCGAGTTTCGTGATGTCCAACAGTTTCACGAATCAGACCCTCGCTCAGATAGATCTCTGGAAGAATAAGGATGTGTATGAGAACGAAGTGTACATTTTGCCCAAATATCTGGATGAGGAGGTAGCACGGCTCCATCTCGAAAAGATTGGGTGTAAGTTGACGACGATGACCGATGAGCAGGCCGAATACATCAGCGTGCCCGTCGAGGGTCCGTACAAACCTGAGCATTATCGATACTGATTCAGTCCCTTTGAGAACGCTCACGGCGCTGAACGGCAATGAGTGCGCCAGCAAATCCCATCAGGACTGCAGTAAGACCTGGTGCGGGGACTCCACCCTCCGTCGAATCCTCTAGGACTTTGTTCACGTCCTCTGTGGTCACCGAGCCACTCTCTTTTGCTATGACGGCAAGATGAGAGGCGTCGACGGTCTGTTCATGGGTGATGCAGGAATTCTCATCATCACAGATCTCTATTCGAACGGTGATGTTTGTCTCAAGGACCAGATCGCTCAGATCCATATCGATGCCTATGACGCTGCTTCCCCGCTTGGCTGTGTATGGTGTGTCTCCTATGTACGGCTTGACTGTGACCTCTCCTCCCTCGGGATCATTGACTTGGATGGTGAGTGTCACAGTCTTCGAATCCCATGCTGCCGTAACTTGCTCGACAGTTGGTGCTTTGTTGGCAACAGTGTAGGTCAAGTCACTGATGAACGATGAAGACCTAACGAGTGCATGCTCTGGACCAAGCACCGAGAACCAGATTGAATGAGTGCCCCGACTGACACCGGTCGTATCGATTGGACCAGAGGCGAATTTCCAACTGGTTTTTCTCTCAGTCGAGCTGCCAAGAGCGTATTGAAGATCAAAGGTTCTTCCTTCAGGAGCGTTGCTCACAATAGCTATCGTATCTCCATCAATTGAAGCGGTGAACAAAGGACCAACGAGCCATATTCGCTCACCACTTGTTTCTGATGCAGAGCAGGTGACCTCCACGGGTTCGGTAGCAGAGGCTGGGACAGTGACCTTGAATCCGTCATTCAGATCAAGAGTGGCCGACCATCCCGTTGGAGCTGTGCATTGTGCGTTGAGCATGTTAATCGAACCGCCGAACCAACTCGATGTTTCTACTGCATCAACCAGTGAGATGTCATTACCGGCATTGGCATGGAACATGGTTGTATTGAGAGGAGCACCATTAGACCACGAAACCTCGCTCCCGGTATCGAATCGAAGTTCCCAGACGCCAGGCACCATGTCGACAGTGATTCTGGTACGCCCATCGTCCATGACCGTCGTGGTGGGTTCTGTAGCCTCTGCAAACCCTGTAATTGGGTCATGGACGGTCCAGTACACGAGTTCGAGAGATTCATTATCCCCAAGGTTTGGAATTTGTGGGATATTGATCACATAGGTGGCGTTGGGTGTGCCATTGAGAAGCATGGTGAATGAGGAGGCATCGTTCAATCCTCGCCACTCCATCTGACCGGTCATGTTGAGATAGATGTCCTCTTCATCGTATTTTGCGTCAGTTGGATATTCCCAACAGTTGTTCTTATTCTGTGAACAGGGTTGGAGTTCATCAGGGTCGTCTTCAGTGCCGTAATCCCCATCTGGACCTGCTGGAACTCCGTTCTCCTCAATGACCACGATGGTGTCGGGATTCTGAGTCGTGGGCTTTACCCATGTGATGTTGTTCCATTCCTCTCCATCAGACCATGATGGAGTGACTGCTACACGTGTCTCGACTTCTGAAAGACACTCAGGGCCCGCACCGGTGATGAATTCAATCTCATCGGAGCCAAGGTACGAATCGTTCGCATCTTGATCACCGGTCACACCCGTGAAACCACCCACGAGTTCATCGACATCCTTGCGTAATTCAGGGGCGAAGCTGTCGTTGACCCAAGCCTCTGCAAAAGCGTTTGCTTCCTCGGTCCAAGCCCACTGCCCGTTTTGATCTTCTGTTCCGATGTCAATGGTAAAGATGGCATGAGAGTAGACGAAGAGCCATTCGAAGGATTTTCCTCTGCACGCGTCACCGACCAAACTTCCAGATGGTTCGTCAGCCCGTCCATCAGTATTCGATTGTGATGCTCCTTGCAATGGCATGGCAACGATAAGAAGGCCGACGAGGATGAGAGCAGAGCGTCGCATAGAGTCAGGGCATCTACCTGCCTCATGAGACCTTCCATCGCTCAGGGCCGTAGATTCCGGAAGCGCTGGAATAGAACCGCTACTGGGACAATGGTCCACGCAATTGCCGATATCCAAACATACGGCGCTGGAATAGGAATACTACCACCTCCATCGAGTCTGCTCTGGAGCAGGAGCTGGTAGGTTCCGTTAGGAGAGAAGAGATCGACAATAGCACTGATCTCCAGCCATCGAGCATCGCCAGCATCGGTCGGGTCAAGCCCGAACAGGCCGGCGACGACAAGTGAAACAAGAATCCACAGCGTTGTGAACAGAACCCACGTTCCAATTCCTAGGGCAAGAGCAGAACCTCCGTCCTTAGCGAGGCTTGAAGCGATCAACTGGATGGCAGTATACCATGCCAGTAGGAGCATGGTGGCGATGAGGAAAACCAATGCGTCGCCCATCTCAACCCATCCGTCCGTTCGTAATCTGACAATGAGGATGGCCCCGATGCAGAGCAGCATCGTTGGCAGTGCTACAGTGATCCAGACTCCTATCAGGCGTCCTAAGCCAAGTACCCAGCGCGGTACTGGCTGCGCCAGCTCCATGACCAACTGACCATTGGTCCGAGGCACTGAGATACAATCGAAACCAGCGACGACGATGCCGAGTGTGCCCGCGAGTAGAATGAGTGCCGAGGTCAGATAGAGAATATCCATCGGGGTTGATGTATCGATTCCAGCCACGTTGGCATCAGAAAGACCCCAAGCTGCTCCCAGCGTGAAGAGGACGAGCACAGGGATCAACCCCCAGAACCGGACTGATCTCCACAGATCGGTAGCGAGGTCCACGCCCATTCGGCCCGCTATCCGTAGGTCCTCAGTCTTCATTCCTCCTCGCCTCCGAATTGCCTGACTGCACCGAGCAGTTCAGCGAGGTCGATATCCTCCAATTCGACCCTACTTGGTGGTGTACTGGCCTCTACTAGTTTAGCGACAAGCGCTGCCTGGCTCACCTCATCGTTATTCTCATCCACTGCGATGCGTACTATTCCTTCCCCGGATTCGATGATTTCGGCCCCTGCCCTCATCGAGCCTGTGATGAGTTCCTCAAGATTAGAAGGCAGGCTCACTGTTGGGGGCAATTCAATTCTGAGGATGCGTTTTGTGCCCGTCGTGCGAATGAGTGTTTCAAGATCGCCTTCGGCGACGACACGCCCCTCATCGAGTACGATGAAGCGGTCTGCCATTGCTTGTAACTCTTTGAGACGATGTGATGAGACAAGGAAGGACCCCCCTCGTCCTTTCAGGTCATGTAGCAAGTCGACCAGAGCCTGCTGGCCGACCGGGTCAAGTCCATTCATCGGCTCATCGAGTAGAACCAGATCCGGCCACCCGAGCAAGGCCACTGCGAGACTCAGCCGCTGTTGCATTCCTTGAGATAGAGTTCCAGTGGCATTGTGTCGGCGACCTCGCAGTCCAACGATTCCAAGCATCTCTTTGAGATCCAGATCCACCGACCGCAATCGGGCGAATCGTCGCAGAATTGTCGATACGGTGCGTCCCCCCTCCCATTTCACGCGTTCAGGCATCAGGCTGATGCGATGGCGTATCCCTTCCCCGCCATCATGTGACATCTGAATGGTTCCAGAATCGGGGCTGAGTACTCCGGCCAGTGCGTGCAATAGTGTCGTCTTGCCGGCTCCATTTACCCCCACAAGTCCAACAATCTCGCCCGAATCGATCTCAAGATTGATTCCATTGAGCGCCTTGTCTTCTTGCTCATCCTTTGGACTTTGATAGCTGAATGTAAGGCCCTTGACCTTGAACGCCCAAGCGGGTGCTTCGGTAACCAACGACACGCCCGAGGACAGTGTTCGGCGTTTGGAACCTTTGGGATGTTCTGACATGGCGCTTCATTCAGCTGCAATCGCCAGAGAGCCGTTAGACCACATGATCTGGACGCGGTTCGGATATTTCTTGGCGACTTTGGCCAGAGCTTCGTAGATTACTTTCTTATCGACCTTGAACTGTTCAGCAGCGAATTCGGTTGACCATGGTACCTCGACGAAATCAGATGCGACAAGCCATTCAAGGAATCCCTCACAGAAATCATCGTCAGCCTCCTGCGCCATGAATCTGTGAAATGGTATCCTGCTTTGAAGAACTCGCTCTCCAACTTGGAAAAAGACGGACCTAGTGGCAGTTCCTGCTTGCGTCATCTTCAGTTCTCGAAAGAAAGAGGTTTGAATTCACTACCGGGGACCGAGCAACGCGTCATCGGGACGCGGACATTCTTCTCAAGGATGCGAAGATGGAACTCCCCGACCACGTGGACTGTTGATGAGAATAAATGTCCACCATGAACTGCATGGTCATCATCGGATAGGACGATGTGGATGTGAGTGAATGGCTCTCCATCGAGGACGGCTACGTTGCCTTGCATGCTGAGCAGTTCGTTCGCTTCTTTGAGGATGATTCTTCGATAGATTTCATCTTCGCCAAGATATCCTATATCTGTCTCTCTCACTCGGCCGATTCCACTTGTGATTGCTGCCCCCGACACCCCTTCCTCCTTACATATCGCTTGAATCGAAGTGTGGATCTCATCGCCTGGATCGAGCCTGACAAAGATGTCGCTGCCTGAACGCGTATATTCCATGCTCCTCGCTAATTCTGTAGTACATCACCCCTCCGCTGAATCAGGTGCGACAATCTGATGTGCCCTGAGCCTTCCTTCAGTGTGAGGAGGAGTTTTTGGATGGATGAGGGGCGGGTCATCAATCAGATTGGCGCTGTCTCTGCAGCTTCTGCAAAAGGCCCTCGTCCTAAGGACGAGGACTTCATTCTCACGTGGGAAATGAAGGTAGGTGATTCTGCTGCATACGCTTTGTTCCTGCTCGATGGCATGGGTGGTGGTCAGGCGGGCGAGGACGCTTCCGAGCAGGCAGCGGTGTTCGCCGTTCACCACATCAAGAATACACTTGGTGAAGAACATATGATGGACACGGGGACAAGGCACCATCTCTTGCTGGAATCCATTGCCAATGCAGATACTGGTGTCAGGGACCTTGCTAAGAAGATAGGTGGTGGAGCCCGTTGCGGGTCCACGCTCGTTGTCTACCTTGTGATAGATGGCCCCGTGGGTCGGACATGTGACTTGGCTTGGATTGGTGATTCACGGGCATATACTCTGAGTGATGATGGCTCAGCAACTTTGCTGTCGAATGATCATTCAACGACCGGTGAGATGGTCGATGCAGGCTATATCGAGTTATGGGAGATCAGCAAGACGCCAGGTCACAACGTTCTGAGTCGTTCTCTGGGCAGTCCGGAGGATGAATGGAAAGGTGGTGAAGCAGTCACTGTTGAACTGGATGATGTTGATGCTCTTTTGCTGTGCTGTGATGGTGTTTGGGGCCCCCTACATGGAAAGAATGGTCTTGTCCTTCCTGAAGGTGGAGACGTTCTAGATGCTGAGGCGTGGGTCGAAGCGGCCCTCGCTGCAGAGTCAACAGACAACTGCAGCGCCCTTGTTGTTCGATTAGATGCGCTCAGAGCGGCAGGTTGAACAGGTTCTGGCGCGCCTTATCTGAAGAAACTCGGGTAAGAACTTCATCTCGAATCTCTCTCGCCTCTTCTTCCTGGTCGAGTTTGATCAGATCGATGCACAGGCGATAGCCTGCCATATTGCGCTGTCTGTCAGTTCCCGCTCCCTCCCACACTTTACTATGATGATGCTTGGCTTGGTGGCAAGCTTCGAGATGTGCCTCTCCTGTGAGTCGGTCTGCGGTCATCTGCGCAACCTCTCCCGCGATAAGGTGTGCTTGTGGACAGCTAGGGTCGGACCTGAAGGCCTCCTGCAAGGCTGCAGTCATTGCTTCCAAGCGTCCACGATATCGATGTCCTAATGCACATAGAGCGCTGTACTCTGCTGCGTTGGCAGGTAATCTTGCAGCCATCGCATCCTTTGCCAGGCGCCTGACCTCATCGATGGTACTGTCAAGTTCCTTTGCCGAGTTCCGATCGCCACCTTTCGATAGGTCCCGTAACTTCCGTCGATAACGGTCCAATGAAGTTTGTAGGCTTTCGGGACCATGCTTGCCACCAACGTTGATGGTGACGATTGAGTCCTTGGCTGAGATTCCTTCTATCTGGTCGACTTCAAGGTCAGTAATTGAATCAGTGATTACGTTTTTTTTGGTTCGTCATCATCAGACGTAGAGCCTTCAACATAGGCGTCTGATTGTGCCTGCACATCCGATTGTCGTAGATTCCCCAATTGCTTGAGTGCTTCCATAGCAACTTCACTGTCCTTGCTCCCTGCAGCAATCTGGGCAAGAGTGTCGACAATCTTGTCTGAGCCTGCCTGCGAGGCGCTCAGACGTTCTTGCTCTCGGTCAGCCTCCTGTGCCTTGCGTTCCATCTTACGCTTCTGCACCTCGCTGAATAACTCCATGGTTCGCTGCTGATCAGCATCGGCTGAAGTTTGTTCTCGTTCGAAGGAGGCTCGGGCTTTGTCGTCTTCAAGTTCGAACGCCTGCCTTTGAATCTCCAACGATTGTTCGGCCTCAGCTCTTTGGATTTCCAGACGTTGTAATTGAGCCGCTTTCTCATGGCGTAGACCCGCATCGAGACGCTCGTCATTGGCCTGATGGCGCAGGGCCTCAGTTTCAAGGTTGAGTCGCATGAGCTCAATCTCATCCTTGCCCACCTCGAGGGTTTCCCTGCGCTTGATCGCAGCGAGTTCGTTCTCGTGTTCTGCGACTCGGAGTTGCTGGGCTCGTATTGTGTCCCAGCGGGCTTGATCGAGTTCTTTTTGTGCTTCAAGTTGTGCTAGTTGCGACCCTATCTGAGCGCGAGCCACAGCTGACATCTCGGCGATGCGTAAGTTGTGGTTCAATTCAATCTCTTTCAGCCGATTGTTGAGGATGCGCTGTGCCTCCAAGGACTGTTTCTCGTCCAAGATGGTGTCTTTTTCACGGAATACCTCGAGATCTTGGCGCATGTTGAGCACCTTTTCGTGTTCGGTTTCGTCCCATGAAGCGTATGCACCGCGCAAGCGCAGACCCAGTGCAGCCATGGGGGCTCTGAGTCCACTTGCTATGGTCGCTTCAAGGTCATCTGCCAGCATGGCATCGCTGCGCAGTGCTTCGAGCGTCATGTGGCTCGTAATCTGCTGATTAACCAGTGTCTCGGCCTCGTGTATCAACTGGTTTGTCAGATCTGCCGTAGCGATCGTCGTTCGCTTAGGGGTGATCAGGTGAAGGAGTCGTGCGACTTCTTCTCGCTCTAATTCAACGCGAACCACTACGAGACTGTTGACCACGTGGCCATCTTGCGTTCTGCCTTTCACGCTCATCAGTACATCATGGGGGCCGGTATGTGCGAATAGGAAGGCTCGTCGTGGGTTCCTCTTTCCAAAGATTCTCTTCAGTGAACCCACCTTTGGATTGACCTCCATCCTTGTCTGTGTGGCCGCACCAACGATTCGTCCGTTTTCAAGGACGATACAGACCTCATTTGGTCCCACCGTCACTTCAGATTTCTTAGGGATAGCCTTGTCGAGGTGATAGGATGCGATCAGATGAGGTTGGTTGCGCCATTCGAATGTCTTGTCTCTTGCCATATTCTTACCTCCTTCGAGATGCAATGCCATCAAGAATCATGTTTCTCTCACGGAAATGGTTGCGAATGCCTTGTGCCTTTTGGCGCAATGATTTCGTTGCGCTGACAAGCTCATCCTCTTCATTTCCTTTGGCTTGTGCATCGGCAATCTCATTGGCACTGCGGGTGCATTCTACTAAACGAGTCAACGTGTCAAAATCATGCTGCACCAGTGATTTCAGTTCCTTTTTCTTCAGGCTGTGAGCCGCTTCGTGCTTTGATTTCGGCATGGCTGAGACACTGGTGCCTGCGTCGTCAGCAACAGCATCGAGCACTTCGATTGCCTGCTTCACCGCTTCTCTGAGATTCCGCTGTCGCTCGCGATGGGCGGTGTCGTGGATTCCATCGAGGTGCTGTCGCACCATGGTTGCCCTTCTGCGCACCTCTTCGCGGATTCCGCGGTCGGTATCAACGATTCGACCTTTCTCATAGCCAGCATATGCTGTGAAAACAGCTCGCACAGCGGAGATTGCGGTTCCGACCCCGGCGGTTGGCTCCATATGCCCCCACTCGACTGAATCAATATGAGGTTTGGGACTTCCTTTTCATCGTTAGCACACCGCAACGACACTCTCTTCAATCAATGTGATTGAATTGCTTTGATGAGCAGAGGTTTGGGACGGTCCACCCTCGTGCTTGTCTTGCTCTTCCTTGCCTCCAGTCTGCTGACCACGCTTGGTACCATGCCTTCCAGAACCAACCATTTTCTCGACCCCCTCCCTTTCGGCACCGAGGCGCCGAGTGATGGTGTCATGGACATCATGATGATGGGAAATTCATACACCTATCAGAATGACCTCGACCAGCGTATTGCAACGACCTTCGATGATGTCGGACAGAGCAACAACGTCACACGTCTCGCTTCAGGTGGCATGCGCCTTGAACAGCATGCGAATCGAGCAGCCACTTCGGGAGATTCATGGAATCTCGCTCTGACAGAGAGCCCCGGACTCGATGTTGTGGTGCTTCAGGACCAGAGTCAGATCCCCTCCTTTCCCGAAAGCGAACCAATGTGGCAGGCGAGCAGAAATGCAGTCATCAGTCTTGATGCGCAAATCGAAGAAGCAGGGGCAGCAACGATGCTGCTGATGACTTGGGGGCGCCGTGATGGGGATTCGGGCAATCCGAGTTTTAATCCTGATTTCTCAACCATGCAAGCCAATCTTGCGCATGGCTATGTCACCTTCGCAGCCGCCGCGTCCAGTGATGAGCGAACTGTCTTCGTAGCCCCTGTCGGTCTGGCGTTTCGACACATTCATGATGCGATTGCTGGAAGTGGTGGTACTCCTACCGATTCGGGAACCCTTTTCCATTCCTTGTATGCCAGTGACGGTAGTCACCCCTCTCCCCGTGGTTCGTATCTGGCAGCCTGCGTCCTTCATGCTTCATTGACAGGCCAGCCGTCGATTGGTCTCTCAGATGGTGGCCTTGGTTTCACAGGTGAGGTTCTGATAGCCCTCCAACAGGCCGCCGATGCTACTGTGTTCAATGAGACTCTCGGCTTCACCTATCCTTGGGGCACCTCTTTTTTGCCAGAGGTCGATCCTTGGAATCTAACGGGCCGTGAGGTTGCAGTACCTGATGGTTTCACTCAGAACAGTCTGCAGGATTACAGTGATGTTGGCGTGCTCATCAATAACAGGAGCGAAGCGAGTCGGACCATTGGCTGGGCCTTTGTTGCAGCAAGGGAAATTCCCCTTTCACATGTTCTCCTCTTCGATCATGCATCGACGCCGACTGGTGAGACGGTCAACCGTAATCAGTTCAATTCCTATTTCGCCGATCCCCTCCGCCTCTGGCTCTCCTCCTTGAATCGTAGTACTGAGTTGAATCATCTTGTGACGACAAAGGGAGTGCCGTTACGGGTCAGTGGGGGAGATGACAAGGCTTCATTTGATAGTGAAATTTCCCTCATTGGTGGTCCTTTTGATTCCAGCATCGGTCAAAATTGGTGGTTCGACCATCAATATGGTCCTCTGAATGGAGGTCAGTACGAAGCGTTCTCGAGAACTGAGCATGGTTTCTATCTGGTCACTCGTTTGACAGGATATACAGTTGAGACAGCTCTTGGTCTGATAGAGAAGACCAACAACTCTCTGGGGCAAAGAGGCCAGTTTGTTCTCGATCTGGCTACTAATCGTAATGGCTCGGGATACAAGTATTGGAACGACGATCTGTATGCCGCTAATATTTCTCTGAATGAGACACTTGATCTCCCCGTGTACTTCGATGAACAGTCGGATTTCGTCACTAATCTGAGCAATGTGATTGCATATGCTTCGTGGGGCTCCAATGATGGTTCATGGAGTAGCAACCAATTGCCGAATGCAGGATTCGACACCGAAGATTCAGCTTGGCCTTCAGAGGCCAGATATTGGTCTTGTTCTGCTCCTCCACTTTCCGGCCAAGAGGCCTTTGAATGGTCGAGGCAGACCGTGGTGAAGAGGAATGGGGACGCTGCGCTGGAAGGTGTTCTGAGCAATGATGTCTGTACGACAGGGGCAGCCGCTTCGACCCCTGGCCTGCTCACAGAATATTTCGATAATGCAGGTATCTCCTTCAATTCTAACACGATGCCGGACCTGACAGGACGGGAGCCGGATTTCTTTCGCATCGAGTCTATCATCAATCATCCTAGCACCTCAAGCACTTGGACAGGTCTTGATGACCGCTTCAAGGATCACTTCTCAGTCAGATACACTGGATATCTTACTATACCAGAGGCTGGAAATTGGACCTTTCATCTGGGTAGCGATGACGGCTCAGTGCTCTGGATTGATGGTGTTCAGGTCATAGATAATGGAGGTGTTCACGGCTATTCTGAAGTCTCTTCAAACTCCACTTGGTATGAGGCAGGTCAGTACCACATCAGGGCCGAGGTATTCGAATGGGGTGGCGGTGCAGGTGTGGGTCTGAGTTGGGCCGGGCCAAACATGAGCAAGAGTATCATTTCCAATCAGTATTGGGCTGTCGGCGAAGATCGCATTATTCGATCAGATGCCCTAGTTCATCATTGGACCTTTGATGAGGGCAGCGGTGCCATCATAGCAGATTCCGTCTCAGGAGCGAATCTGACTCTCCAAGGGGCCTCAGCTGGAAGCAACTGGGTGGCAGGTGTGGATGGTAGAGCCTACCATTTCGATGGAGTTGATGAATTTGCTGAAGTTGATGTCGATGATTGGAGCGGTGAATTCAGCATCTCGATGTGGGTTAGGACCGATAATTCTAGTCAGGACCAATATGCATCGGTCATGGCAGTCAGTGATGCAGCTGGAGATGATGCATCGTTTCAGATTCATTTCAGTGGTGGATCAGCAGGTGATTGGGAGGTGCGCAATAATGTCTCTCACAAATTCGGAGCCGTTGTTCCAGGGGTCTGGACTCATCTTGCGATGACCTTTGAGAATGGGTCCATGATGCAATATCTGAATGGGCGCCATGTTCGTACCACAGCATTGCCAAACGCCACTATCAACGAAATTCAGTTGTACAAGTTCGGAGTCAACCGCGCGGGCTCAACCTTCTATGAGGGTCTTGTCGATGAGGTCATGGTCTGGAACACATCTCTCAACGATTCCGAGATACTATTGATCCACAAAAGAATCGTCGTTGAGTGTCCAGAATACAGCCATGCAAATCAAGCTATAGCGAGGACTTGGCAGGATGTTGACCTTGATGATGATTTGAAGGCCCATGCGTGGTATGTCACAGGTTATGCCATGAAGGAAGGTTGGATCAACGGCGATTATCAGATTGTGGTTGATGGTTATGCAAAGAATGGTACCTTGATGTCAAGCGATACAAGCAGCACCAACTCTCTGGCGGGTGACTGGAATTCACGTACAATCCGTTTCCGGCCTCATGCTGATGTAGTCAATTTCTCGGTCAGAATCGAGGCGCTCATTCATGACGGCACCTACAATGGAAGTATCTACTTCGACAGCATTCACCTTACGGCCATAAGGCCCCACATGCAATGGGTCGATGGGAGCATAGCAGAAACCGCAGTTTCAACAGGCGCTCGTTCATTCAATGAAGGTACAGGATATGGCCAATCCTTGGTTGCAGATCTGCTTGAGGATGGAGTCTCTGGTGTCAAAGGCTACGTCTATGAGCCATATCTGACAACTGTCGCGTATCCTAGTATCATGACTACTGCTTATGCGAATGGATACACATGGGCCGAATCAGTATCCATGGCGAATCCAGCAGCAAGTTGGATGGGAGTCATCGTTGGAGATCCAAAGATGGCAGCCTATGCAGATACATTGCATGATGTTGTTGTGGTTGACGTCAAGAACAACGGAACCCTTGCTGCAGGGCGGAATGGTAGTTTATTCGCACTTGTGGAGAATGTAGGAATGTCTCCTGCAGACGGCTTCCTTCAGGTACGACTCCCACGTCTTGGTGACATGTTGCTCGCCGAGCATGCAGTTCTTTTGCCGGCAGGTGATGTGTTTGGAAGTCGGGCCATCATTGAGGTGCTACTTCCACCACTAGGAGCTGGCAACGTTGAGCTTGAGGTGGGCTGGGTGAGGAATGCCAGTCAGAATCAGTCACGTGAGCGAGTGATCAACAACAATGTCCAATCACTTCACATCATGATTAACCAACCCCCACTCGTTGATAGCCTTGAGTGTACGCGGCAACAGGTGGTGCGTGGTGGTGCCATCACCTGTTTGGCCCGTGTGAGTGATGAAGGGGGTATCACCGAGGTGAACCTTGGATGGCGTGTTAATTCCTCTTCTCAAAGCGGAATAACTGAATGGACATGGGTCGAGACAACAATCTCTACTTCAGACAATGTATACGGTTTCGCAATCATTCGTCCGTCACCTTCGGTCCCCCTTGGTGTTCTTGACCTTGCAGCAATCTCCTACGATGATTTGGGCACTGCTTCGGACCTTGTTATTCAAAAGGGTGTGGCCCAAGTGGTCAATGCCCCCGCTTCTTGGTATGGCATGCATGTAGCAGGCCTTGACGTAGAGGATTGGCCAGGGTACACCGAACTGCCCCCTTCTCCTCCATTGGGCTTGGCTCGTGGCACAGTGACTAACCTCACGGCGTGCAGTGTTGATATGGACCATGATCCATTGCTTGAGACCCCTACATTTCGGGTCTCTAAAGGTGAATTGAGCGAGGTGATCCTAGTGCCAGATGATGAACCAACGCTATGGTGCTATACTGCTGCATGGTCACTCCCGATAGGGGGGAACATCACCGATGTACACCTCAGTGTCGATGTTCACGGGCAATCTGTGCTCTCAAGAATGGTCAGCATTATCGATTACGCACCAGAGGTAACGATTGAATTAAGGAGCCCAGATAATACCTCCAGAGCACTTGCCAATACGGTTGATGACATGCTGTTGATCGGTGTCGTGGATGCTGACGATCCTTACTTGGGCGAGAAGATAGTGAGCATCACTTTGATTTGGCCAGAGGTACCTCCGGTCACTATTCAGCATCGTATCCTCGAGGGCAATTCAAGCGTTCTTGTCGCACTTCCTCAGCCTAATGTCCTCAAACCCGGTGTGCTTGAGGTTCTGGTTATCGTGATAGGTGCTCACGATGCTGAGGGCAATACCTCTCGAACGTGGGAAGTGAGTCTTCCACCTGCCAGTGATTTCTCAGCAATGATGTGCATCGATTCTGAATCAGTCTCCACTCTTCGTTCAGGCCCCTCATACAACATTATTGTGACCTACTCCTCTCCTGCCGGGACGCGGGCACTGACTGCCACGGCTACTCTGACAGACGGCACATCCATTCCAGTCAATTCCATCGAGGAGGTGGATCCCAGCCTGAACGAGGCCTGTCTTGGCTCCCCTCTCCTTGAGCATCTGGTCCTGCAAACCTTCCAGATCGATCTGATAGGCGTGGGTGTTGTGACCGGTGAACATCTGTATCTTCTCCTCGAACTTATTGACGGTGAGGGGCGCCCATCCGTGAGTACTTTCAATTGGTCACTTGTCAACATGGTACCGATTGTGAGAGTTGATGACGTACGATTTGTCGAAGGTGGTAATCTCCTCTACATCTATGGGGAAGCTACTGATCCTGACGGTGAGTCCGAACCAGAGTGTACCGCTTTACTCATCAACGAGAATTTTGTTAATCTGTCAACAATGGCTCTTCCAGTTGAAGGTGGGATTTTCGATACCGATATCACTCTGACCTCAGTTTTCCCCGGGCAGCGTTTCACCGTTGAGATCCACTGTGTGGATCGATTAGGTGCGCAGACCATCTCTTCATGGGAACGTCCCTTTGAGCGTTCAAGTACGGATGCCTCTTCAGAAGAAGTCTCATCAGATTCTAGATCGAGTGCCTCAGATGGAGATGGGGTGGCTACCACGCTTACTCCTGTCATCATCATCTTCAGCATTGTCCTCCTGCTGATCCTAGTCTTCATGGTGAGGGGCCGAACACCTCCTGGGTCTGAAGTGGATGAGACTTTCATCGCAGCACAGGATACTGCATGGGCCCTCTGGGGAGATGGTTAGCTCCCCTTTGGAAGGGCATAGTAACCAGGTGATTACTCCGTTTTCTCCTTATCCTGACGCAGTTCGTACCACTTCTGAACGAATGTACCACCCTTCAATCGGTCTTCCAAGGTTGTTGCCTTCACCTTGTCTGCTACCTTTTCTCCGACCTGCTTCGCTTTGGACCCGGCCGCTTTGGCCTTGTCTGTTGCCTTTTTCTTTGCCGCCGCCACCTTTGCAGCAGTGGCTTTGGCCTTGTCTTTGGCTTTTTTCTTGGCCGCCGCGAGTTCGTTCGCCGCCGCTTTTTTCCTCTCCTCGGCTCTGAGTTTCTCTGCCGCCTTCTTTTTGGCAGCGGCAGCTTTTGCAGTGGCAACTTTCGCCTTCTCTGACGCCTTCTTCTTTGCCTCTGCCGCCTTAGCTGCAGTCGCTTTCGCTTTTTCTTCAGCTCTCTTCTTCGCCGCTGCAGCCTTTGCCGCCGCTTCTTTCTTCTTTTCCTCGAGTTTGAGTTTTTCCGCCATCTTTTTCTTAGCTTCTGCAGCCTTTGCCGCCGCAGCCTTCATCCTTTCCTCGAGTTTGAGTTTCTCAGCCGCTTTCTTTTTTGCCTCTGCTGCCTTTACAGCTGCTGCCTTCTTCCTTTCCTCGAGTTTGATTATCTCCGCCGCCTTCCTCTTAGCTTCAGCCGCTTTTTTCTTCGCCGCCGCTGCCTTTGCCGCCGCCGCCTTCTTCTTTTCCTCGAGTTTGATTATCTCTGCTGCCTTCCTCTTAGCTTCAGCAGCTTTTTTCTTAGCCGCCGCCGTCTTTACCGCCGCCGCCTTTCTCTTTTCTTCTGCCTTAGCTTTCACCTTTGCCGCCTTTTCCCGTGCTATTTCCGCGGCTTTTCCCTCAGCCTTCTTTGCCCGATCAGAGGCTTCCTTCTTGCGTAATGCCTTGCGTGCTTCGAGGTCGGCCTTGCGTCGTTCACTTTCTTCCTTCTCAGCCTTCTTTTCGGCCTCATTCGTTAGGTCAACGAAGGGCACATCCTTGTTTGCATCCGCACTCTGCTTGGATTTCTTGGCGGCCATGTCCTGCACAAAGGGCCCAGAGATTTAGACCTCTCTCGGAACCATTTGAGTCATGAAGAGAAGATTGTTCTGCTCGAATGAATCTCAAAGGCCGGACCACTTGCGGATGATTTCAGCCTCACTGCGTTGAAGGTGCTCTGAGACAGTGCTCTGTTTGACGCTGAGGACCTTCGCCACATCACCTTGTGTACATGCGCGCGGATAATCATAGTACCCTTTACGGATGGCTGTGCGCAATACCTCACGGCGCCGCCGAGGCATTTTGATTGGTGCTAGGTCCGTCACTTCTTCGTCAACCTGTTCGGTGACGCTGACCGTGTATGCATCAGAGAGTGCTCTGATATGCCTCCGAACTTGTGCAACGGCTTCAGGCAACCCTCGTAGTGTGATGTCAAGTCGCATTCCAGTCAGACGGCTGGGCGTGATGAGCCAGCATCCTCTATGCTGTAGTATGGCTCGGAAGATAGGTCCGCCGAGATTGGCTCGAATAATGGCCACGTCACCATTCAGATCCATGGTTTCAACGTGGGCGAAGGTATCGGTCGATGTGATGTCTTCCAGTATTATTTCTGGTTTCAAGACGACCTTGAGCATGAACATGGGCGTTTGGTTCCGAGCTCCCAAACTGCAGAGGAAATCAACTGATTCGAATGATTCTCTTACTTCAGCAGATGTGATGTCGTGACCACCATCTGCAGTGATTGAGAGATGGAGTGTGCGGAACAGAGACCCTTCAGACACAGACAAACCGTTCATCATTGGTTTTTCTTTCTTTCGTCACACTTCTGCAACCTTACGTAAGGCTTCTTCAAACGGTGATTAGAACTAGATTCATCAGAGTTTCATCCATCTCTACATCTTTGCCGTCGATGCTCACCTTTCCTCCTTTTTCTTCGATGTGAGCACCTACTTTCAGCCCAACAACCGAAAGTGCGTCTGAATTTTCGGACAAAAAGGCGCAGACTCCTCCATTCATTCCTGGCTCAATATCGCTGAGTCGAATAATTCGCTGAGCCTCGTGGATGTACTCTGGTGTCAGATTCGGGTCGGCAGGTGGTATCGGTAATCCACTAGGATCGACCTCAGGATTCCCCAGCACTGCAGACAGTGTAGCTTCAAGGCTATCATCGATTGCATGTTCCAACCGGCAAGCGGCTTCGTGAGCATCACCACGGAACCCGAGCATGTTGATGAGTAAACACTCTGCTAGCCGATGTCGTCGTTTCATTTGGCGGCCGAGCCTCAATCCCTTTTTGGTCAATCGAACACCCCTGTATCGCTCATAATCGACGAATCCAAGATCAGAGAGCCGCTTGATCATTCCCGTAACCGTGGCTGCAGCTACTTTGAGTTCATTGGCAAGATCATTGGTCCGCACGGGTGCTTCTACATCTTTCTCCCAGAATTCGTAGATGGTTTCGACATACTCTTCGGTAGCCTCTTCCCTGAAGTGACCCCGCATGGATGTCCGAACATGTTCGGTGCTTTCAGGCTTCACAATTATTAGATGCACGTCTTTCTTCTAAATCAGATAGTCAATTCCAGTCAATTCAGTGCCGATGTGTTTGACCATCTTGAATCATCAGATCAGATCAATGATGTGGTAAGGGGTGTATAGTGCAGGGGGCAGGATTTGAACCTGCGAACTCCTTGAGACCGGGTCCTAAGCCCGGCGCCTTTGACCACTTGGCTACCCCTGCGTGGTGCCTCCGAGCCCTCCCCTCTTCATCAACATGAGGCAGGGACTTCTCACCCCTGAGTCTCAAAGTCAGAATTGTTGTGACAATCCTTGTGAATGGGTTGCTATTGCAAAGGCCATGGGGACGTTGTATCATAATCCTAGATGCTCGAAATCAAGACAGACTCTTGCCATCATTCGCGAATCAGGGGTGGAGTGCAACGTCGTTGAATACCTCAAGCACCCTCTGAATGCAGAACAGATCAAGTCACTGATCTCACGGCTGCGTAGTGATATCAAGGACATCGTTCGAACCAATGAGTCTGAGTACAAACAATCCGGTTTCAATCCCTCCTCATTAGATGATGTCAGAGCAGTTAGCAGGTTATTGGAAGAATTCCCAAAATTGATGCAGAGGCCCGTCTACGATAATGGAGATGAAGCAGTGATTGGTCGACCACCTGAGAGCGTCAAAAATCTTCTCTGATCATTCCTCTTCAGCAACGACGCGTGCACGTGCTTCTTCGATCTCCTCAAGGAACTCATCGACAGGGTTGGGGTGTGGCCCTGTATGCATCTGTGCCGCGACCCTCATCGGCATGGTCATCCCAGCAGTTATGGCAGGAGCATAATTGACTTCGAGTTCACCGAGTTTCTGGAGAATACGTGATTTGATGTCATCATATTCCTCCTCAGTCATTCCCCCGTCACGGTAGATCTTTGAGATATGCTCCAAGGCTTCGTAGTGCTCGCGCCGTATCTGTGAGGCGGGTGGCCCTCCTTGCAAAGTTTGACCATATAGGGCCTGTGAGAGAGTGGCCGCCAGCATTCCTACCAAGCCTATGCCGAAGAGCATCAGGAAGGTGGCGACGATTTTTCCACCCCCTGTCGTTGGTGCGATGTCCCCATATCCAACTGTCGTTGTTGTGACTACTGCCCACCACATGGCATCGTCCAAGCCATCCATGGGTACCTGCTCTTCGCAGATTAGAACAACTTCTTTTCTGTGTGCTTCAACCTCTGGGCCCCCAGTGATGATTGTCAGAGATTCCAGTGGACTCGCTGTTGTGTTACCTGTTGTGGCCAACTCGGGTTCGATTACGATTTGTGTATCATTAGCGGACACAATGGTGTACACCCTTGCAGTTGCATCAAACGCATCGGCAGAATGATTCCCCTCTTCGCCTCCAGTTTGGTTCTGTCCTCCATCACCTTGTCTTCCACCTGTTTGGGGAGGTGGTTGTCCATTGTTTTGGTCCTCTCCATTTTGTGGCCCATCTCGCCTGAATGAGTTGATGTGGAGCGATTCCCCTACAAGGGTCTCAGGCATGATCTCTCCTCCAGGGTGGCCGTCACTCCAAGATAAGTGAGAGATGCTGACATAGATGATTGACTCTCCTAGTGTGGCTGAAACGCCACTTGACCATGGAATATTGGTGGATGATATCTCTCGTTGAGCGGGCCCTTCCCATGGGTAGGCAAGCCCTCTATCCGTCGCCTCATCAACCCGACATGCTTCATTCGCATCCAATTCGAACACATATGTCATGAATCCACCTGTGAAGACAACGACAGCGACAATTATGGTGAGGTGGACGATTTGTTTCTCGACGGTAATGTTTCCAATGGACCTTGTCGTTGAAAGAAGACGCACAATCGCTGAGAAAGCGCGCAAAATGCGTAACCAGCGCAACATCCCAACGCTGATTGCAATCCCTCCCAGAATCGTGACGTCCTCAAGAGCCATGACGGCCATGGGTACCAATCCAAGGAATTCCCACCAATTTCGTGCCCACCACCATCGTTTGTCATTGCAACGTGAAAGGTCTTCCACTAGATCGGCGACAAAGAAGCCAACCATGGCTAGATCTATCAGAGCAAGGGTCCACCACAGGGCAGGGTTGTCTTTTCGGAGAGTTGTTTCCATATCGATGACAATCAGAACCACTGAGAACAGGGCAAAGACTAGAATGAGCATGTCATTGGCCCACCAAGGCTGCTCAAACGTCGAATATTTTGATTCTGATTTCACTGAGCGTCGATCCTCGAAGAGATTCTTGAACCATTTTGGGGCATCGACTGCCATCAACTCCCCTCCATCGATTCAGAGACTTGATCCTTGACTGCGATCCATGTGTCGGCGAACAGCTCGGCTTCTCTCCGCTTCTTTGTGGTTCGGATGTGTAGGAAGGCAATCGCCAAGAACACGGCGATGATGATGGGAATCACGAAGTCAATCTGGAACTTGTGCATGAAGTGGATGATGGTCTCAGCAGTATATGCCCACGTGATGGAGGCGGCAGTACCCCCAATTGCAGTGGCTGTGATGACAATCTTTGAGCGCATACGGGCTACGAGCCCGAGCATCGCTCCGACCAATACTCCCGAAGCGAGGAATGGAATCCAGACAAAGACGAGAAGCCCGAAGAATCCCCACCGGTCGATGAATCTTCGATTCTCGTTGGCAGTGTACTCTAGAGTGGAAAGCACGCCAGATACCATCGCTGATTGCAAGACTCTGCCAGCGATACCATCCTGACGCGCTATGACCGCTTCACTATCATCATCATCGGATTGCTCGATGCGTCCTGCTCCAGTTTGTACCATAAGGTCCGCCTTTCGGTTGACGGCGTGCAGGATCAGATTCCGTTCGTCGAGTTTGCTTCCAAGATCCGCCTTTACGTGAGCTACAATCTCTTCCCTAATGGCCATCGCATCTACTCTTTTGCGTTTCTTTGGCTCAAAGATGACGCGGGCATATACGTCCTTGAGGTCCGAATCGCCAAGAACAATCGTGTATTTTTCAATAAGGTCCGTGCGCTTATGTGAGAAATAATCGGCGATGGAAGATTGTACACTGACTTGGATTCTTGTCTCGGACCCTACCTTGGAGAAGAATGAACGGTAGTCCTCAACCAATTGGGGACGTTCCTGGCGGGTGCTCTCTTCGATGTCAGTGGTGTTCTGGCCGAAGTCATCAAAGTCAAAATCAGCTCCTTTTGTGTCTCCAGTGCGCTCAAGTCTGAGCCTGAAAGGCTTGACTAGGCCGAACAAATTGAAATCCTCATTGAGGGCTCTGTACAGGCTGGGGCGAATCAGGTCGGTCGGGATGACTGTACGGGCAGTTCTGTCGTAAGGCATTCGAATATCATAGGAGAGATCTCGCACTGTGACTTGGAATCGATCCCAATCAATCTTCAGAAAGTGTTCTTTCGAGGCTTTCTCTAGGCACCTGAGCAGGAGGCGTTCAACCTCCTCATTGCTCAGCAAATCGTCTGCATCCCTGTGGTAGAACTTGTAGATCAAGGGGTAGAGGATGAAGAGGGAGATGATGCTCAGGCTCAACGAAATAAATGCCATCCACCAGGCGGGTACTCCTCCAGCTCCCCCAGTCAGCATGGCCGTCTCACGTCCTCCCACTAATTCAGCTCCCATCAGGGCCCAGCCCCAACCGACAAGTGACTCAATGGATTTGCACTCGCGTGGACCATCACTTGTGATTGTAGCCTCGACACTCTCGTCGGCGTGCAAGAAGGGGATGAATCCCTTCACAGTGGTTCTTGAGACATCTATCTTGACGGTTTTACTCAGAATGGAGGTGTTGTCTTTTGTCACATCTAGATAAGATGTGGTGAGGGTGTATTCCCCGTCCTCCCATTCGGTGAACCCTATGATAAGTTGTGAACTATTGACGGCGTGATCCGTCAGAATTGTTTCACCGCTGTGGTCGGCAGTCACGATGGCAGTAAGGTTTGTATTCGTTTTTTGAACTCCTGTGAGCCATACAATGATATTACCTCCATCGTTGTCGGGATAGATTTCAGCAATCTTACCCTCATTAGGCACATTGCATGGGTGTTCGCCTGTATCCAATGGAGTCGCAGATAATTTTTCATCGATGATGAATGATTCACGGACCGGTTCGATCATCGGGGCAGCGACAAGAAGGACCGCATACAGCATAGCGTACATGCAACCGGCTATGAGGAGCAAGTCTTCGAAGGTCCTTGGAAACCCCTCTCTCTTACCTGAGCCACGACGTGCTCGAATGCTGTCGATACGACTGTCGAGTCGGTCCTTGTCGATACCGCTTGGTCCTACCACTTTGGTTGAATTGTTATCATCAACAGCAGTTGGCGTATCTTCCACGGCCGCGGCTTCATCCTCATCGAGTTCCACGACATTGGTTCCATCACTGGCATCTGAGGTGATGTCCTCTTCCTCACCATCGTCCGCATCTTCTTTGCTATCCTCGTCATCGTCCGCATCTTCTTTGTTACCATGGTTCAGCGGCTCATTTTCCAACTCCTCAATAGGGTGTGTTTGCTCTTCTTTGGTGGCCACTTCGTCTTCACTGCCGAGTCTCTTTGACTCTTCATTCAGGGAATCGTCGCTCTCGCCGCCATCGTGCACCATGGGGCCCCTCCATTCCGGTTCACGGGCTCGGTCTTATTGGTATGACGGTTTGAATGGCGTAACAACCTTCAAAATCCTCCGGCGCCAGAATCCAATCTCTTGCTTCGGCGAGGTGTGAGTGAGTCTGATGAGTGACGAGTTGGAACGTGCTGTCTCCTCGGTGCTGGATGCAGTGCCCGGAGCCGACCGAGATGCGGTGACCGAGGAGTTCGAACGTTACCAGAACGAGTTCCTCATGGGACCTAAGGCAGCGGTTCGCTCTGTGATCACGAGGATGCAGCGCTCAACTCCAGGTGCTATGGATGGTGAAGCAACCCCTCGGCCAGATGCAGGACCTCGTCCCGCAAAGAAGATTCAGAGATTCGCAGAACTTGTTGATGGCGATCGTAATTTAACGCTCGAGGCTTATGTAGCGGAGCATGATCTTGTCGAACGTAATGTCCGGGGGGAGATGATGACCATTGGTCGCGGTCGACTTGAGGACATGCCCAATGAACCAAGATCTCAGCGTTCCTCGATACAGTATACGGACTGGGGCGGTCATGCCGACGTGCTCAGGCCCGGCTCGACCGTCCGCATTGAGGGCGCCAGTGCCTCATCTTGGCAAGAGCAGGTACGTCTTGAGATCAATCGCTCAGCCCGCGTTACGACGCTGCAAGCCTCATCTGAGCCGGTCATCGATCGCTCTGAACCCCTCTCTATCGAACAGGCCTCTTCCATAGAAGGTAGGGTCAGCATTGTGGCTCGTATCGTCAGCAATGATCCACGCACGATCAATACAAAGGACGGGCGCAACATTGAGGTTCGTTCCGGTCGGATTGCCGATAGCACAGGTATGATGACCTTCACAGCTTGGGATGGCCTTGACCATTCAGTTGGTACGCTTGTCAAGATTCGTGATGCACAGGTGAGGAGATTCAGGAATCTTCCCGATCTCAACATTGGACGCACCACAATCGTCGAGGAGTACCACGATGCAGCCTTCCCCGATATTGAAGCCTTATCTGACCACTCCAAGGTAGCGATCAAAGGACTGAAAGATGGGATGAGGGATGTTGAGCTCATCGCGGAGATTCATCAGATAACTGAAAGACAAGTCAATGTCAAGGGGGAGAAGAAGACCATCCATAGTGGCGAGTTGATCGACCCAACTGGACGGTGCAGATTCACCATTTGGTCAGATGCTGTCGCCATCGAGGAAGGTGATCTCCCTCTGCCGGTGCAAATCAGCGGTGCTCGTGTGTCTTCTTGGCAAGGCATTCCAGATATTGCCGTTGATTCGATGGACAATATCGAGCGCCTCGATGCCGCACCGTGGGATGCAATCGACCCAGAAGACCACTGGGTCGAAGCCTCTCTCAGTGACCTTGTCAAAGGTCCTTCCCGTCAGTCGGTCGAAGTGGACGGCTCGATTGTCAGTGTAGGTGAAGATAGTGGCCCTATTCTTCGCTGTCCTGAATGCCGTCGAGTACTTGCCGATGAGGCTTGTGTTGACCATGGCACTCAGGAAGGCGTACCGGATCTGAGAGTGCGAATGGTCCTCGATGATGGTGTTGCTGCCATGACGACTCTTGTGAATCGAGCTGCAGCTGAGGCTCTGCTTGAGATGGATAGGGCCGCTGTTGTATCTGCCATCAAGGAGGGTGGCCGAGAAGCCTGGCTGTCTGAGTTGAGGGATAAGTGGCTTGCCCGCCGAGCAAGAATCCGTGGTCGAACCCGAGTCGATGAGATGGCTGGATACCTGCTGGCTGATGCTGTTTTGTTTGAGGGCATCAGCGATGTGAGTGTTGAGGCCGTGCGTGCGAGGTGGGGGATTTGAGTGCCTCGTCTCCCCGCCGAGTTCGGGGCCGGGAGCCAGCTGTGCGCCTATTTTCTGAAGAATACAATCAGGCTCATCTCCACCAACCGGGAGTCGAACAATTCGATCCGTCGTATCTTGTCTCTCGTCTTGGTGCCAAGATCAACCGAGTCCTTGTTGCTGGTATTCTTGAGCGCCTTGAGCGTCGGTCAAACGATAATGGTATCAGCTATGATGGAGAGATTGTCGATGCGATGGGGCGGAATTATTTTCGGGTCGCGCACTTCCAACCTGAGCTTCATGACAGGACTGAGCAATTGACGCAAAGATTCGAGGAAGGTGAGACCCTGTTCGTTCTTATGATTGCCAAAGCTCGGCATTACGCCAATCCAGAGGATGGCGCAATCTACAATTCACTGCGGCCTGAAGAACTTGCAGTCATCGATCGCTCACGCTATGTTGAGTGGGTGCTGGAAGCAGCTGATGCTACATTGTCGAGAATGGATGAGGTCAATCGCTCAAAGGATCTGGAGGCAACACCTCAGGCTATGGTGGATGGGGGCATACCCATGCATCGTGTCCAACCTCTGCTTGATGCTCGTGCCTTCTATGGTGATCATTTCGACTCCGAGCCCTATGGTCTTGGTGTCCTACAAGCCCTCGATGCAGCAGAGGCAGGTGCTCAGTTCGAGGGTTCAGATTCCTCCGCCGACGCAGTTTCAACAATCGATTCGCAGGCCCTTCGTGGTCTTATCATCAAGACCATTCGCGATCGTGATTCTGGTTCTGGAGTTGAATATAACGACGTGGTCACCGCCTGCCAACAGGCAGGAGCAGTACAAGGCGACATCGATGAGACAATCGAAGTTCTAGAGGGTGAAGGCGTTATCTTTGAGCCCGATGGGATTTTCAGATATGCACTTGTTGACCCGAACGCGTCAGCATGAGAAGTACGCGCAGGCTTCAAGTCGTCAGCACCTTTCGGTGGGATGATACGCATGGGTTCCCAGACCTGTTTCATACGTCCTGAGGGCGGCGAGTGGCTTCAGTTGCACGATTGTACCATCGCCGTTGTAATCAATCGCCGAATGACTAGAACCGTCACCCATGGTGGTGAAGGAGATGATCTCATTGATGAAGGGTCGGAGTCCGCAGTCTACACTGTGACGGGTGAGATTGACCTCGATGATTACAAGAAAGTCCTCGATATCTTCCGCGGTGGACAACCTTTCTTCCACGAGCCCTATGAGGAGAAAGAGATGAAGGTCGTCTTCAGTACACTCACGTTCGATGGTGGTTCTGGCCAATATTCATTTGAACTCATTGAGGACATTCGCTGAAAGGTGTTGACATGGTCCTAGCTGAGGAACGAGATCTTCTCTATGCTCTCAGAACTATGGAGGTGATGATGTCGTCCGGTATCGGCCTTGAGGCGGCACTTCTCAACCTGTCACAAGGAGGTTATGGTAAGATCAGTCAGGATTTCGCAGCGATGCTCAGCGCAGCAGCCAAAGGCAAGGCACTCGAAGATGAGATCAAACGCGGCATGCAGAAGACGAAATCGAAGCCATATCGGAGATTTTTGACCACGTTGCACAATAACCTCACCCGAAATACCGATGTGGTGGCCGACCTGAAGAAACAGGGGGACTCTGAGGAAGAGAGTCGGACCGAGAAGGTAGAGAAGTACATCGAGGAATTGTCGGGACTCCCCGAGACCATTTTGACCATTGGGATGACCTCCCCACTGATTCTCTCTATCCTTGGCTTGTTTCCGCAACTCATGGGTGATCTGAGCATCGTCGAGATGCCCCCCACCTCCACCATCATGTCCGTCGTCTATGGCGGTCTTGTTCTGACGATCATCGGAATGGCGATGATTGGTCTGAAGGCGCACACGAAGGACCCGGGGTTGTGAGGTGATCAAATGAGTCTGCTCATTGACATGTTAGAATTCATCGGCGAATACCCTTCCATCAAGTTCTTTCTCCCCTTTGCCCTTGCATCATTGGGAGGTGCAATCCCCCTCTCGATTGCTCGTAAGCGTCGGCGTGCAATTGAACGCGCCTTACCAGAGATGCTTGAGTCGATGGCGCAGACCGTCGGTGCGAATCAGTCAGTTCAGGAAGCCTTCTCAGGATATGCTGAGAATTCGTCAGGGCCTTTGACTGAACTTGCCAAGCAGGCTGTGAACAATGCGCGCCAGACCACCTTTGACAGTGCCATCATCCAACTTGCCGTCAATTCACGTTCTTCACACGTCCAGAGGATGACGACTATTCTGACCACTGCCATCGATCAGGATGCACCCCTGAAGGACCTTCTTGACCGGATGGCCGAAGGGTACGCTCGGCAGAATGAACTCATGGACCAGCGTGAATCGGCTATGACTGGTGCTTCAGTCATGATGAAAATCATGGTGGGTGTTCTTTTGCCTGCCATCATTGCCACAGTCACAGGTCTTTTTGCCCCCCCTGCCTCTGGTATTAACGTCGCTGCCCTTAACGCGGCGATCGCCACATTCCTCGGTGCTGCAACAGGTGTCTCCGTCGCCATCGGTGGCCGTATGCTCGGTCGCTTCAATGAGGTGGTATGGCAGGTGCCGATGTGGACCATCATCTCGATGATGCTCTACAGCGTACTGTACATCGGTATCGGGGCGACAATGGGAGGAGGAATTTGATGAGTGACATGAAGATCATCGATCAGTATGGACGAGTGACCATTTACGAGGAGCCAGGCCATCCAAGCCCCATCTATCAGGTGGAAGGAGATATTGAGCCGAATCCCTATGGCAAACTCAAGGCATTGCTCGATGATGATAATCTGGAAGAAGTGATGTATAACGGTGGAACTCAATGCGTCAAGATTGCTCACCGTGAACACGATATGTGCCGCACGAACATCTGGGTCGATGATGAAGAAGGTCTACAGGTTGCCAAGAATATTGCAGCCTTCACTGCAGTTCCGCTAGGGAATGGCCCGGGTATGGTCCCTATCTTTGACGGCCGTCTTCCAGACGGGTCCCGTGTCAATGGGACTATCCCTCCTGTATCGCCTGATGGACCCACTCTAACCATCAGGAAGTTCCAGGAGGACCCCCTGACGATTATCAATCTCATAAAATTCGGCTCAATGTCATCAAAATTGGCGGCCACCCTCTGGTGTTACGTTGAAGGACTTGGTTCCAGGCCAGCGAATTTCGTCATTGCTGGCGGAACCGGTTCAGGTAAGACGACCACTTTGAACTGTCTTGGAATGTTTATTCCTTGGAACGAGCGCGTGCTTTCGGTCGAGGACACTGCTGAGTTGCAGATCTATCATGATCATTGGCTTCGCATGGAAACAAGGGCTGCCGCGCCAGATGGAACGGCCGAGATTGACATGAATGATTGTCTGAAATCGAGCTTGCGTATGCGGCCTGACCGTGTTATTGTTGGTGAGGTGCGTGGACCTGAATGTGCAACTTTGCTGATGGCCATGAACACTGGCCACGATGGTTCGTTCGGCAGCCTGCACGCTAATACTGCTGCTGAGACAGTGAACCGAATGATCAACCCCCCTATGCTTGTTCCGACAATCATGCTGAGTGCTTTGGACATGATCATCATCCAAGCCCGACTTCATCATGGGGGACGTACTATCAGGGTGATTACTGAAATTGCTGAAATCGCAGGGATGGAAGGTGACAAGCCGCGCCTGAACACGATCTGGAAATTCGATCCTATGAGTGGCGAAATTCTGCCCACGGGTGTGCCGAGTAAACTACGTGAGACCATCTGTAAGGCTGCAGGTCTCTCTCCCGCAGATTTTGATCGGCAGGTCGAGGAGCGTGACCGGATCCTCTCCGATCTTGTTGAGCGAGATATCTCAAGCATAGCTCAGGTCACGAGGGTCTTGCAGGCGTATCACACGACTCAGTGATCCTCGCCGCTGCCTTGTAGGCGTCGCATGAGTCTGTCTGCAGAGTCGAGTTTGGAGCGCAGCCGAGTCATGTTCTCGGATTGTTCGTGAAGTTGTGCTTCTTTCTCCGAATGATCGCCTTCAACTTCCTCGACGTCATCGACACCTGCCATCTTCTCAGCCAGTTGGTTGAGGTGGCTGACGACTTGCGCTAATTGCCTTTCATCCACAGTCAGGCCTGTCGGTAGCCGTGGTGCATCATCGGTTGTGATGTAGCCGAGTTCGAGGGCGAGTACTCCCGCGGCAGCGAGTACCCTTGGCCTGAGTTCAGGCGTATTGATTGCGTATCCTTTCCGTTCAAGCATTCTGACCACGTTTGACTGGGCACGGTGGTCGAATCCTGCCTTTGAACGCCGAATCACGACTTCAATGAGTTGTTCTAGCCCCTCTATGTGTTCACTCAATCGGGTGATGGTGTCCACGCTTTCGGCGCTTAACCTCATTTGATCGAACCGGAGTGCTTCAATGGCTTGCCGTCGTCGCTCACGGACGGGGTCGATATCCGCCTCTCTGAGCATGAGTGATGTGTGAATCTCAAAGACTCCATGGAATCGACCAGCGATGACAGAGAGGTCAAGGTCAAGCCGTAGTACATCTCGTGCTAATCTCTCACTCTCGATGCGTGCTCTGACAAGATCGCCATCTGCAGAATCCACCTCTCGTTCGATGAGTTCGACGAGTTCCTTTCGCTTGGAATCGAATCGCTTGATTGCTTCTCGCTCGCGCCATGAACCAGCCTCTCTTCCTCCTGCATGCTCTTCTTCACTGCGTAGAGAGATACATGACTCGAGGATGTCTTTGAGGGCCTGCCTTCCAGCACTACTCAATGTTACGATGCCGAATTCCTCGCACCTCTCATAGAACCGGTCACGGTCGGCCAGGACTTCGATGTCGAAGGGCTCTGCGAGAAGGTCACGTGCAATCACGATGACTTCGGCCTTGCGAGCTTCAATCTTGTCGAGTTCGACGAGGACCTCTGCGGGCAGGGTTCTTGCATCTGCCTCCTCAAGCAATCTGCTCGCCCTCTTACGGTCGGCGGCTTCGGCAAGCCACATTTCGACCGCTGCTGAGACCCGTGGGTGGTCAACAAGAATGCCGCTGGATGCCAGTTCGGTTCGTAGTCGGGCCTCATCACTGAATTTCCATGATTCCCCATGTTGATCGACAAATGCCTCTATCCTTGTTCTGAGGCTCGTCTGTAGTTCCTGTGTGATGAATTGATCCAATGCCATCGAAGAGGACATGCTTGGAATCGTTAGTGGCTTATCCATTTCCACATCTTTTGGAGATGGCTCGGATTCGGCCACTTCCTCGTCATCGAGCACTTCTACTATTTCGTCTTCAGAGAGAATGTCTTCATCTACGTCATCTTCTCCTTCGACTTCAGGTTCTACATGCAGAATCGCCCTTGGGATGGGGGGGTGAGGCACGCTCCAATTCGTTCCTTTGTTCGCTTTGCGTCTGAGTGTGCGTTTGATCTGTCCCCATCCCTTGTCGTGCTGGGCTAGAGCGCCGATGATCTTTCGCTCCAACGATGTTCGCTGTTTTGATGCATCGAAACCAAGCCCGTCTGCCAGTGCTCCGATTTCTTCCTCTGGGAGGTTGTACACGGTATCTATGCTGAGTTCACGACGATCGTGGTGGAGGTGTAGGTAGAGGCGTTGCTGCTTGTTGGTCTTAGAACCTGAGGACTTGATGCCGAAGGCGCGACATAGGTCCGCTAGTTGGGCATTGGTGCAGGATGTGAGACCCTCGGTGCTTAGATTCCATGAATCAAGGATTAGCGAAGCTATCAGGCGGGCGCGGAGGAACTCGACTGAACCGCTGTTGTCAAGCTCATGCTCTTTAGCAATCTGGCGCAGATCATCAAGTTTGGCGCCATACAACGAACCAAGTTCGATGGACGTACCGTTTGCCATCAAGTCCCCTCGTTCACGGCTGCCTCATATCTTTTCGCCCCGAATTTGGGGTGAGAAAGTGGTTCGTAGCCTGACGCGGTATCTTCAAAGCAATTACCTCCTCCTTCGTTTCGCCATGGCCACCCGGTCATCCCGGGCTAAGCGCTCGGCGAAACAGGCCCACAAGGACTTAGAGCATGCTCTTTTGGACATGAAGAAGATTCACGAACGTATTCACAACGATGCTTCGAAGGCACTTGAGCGTCGAGCCGATCACCTCACTGCCTCAGCCCTCAAACATATTCAGCATGTCGAGGACGGAGAGGAGGGCCTTTTCGCACTGCAGAAACGGATTAACCGACTTGCTAAGGAAATGGAATCCGGTCAGAATGATCGTTCCATGGTTGCTGCAGCCGTCCAAGAGGTTCTCGCAGATGTTTCACATCAAGAAGAGGAACATAGCCGAATCAAGCGGGACTCTATGAGGGAACAGGATGCCGGCTCCAACATGACTCAGGTTCTCAAAGCACAGATCTCGGAATTGCTGAAAGAGTTCGAATACATTGAGGAACGCCTGCATGAGATTGATCAGCAGTATTGCCGAATTGTTGACCTAGGCCGGCCTGAGGTGCTTACTGATATCCTGAGCAAGGTCTCTGAGCTTGGTCTACGTGAATTGGTTGAAGAATATGAGCATGAACAGGCAGCAGTGGAAATGGATGCGCCATCTGAAGAGCAACTCAAGGATCAACTTGAACCGGCCCTCGCAGAGATTGAGGATGAGTTCTCAGTAGATGAGGGGACTGGCTGATACATCTTCTCCGCCTTTGTCATTCATCCAGACTCCTTTAGCTTCTTTCCACTCCACTACAAGGCGACGAGCTAAGAATCGAGCATCGTCTGACGGTCCTATTCGTGAGACGGCTAGACTGCGCCGTCCACCTTTACCTATCCATTCGATCTCCATTCGGATTCTCAGACCTCCTTTCCCTCCTCCTTTCTTTCTCTTCAGATTGCCTTCAGGAGTGACATATTCGTCCTTGACAGCAGGATCGTCGCTGTGCTTCAACAACGAACCCGTCCGTACCCATCGAGCGTGTACAGATGTATGCTCTCTCAATGTTATCTCTACCCCTTCCAACAGGATAGCCTCCAACTTCCATGCCTCGAGCGCAAGTTCATCACACCAGTCTGGTATGTATGATTCTGGAAATCCATCTCTACATACTAACAGAACTTGACCCGAGAATGGTGCTGAGGGGAAATGCCCATCCTTATGCTTGCCAACTGGGAGGTCGAGCCGCTGCCGCCTGCGTGAACCGCCTGCAATGTCAAAGGTAATTCTGTCACATGCTACGGAATGGACCAATCCCTCGTCCTTTCTTTCCAGACACCACTCGACGACCCCCTTCTCTTTTTCGTCAGGCCCCTTGAGTTCCTCGCGTGAGGCGAATTCGGCGGCAGTTCTGATTGAGAGATCAGCTCGATAGCGCCGAATCTGGCGCTTGATCAAAGGGCGCTCACAAAGAATCACTGCCTTGTGAGGCAGGTAATCCAGGAAGTCATCGGTGATCAGCACGGCTCCCTCCCCCGCTCGCTCCATTGCCGAGGCTACTACGATTCCTTCGGGCAGGTCGGTAGGCAACTCGTCGGCGAGCATGAGGACCGCATCACCTTGCATCTCTAAGAGTTCGGCGATTGCCTCTTCGACAGATGGCTTGGAGATGACGACGCGTTCAGGCTCCAGTCGTTCAAGCCGCTCTTGGATCCATGTTCGGGCTGAGCCCGCGGCCCGGATGTCAAGAACAGGGTCCTCCATTTGCTTCGCCGTCAGGAACGCCTGAACCATGATTGATAAACACCCCTTGTGAGGGAGGGCTTGTGCTGGAGATGAGCGGTCCTCACGCAGTTCGCCTGAGCGCGTTGGTCGAGAAGGTCAATGGGGGGCTGCTGGCTCACCTTGACGCGATTGACGTTGCGGGCCACAACCGGGCCGTCGCTCTCGCTCGGCACGTCCTGTTGGCGGGTGGCAAGCGTCTACGCCCTTTGATAGGAATCTTAGTGTACGAGATCATGGGGGGCCGGGACCTCGATGGGGTCATGCCCATTGCTCTCTCATTCGAATTCATCCACACTGCGACGCTAGTGCATGATGATATCAATGATAATGCCAAACTCAGGCGAGGTGTTCCAACTCTTCATGAGCGATTCACTCCCGCCGAAGCCATCATTGCTGGTGATTTCATGTTCGTGCAAGGATTCAGCCTTGCCGCACCACTCGATTCGTCCCTTGTTGATGTGATCAGCCGAAATTGCGTGAACATGGTCACTGCTGAATTTGCACAGATCGATCAACGAGGAAATGTGGATGCAAGTTATGAGAGTCAACATTCTATCATCCGTGGCAAGACTGCAGGATTGTTTGCAGGATGTTGTCAGGCCGCAGGACACCTTGCTGGAGCGTCGTCAGAACAGATGGATGTGCTCTATTCGATGGGTGAAGAGATTGGCATGGCGTTTCAGTTAGTGGATGACCTTCTTGATCTGCGAGGTGATAAGATAACTGGCAAAGGGGTCTGCATGGATCTGTTTGAAGGCAAATTTACTCTCCCAGTTCTCCATGCTATCGAACACCTTGAGGGTGAGGATCACGCGAAATTTCTCCAATATATTCAGAATTTCCATGAACGTCATATCGAGGAGACTCTCTCGCTCATCGAGCGTTCAGGTGGATTCAAGCGGGTCGAAGAAGAGGTCATGATGCGCTTGGATACTGCAGGTTCCATGCTGGTTCAGATCGCTCCTGCATCTGAATCGAGAGATCAACTCACTCACCTCCTCTTGGAACTTGCAGTTCGAAGGTCCTGAGCATGTCATCATCGCCTGATGTCGTTCGTCGTCAGGTCATTGTCATCGGTGGTGGACCCGCAGGTAGCACAACTGCCCGATACCTCGCTGAAGCTGGGGTGGATGTCCTTGTCATTGATGGCCGTGATCCTATCGGCGCACCCCTCCAATGTGGTGAACTAATCCCAAGCAACGATGAGATGCGCCGTCTGTGTCCAGATGTTCCTGACATCGATGAACTGATCGCTACTCCTGAGGAGGTCATCTCTCGGCGCGTTGATGCGCTACATCTTGTCCCGCCTTCAGGCCGCCCTCTCAGGTATGGGTTCGAAGGCGTTATCCTCGATAGAGTGGCTCATGATCAAGCGCTTGTCGAACGGGCTAAGAAGAGTGGAGTGGAATTTCAGGTCGGGCAAAGAGTTGTCACTATCAACGACCATGAGGTCGTTCTGCGTGACGGGACAAGGTATACGGCGGAGATACTTGTCGGGGCGGGTGGTCACCAAGACCCCCTCCGGTGTTCACTGTGGGCTGAAAAATCTCTGAAAATTCCTGTGAAGTTCGTACTCATGGAGGGGGATTTTCCGGATGTCGTTGAATTGCACTTTGGTTCGATGGCCCCTGGTGGTTATGCCTGGGTGATTCCAAAGGCGGGTGGCGCGAACATCGGTCTTGGTATCCAGAAACGGTTTGCCAAGAAAGGGGGGCTTAATCGATATGCCAAGGAATTCATTGGTAGATACTCGGGCCATATCACGTTCCAAGGCGCTGGTTCTCTTCCTATGTCTGGTACTATCTCGCCATTTGCGAAGGAACACTGTGTGCTTGTTGGTGACGCTGCCGGCATGGTCCTCCCTTCGAATGGCGCAGGCATCACCATTGCTATGATTGGTGGGCGGATTGCTGGTCAAGTTATTGCTGAGCACTTGGAAGGTGGAATTCCCCTTGCAGAATACGAAGTAAGGTGGCGCAAACAGATGGGTCGCGTCATGCGTAATTCGAGGCGTTCATTCAGCCTTGGAAGCCTCATGTTCCGGTCGCCTGACTGGGTGGTGAACCTTGGCTTCAATCGCTTGACAAAGGGCTTCATCTGGAGGGGTGTCACATGTAGAAAGGTCTTCTTCGTGCTGTAGACGCTGGCGTGCAGTGTAGTCAGAATCATAAGCCGTATTCTCAGCACTAGTAATATGTTCATGCATTCCGCTCTTGTCCGGACTTGGGTTCCTGTGGGATGGAATCTCGCTGTGCGGCATCATGATAAATTCGTTGTGCGAGCAGCCGCTGTAAGGTGTTCATGTGAGTAAGGCAGACGTCCTCTCAGAGGTCAAGAAAGCAGAAGCGGCCGCTGCAAAAGCGATTAAGAAAGCTGAATCTAAGGCACAGAGCCTCATCTCCGAAGCACGGGCTAAAGCGTCAGGTATGGTCGCTGATTCTCGTACGGCAGGACAGAGTGACGCTCAAGCGATTGTTGATGCAGCCAGAGAGGCCGCAAGGAAAGCAGCAGAGAAGGTGAGTGCAGAGGGTGAGCAACAAATTGCTGGTATTAAGGAAAGCAGTGCAGGTCGTCGAACTGCAGCTGTTGAGATTGTGATGTCGTCATTCATGGCAGATTGAGAGTGGAGTTGAATCACAATGTCAGGACTGACCACTGCAGAGATGTCTCGCATCTTGGTGGTTGGCACGTCTGATGAATTGGCATCAACCTTGGAACTAGCAGCACGATTGAGGGCCATCCACATGATAGATCATGATGGGGAAGTGTTGGGCCTTGGCTCTCCGAATGAGGATGCCGACGACATTAGTCGCCGATTGGCGACGATGCGGGGGTGCATGAGTCAACTCAAATCAAGCCCAGGTTCTAATCTCATTCGTTTGGATCGTGTTCGAGAATCTCTGAGCGGTTCGCTCAGTGAATCAATGCTGTCTGTCTCAGAAGATCTCACGCGGCTTGAGGATTCAAGTTCTGAACTTGAACAACTGCAGAACAGGTCGAACTTCTAGAACGTCTGGATCCTCTAGGCCTTGGCCTTGATCTCCTCCAAGGATATGACTCCGTGTCAGTAAATCTGGGCCACGTACCTCTTCTAGCACAATGTCTGGGCGCAATCCATGGCCTTTCTGAGGATACGTATGTTTTCGATGCTCCTGGTAAGGGGAAGGAAGGAACTCTTGCCGTCTTCTGCGAGTCATCATCGGCAGGGGTAGTCGAGAAGTTGCTCTCTGAGCACGCATTCCAATCGATAGCTGTCCCAGAAGGAGATGGTCTCATCTCAGATAGAATATCCTCACTGAAGACACGTGCATCGGAATTGCGTGCAGAGCAGGATGGACTTCGTGCAGCTCTCAAGACTTGGAACGATGAGAATGGAGCCATGCTGGTTGGGGGCATCGAAGTTCTTGAGAGTGATTTTGAGATTGAGACTGCACCGGTGCGTGTTGCGACCAGTGAACATGCTTTCATCATTGAGGGCTGGGTCCTGACCGAAGAATCCGAAGCGACGGTTGCAGCTCTCGCTGAGGTTGCCACATATGTTGAATGCACCCCGTTCGAGATGCCCCGCGGGCGAGGGCATCACTTCTCAGAAGAGGAGATTGAACTCCCTCCAATCGCCTTCCAGAACATCGGTCCTGCTACCCCTTACGAATTGCTGACCGATGCGGTTGGCCGTCCCAAATATGGGCGAATGGATCCAACCACGTTCATGTTCTTCACCTATCCAATATTCTTTGGCCTGATGCTAGGCGATATCGCATATGGTCTTGCGATAGTCGGATTGGCTTGGTGGTTGTCGAGGAAATTCTCTCGCAATGAATTGGTTGTCCAAGGATCTCTGCTGTTGTTCTATATCGGGGTGTCTACCATCGTGTTCGGTTATCTGTTCGGTGAATTCGCCGGTTTTGAGTATCTGCCGCATGGCCATTGTGATATCGAAGGTATCGTTGGCGTAGCGCAGTGCGAGGCTGCTCACGGGCATTACCACTGGGAAGATTCTCACACACCCGGTTGGGTGGCTTGGTTGACCTCATTGTACCCTTCGGGCGGCGAGCTGCATTGGATGGGAGAGGTCGGTTTTGGAATCAATCTCGCCTACCCCTTCCACCGGGTCTCTTCCAACCTTGAGGACCTCATCGTACTGACCATGTATCTGGGAATGCTACATCTCGCACTGGGGATGTCGATAGGTTTCAGAGATGTGTACATGGAGCACGGTTTCGTTGCAGCTATGTTCGAGAAGGGTTCCTGGCTTCTGGTCCTGTCCGGTGGCTTCCTGTTCATCTACGCCTTCTTGGTCTCGCCAAATCATACGGATCCCTCGTATCTCGATATGCTTGGTATGTTCACGACAGTAGGATTGACCATTCTGGCCATCGGTATTGGGATGGTGATCATCACTCTGTGGAAGTATGAGTCGATGCCTCTACCAATTGCTATTGGTCTTGGCCCGCTTGAATCATTGCAGGTACTGTCGAACACAGTCTCCTATGTACGCCTGTTCGCCGTCGGAGTTGTCGGTGTCAAGATTGCTGAAACGGGTAACAACATGCTCTATTGGCCCATGGTTGAAACGCTGACAGATATCTCGCAAGCGGGTGCTCTCGACATAGTGCTCGTACCCATTCTACTCATCGGATGGCTAGCAGTACACCTTTTTGCTCTGGTTCTAGGGATATTCAGTCCCAACGTCCAGGCTGCCCGTTTGCACTTTGTGGAATGGATGGGGAAATTCTATGAGACCGGAGGCGAGCCATTCGCCCCATTCGGCAGGAAACTGATTAACGTGGAGGCCGATTGAACACATACATCACAGTCCAATATTGGGACAAGAAGGAGGAAAGAGAAAATGAACGTGAATTGGAAGAGAATGAGCCTGACGCTGTTGTTCGCGACCCTAGCAGTCGCTTTGTTTGTCGATGTGGCAGCAGCAGCAGATGGTGTAGCAGATAACGACCAGACAGTAGCCGCATCAGGTAGACTTGCCGCGGGTATCGCTCTGGCAGGTTGTGCCGTTGGCACTGGCCTGTCACAAGGGCAGATCGGTGCAGCAGGTGTTGGAATGGTTGCAGAAGACAGCAGCAAGTTCGTGACAGCCCTGATTTTCATGGCTATCCCTGAGACGATTGTGTTGTTCGGATTCGTATCTCTGTTCATTCTTTGAAGGCTATTGGCCCGAGCAGAGTGAGAACGAGACAGGAGAATTATAGATGACACTGGATAAATTGGCCGATAAGATTGCGGCGGCTGCGAAATCTGAGGCGGATTCGCTGATCAATGAGGCGAAATCCGAAGCCAAAAAGATCGAAGCTGCTGCCAAGGAAGAGGCGGCAACTCTCGTTGAACGGTTGAAGAAGGATGCCGAGCACGATGTTTCTCAGCTCAGTACTGAGATGTCTGCCGCCGCCAGACAGCATAATCAGAAACAACTTCTCATCGCCAAGCGCGAGGAGCTCGACCAGACTTGGAAGACCGTTCTGGAGCAAGTCGGCTCAGCAGGTATGAAGGGCCGTAGCACTCTTCTCAAAGCTCTCATGGCTGACGCTGCCGAGAAGGATGTTGGAGATACTATTCTGCGTCCTGTCGCCTTGGATCGCAGGGCGATCGAGGTGGATGGTCGCTTCAAGGTCGGAGAGGATATCGATGGCCTTGGCGGTTTTGTACTCGAGTTTGATGAGGGAGCAGTCAGTCTTGATTATCGATTTGAGAATCGATTGCAGGCAGCATGGGATGAGAATCTTGCTGCAGTCACTGAGGCATTGTTCTCTGAATGATAAGATAGGGGGGAAATGGAATGGCGATGTTGAATTCTGGCGGCTCGAACCCAGCTAACGCTGCAGCTCGCAGCAAAGCTCGACGTGCGAAGTTGGTGGATGATACACGCATGCGTCAACTCCTCCAGATGACTCCTGAGCAACTTGTCACTGCTATCGCAGATTCAGGCTATCGCAATGAGATTGACATGTATTCGATGCGCCTCTCTGGCGCAGACCTGATCGAGGTTGCATTGACTCACAACCTGAGCCGCGAGCTGACCGAGGTCGCAAGATACAGCCAGGGTATTCTGAAGACCCATGTGAAAGTCTACTCTGAGCGTTTCTCCTATCAGAATGCCAAGGTGGTTCTCAGGTCGGTTGCCAATGGTGTTCCTGCAGATCAGGTCTCAAAGGCGATTTTACCCGAGGAGAATGAGTTCAACACTGATTGGCTAGCAATCGTTCGCGATTCATCCACGTTGCAATCAGCCGCAGAGGCCATGGCAGGAACACCTTGGGGCAAGGCCCTTTCTGATTCGACTGATACCACCTCTCTCCAAGAGATGGAGGATGCTCTCGATCGTGCGTACTATTCAGGGGCATTATCGGCCACGCGCATGCAGACTCCTTCATCAGGTACGCTAAGACGTTTCATACAGACCGAGATCGACCATCTCAACATCACAAATCTCCTCCGAAGTTTGAGGGAAGGTCTGTCTTCCGATCGCAAATCTGAGATGTTGCTGCCTGGTGGTCGTCTGTGGAATGGTCCACAGTTGCGTCTGGCTGCTGCTGTTGGAGACCATGGCGGGCTGGTCGATCTGTTGCGCAGGTCACAGCACTTCGACGCCGCTGGCTTTGAAGAGGCTCTTACGGCCACTGAAGGTTCGGGGACACTTGATGCTGCGGTCAATTGGTTGTCCCATCGCTTGGATGCTCATCTGCGCAGGATGTCCTACTTACATCCACTATCTGCACTCCCCGTGATCCACTACATTGCCTCGAAGGCCAAAGAGGTCTCTGAGTTGTTGTTGATTGTCCGAGGCCTCTCTGCGGGGCTCGATAGGGACATGATCGTGGAGCATCTGTCATTGCAAACGTGAGGTGAAAAGATGGAGATTGCAGTTGTTGGAACGCCGGAATTCACTCTTGGATTCCAGCTAGCGGGCATTAGTCACGTGCACAATGCCTCATCTGATGAGGACACATCCCGTGTTCTGCGAGAGTTGTTGAATGAGAAAGAGGTGGGTATCGTTGTTGTTGACTCTGCGATGCTCGCTCGTATGCCGGAGCGTCTGCGGTTCAGACTTTCCGATAGCATCAGTCCTACGGTCTTAGGAATCGGGACCGAGGAGGACACGTCCTTGCGTGAGAACATCCGCAAGGCAATTGGAGTCGACCTATGGAAGTGAGAGAATGAGCAATGAAGGAAAGATATACCGAATTTCAGGACCCGTGGTCACAGCTACCGGAATCAACGCAAAGATGTATGATGTCGTTCGAGTGGGTGATGAAGGCCTGATGGGCGAAGTCATTGAATTGCATGGTGAGAAATCAGTCATTCAGGTGTATGAGGATACCAGTGGCATTCGCCCTGGTGAGCCAGTCACGAACACTGGTGAGACCCTATCAGTTGCACTTGGGCCAGGTTTGCTCACTGAGATTTATGATGGAATTCAGCGACCGCTGGAGGCCCTTGAAGAGAAGATGGGTGTGTTCATCACTCGTGGTGTTGATGCTGACGGTATTGTCATGGACAAGAAGTGGGAGTTCACAGCCACTGTAGCCGCTGGCGATGAGGTGTCATCTGGGCAGGTGATCGGCACCGTTCAGGAGACCGAGACCATTGAGCACCGTATCATGGTGCCACCAGGTAAGGGCGGAGTTGTCAAGGATATCAAGAGTGGTGAGTTCGATGTCACTCAGACCGTCTGCACACTCGATGATGGGACGGAACTTGCAATGCTGCAGCGATGGCCGGTCCGCTCCCCTCGCCCCTTCGTTCAGAAGTATGCTCCGGACACTCCTCTTGTGACTGGCCAGCGCATCCTCGATTTCTTGTTTCCTCTAGCCAAAGGTGGAACAGCTGGAATTCCTGGTCCATTCGGGTCAGGAAAGACGGTGACTCAGCAGCAACTCGCCAAGTGGTCTGATGCTCAGATTGTTGTTTACATCGGCTGTGGTGAGCGCGGGAATGAGATGACCGAGGTGTTGAGTGAATTCCCTCACCTGATAGATCCCAACACAGAGAAACCGTTGATGAACCGGACCGTTATGATAGCCAATACCTCAAACATGCCTGTTGCCGCTCGTGAAGCGAGCGTGTATACTGGGGTGACCATCGCTGAATACTTCAGAGATATGGGCTACGATGTAGCTTTGATGGCTGACTCGACCAGTCGCTGGGCCGAAGCCATGCGTGAGATTTCCTCACGTCTGGAAGAGATGCCAGGTGAGGAAGGATATCCTGCATATCTGTCCAGCAGATTGGCAGAATTCTACGAACGGGCTGGCCGTGTTGAGACCCTCAATGGTGATGATGGCTCGATTTCGATCATTGGTGCGGTATCGCCACCAGGTGGTGACATCTCTGAACCCGTCAGTCAAGGAACTCTTCGTATCGTCAAGGTGTTCTGGGGATTGGATGCCGGTCTTGCTCGACAGCGACATTTTCCTTCAATAGACTGGCTGCAGTCTTACAGTCTGTATCCCGCAGCACTCGATCAATGGTATCGTGATCATATCGCTCCCGATTTCCCTGAAATCAGGACTCAGATCAGCAGCCTTCTACAGGTCGAAGCAGAGTTGCAGGAAATCGTGCAACTGGTCGGTTCAGACGCCTTGCCCATCGATCAGCAACTGACACTTGAGGTGGCACGAATGATCCGTGAATTCTTCCTTCAGCAGAATGCCTTCCATGATGTTGATACGTACAGCAGTCTGAAACTCCAGTACAAAATGGCGTGTGCCATTCTTACCTTCCAAGAGAGCGCTAAGGGTGCCCTTGAAGGTGGGGCGTTGCTCGATGATGTCGTCAACGTTCAGGCACGTACCGATCTGATGAGGGGCCGTTTTGAGGCTGGTTATGATGATCGTATCGACGCACAGGTCGCCGAGATGAGTGAACAGATAGCAACTGCTGCCATGGAGGCGGAGAATTAGGAGTGATATGTATGAGTGGAAAGGAGTATCGAACGATCACAGACGTCAAGGGACCACTGGTGTTCCTCAACAAGACCGAACCTGTCGCCTATGGAGAGATAGTCACTCTTCGTCTCTCTGATGGGAGCATGAAGAATGGTCAGGTTCTCGACACGAGTGATGATTTGGTTGTTGTTCAGGTGTTCGAAGGAACTGCAGGTATCGACCGACAGACAGGCATCCGTTTCATGGGTGATGTATTCAAGCTGCCAGTCAGTAAGGACCTCGTAGGTCGCATCCTGACAGGTGCTGGAAAACCCCGTGATGGGGGCCCTGAGATCGTTGGCGAATCAAATGCCGACATCATCGGTGCTGCTATCAATCCGTACAGTCGACTAAGTCCGGAGGAGTTCATTCAGACTGGTATCAGTGCCATCGATTGCTGTACCACCTTGGTGCGTGGTCAGAAATTGCCAATCTTCAGTGCCAGTGGTCTGCCACACAACGACATCGCTCTGCAGATCGCACGTCAGGCTAAATTGGTCGACAGCGATGAGGATTTTATTGTCGTATTTTGTGCCATGGGAATCACAGCCGAGGAGTACAATTTCTTCCGTTATGACCTCGAACGCACAGGTGCACTGGAGAACGCCGTTCTCTTCGTGAATCTAGCAGATGACCCTGCAGTCGAGCGTTTGATTACGCCACGTCTTGCTCTGACTGCCGCAGAATATCTTGCCTTTGAGCATGACTATCACGTGCTGGTGATCTATACTGACATGACGAATTATTGTGAGTCTCTTCGTCAGATTGGTGCCGCTCGTGAAGAGGTTCCCGGTCGCCGAGGGTACCCCGGTTACATGTACACTGATCTCGCCATGCTTTACGAGCGAGCCGGTATTGTCAAGGGTAAGAAAGGAAGCATCACTCAATTCCCAATTCTGACCATGCCTGGTGACGACATCACTCACCCCATCCCCGACCTTTCAGGTTACATCACTGAGGGACAGATTGTGATCAGTCGTGAACTGCATCAGAAGGGTATCTATCCGCCAATCAACGTGCTTCCTTCTCTGTCACGGTTGATGAATGCAGGAATCGGCGAGGGCAAGACCCGTGAAGACCACAAGTCAATCTCCGACCAGCTCTATGCAGCTTATGCCCAGGGTCGTGAATTGCGTGGATTAGTGGCAATTGTGGGTGAGGATGCATTGAATGAGCGTGACTTGCAGTTGCTGAAGTTCTCAGATATCTTTGAGGATACCTACTTGCGTCAGAGCAGAGACGATGATCGCAGTATCTCTCAGACACTTGACATGTCGTGGGACATTCTGACCAATATCAATACCAAGTATCTGGTCAGACTCGATCAGAAGTGGATTGACAAATATCATCCGACCGAGAAGAAATGAACATTGTTCCGAGGATGAACTACGTAGGAGGTGAAATGAGTGGCGCTGGATATCAAACCGACACGCAGCGAGCTCATCAATCTGAAGCGTCGGATCAAACAGACTCAGAATGGATACAACCTGCTGAAGATGAAACGGGATGGATTGTTCCATGAGTTTCGCACTCTACTCTCAGAGATGATCGAAGCCAAGAAGGGCTTGGTCATGACTTACAGGGCGGCAAGCAATCGAATCGCTCTTGCCGCAGCCATTGAAGGAGGACTGGAGGTCCAGAGTGCAGCTCTTGGCAACCCGGTCCATCCAGAAGTCGAGGTGTCTCGGCGCAATATCATGGGTGTTGTTGTTCCAGAAGTCAAGGGAACCAATCTTTCTTTGTCCCTTGAGCAGCGAGGTATCGGGCTGATTGGAGGTTCTGCCTACATTGACGAAGCAGCTGATGCATATGGTGAATTGATTGTGAAGATCGTCAAGGCAGCCGAGATGGAATCGACTCTGAAGCGTCTTCTGGTTGAGATCGAGGCGACAAAGAGGCGTGTTAATGCCCTTGAATTCAAGGTCATCCCAGAGATGGAGGAAGCAAGGGACTTCATTCAGTTGCGCCTTGAGGAGATGGAGCGCGAAGAGACCTTCAGATTGAAGCGCTTCAAGAATAAGTGAGCCGCTCGCTTCAACTCCCTACTTATCAGGTTGTAATCATCTGTGAGTGGTGTACCTCCACTTGCAAATGAGATGAAGGCTTGATCCACGCATACTTCGTCGTTCACGTAGATGATGTGACCATTGTCCTGAGTGATTTTCAACTCACAAAACAGTCATACACTTCTGCCTTATCTCTGGGCTATGAGCAAAGTAGCAGCAATACAAGCCGCATTTGTATCCGGAGACGCCGAGGTGCTGGAAGACCTGATTCATGATGACTATCAGTTCATTCCACATGTTGGGGGAATGGTGATGGGCAAGAGTGATTTCATCGCTATTGTAGCCAGTGGTGGAGTGACCGTGGAGAACCATCGAATCCTGTTTGAGAATGACGAGATTGGTATTGAGCACGTGGTAGCCCACTTTGCCAACGGGTCGACTTCAGAAGCCGTGTTGAGTTTCAACCGCTTCAAGGATGGCAAGCTGATTCTAACTGAGACGGGTGCAACTCCTCTCAGTGATGATTACCAGTTGATTGGCCAGTAGATGCCCCAATTTCTATCAGCCACCATTTCGGATTCATGGTCTTCTGTATCTGTTCCATGTCTCAACGTATTCTGAATGGTACTTGGTCAATGACTCTTGAGATTATTGTGATTGCTCACTCAGCCTCATGCTCATTCAGAGTGTTTTCCATTCTTGGTAAGGCCCACTCTGGCCACTGATCTGCATGTGCGTCATTCTCCTTCATGAGGGATACAGCAGCACTGCGAACCTCTGTTTCGATTGCCTTATGCAGTGGATCCCAACGCACATCGAGATAGCCGAGCAGATCGAGCACAAGGAATCGTTGACCATTGATCCGTTCTCCGGATAGTTGCAGTACTCTTGAACGCTCAACAACTTGACGATGAATCCTCTCCTCTGCCCATGTTGCCGTTGAACCTTGAATCGTCAGAGAAACACCTCTCGGGACAGGTAGCAGAAATCTAGCACCATCTCTCGATACCGCCTTACTAGAACTGGCGAGAAAGGCAATGGCAATACCATCCATCAGAATGGTCAGAGGTGCCTCCAGCCCTGCAATCTGCCAAGGTCCCCAAGAACAGAGGATGGCGATCAGGATGATTGGGGACGTTACCCATGTTCGCCACATGTTCGCCATGCCAATCCTTCTTTCTCTGACGGCTGCGAGCGAACAGATGAGCAGGCCGAGAGAAAGTGCTGATGCGATGACGGGAATTAGAGGGGGGAATCCTTTGCTGTCACCCAGAAAGAGGAATATCAATGATATGGCGACACACATCGGTGAGAGTGCAGCAGGTAGGAGGAATCCTGTGCCGAGTTGCCTCAACCTCTGTCTGCGCCAGTTAGGGCATGAGTCTGGAATACTCACTTCTCTTTTGGTGAGGGCTGCTAGATTGCGTTTTGTCCGGTTCACCTTGTCATCTTCATCCTCATTTCTTCTTGCCTTGGACCAAACCGGACCTGCAGGGGGCGTCCACCACGTAGGGTCGCCTGTGAGGAAATGGCCCGCTGGTCTCCCATGAATCCTTGGGCCCTGAGTCATGAAAAGGCCCTCGCACTTAGGATTCTTCACCTTCACCCTTTACAGGAATTCTCTCTCTTTCCATGCCGTGAATCAGAGATTTATCCACTATCTTTGGTCGATAGTGTGGAGCGATAACTTGGCATTTGTGTCTTCGCATACCCTCAAGACCTCTGGCTGCTGGTCGTCGGTCTGGTGGACCGAAGGACCTCTGACGACCTCCCCCCGCCTCTTGAGATTGATGAGTCGGCATGGGATGAGCGGGACCTGCTTGAGAGAATCCTTGAGCGAGAATATTCTACAATCGATCGAATTTCCGGGCCCCTGCCTGCATGGTCGATTCACCCAGTTAATGATGAGTCTGATGCCGTTGGCCGACTTCATCGTACCATTGAACATCTCGCTGGTCTGAATCTGACCCTTCGGCTTCGACGCAGAAAACGATGGTCGGCAATCGTTCTGCCGCGCCCACGCCCGACAGGTATCATCGAGAATAGATGGGTCATTCTCGCTTGGGCTATCACCACTGTATCCACGTTATTGATGGGTATGAACTGGCTTGTCGAGAATGGGCAAGGGGGGTGGTCGGACCGCTCACTTTGGCTGCGGTCAGGTCTTGAGTACACTGCGCCCATTCTCATTGTTCTCGGCCTTAGTTATGGTATCCAGCGTACCGTCATGCGGATGCTTGACATGCCACATTCCGGGTCTTTTCCCATCCCTTTTCCGTTTCCTTTCGCTGCTTGGCCCTTCGGGATTCTCACGATGATCTCCTTTCCTCGAATGGAGTCGATGGTGTGGTCGGATCGGCGGCGTCTTGCTCTCGCCTCGCTGACCATGCCTCTCATGCTCTGTGTCTCAGGCATTTTTCTCATCTTCATTGGAGTAGGTATGACTCCTACAACAACTAATATTGTGAGTTCAGGACCTGTGATTCATTTCTCCGCTTCCATCAATGTCGTGCTGTCATCCCTCATTGGGGCAGATGACTTGGGGCTGCGCGGTGCGTGGCTCCATCCAACGGCTTTAGCTGGACTATGGATGGTCCTTGTCGGCTGGGTGATGCTACTTCCCATCCCTACTTTCCCAGGGTCTCGCCTTCTCGTCGCTCTTGTTGGCCCAGACCAAGCGAATAGCAAGCTCAACCAATTTCTGCGAGCGGCGATCATTATCGTCGTGTTGATACTTCTATTCCAACCACCTTCTGAGCAAGTGGATGACGTCCTGCCATGGATTCTCCTTGCCATTGCAGCCTTGATGCTCAACAATTCTCTTGGAGGTGATGTCTCCAATCCTCTTCTCCTCGACCCCGATCGTGATCTTGGCCGCCGCCTCAAGTCGAGGATAACCGTCGCCCTTGTCGGCATTCTTCTTCTTTTATTGCCAGCATATGCTCCTGTTGCCAGTAGTGAGGATCGTTCAGCGAATGTGATCTTTCTAGATTTCGATGAGACGGTCCTCGACATATCTCCTAGCAGTGAGGGCTCCAATTCCATCACTCTTCAACAGGCTGGCCTGACTCCGAGCAGCTGGCATCTGCAGGCGAATCAACCAACTCGGACCGAAGGATGGCTGTTCACACTGGTCTGTCCCGGATCTGCGACCTCAGTACTTCCCAATGCTGAGTGCTCAGGTGTTGAATTGCTTCCAGGTGAAACTGTGAAGATTGACATTGCGTGGATTGCGCCTCCGCCAGAGACCATAGGTCCGATTCCTTCTATTGATTTCCGCATTGGGGTGGGGGAGTGGCATACGATGCACTTCCTCCCCGAGGCTCCGGCATGGACCTATGAGGCAGGATGGACGTGGAATGGTGACCACATCTCTCCTCTCTTGGAGTTGAACATCTCCTTTGATAGTGAATATCCTCTCAATCTCAGTCTTCCCTATCCAGGATTGTCTCTTGACTCAGCGACCAAATTCATTGAAGGTAATCAAGTGGTACAACAGCACACGCTCATAGCCCGAGGCGAATCAGGCACTCTTTTGAGGAATCTCGATGAGAATGGAATGTTCTGGGTTGAACTTGAAGGGCGCTTTGATAATGGTCTGCGGTTGAATTGGAATCTCACTATCCGCGTCGGTCATGCGAATCTCGTGCGCTGGAGTGATGATCACGTGGTCTTCGCCAATGGGACTTCCATATCTGCTTCTCTCCCAACTTCGTGGGGTGCTTCGGTCACGGCTCTGCGAGTTGTGCCGACTGAGAGCGTGAATGGGACGCTGAGGTGCCCGGGTTCGGTTGTCCAGATCGGGTCCAATGAGGGAATGATCGAATGGAGGGCAATTCCATCGGCCGTGTTGGCCATGCCTCTTCCACCTGACACTAATCTCTCGATGCGCCTCTTCCCGTTGACCACAGTTCTTGGTTGTGAGGACCAGGATCTGTTGTTCGCCATGGCGGTGGTTGATGGCCCCCCCCTTCTTGTCAATATGAGCGATCATTGGACTGCAGCGTGGGATTCACTCCTCATTGCTGATGAGGCAGCACGGAATCGCACGGTTGTTATCCAAAATCTGGGAGATGATGCAATACGTCTCTCGACGTTCAGTTATGGTGGCCTTCAGAACACACAGGGCCTCGGCCTTTCCTTTGATGCATCCCCTCCCAATTTCCTTGAACCTGGCGAGAATGTGACGCTGAATCTTTCGTTCAGTGGGGCTGAAAGTGATAGGGCAACCGCTTGGTTGAGTGCCGCAGATGGGGGACTCGTCATCCATCTTGCTTCCCACCTCGGTGAGGCCGCATGAGAGTCGGTGTTCTCGGAGTCGGCGCCATCGGTGGTTTGATCGCCTCGCGATTGGCTCTTACTGATGCCGACCTACACCTATTCGTGCACGAACATGCAGCTCCAAATCTCATCGTCGAGGGTTTGACACTCATTAGCCCAGATGCTCAATCGAAGCACATCGCAGGTGAGCGCTGGTCAGTCCATGCTTCGAATGATCCTGAACCGGGATTGGTGGATGTTCTCTTCATCTGCTTGAAGGCGAATGATCTGTCAAATATTACGAATGAAATGTTTCGAACTCTCACTCCATCTGGTGTGTTGGTCTGCATGATGAATGGCCTTGGACATGAGGAATCGCTGCGCACTCGGGGAGTTCACCAGAGGATGTACCGCTCTGTCATCAGCCACGGTGCTTTGCGCCGAGATAAGGGCGTGGTCGAGTGGATGGGCAGGGGAGCAATAGAGATTGGACCTGGACCTGACTTCACAGACTCACCTAGCGCCTTGATTGCCTTGATGAATGAAGCAGGTCTTGTAGCCCGATGGAATGCAGACATTCTCGACCGTCAATGGTGGAAACTGTGTATCAACGTAGCCATCAATCCGACCTGCGCCATTGCAGGTATTCCAAATGGTGGTCTGCTTGAGCACTCAGGTCTAGGGGATGTTGCCCTTTGTGCTCTTCTTGAGTCACGTTCTGTGGCCGAGGCAGCAGGTAGAGATGTGCCTGATGCGGGTGCCTTGGTTGAAGGTTATCGAAAGGTGGTGGCGACCACGGCACGGAATCGGTGCAGCATGCTGCAGGATATCATGCGAGGGCGGCCTACCGAGGTCGATGCCTTGACAGGTCATGTGTTGAGGGTGGCAGAGCAGGTTGGAGTCTCGACTCCTACGGTGGTGACACTTGATGCACTCTTGCGCGGGATCGTGCGATTCACGTCTCAATCGTTGTCATAATTATGATGGAGTCCAACGTTTATCTTGCGTTCAAGCGCGGCTTTTGTCACCTCTTCGGCAGCGATAATCAGATTTCGTAATTCCACAAGATCTCTCGTAGGGCGGCACGAACGCCATAGTTCCATGATTTCTGTCCTCAGGTGTGTAAGTCGCCGTTGTGCACGCTGAAGCCTTTGCCCACTGCGATGAATTCCCACATCACGCGTCATTGTGCTCTGCAGGGCCATGCGATCTGTCGTAAGTGGTCCATGTTCAGCAAGGTGGTCGAGTTCATCCATGCGCCAGACTGGGAGTTGATTGGTGGCAGATGCCGATCTGTCTTCACCGATATGATCGACGAGGTGTGATGCCATGACGACCGCTTCAAGCAGACTGTTCGATGCGAGTCGATTGGCACCATGGAGTCCTGTGCATGCAACTTCTCCAACGGCATACAGCCCTAGTATCGTTCCACCTCCATATTCCTCTGCTGCGAACACATGTCCTTTGAGATCCACTCTGACCCCTCCTACGGCATAATGTGCGGCCGGTGCGATAGGTATCGGGTCATGTCCGAGGCGGATGCCATGCAGGGACAGACGGGACGCAATGGTGGGGAATCGCCGTTCAAGCATCGCATTTTCAAGATGCTCTGTGACAAGCCATACGTGTTGTTCGCCCGTTTTCTGGAGTTGTTGATCGATTGCTCGCGCAATGATGTCTCTGGTTGCCAGATTGCCCCGGGGGTCGACTGTGTTCAGGAAACTGAGGTCATCAAGACCGATTTCACCTCTGCGAAATGCAGCATGTGATCTGATGTCAGCAACCACTGCCCCTGCTCCTCTCATCGCTTCTGTAAGCAGGAATGGTCGCTCACCATCGATGGCAAGGACAGTCGGATGGAATTGCACGAATTCAAGGTCCTTGCACGCTGCACCTGCTCGCAGAGCCATGATGAGCCCATCTCCAGTTGAGATAGGTGGATTTGTCGTTCGCTCAAAGACGTGGCCAAATCCTCCCGATGCAAGCACGACGGCATCGGCGTTCAGCTCAATGATGGCTCCTTTTGGATCCATCACCCACAGGCCAACGACTCCCTTTCCAAGAGCCTTAGGTTGGGGTAGGATCAGGTCGATAGCCATCCATCTTTCAAGGACCTCGACGCCTGATTCCTTGAGTCGGGCCAGCAGCACTTCTTCGATTTCGGCACCAGTTCTGTCTTTGTGGTGTAGGATGCGACTCTCGGAGTGTCCGCCTTCCATGGCCATTGTGAATTCACCTTTGGAATTGCGGTCGAAGTTGACTCCTGCTTCGATAAGTGATGCTAAGCATCGTGGTGCGCTGCGTACCACCTCTTCAACAACATCTTGATTATTCAGACCGCACCCTGCCTCGAGAGTATCTCTGATATGCTGCTGTATCGCCTCTTCATTGGTAGCGTCAAGAACTCCAGCTATACCGCCCTGTGCCCAGTTCGTTGAGGAGGTAGAAAGGTCAGATTTGGTCACAAGGGTGACTCTGTGTCCCTTCTTTGCGCACCCAAGGCCCACTGTGAGGCCGGCGATGCCTGACCCGACGACAACGACTTCCTTCATTCATCCGAAGATGCCTTTCTCGCTCATCAAGTCTTGTTCGCATGATTGCGGAATGGCTATGTCCAAGAGGTGGTGTGGGGGACTGATGAAGGCGCTTAAGGTACTGTTGACCTTTCTCGGCCTTCTTGTCACCGCGCTCAGTGTGACCAACGCACTTGTCGGGTTTGGTGTGGATGGTGAAGGTGTACGCTTCAAGATTCCATTGGAGGTTTTCCCAGACTGTGTCGAAGCGAGCAGTGCCGGCGATGATGAGACAATCAACACTCTTTGTCGAGGGAGTGTTGGTCTCTTTGAGGGCCCAGATCTCATCGCTGCAGGTTCTGGCCTTGGTCTGATCTTCCTCTCACTCCTTATGAGAGGGGGCAGAAAAGGAAAGGTCCGACGAGCTAAACGGGAGAAACAGATCAAGAAGCGTTCGCGCAAGGCTCGGCGCAAGGGTGCAATCGGCCTCGTGCTAGTCATTCTTGCCGGCGCGGATATTGTTGGGGTCATACAGCCGTTCATCGATGGTGATGTCAACGAGGGTCGGCGCCCGATTGAGTATGCAGATCTGATTGGTGTGGAGTTGCCTGGTTTCATAGCGGGATTCATTCAATACATTTTCCAGTTACCTGTGCTTCTGGTTGGTGCTCGTTTGTTCATCAAATCTCGGCGTGTTCTGAAGGAGACTTCTAGGAAACAGAATCTGATATCCATGGGTGCCGTTGAGAGTGATGAGTCTCTCAATCAAGCACATGCTTTCCGCGGAAGGAATTCCAAGGCCTTCAAGGGCAAATTGGAGACCAAGGGCGTCGATAAATTCGCTTCAGTAGGAGATCTTCGCAAATCTATGAACCTTGACTCCTATACCGATGAATTCCAACTTGGGATGGCAGAGGAGGATGGTGAGGCTTCGGGCCAGATGTGTCACTATTGTGCTGGCACTGGGTGTGGTCAGTGTAATGACACTGGTTATCTCTGATAGCGGCTGAGATGGCGTAGGCTGTCAATCCAGTTGTGGTGCCCTGTTTCTGGGCACTGTTTATATCGTGAATCAGAAGATGATGCTTGAATTCAGGCTTCGGCTTGGATTGGGGATGGGTCTACGTGCACTTGAAACGGGTGGTGATGGAGAATTTCAAATCGTTTGGAGGAAGGATTGAACTTCCTCTTGAGAGGGGCTTCACAGCTATTACGGGCCCCAACGGCTCGGGAAAATCGAACACCGGCGATGCAATTCAATTCGTCCTTGGTCCGAAGTCGTCAAAGAGTCTGCGCGCTGATCAATCGACAGATCTGATATTCGATGGTGGCGCCCATGGTAAGCCGGCGTCAAGTACCATGGTGACTCTTGTCTTTTCGAACCCCATTGAAAGCAATGGCCGCCGCCGTCTTGGAATCAATGCTGATGAGGTGACCTTCACGCGTTCGGTCCGAATCGGCAAAGGTGGCAAAGGCATATCTTCCTATGAGTTCAACGGCCAGTCATCGACTTTGACTGAGATTCGTAGGGTACTTGCATCTGCTGGTGTGCAGGCTGGTGGTTACAACACAGTTCTGCAAGGTGATGTCACGAGTCTTGCCAACATGACGCCCAAGGCGAGAAGAAAGGTGCTTGAGGAGATCGCCGGAGTCTCGGCTTATGATGGCGAGATTCAGAAGGCTGACCGTCGCCGTTCCGAGGCGGAGCAGACGATGGACCTTCTCAGAGTCCTGGCAGATGAGCAGGAGTTCCGCCGTTCGAATCTTGAATCAGAACGGAAGGAGGCTCTGAGGGTCCAGGAGGTCCGTGATTCACTCGACCGAGCACGCGTCATACTAGCACAGACCATGCACAGAACGTTGCTTGAGGATCTTGAGCATGAGCAGGATGGTCTTTCAGCGGCAGGTGAGGCAATCTCCTCTGCCAAGACTGCGATGAAAGCACTAGAGGCTGAGCAACAGCAGACACAGAATGAGATTGACAGGCTCAATCAGGCCGTTCAAGAGGTTCTAGGAGAGGAACATCAAGCTCTGACAACTCGTTCACGTGAGTTGGCCATCGCCCTTGATCGAGCTAAGGACAGGATCGAGACTCTCAGCCAGGCAGCAGAGGACTGTGATCTGGAGATGGCCCGTATTGTTGAGGAGATAGATGATGTCGAACATCAGCTGAAGGAAGTAATGGGAGGATTGGAGGAAGCCCGCAGCAAGCACAGTAAGGCTGTCGATGCCTTGGAGCAGTCCACCACCGATCATGCCGAGGCCCTAGCCTCTGTAGAGAAGGGAGATCGACATGTTCGAGATCTGAGCAAGGAACTCGGTGCTCTGGAGGATGAGGTTCGCATGATCGAGGATGGTTTAGGAGCCACGAAAGGAGATTTTTCTGCCGCTAGCGCTGCACACAACCTCGCCATCGAATCTCTGGCAGCCGCTGAAGAAGCGGAGGAGGATGCTCAAGTAGAGGTCACTGGAATCGAGCATGAGATCAATGAGATCAAGGGAGAATCCGGTGGCGAAGAGGAATTATCCGTTCTTCGGAAACAGATCGTGGATCTCAACTTGCAGGAACAATCCCTTACCGCATCGCGCGATGAGCACGAAGGCCGTCTGCGTCAGGCTCAACGACGGCTGTATGATACTCAACAGGCTGCCAAACAGAGTGGCTCTGGTCTCCCGCATTCACTACAAGCAGTAGAGGCAGTGTTGGAAGCGTCTAGGTCGGGAGATCTAGATGGGGTTCACGGCCCTCTTTGTGACCTTGTCCGTCCCATTGACGGGGCGCATACTCAAGCATTACTCCTCGCCTTCGGCGGGCGCCTTGCGCACGTTGTCGTTGAGGATGATCTGGTCGCTCAGGCATGTATCCAGTGGCTGAAGAAGCACAATGCTGGCCGAGCAACCTTCCTTCCCCTGAACAAACTCAAACCAGTCCGGGCTGGGCGTGCCTCGATGCTGCTCAACAAGGATGGTGTCGTTGGTTTGGCTTCGACTCTCGTTGAAGTGAATCAACACTTCCAACTTGCAGTTCAGCACACTTTGCGTGATACCGTTCTCGTGGAATCGACCTCAATTGGTCGAGAACTGATGGGTGTGGTTCGTATGGTCTCGTTGGACGGTACTGTCTTTGATGCAGGTGGTGCTATGACGGGTGGCTCGAAGCAAGGTGGGCAGCGCTTGAATTTCCGTCAAGCGGGTAGGGCTGCGAGCGAGGTTGAGAACTGTATGGCTGAAGTCAATCGCCTTCGTATGGCTGAAGAAACCATTCTTGGAGCCATCGAGAGGGTGCGCGAACAGCGCCGTGATCTGCATAAGAGAATTCATACTGTCTCGGAATCAGATGTGAAGGAGCGAAGACGGCTGCTCGATAAGGAATTGGCCGCCGCTACCAAGGATTTGGAGCGGACGAGTGAGCTGACAAAGAAGCGAACAAAGGAGCTAGAGGCACTTGAAGCGACACTCAAGGATGCTGAGCATGCTCTCAAGAGCACTGAAACCTCGTTAGAGGTGGCTCTCGAAGCCCGCGATGAAGCCTCAGAGTCTCTGAAACAGCATACGCCTGCTCATCTGACTGCTAAACTTCGCGAGGCTGAGACTGCCAAGCACGCAGCTGAGATGGAGATTGAGAAGCAGGCAATTCGCATCGAGGACCACGAGCGGAGGGTAACGAATCTACAGGATGGTTTGGAACGTTATCGGACTCGCCGTAATGCTATGGGTGAACAACAGAAGGTGCGCCGTCAAGAAGCAACAACTCTTCTCGACCAGCGCGCTAAGGACGAGAAGCATCTCGAGCAGGTCAACGAAGAGATAGCACAGTTGTCCAGTGATGTCCGCGACCTCCAAAATGAACTCACTGTGGCCAACGATGCAAGTAAGGACCAAGCGGTCCGAGCTGAGAGGGTAAGTGATGAGATTCGTCGCTATGAACAGCGTCGTTCGACCTGTTCTCGTCGCATTGAAGAGATACGAGATGAGCTTGAGGGTGTGGTCGGTGAGATGAATCAAGATGAGATTCAGCCTGCTGGGGATGAGGCAGACCTGCCGACTGTGGACGCAGCAACAAAAGCCGTCAACCGTCTTACGCGAGAAATCGAAGCCATCGGCCCGGTCAATATGCATGCTATCGATCAATATGATGACGCAGTCCGGCGTCTGGAGTCCTTCTCGGCCGATCTCACCTCTCTGGAAGATGAGCGAGAATCTCTTCTGAATCTTGTTTCGATGCTTGAGGATGAGCGGGTTAGGCGATTGACGATGGTCTTCGATCAAATTGACGAGAATTTCCGTGATATCTACGATCTACTCTCAAATGGGGGGTCTGGTGAACTTCGTCTTGAGAACCCTGAGGATCCATTCAGTGGTGGCCTGCTGATGGTTGCTCGCCCTGCGGGCAAGAACAAGCGCACACGCCTTACTGCCCTTAGTGGGGGTGAGAAATCGATGGCAGCTCTAGCGTTCATCTTTTCAGTGCAGCGCTATGACCCCAGTCCATTCTATTACCTGGACGAAGTGGATCAGAATCTGGATTCCGACAATGCACAACGCATTGCTCTGCTGTGTAAGAAGGTCAGCCATCGGGCTCAATTCATCATGGTGACCTTGCGAAAGGTCAGTCTGCAATTGGCAGACCATCACATCGGTGTGACGCATGCAGGTGATGGTGTGAGCCGCGTCCTCATGGATCTGGACCGTACCAAGGCAATCGAAATTGGTGAGGCTGCACGAGCCGAGGCTAAGCGTGAAGCTTCTCAGAAGGAGTCCTTGTCGGCCTCTTTGCCGAATCCTGAAGAGATGCCGAGAGTGCCTGAAGCGCCTCGGGAATTGATCTCTGACATGCCGACTGTGGCACTTGAGGGGATTCGTCGCAGGGCCGCCGATGCTGGCGAATCTGGCGACGGGGGGTCGCTGGAGCATGATCTTGGGCCGATTGTTGACCGCGCGCAGCAGAATAAGGAGGATGCAGTTCCTATTACAGATATAGGGGATGAACCGGATGTTGTGAATCTCGAGGTGGCTGATTGAGCGATTCTGAAATCGTCTGTTCCGATGAATTCGACGCTGACGTTCTCACAGCTTTGCTTGACGACTCAGCCATCGGTCCTGAAGTTGGCCGCAACATGATGCTTGAGGCTATGGCTGAAGCTGAGGGCCGTCTTGATCTCAGTCACCCGTTCGATCGTAGCGTAGCTCTCGTCTTTGAATTAGTGAATACTCATGATATCGATCCTTGGTCGATAGAGTTGCGATCCTTCGCGGAGTTGTTTTCAGAGCGTATTGCAGATGCTTCCGGGCTCGATCTCCCAGCCTGTGGGCGTCTTATCCGTATGGCTTGGAGTGTTCTCAATGGTCGGGCCACTCGTCTGCTTGAGCGCCAACAGGCACTCGATACCTTGGAGGATGAACTCTTCGAGGGTATGGATTGGGACGACTGGACTCTGGAGTATGATGACGCATCGTATGAATTCACATCCAATATGGTCAATGGGGAGCGCCTCGATGAGGTCGAGGCAATGATGTCTCCGAAAATTAGGGGTGGTGGTGGTCGTCCAGTGACTCTTGGCGAACTGATTGAGGGCCTGCGCGTCGCTCATGAGGAGGCAGACATTCGCGTGCGTCTAGAGCTCACTAGAGAAGAACGTCGCCAGGCAGTGGATGATGCACTAGGGCATGTCAGTTCCAAAGTGCATAATGAGGATCTTGAGACTGACTTGAAGCGGTCTTGGTCGTCGATGGTTCATCTGTGCGAGCGTGCGGGGGAGGATCAGATGTCTCTGGGCAATCTGATGGATGCCATCGCTGAGCACGAAGATGTCACCTCGGATGATGATCGAAAGGAGGTTGAGGCGGCAGCCCTCATCTCAGTATTGTTCATGGCTCGCCGAGGATTGCTGGGGGTCGAACAGACTGAGCCCACTTGGGATGGTGTCACTCTCACGTGCAAAGCCCCCTTGGTCGAGGATTTTGCGATGGCTCAAGCTTCAGTGAAATCAGGGAGAGGGGTGAATCATGGATCTTGATGAAGCCGCAAGTCACATCGAAGCATTGCTGTTCACGCATGAGAAGGCACTATCGGCATCTGACCTCGCAGAACGACTTGGCCTGACGGAGAAAGAGACCGCAGATGCGGTCCAACGTCTCAAACGTCACCACCAACGCCGTTCAATCGGGGCACTGCGGGTGGCTGAGGCAGGTAAAGGCTGGATTCTTGAGATCGATAGCCGTTGGTCAGACCGTCTTGGTGATGAGGGCCAGGCTCAGATTCCACAACGGCTTTTGACCACTGCAGCGCTTATCGCATATCACCAGCCAATGGCTCAGTCTGAGCTCGTACGCCTCATTGGTCAGAAGGCCTACGATCATGTCCGAGATCTTGCAACAGCTGGGCTGATAGATCGCAGGAAGAATGGAAACTCTAGGCGATTGACCACTACTATTCGCTTTGCTGAACACTTCGGATGCCCTCACACTTCTCCCAAGGATGTGCGGGCTTGGTTCCGTGAGAAGGCTGGTGCCTTGGGCCTCGACACACCTTCCACGGTACAAGTCGATGATTCTCAGGCTAACTCCTGATCTCTTGTAGAGCCTTCTCGACGGCCTCCATGGTCACGCGTTCTCTATTTGCATTGACCACTGCAGCAACCTCGTCGATTTCGTCACCTACTGCGCCTGCACTCGCCGCCATGTTACGTACATGCAGTTTCATGTGTCCTGCTTGGATGCCGACGGTGGCAAGTGCGCGAAGCGCACCAAGATTCTGCGCAAGGCCTGCTGCAGCCATGACTGCAGCAAGTTCACTAGCGGTTTCGATGCCGAGGAGGGCGATGTTGGCTTTGGCAGCTGGATGGACTCGGACAGCACCGCCGACAAGTCCGACAGCCATTGGTAGCTCGATTGTGCCGACAAGTCTCCCTTCCATGTCCTTCTCCCACGTGGTTAGCGAGCCATATACGCGTTCGTGGGCGGCATAGCCGTGGGCGCCAGCTTCAATGGCTCGCCAATCCTGTCCGCAGGCTATGGCGACTGCAGAGATGGCATTCATGATGCCTTTGTTGTGTGTTGTTGCTCGAAATGGGTCGGCTTCGGCGAAGTGGTAGGCCTTGATGACGCCGTCGATGACGTCTTGTCCGTGTTCAGCACCTTGGTCTGAATCAGCCATATCTTCGGCAGAAAAGACAGCACTGACGCGAGCTAGGCGGTGAATCGCAAGATTGCTGATGATCTTCAGAACTGGTGTGCCGCCGGTAATGTCTCCGACGATTGGAGCGATGGTCTCTGCCATTGTGTTCACGGCATTAGCCCCCATTGCATCTCGGCAGTCAACGTGGAGGTGGAGGATGAGCATGGGTCCGGACCGAGTCTCGATGAGGCGTGGTCGGATTCTCCGACATCCCCCCCCGAATTTGACAAGAATCGGATCCACGGCGTTGCAATGTGCAATGAGATTCTGTTCGGCATCGTTCACGGCAGAAATTGCCAATTTCGGATCTGGAAGGTCGATGATCTGGATTTGTCCGATCATGATTGGGTCGTCACAGTTGGAAGTGAATCCCCCTGTGCTGCGGCAACGCTTCGCCATGTTCGATGCAGCTGCGACGACGGACGGCTCTTCGAGAACGAAGGGGATGAGGTAGTCCTTGCTGTCGACGGTGAAGTTGGTGGCCACGCCGATTGGGAGTGACATGGTGCCAACGACATTCTCGATGATTCTGTCTGCAGCTCCTTCACTCAACTCTGCACTCGATTCCCATGCCTCACTCTGTTCTGGGGTCAGATTCGCACGCCTTGCAGCCTCTTTGCGTCGCTCATTGACGGAGAGTCTGTAGAAGCCTGGGATTCGAGAGTCTTCGACTGGCATGATGCTCGGAGCGGGTCGATGCGTTTGATGATTGATGTGTTCGCCATCTTTCAGAAATGGGTGGAGTAGGTGATTAACATGTTAATTAACGCGTTAATTTCCCGTTAACGGGATTCAGTAACGCATTTTTGTTCTGTTAACATATCGTTTCAAAGACGCTTTGGTTCAACGATGAACACATTCTAATTAGCCTCGCTGATGTGTTAGCAGACCGAAATAACATATACCGAGTCGAGCGGCACACATACGTGGTCTCAGAGGTCGAGGTGGAATTTCCACTCATGCGTCAGAATCCTTTCGCGCTCCGGCCCCTCAGGGCTGGGGAGGGCCATCTCTTCATTGGCCGAGATACGATGGTCCGACGCATCTTCGAAGCAGTCCGATTCGGGACTCCACGCCATTTTCTCATCAAGGGCCCACGTGGCGGTGGCAGAACGAGTCTATTGGCTTCGGTCGCAGGCATGGCCGAGACGTCCTGTATTCACAGTATGTTGCCCGAGGATGGTTGCATCGATCGTTTCCTTTCAGAGATGTACTGCACACTCGTCGGTTTTGACTCGCCGAATGGCGGGCGTGCCTCGATCATCGATCAGATCATTGCTTCAACTTCGCCCTCTTCCACTGGGCAGTTAGCATTGCTCATGTTCGATGATCCCTCGTTAGCACCGGATGTGTTCAGTGGCCTATTCAAGCGCACACAGTCTCTTCTTCGTCTCTTAGACGCTGTCATTGTTGTTGCTGTGACAGACGATCAATATGCACAGTTCGATGAACATCTTCTCGACCAGTTTGAGGTGCTCGATTCAGTTGCCGAGTTCGATGAAAAGGAGGTGGCCTCATTGATTGAAACCCGCATCCAAGCCTCTGCATCGGAGCCTTGGTTCGCCCCCGCTGGCCTTATTGATGCCGTGATGGAACAGTCAGGTGGCCTGCCGGCCAGAGTTGTTCGTCTTATGAGGGATTACATCGACGTGCGCCGATTGGATCGTGCGGAGCATGCTGACGTTACTGAACTACGGATGCGCCTGCGAGAGAGGAGTCTTCCTTCGGATGTTGCCGAACCAGTGTCTTCTGCACCTCAGGGGGCATTGGTGGCAGGCGCGGGCATTGCGACGTCAACAGCAGAGTGGACCACGACTCAGCCTCCTTCCTTATCTCGTCCCCCTCCTGCCATCGAAGCATTCGATTCTCCTTTAGTTGACGAACGTGGCTCACTTCCATCTCCGGTGCCTTGGGTGGATGAACAGGCTGGTGCTGAGCTGACTGGGGGCGATTTCACCGCTCCTCCTCCTTCGGTATCGGGCTCTTTTGGAGGTTTGAGTCAACGGCATCGAGTCATTACCGATGCCATGGAAGATGCAGAGATTCGGTCCCTTGGCCAGGTTCCTGTTCCCGCATCAGCAACCTCACTTCTGGATCACGACGCCAGTGGGGCGCTTCCCCCACTGCTTACTGGCACTACTGATCAGGTGCCACCACTCACTGCTCCTTCCCTTGATCCTAACACTCTGAAGATGAATGAGAGGTCCCTGCTTCTGCGAGCCAGAGGCGGCCCACTTTCTCCTTCTGATGGCGAACTTCTCGAACATCTCGGTGTCGGGCGCCCTCGCCTTTCACAGATTCTGAATCATCTCACTCGGGAAGGCTGGCTCCTTCCTCGTAAAGAGGGACGTCGTCGTCTCTTTGAGTTGAATGCGGGGACGGATGCGATAATCGCAGAATTCGCAACGGAGGAAGTGAGATGATCGAAGATGTATCTTACACGGTAGCATGGTCGGCCCTTCTCGATGGTCCTGTGACTTCATTGGCAGTCGATGGGGGCGACGTATTTGTTGCCTCAGGCCACGAGGTTGTGCACCTTTCTGAGGATGGTGAGGTGAAGTGGTCACACCGACTGCGCACATCGGTGTATCAAGTGCAAATTTCAGGAGATACCGTCGCAGCTCTTTCAGGACCTGATATGTGGCTTCTCGATAGGAAGGATGGCGAGCCTCGTCTCGATTCCCGCCGGGTTCCAGGTGGATTTCGTTGTGTGTCTGCTCGTCCAGGTGGAGGCTGGCTTGCAGCCGATAGGGGTGATCATCTCCATCTCTTTGCAGAACATGGCCGAGGAATCCGTAGGCTGCGTGCCGGTGGAGTTCGTTCCATCCCTGGGTGGTTCGACCGCGAACATCTATTGTCTCATGCTGTCGATGGACGTCTTGCTGTCGTGCTTGTAGAGGGTGAGGGGCAGCGTCGATTCATTGAGGACCGAGTTTGGGCTTGGGTGAGTTCGATGCCGAGTCGTTCTCTTCTCCTTGCTGCTCCCGATGGACGGTTATACGTCGGGCGCCCGAATCCGTGGGGATGGGACCACCTCGACCATGCCAGAGTTCCCGATATGCTCGATCCGACCAGTGCTGCCCCGATTCATGATGGATGGATTGCAATTGATGTTGGCGGAGAGTTGCGCAAGGTGCCTGCCGAAGATGATGACACCCCGCTGCTCGAGGTCTCTGTTGATTGGGTGGCCAGCAATGGTTCAGATGGTCTTCTTGTGGCTGATCGCCGAGGCCTGATACGATGGTTGAACGCCTCAGACGCTGAGATGCAGCGCTCGGACGAATTACGCCTTCGAGCCAGACAGACACGAGAGGCGATGGGATGGGAGCAACGGGCGCAGGTGTTTGAGCGAGCCAAGGATCTTGAGGATGCTGGCGCCTACTCGCAGGCGATTCAACTGTATCGCTCCCTTGGTCGAGATGAAGATGTCCATCGCCTTCTTGCAATTCAGGAGTCTGACAGATGAGTTCCTCACCCCTTGTGACGATGACACCCGAGCGTGCTCTCGCATCGATCGAGCTCACGAAGGAGGCTCGCCTCCTTCTCACCCCCTTATCCGTATCTCCCTCACATCTTGGTCATGCTCTCGAGGACATGCTGGGGATGTGTGATGATTATTTGTCCGACGCGATGAGTTTCTTGGAATCCGGCGATCTGATACGGGCTCATGCTGCAGCCAGTTACGCCCATGCTTGGTTGGATGCATCTGTGCGCCTTGGCTTGGCTGATGGTCATGGTGACGATCGTCTCTTCACCCTGCCCTGATGGTCATCTATGACGAGAACTTCAAGAACGACGAGCGAATGATGGAGAAACGTATGGCTTCCTATCTTGACAATATTGGCGCTGGATTGGTTATCCGGGACCCGAATCCTCTAGAATATGAGTTCATGCCGAATGAACTCAAGGGCCGGGATGCAGAACTTGGCCGTCTAGCGACCCTGTTCGCCGGTATTGATCGTCCTGGCGTCAGCCGCCAAGCTTTGCTGACCGGCCCTGTAGGCTCGGGTAAGACTGTCACTGCTCGTACATTTGGGAGAGATCTTGAGCGTCATCTTGCACCTACGCGCCCACTGAAGGTTGCCCGAGTCAATTGTCGCTCTCATCCGACGATGCCCCAAGTCCTGCAGCGCATCATCACTTCGATCGATGCTCGACATCCTGAACGGGGTTTTGGCAGTGGAGAGATTCTGCAGTCGCTACGCCGTCAGTTGCTTGGTGCTAGTCTTCACCTTCTGGTCATCCTCGATGAGGTCGACCACCTGATCATTCGAGATGGCGCAGACCTGATCTACCAATTGTTGCGCATCGATGAGGAACATGAGTCGACAGGTTCGATATCGCTGATCATGGTTAGTGTGGAACCAATTCTTGAGCGTCTTGAGCCTTCGATCATCTCTCGGCTCGGGCGCAGTAATGCACTCTCCTTGTCCTCCTACAAGGTGGATGAACTCGAGGCAATCGTCGAACAACGGGCACATCTTGCACTTTCTCCGGCTTCCTTTGATCAAGAACTGCTTCGACTCATCGCTGAGGCAGCTAGTGAATCAGGTGATGCTCGAGTCGCCATCGAGTTGCTCAGTGATGCAGCAAAGAGAGCAGAGGGGTCCAGCCGCCGTGAAATTCGCTCTTCAGATGTGCAGTACATTGCAGCACAACGTCCTACGGGATTTGACCCAGTAGTCATTGATGAATTGTCAAAACATTGTCGTCTCGTCCTGCTTGCCCTCTCTCGTCGTCTGAAACGAGATCCTGAGATCTCTACGGGAGAAGTTGAAAATCTGTATCACATTGTCTGTGAGGAATACGAAGTAGAGCCATGTGGACACACCACCGTCTGGAAGCATCTCAATCACCTGCGTGAGATGGGTGTTATTGAGAGGCGTCATGGCACCACGGGCCGAGGGAGGGGGAGGACTCAACACTTCTCGATGCCGACGTTGATTCCGGGTGATGTCGTTCGGCGCCTTGAGCGTCAATGTTCGAAGTGATAGTATCCCGAAGCGCTTTTGAGGAGGTCACAGGTCGCAAGGCCGCAGAGGGTATCAAGTGGCAACGCGGGATGATGAAGTCTTCAAAGGCGTCGTGAACGACCCTGAGTCCCGTGAGCCGTATCCTAACAACTCTTCAACGACCCGTGGAGGTCGGCCACGCAAAGAGCGTACATTCTCTCTCTCATATCCTGTCGAGATCAAGGGTAACGGCTATGGCCAGTTTCTTGGAAAGCGCATTGGTGATACCGTTGATGGTTTGTTTGTCAGCATCAAAGATGGTGATGAGAACCTCGCAGGGTACACGCTGCAGATCACTGGTGGTTCTGACAAGACTGGGACACCGATGAGACCCGATCTTGATGGTGGGTCGAGGAAATATGTGCTGACAACTCCAACAGTCGGCTACAAGGGGAAGAAGCGTCACCGATTCAAGAATAAGACCAACCGACGCTCCAAGCACGGCAACCAACTTGTCAGAGTGTCCACTCCTCATGGTATGAGACAGCGGAGAGTGTTCCGAGGAAACACCATCACGGCGGACATCGTGCAGGTGAACTTGAAGGTGGTCGAATACGGGAACAAAAAACTCACGTCTCTCTTTGATAATGGGGCGGGTACCGAATCCGATGCTGATACGTCCTCTGAAGGAGAGGATTGATCGGCAGGAGTGGATGAGACTGACGCAGCACGTGATGCCCAGCCAACCCGAGGTCAACATCGGCCTAGTTGGACATGTAGATCATGGAAAGACCACTCTCACCAAGGCCCTGAGTGGGCATTGGACAGATACACATTCAGAGGAGCGTAAGCGCGGCATATCGATCAAATTAGGATATGCTGACAGCGCGTTCTGGAAGGATGGAGATGGGACGTTTCTTGCAGGTGAACCAGACATGGTTCTCAAGAAGGCGCCAGATGCTTCTCTACAGCGTGTGGTATCATTCGTCGATTCACCAGGTCATGAGACATTGATGGCAATCATGATCACTGGGACTTCGATCATGGACGGAGCAATACTTCTCATTGCTGCTAACGAGCCTTGTCCTCAGCCACAGACAAGAGAACATCTCATGGCACTTGAGATTGCAGGTATTGATAACATCGTTGTGGTTCAGAACAAGGTTGATGTTGTGGGCAAGGAGAGAGCTATGGCCTCATATGGTGAGATTCAGACCTTCCTTGAGGGGACAATTGCGGAAGATGCTCCAGTCATACCAATCAGCGCCCAGCACGATGTCAACCTTGATGTTCTTATCGAGGCAATCCAAGAACAAATTCTCACTCCTGAACGGGACACGGATGTACCAGGTGTGCTACATGTGGCCCGCTCCTTTGATGTCAATCGCCCCGGCACTGGGCATCAGAATCTCAAAGGAGGGGTCATCGGCGGAAGCATCGTTGAAGGAAGTTTCAGCGTTGGTCAATCCATAGTAATCGGGCCTGGACGACGTCGCTCGAATAGTGCTTGGGAACCCATCAAAACTGTCATCACGGGTGTCAAGGGTGGTGGCTGTGATCTGGATACGATGCGAGCTGGTGGTCTGTGTGGTCTGTCAACACCCCTAGATCCACTTACAACAAAGGGAGATGCTCTGTCTGGCCAAGTCGTGGCGATTGAAGGACACCTTCCTCCAGTTCACGACACGATTAGGCTGAAACTTGAACTTCTCAAGACCATGATTGATCCTGAGGGTGGTGTTTCGGCTAAGGTCGCTCCTCTCCAGACGAATGAGACCTTGATGGTCAACGTGGCAACTACGACGTCGGTCGGATCAGTCAAGGGGGCAAAGGGAGGGTACACTACTCTGGTTCTTCGCCTACCTATCTGTGCTCGAGAAGGGGCCCGGGTGGCTCTTTCACGCCGCGTTGGTTCTCGGTGGCGCCTGATTGGCTACGGCATCATTGAAGGATGATCATGGCCCGACCTGTGCTCGTCGATGCCTGTGGCTGGGTGGCCTTAGTTGATGGAGGCGTGCACCTTGATCACGGAATGTCTGAAGTGGTCGGTCCAGTCGCCCTCATTGTCCTTCCAGCAGTTCGCCGTGAATTGGAAAATCTCTCTTCTCAGCGACGTGGTTTGATGCTTGATCTTCTGGATGAGCGTGCCTCGCCCAACGACGTTGACCTGGACACGCTGCTCATCGATGTCGGGCATACAGACGATCAGATTGTGCTCGCAGCTGAACATCTCGATGCCGATGTTCTCACAGTTGATATCGACTTGAAGCGCCGTCTCTTCGGCGCGGGCATTCCATTCATCGAAGTTGTCGGCGAGCAGCGCCTGAGGCGTGTGGCCCCAGGAGATTGAACCTTCAATCGCTTGTTGGTGGAAAGGAAATGGGCGGGCAGCAGAACCGGTCTTTGGAGGTATGGTGGTGTCCGAGAAAAAATCACCGATACCGATTCTCTTCCTTGTCGTTACCGTTGACATGATTGGTTTCGGCATCATCATTCCATTCCTGACCTACATGGTCGCCGATTTGTCTGAACCGGGTGCTGACATAGGTCTCTGGGTCGGAGCCTTGATGGCAGCCTATGCAGCAGCCATGTTCCTGTTCTCGCCGTTCTGGGGTTCTCTCTCAGATCGGATCGGTCGCCGTCCCGTGCTGATGATAGGCCTTCTTGGTAACACATTGGCCTTCATTGCACTAGGTCTTTCAATCACGCTCTGGATGGCCTTGGCTGCTAGATTGTTCGCTGGCATGGTCAATGCCAATCTGTCCGTTGCTCGTGCCTACATCGGTGATATTTCCAAACCTCATGAAGTGGCTCGTAGACAAGGGATACTGGGCGTTGCTTTCGGAGTCGGATTCTCCATAGGGCCTGCACTCGGTGGCATGTTGTCCTCTCCTGCGACGTGGACTTGGACCGATGCCTTTGTTGGTACGATCTTTGAGACTTATCCATATCTGCTACCATGTCTAGCATCCAGCGTGTTGTCTTTCACTGGGTTGATGTTCGCCACGACACGATTGAAAGAAAGCCATCCTCTAGAGGTGCGAACGTCTTCTCAGAAGCGCTCAACACTTGGTATTCTGAACGATAATCTCAACGATATGGGCCTGATGTTCAAGCGCCCCACTCTCTCTCCTCTGCTCTGGTCGTTCGCCTTCTATTGGGTCGCTTTCACCATCATGCACGTTACATTCATCCTATTCACGATGCGGCCGGTTTCAGATGGAGGTCTTGGTTTCAGTGAGAGCGATAATGGCTGGGTATTTGCGTTCATAGGATTATGTGGTATCATTACGCAAGGCTGGCTAATTGGGCCACTGACTGATCGTTTCAGTTCGAGCAGATTGATGGCGGGGGGTTTTCTCATCAGCGGTTTTGGTCTGGTCGCAATACCCTATGTACCACCTCGATACGCGATGCTTGGGATTCTATTCGTCTCGGGTCTGATATCCTTAGGAAATGGTCTGGTTCAACCTAGTAATATGACGCTGCTGACACACGTTTCTGGACCGGGGGAGAGGGGCATTGTCATGGGGGTTAGTGAGAGCCTTCGAGCGATTGCTTCGTTCATAGGTGTAATTATTGGTGGTTTGGTCTGGGATTTAACGGTTAATCGTACCGATGTGTTTGATTTTCACACGGTCTTCCAAATGAGTGGTGTCTTTGTGATTGTTGGATGGATCTGCTTCAGATTCTCAACATCCTGGAAGGTTGAGCAACGATTGCCAAGAGGTAATGAATCCGAATGATTTCAGTGACGAATTGGATTCGAGACAATCAGTCAAGGAGCATACGCATCCCTTCAACGCTCCTAAGTTCACTGAAGTAGATATTCTCCAGTGAATCATACAACTCTCGGTCATCGAGCTTTTCGACCATCTCGAGAAGTTCAGAATAGACCTTGCTCGCCATCATTTCGGTTTCCAATGCTTGTTCGAGCATCACAGTGTAGTTCTCTGTATGGACAATATTGTCGGAATTCCTCTCAGTGACGCATACTCCCCCTAATTTGACGATGGCAGTCCGGACGATGTTCGAGTGTTCCAATGATTCAGAGACTTCGGCATTGAAGAGTTCGCTCAAGTGTATTCTGTGTATCCCTTTGATGTTGGCTGTATAATGGGCATACATGTTGATTGCTCTCAATTCATAACCCAGTGCTTCATTCATCTTGTCAATAATATTCTGTATCATGTTATCTCCTCAATTAGTCTGAACTAAATTATTTCAAGTTCTGGCTCACGATGAACTCTGAGTGTGGGTGTATAAAATCCCTCGGATGAACTCTTTTCTTAGGTGAACCTCTGGCAGCATCGTGTCGGAACAGTTGCCACGTCCTCGGCGGGTTGGCATTTGGACTTCCCGAGTGCTGGCAGTGGTTCTTGTCTCGATGTTTCTAGTTCCTCTGAGCCTGCCAAGAGATAGCGTCCCTCCATTATCTGGGCGAGCTAACGCCATCGATTACGCAGCCAGTGAAGGATGGTGGGGCTGGGGTAATCAGAACCACGGTAATGGGGGCACGTTCGGGCACAATCAGCTTGCTCACGGGACCTTCGTCTCCACAGATCTTGGCCCATATGCTGCTTTCATCTATCTGCTTGGAGATCTCAATTGCCATCAGAAGGCCGAACGAAGTTGGGAGGTCAGAGGTAATCAGGTGCCCGTGTGTACGCGTGATATCGGCATCCTTGCGGGTGCTCTTTTGATGGGAGTTGTCTTCACATTCCGTGGTCGCAATCGTTGGCTTGTGCGCGATACTGCCCTGTCAATTTTCCCTGACCGATGGCTAGAACCAATTTATCGTATGAATGCGAGAACCAAGGTCTGCCTTGGACTGGTCGCCCTTGCTATCCTTCCGATTGGATTGGATGGAGGTATTCAGATGCTTACTTCTTACGAGTCGAACAACCCTCTTCGACTGCTGACTGGTGCCTTTTTTGGTGCAGGTGTCGGGCTTTATTTCCTTGCAGGGATGAGTGCTCGGCCATCCGAGCACGGTCATGACCCTTCGATGGTTGACCTGCCGGCTGGATTGCGTTTTCAGCGACCATTGGATGAACATCAGGAAGAATGATTGATCACAGACCGAGTGTTCCACCAAGAATTTTCATCCTCTCTTCCACGATTACGAGGTCATCCTGTTCGAAGGTCTGGGTAAGATAGGTCGGCCAGGGAAGGTCCTCCAGCTGTGTCGATCTCTTGCGTCCCATCGAATTGAGGATTGGTAGAAGTCCGAGGAGTAGGAAACCGAGATTCTTCTTGGAGGGGTGGATCTCAACAATGCCAAGATCGCGTTGAGATCTGAGGACAGACCGCCTAGTCACCCATCCCATTTCCATCATGGTTCGGATGAGGCGTTGCAGGTGTCGTATAGTCAGGAAGCGTACCGGGCCGAGGTTACGTCGCAGTGCAGTCACATCGGATGGACCAAGGACTGCGAGTGTTCCTAACAGTGAACCGACCGATGCGTTCAGGATGCTGCGTGGGACCCCCTTTTTTCCTGCAGCAAACAATTTCCATTCACCGGCTGTATCGAGGATTGTGGCACGTACATCAAGTCCATTTGCCCATGTTTCGAAAATGTCCTTTTTGTCGAGACCTGGAAGTGCCTTCTGCCCTCGCCTGCGTCCTACTAAGGTGTGAAGCAGATGCACGTCAACTAGGTTCTCATCCACATTAAGGGGGCTTCTTCGACTGTGAAGGAATGTACGTACTGCGTTCATCACCTCTTTTTTCAGTCCATCGAGACTACCATCATTCATGATTGGCTCGGTGATGAAACCGGTGTCGAAAGGTGGTGGTGGTCCTTTTGACACGAGTTCAAGATAGGCATGTCTTACTTTCTTTGGCCATTCCCCTCTTTCGAAGTATTCACCGTCATCGATGTAGGATCGGAGAGTGCTCTTCGACATTCTGGTCCTTGTGGTCTTGATGGGTGCATCAAGACAGATGGTCAGGTCAGGTCTCAGCGCTCCTGAGTTCAATTGTGCCACAACTTCAGGTCCAAGGTCTCCTACCAGGCCTTGGTATACAATGGATGAGATGACATTTCGATCGGAGACGACTACCTCTCCTCTCTCAAGCCGTGGCTTGATATCGACATGGCTGTGATGCAAACGGTCGGCTGCGAATAGAGTGGCTTGTTCGATCGGTGAAATTCCTTCGTCGCGCACCGATTCAATTGCCATCTCGCCGAGTGGCGCGTGCTTACGGGGCTCAGCAGTGAGCCATGCACCGGTAGCGGTGAACTCCGTTCGAATGGTGTCGCAAACGATGCGGGATGCAACCCCCTTCCCCGAACCATCGGGTCCCTCGATGGCGATCAGGTACATCTTCCCCCTCCTCGGGGTCTCAGCCCTTCAAGGTCGCGCACACACTGAATTCAGCGATTGTGCGCGTTAGCGCTGATCTGTGAACTGCCTTTTCCCGACAACGACGAGCACCATCCCTAGAAGGATCGATGTTGGTCCGATGAAGATGAGCCCCCGGCTCATCATAGCGAATCCAGACAGCCACAGGGTGCGTCGGTAGTGCTTACCTGCCCGAGCCTCGGATGAGGCCCAGAAACCGAACATTGCGAATACGATCGAGGCCAGCCCCACCATGGAACCTGTGAACACCGCTTGACTGAGTCCTGATGAATGTCGTTCGTCGATCTCAGTGCTATTCCCAATCTCGGGCAGTGTAATCGAGATCTCCTGTGCCTCACTAGGATCGACCAGATGCGTCGTTCGGCCATGCTCTGTAGCGTCGACTATGATGCGCAACTGGACGGCCCGTACTGCTTCCACTGAGAACCGCCCAGAGGGGGAGGTTGAGGTGGTGGCAAGAATTGTGGAATCATCTAAGTCTTGGATGGTCACGGTGGCGTTCTCCACGCCCGTTCCTTCGAGGCTGAAGACAGTACCACTCACTCGGACATCGTTGGTTTCGATGGAAGTGGCTTGGGCCAATTCTGCCGGGTTAGCGCTGACAAGCATGCCGCCGCTGATGATGCCGAGGATTGAGCCAATGATGATCAGAATCGCAGCAACGTCACGTATCCGAGATGACTCCGACGCTTCTTGGAGTTGTGTGGGTAAGCGTTCCATGAGGACGTCGGAAGATGTCTTATCATCATCTCCACTTCTTACGAATTGTCCGACCCACTCCTCAGCTTCCTCCTGCTCCTGTTCCTTCTTCTCTTTCTCTTTGAGAATTTGTTCCTTGGCGACTTCTCGCAGGCGCCGGCGACGCGTTGTATCGTCCATCTCTCAGGCCTTTCCTCTCTTCCTTGACCTTGGCATCCCGGCACGGTTCAAAACGGCCGCGCCAAGTATGGCCACTACTGCGCCAGAACTGAGTGGAGTTGACCTCTCCACAGCGCGTTCCTCCTTACATTTGCAGAAGGGTGTAGGACAGCCCTCTGGAACCTCGGCGTCACGCCCTTCGCACCAAGCGTCGCAGATATCCCCTCCCTCGGGACAGTCGGTGAGGTTTTCCACTGGCTCAACAGTCTCGTTGCTCTGGTTTGAAGATGGTCTCGTTCCATTCCCGGTTGTGGTATTCACGTCCGTGGTATTATCGGCATCGTTGTTGTATTCCGACATATTTTCCGGTTCGGGGTTGGTCAGGTTGCCATCTGGCCAATGCTCAGAACCGTTCCATTTGACTCTGAACATGGCGGGCCACGATTTGCCGGTGATCCACACATCGTCGGTGTCGGGGTTCCAGGCGATGCCGTTGAGGACATTAGCCTCCTGCTCCTCTTCGGACGTGAGCAGGTTCGAGGCGTCGAGGACCATCGCGACGTCTCCGGTGCCTTCATCGATGTCAAGGATGACGTCATCGAACCAGACGTTGGCAAGGATGTGGTCCCCGATACATTCGAGCTCGTTCAGATTCGAGATGGGCGAACCGTTTAGTGTGACTTCGATGGTTCGCTCGATAGCGAAGGTATCTGGATCCCTGAATGCGATCGATGAGGTGCCGTTCGACATGGCTAGGTGCTCACCATTCCAACACAACCCCCACCCTTCGCCATCGTAGGTCATGTCGCCGAGTTCTGCGAAAGTGCTGCGGTTGTAGCGATGCACAATACCTGCTTTCCACGTCAGCACATACAGCGTCTCGTTGACTAATGCGAGTCCTTCTCCAAATTCGTCATCTGGCAGATCGATTGAACGGAGTATGCTGCCGTCGCTGAGGTTGACCTCACGCAGAGTTGAGTGATTGTACAATCCAGTGCTCTCGTACAGCGTGTGGTTCCAGATCAGGAAGCCTTGGGTGAAGGCCTGCTCATCGTGTTCAACACGTTCGAGGATGATAACGGGATTTGTGTGCTCACTATCGCTGATGGACCGGCCGCGTTCATCAGCTGAACCAACCGATGTGATCATCAATGCGAGTATCAAGAAGGTGCTGAACACGCTCCATCTTCTCGACATCATGTCCGAACGACGTTCCACGCCCATTAAGAACCATCACGATGGTGTGTACCTACCGAGGTTGTACCATGCGCGAGATACAGGCCCCAGAAACTCGTGTTCCGGGCCTTGCCGTCCTCATTATTTCCCTTCTCATCATGCCAACTGCCGCGGCGCAGGTGGATTCTCAGATCACCGAGGGGGAACATATTTCGGACAACCGTTCCCACTCCACTGAATCCAATGGCCAAGTTGCGTTTGATATCGAGAAGGTTGGTCATAGATACCCCGTCTCTGGGAATGAGGACCTGTATAGCCTCACTTCTCATCTCAAACGTTTGGATGCAGGAGAGGACCTCGATACATCCACGGAGTCTACATCAACCTCTGGAAGGCAGGCATGCTCTTCTGCCCACTCAAAGGATGACATCGTCCAGATCACCTATCCCTCTAGCAACGCACATGACCCTGGCCAGACCATCACCTATGAGGTCGTACGCATTGCTGATATCGCGACAGGAAACCAAGGTGACGCTGCGATTCTTGTTGAGCAGGGAGAACTTGGTAGCTTTGATGAAACGGCACGTGATAACATTGCCAACGAATGGGTGAATACCATTTGGCCCGACATCTCTGATGTATTCCAGTTATCGTCATCAATTCGCGATTCAGATAACAATTGTCAGATTCAGATTGTCCTCACGCCAATGGATGGCGGGGGTGGCATGGGTGGTTATTTCTGGGGCGCCTGGGAGGGTACACGCGAAGCAATCTTCGTTGACATCGTTGATGTGAAGACGAACTTCGGCAATTTTATTCTCTCACATGAACTTCAGCATTTCCTTCTCTTCCAGGAGGATATCGATGAGGTGACTTGGCTTAATGAAGGCCTAGCTGATTTAGCTGGTTGGCTGAGTTACAAAAATCAGTCGACCTTCGTTAGTGATCACTTCAATCACTGGATGGATCATCCTGAATACGGTCCCTTGGCTTGGCTTGATGGGAGGACTGATGAAAATGACGCCCTCATCTACAGCGATTACGGTTTTGGGGCCGCCATGAATCTCTACCTGTGGGACACGTTTGACGATTCAATCACGACTGATATTTTTCAATCTCCAAGCAATGGTATTGCATCAGTTGCACTGTGCGTTGAGTGGATTGACTGCGACGACGAGGGGACGAAGCGCTCGAGCGCGATAGGCTCGACCTGGAATGACATCATGGCTAACTTCACGGCCTCTTCGTTGATTGATGATGGTTCATTCTCATACGCTGCCATCGATTTCCAGAACGATTGCGCCCATGCCGAAGAGTATTGCTCACTCAAGGTTTCTGAGCAGGGTGATGATTGGTCGGGGTCACCCCCGTTGTTCATCACTGCTGGTGATGATACAGATATCGATGATGATGGCATTCCGAATGATGTGGACAATGACATCGATGGTGATGGTCAAGTCAATAGTGGTGACAATGATGATGATGGTGATGGCCTCTTGGACATCGATGATCCCGACGATGTCAATAACGGACAATGGTCGGTTGAGAGTTGGGGAGTTAGAGCCTTCCATCTTTCATCATTCCCAGGTGATTCTGACCTCAATCTGAACATCACCACTGGTGATTCGGACTGGCAGGTTCGCCTCCTTGTCAATGATACAACGACTGGATGGGAGTTGCGCCCCGTCACCTTTCCTGTCCTCGAATCACAAAGGTCTCTTACGACAGTCAATGGAGTCGGCTCTAGCATCGATCAGTTGTATGTGATAGGGTGGTATGCAGCTACTGACCCCACAGATACCCCTAACGAATCTGAACGTCGCTGTGATGCCTCTTGGTCTGACGTTGCGGGTTATGTCGGAGTATGGGATGAAGCCACAATCTATTCGCAAGGGCAGAATGTTGTCTACAATGATCTTCTATACATAGCAATCAAAGAGGTGCCTGCGGGAATCGTTCCAACAAGTCTGAATACTGCCTACTGGACTCGAAATTCAGCTCCGGTAGTGTACAATAAGCAGGGGTGCACGATGGGTGAATCATGGATAAAGGTCACAGCAGCATTGTCAACAGATCCTCCCTCTCTTGCACTGACTTCTGTGCCAGTTCTTTCGGATGGTGATGGTGATACTCAGGCGGACACAATGCTGGTCAACGTCCGGATTACCACTGATGCCTTTGAATCGAGTGTCGGCCTGATTATCGAAGTAAAGGATGCGACAACCGATGCCATCATCGATTCACTGTCGACCCAAGAGACACCTATGGCTTCGCAATCATTTGATCAGAACTATTATTTCACTGCCAAAGCAGATGGTGATTACCTCGTCAGGGCAGCGATATTTGGGCAGGATGGCACACTGATCATGGATGAGTCGAGCGATTCGGTGACACTCAGCAACATGAAACCCCTTGTTTCAGGCAGCGTGTCTGGTATCGATAGCAGCAATATCCCCGATTCTCAGGCGATCGCTAAGACGTTCTGTGCGAGTGCGGTCACTGCCTGTGTTGAGACGTGGGCCGATCTCACCTACAACACTGACCTAGCTAATAGTGGAGATGCTTGGGGGTTGAGGACCAATCCTTCCACTTACCCTCATCTCGATGAGCCGTCCTCGTATCTCTGGAACTTTGGAGATGGCAATCAGTCCATTCTTCGAGCAGGTGCCTTCGCTTATCGGTCCAGCACGCCATTGCCTTCCTCCAATACGGTCACTCTGAACGTGACTGACTCAGGTGGTGCCGTCTCTGATCTGGGTATTGGTTCTCAATTTCTGGTTTCGGTCATCGATGTCACGACCCCCTTCCCACGCATTTTCGTTGGTTCAACTGAGATTCTTACTGACTACTACGTTCGTTCCGAACAGCGTGTGCGTTTCGATGCAGAACGGACCTCTGATAACGTGCCTTCAGAGTACCTTCAGTTCAGTTGGGATTGGGGAGATGGGAACTCTTCTTCTTCCTCTGATTCGCAGAACTGCGATGTTTCAAACTGCATGCGTGTTGTTCATACGTGGCCAGATGGCAGTGCTGATGGACAACAGTATGTGCTCACCTTAACCGTCTCTGATGGGACCCAACAGCGGCAAGTTACGCGGAACATCTTCGTCCTGAATCGCCCCCCCTCGGTGCTACCTGTTGATTCGTTCCGCATCAGTACCCTCTCTCAATTGCCGTTATCCCCTCCCTTCGAGGACATCGATGGTCAAATCACTCAGGTATCCTGGCAGTTTGAGAACACCGGTGAGGAGTGTACGAGTCAGGCTAATGTCGCTGCTTCAGTTGTAGCGTTGAATAGGGATTCGACTTTCAATGATCAGAGTTCACTGCTCTCCGAACCGCGCGTGGCTTGGAAATGTCCCGGTCAGAAGAAAGTGACAGTCATGGCAATGGATGATGATGGCAACCAGACCACATCAGAGTTCTACGTAGAAGTTGTTAACCAACCCCCTATTGCCCGTCTTTCACGGAGTGACAACGCTTTGGACCTTGAGCAAGACGTTCAGGCCGGCGCATTCCTTACCTTCTTCGCCTCTGAGTCCGAAGACCTTGATGCATCGAATTCTCGACTGACCTATCGCTGGTACTTCGAGGACTGCGTTAACGTGAACTGCCCAGGTGTGGGCACTGATGGATGGCTGCTGACGAGCAGCACCGATCAAGCCGGTCATCAGTTCAAAATTCCTGGACGATGGGAAGTTCGCCTTGTTGTGAATGATACCTTTGACAACACAACGAAATCGGTCATCATTGCAGTCTCAAATCCAAAGCCTATCGCGATGATGCAGGTGAGGGAGGCTTGGCACGATGGAGTGATTGCTACTCGGAACACTCCTGAGAATGACTGGGCCAACACTTCTCTCAAACAGACTTTCACGTCAACAGGCGCAATATTCATCTCGCCGGGCACGAAATTGTACATGTCTTCTGATGGGAGTAGGGATGGGGATGCGAGATTCGATCCAAATCAGAACGCTAGCTGCCCATGTCTTGAGTCTGACATATCGCATCCTAAGTGGAATGGCCTGACTCAGTATCGCTGGGACTTCGGGGATTCCTCGCCACCGGCTGGCACGAACACCACTTGGCACGTCTACGATTCGCCCGGTGAGTATACACTCAGGTTGCTCGTCCGCGACTCTTTCGGTACGGGGGATACCACGGTCGCTAATATGACGGTGCTCGTGAACACGCCTCCTGAGTTGGAAATTGGACTGGTGCTCACTGCTCAGGAGTTCGTGGTCACCGAATCGTCCTCACTGGCAAGCACCCTCACAGCGTCTGATCTTGAGATGAGCCTGATAGCAGGGGCATGGAGGGACAACGACATCGAATTTGATCTGGATGGTGATGGCATTGCGGATAATGATCCGAATGAACTACTGATTGGCGACCTGATTTATTCATGGGATTTGGACGACCGCTTTGACGTCGATGGAGATGGAAATTTTACGAATGATGTGGATCTAACTGGCCTTGCGCCCGGAGATGCGACATGGTCTCTCACGGGTTACGTTACAATTACAGTAACCGTCTGTGATCAGATGGGTGAATGTACATCTGACTCTACACAAGTCCAAATTCTTGGTACCTCTGCAGCACGGGAGGATGGTGGGACGTTTGACTTCAAGAGTCTTGTACCCGAATCAGGCGACGATGGGCTACTCGTGATTGGTCTCGTCCTTTTGGTGGGTATTCTTGGTTGGATGGTCATGAGACAACGAGATGCAATCGAAGTTGAGGCATCGCAGTCTGAACAGCGTTATTCCGGCAGTACGCCCGAAGGTGGCGTGCTTGGCATGGATCAGCATTCACCGCCCCCTATGCCGAAATCGTTGAACAAGGACGAACGTACTGATTCATCTTCGGGATATGTGCGGCCAGCTGGGAAGAAGTGAGTCAATGGCACACTTCCGTTTGCTCATTTTCCTCGTTTCGATTGTGCTTCTTTGCTCCCTTCCGACCACTATTCCAGAGGTCCACGCTGCTGCTGGATGTACTACTCCTAGTGATGCTGAGGATGCTGAGAACGTCACCACTCTCATTGAGGATGTGTTCTCGGAGAGCAGGGCCGATGAATCAATTGATAGTGTGTCCTCGTCGGTGAGCAGCAGTAGGTCAGATGATGGTGAGGGACCGGTAGCAGAGGAGCCCTTTTTTGAAAATACCTTCTTGTCGAGCCGAAACTCTCCATTAAGGCCGATTGAGAAAGGCATGAGTCTGCGCACCTCACTTGGCAATGATACGGCCAATGCACTCCGTGTCAATCTTACCAAAGGTTGGCGGTACACCTTCTGCATCGAAGCATCCAGTCTAGATCCTGTGAATGCTTCAGCTTCCTTTGACGCCTATCTGATGACTACAAACCAGTTTGACGATGTCTATGCGAATGAGGAAAATTATGAGGATGAGTTTGAGGAAATGGTTGACAATGGTTTTGCCAGTTTCATCACATGGACTCCTTACAGAGATGTTCATGCCTATGAGAATCGTGAGCAGGTTCAATTCAGCGTTGCTCTCGACAAGGATCCAAATTCGAATGTGGGTCTGATTTCAACGCTTGGAATCCCAGGAATGGATGGCACGTCTTCCTTGCCCTCGGGGGTGACGCCACCTAACTTCGTGTTGGTCATTGATGGTCGTGATAATCAACGTACCACTGATGCAAAGCCGACTGGTGTGGATCAACTCGTCGATGTGGTGATCCTCTCTGAGGAGCAGTTCACCCTCCCTCCATCGACAGTGGTACTGGCTTGCTGCTTTGGAGTCATTGTTCTGGCAGCTGTCCCATTCGCTCTACACACTCGTTACCACAGGACAGGTCGAAATTCAGACTCCTCGGCCCCGGTTGTTGGTCTTGTGTCCGAGCAAGATAAATCTGTGGACCACTCCTCTGAAGGGGAATGATGCCTTTTCTCAATTATTTGGGTACTCCAGTACTTCCCAAGCAATTCTGATATCTCGGGCATTGACGCGTCCAGTGGACTGGATGCGTGATCCTTCGGTGAGGACGGCGAAGACGGTGTGATCGCCGTGGAGTGGAGCATGGATGCGGGGCCAATCGCCACTTCGCCCGCGTCCGCCAATGGAGCGTTGTGGTGCCCCACCTTGCTGGCTGAGGGCCCATCCAGCCTCAACAAGGCGAAGTCCATGGATGTTCGACTCGCATTGTCGGACGAAGCGCACCAGTTCGGCACCTTCGCCGAGTTCATTGATTCGCTGAACGATGTCTTCGGTTTGTGGGGTTTCCTCGTCTGAGATATCTGAACGAACGACACAGACGCCAGCTTCAGCAGCAGCTTCCATTAATTGTTGAGTGGCGTTCTCGTCGAGATGGGTATCGATGTCTATTCTATCGACGCTGTTCGCGATGGCCATCTTGAGCACTTTGACTCGGTCGTCCATTGTTCCTGGAAACTGGCCGTCGGGTGCAGAAGAGGGCGCACATGTGAAGAGTATTGGAAGTTCAATCCCCTCAACGATTGCTTGGATTGCTTCGTTCACATCTACATCATCCAAGGGCCGGATGGTTTCCTCTAGAGCCGCTTCCCCGCCGTTTTCGTTGGTCTCTCGAGCCGAGCGGGGGATGGTCCAGAGGTGGTCGAATCTTACCTCAACAGAATCCGCAAGAGCAACCGCAGCGCGTCCTGCTTCCCGAATTATCTCCTGCACGCTATGGCTGTGCAAGGAGATACACACTTCAGGCATCTTGCCCATCGGAGTCGCCACCTGAGACCTAATCTTAACCGTTGCGTCATTTCTTAGTCATGAATTGAAGGCGTGTCTGCCGATTCAAGCGAATGGTACTTGTACTGCCACGTTCGGAGGGTAATGTTAGGCTGATGCCTGACGTTCAGAGTTCCGGATAGGGGGGGGTGGCGAGGTGTCAGAGTATAGTGAGGAGGACATTCAGGTCCTCGAAGGTCTAGAAGCGGTACGTAAGCGACCTGGAATGTATCTTGGTGACCCACACGATGGCTCAGCTCTCCATCACTGTGTGACTGAAGTTGTTGACAACTCTGTCGATGAACACCTAGCAGGTCACAATGACTCTATCGAGATTGATGTTCACGTTGATGGCTCGATCACAATCACTGATCACGGACGTGGTATCCCAGTTGGCATACACCCTGATTTTGATATCAGTGCAGCAGAGGTGATCATGACTAAGCTCCACGCCGGTGGAAAGTTTGACAATTCAAGTTACAAGGTGTCTGGTGGTCTCCACGGCGTCGGCGTTTCCGCAGTTAATGCAGTCTCTGAATGGCTGAGGATGACCATTCACAGGGATGGTAAGATATGGGAACAGAATTACAGCAAAGGAGCCCCAATCGGAGCATTGGAAGCGATTGGTGATAGCGATGAGACTGGCACTATCATCACATTCAAACCAGACTTAGATATCTTCAGCACCGTTACTGCATTCGATTTCAATGACCTCAATACCAAGTTGCAACACCGTGCCTTCCTCAACGCAGGACTCAAGATCACTCTCTCTGATGAGCGGGATGGTGGGTCTGGACCAGTTGAACATCTTTACCGGGGGGGTATCGCAGAATTCGTGAAACAACTGAATGAGCGTCGAAACCCCTTGCACCTTGAACCTGTCCACATACAGGGTTCGGCCGAGATCGAAGATGTGGGCGAGGTCCACGTCGAGGTAGCGATGCAGTGGTCGGACGCATACAATGAATCGATTCTGTGCTTCACAAATATTATCCGAAACCGTGATGGTGGTACTCACCTTTCGGGTCTGCGTAGTTCTCTCACGGGGACCATGAATCGCTATGCGAAGAATCGCAACCTGCTGAAGAATATCGGCAAACTTTCTGGTGACGACGTCCGGGAAGGCATTGGTGCAGTCATCAGCATCAAGCACCCCGATCCGTCGTTCTCAAGCCAGACCAAGGATAGACTTGTTTCGAGCGAGGTTCAAGGTGTGGTTGAGAAGGTTGTCAATGAAAAATTGAGTGAATTCCTTGAGGAGAACCCCACAATCGCCAAGATCATCATCGAAAAGGGCTTACTCGCCAGCAAAGCCCGTGAGGCTGCACGCAAGGCTAGAGATCTAACCCGCAGGAAAGGTGTACTTGAAGGCGGAGGACTACCGGGGAAATTGGCAGATTGTCAGTCGCGTGATCCCACAGAGTGTGAGATCTACATCGTTGAGGGGGATTCGGCAGGTGGTTCTGCTAAGACTGGACGTGACAGGAGAACTCAGGCCATTCTTCCCCTGCGTGGCAAGATTCTCAATGTTGAGCGGCAGTTGCGCAATCAAGTCAAGGTCTACCAGAATGAAGAGATTCAGACGATGATCAAGGCGCTAGGAGCAGGTGTTGGCAATCCTTCTTCATCCAGAGATGATGTTACGGATGCTGCAGACGAAGCATCCGATGATACATCCTTCCAAACGGACAAATTGCGGTATGGTAAGATCATCATCATGACCGATGCTGACGTTGATGGTGCTCATATCAGGACTCTGATCCTGACGTTCATATGGCGCTTCATGCGCCCCGCCATCGAGAACGGCAACGTGTTCATCGCTCAGCCGCCCTTGTATCAATTGAAGCGTGGCAAGCAGACTCGATATGCATTCTCAGATCTGGAGAGAGAACAGGCAATCGCCGAGTTGAGGGGTGATGCTTTCGATGCCAAAGTGGGTGTACAGCGATACAAGGGTCTTGGTGAGATGAATCCCGAGCAGCTTTGGGAGACCACCATGGATCCCGAGACTAGGACTCTCCTGAAGGTCTCGGCTGAGGATTTTAACGATGAGGGGATCACCTCTGGCCTTTTCATGACCTTGATGGGTGAGGATGTGGCCGACCGTCGTGCTTTCATCGAAAAATATGCTGCGGAGGTGACCAATCTTGACGTCTGATGATGAAGATGATGAATCGCGGAATCCGACTGACCATCAGGTTCGACATCTCGTTGATGATGAGATGCGTATCAGTTACATCAACTACGCCATGTCTGTTATCATCGGCAGGGCCCTGCCCGAGGTCAGAGACGGCCTCAAACCCGTACATCGCCGAGTTCTGTACGGGATGTATGAGGGAGGTTACACCTCGGAGAAATCGTATAGCAAGTCCGCTCGTTCCGTCGGTGATGTGATGGGTAAGTATCACCCCCACGGCGATCAGTCTATCTATGATACGATGGTTCGTATGACTCAGGATTTCAGTCTGCGCTACCCACTCATCGATGGACAGGGCAACTTTGGATCGATTGATGGAGATCCTCCTGCAGCCATGCGTTATACCGAATCCCGACTTGATCGTCTTGCTAAGCACATGTTGGAGGATATTGATAAGCAGACTGTCGATTTTCAACCAAATTTCGACGATTCGGAGAACGAACCCACCGTTCTGCCCGCCCGTCTCCCTAATCTCTTGCTCAACGGTAGTGATGGGATTGCTGTCGGCATGGCAACGAAGATCCCTCCCCATAATCTGAATGAGGTTGCATCCGCCATCTATCTCCATGTCAATAGGATCATCGATGATGGCGTGGACAAGAATCCTGAATATCCTCCCATGATCACTGTTGATGAGTACATGGAACATATCACCGGGCCGGATCTTCCAACTGGAGCAACCCTCTATGGAATCGATGGGATCCGCGATATGTACGAGACCGGGCACGGTAAATTTCACGTGCGTTCTAGGTGTGAGGTTCACGATGATGATAATGGAAAACGCATCATTGTGAGCGAAATTACCTATCAGGTCAGGAAAGCCGGCATGCTCGAAGGAATTGCAGATCTGGTCTCTAAGGATCAGGTCCAGGGAATCAGAGATATTCGTGATGAATCGAGCAAAGAAGGGATTCGTGTGGTTATCGAGATCAAGAAGAATGCTGACCCGCATGCTGTCCTCAATCAGTTGTTCAAATCCAGTAGATTGCAGGTGTCCTATTCGGCTAATATGATGGGTATCATCGACAATCAACCTGTCCAACTCACACTCTCCACGATGCTCCACACCTATGTGAGGCACCGTGAAGATGTCATCGAGCGGCGTACTCAGTTTAATCTTGAGAAGGCTCAGAGGAGAGCTCACATTCTGGAGGGATTGGTCAAGGCTCAGAATCGTATTGAGGATGTCATCAAGGTAGGTCGCGGGAGTGAGAGCAGGGAGAATTTTGAGAAGATTCTGCGAGGTGACGAGATATTCAATGGAGTCGCCGTATTCGACTTCACCGGAGAACAGGCCAAAGCCATTGCAGAACGTCGTCTCTACCAGCTCTCTCGTCTTGACGTCAAGAAGGTCGAGGATGAGTATGGTGAACTTCAGAGGTCCATCGCTGAATTCGAAGACATCCTTGGCAGCCGTGAGCGCCGCCTCAGTATTCTTGTGGATGAACTCGAAGAAATGGTGGGCCGGCATGGCGATGAGCGCCGCAGCGAGATAGACCCCATGCCTCTCTCTATGAATCGAGAAGATCTGATCGAAGAGCGTGCGATTGTTATTTCACTCTCTGAGGACAATTATATCCGCCATCTACCAGTTGAAGCATTTCGTGTGCAGAACCGTGGCGGTAAGGGGCTGAAAGGTGTGGCAACGAAGGATGAAGATTTTCCGAAATCAATCTTGACCTGCTTCAGCAAAGACCGACTTCTGATTTTCACAAATCAAGGTCGAGTCTATGGCCTCAAAGCGTGGGAAACTCCCCAAGGTAGCCGGCATAGTAGGGGAAGCCACATTCGCAACTTGATAGAGCGATTGCGAGAGGAAGAAAGGGTAGTGACAATTCTTCCAATATCTAAAGAACTTCAAGAAAATCCCGATGGCCATTACCTGATTTTTGCCACACATGAAGGAATTGTCAAGCGATCCAAGTTAGAAGATTATACGCGCATCAACCGAAATGGGAAGTACGCCTTGAAATTCAAGACACAAACTGATACCTTGGTCGCAGTTCGCGAAGCGACCGACGATGACCACGTTTTGTTGGTATCAAAATTCGGACGAGCGTGTCGATTCAAGCCGAGTCAAACAAAGCAAAACCCCGATGGGTCGATTGGATTTACCGTCAAGGTCCAAGGTCGAGTCACTGGAGGTGTGCGAGGAATGAATCTCAGGACTGGTGACGAAGTTGTCGGAATGATTGCTACGTCTAATGAGAAAACGCATGTTCTAACCCTCTCAAAATACGGCATGGCAAAGCGAAGCCATCTCGGCGATGGTGAAATGCATGATGTGCTTGATGAACATGGTGAGAAGGTCTGGGACGACCGGGCTGAGAAATTCAAGCAAGAGCGAGATGGATATCGAAAGACAAGCCGTGGAGCTAGTGGAGTGGCGACCATGAAACTTGATGAGAAACAAGGAGATGAGATTGTACGCGTACATACCATCCCGGATCTCGCCGATCAATTGTTCCTATTGACTGGAAAAGGAATGATGATCCGAGTACGCGCTGATCAGACGAAGGAAACATCTGGTAAAGCGACCAAGGGCACGCGTGTGATGGAATTGCGTGATAAGGACAAAGGCGGATTTCTTGATGAGATCATATTCTCAGCCCGATTACCTGCCGAATTGGTGGACGTAGAAGACCAGATTGAATTGATGACTGCTTCCGAAGAGGAATGAGTCCACACCGTTGCGTTTATTCCGAGCATGCAGCACGAAGTCTCAGCGGCGGTCGCATAGCCTGGCCATTGCGCTGGATTGCTAATCCAGTGGGATTCGTCCCACGGGGGTTCGAATCCCCCTCGCCGCGCCATATGTGAACCTGGCAGATACGTCGAATGTGCTCGTACCGGGATTCGAACCCGGGTCTCCGGGTCGAAAACCCGAAATGATGGGCCACTACACCATACGAGCGGCAGATTCGGCGACCAAGGATAATGGTTTGAATGATGCGGCTGGTTATGCTTCTTCGCTTTTGTCATCCGGCAATGTTTCAGCCCTTCGTTCCAGTTTCTGAGTGAATAGGATGATGCCGATTCCTGCTACCATCCAGAACAGGACGAGGATGAACTGACCTTCGGGGAAGATGTTGCGAACTTCACCTTGCTCGATATTGTACTGATTCTTCCATGGCCAGAGTGTTGGCAAAGACCCTGCGATCAATCCAGTTAGGACTGCCATCATACGATCATGGTGTTCATTGAGAATCCTATGGATGATTGGTACCACGAGTGCGGCGCCGATGAGGAGGCCTGTGGCAAAGATACCGAGAGTAGCAATCTCAGCATCGTGAAGGGCCGACGTTACGATCGCATAATGGCCGAGTATGAGCAGGATGAGGGAGCCACTGATTCCAGGTACGAGCATGGCGGAGATGGCACAGATCCCTGCGAGGGGAAGTGTCCATGCAGGTGGTTCAGATTCGTTGAATCCGAGCATGGTCAGTAGGGCCAATGTGAGTGCTGAGACCATAGCGAGTAGGATGTGATTATTGCTGGCAACCTCAATTCTTTGCCATGGTATCTTGATCGATGCGAGGACGAGACCGAACACGAAGGCGTACGCCAGTGCCCCAGTCGAATTTCGGCGCAACCATCCGGGAGTATTGTCGGGTCCGATGAGTAGCCGTGAGACGATGTACAGCCCGGCAAACATCCCGAGGCCGAGTGGAATCAGGAAGGTCAGAGCCTGAATGCCATCGTTCCTTGCCTTGATGCGTTCATCCACATCCGACCACCGGCTTTTCGGCCACTGCACAATGGCATTGAGGGATTCGATGAACCGCCGATACAGACCAAGGATGAGGGCCATCGTAGAGGCAGAGACTCCCGGTACAGCATCTGCGCCGCCCATGGCGAGCCCAGAGGCGAAGGTTCGGCCCGCCCCTATGCCGTTGCTTGACTCTTCTACCATGCCTTGACCTCTTCTGAATCTGCCATAGCCTTTCTCGGCCGTCTCCTTTGAAGCGGGGGATTGTATGCCCTTGTTGTGAACGGCAAGGTGCTTGACACGGCTGCTCTGCTTGCTTGGCCCTTGGATGCACTGCGTGGATGCAGTACTGCACCGGGTTGTCTTGCAGAAGTAGCCCGTTTGGAACCGGACCGAGGCACGCTGTTGGACCTGCAGACAGATGCCCTTGGTCTGAGGGTCTGTAGCCCCGGTCATGAAGCATGTGAACATGCACGTCGCGCTGCACTCGCCACTGGCGATCTTCCGCGTTTGTCTGAGGTTGATCTTGCCGTCCTTGCCCTGTCGATTGACCTTTCTCTTCCTCTCGTTTCTGATGATTATGCATTGCAGAATGTGGTGGCATCACTCGGTGGTGAGCCAATCAGCGTTCAGACATCTGGCATCACGGCGACATGGCGCTGGGAGCATAGGTGTCAGGGGTGCAGGAAGACTTGGTCGGGGGAATCGCCAGGTGAGGTGTGCCCGGTCTGTGGTTCAAACATCTTGACAAAACGTCAACGATGAGTCACTCTTTCTCGTCAGCTGCTTCAGTGCTGGCACTATCGGTCGCGCCCTCTCTTAATTCGGGTGGGTCAGTCACATCCTTCAGACCTTTGTGGAATTCACCTCTGGCTTGACCCATTGATCGAGCCATCTTTGGCAGTCGCTCGATACCGAAGAGCATGAAGAAGAGGAAGAGGATGATGAGCAACTCGGGGGTTCCGAGGCCTCCAACCATGCTGCTGTCAGTGGGTTCACGTCATTGAACCCTTCCCCGTGATTGCCCCTCACGTGTCTATCCACCTGAGACAGGAGGTAGGAGGGCGAGCTCAGTGGCATGGCCGAGCATTTCACTCATCTCACATCGCCTGCCATCAAGCATAGTGGTGGTTGTGCGCATCTCTTCGACGGTCAATTCAAGGTCTGAGAGGATGCGCTCGATGGTCATGGATGGTGAGATATTTTGTTCCATTTCTCTCCATCCGATGCGTTCAGCAAGAGGCCCGAAGAGCAGGATGTGAACCATGTTCTGGCGTTGCGCCGGTGCTTTATGCAAGCATCGGTTCGAGGTTCTGTGCTGCTTGAGATGAGGGGTGGGCATCGTCATTACGAGGTCGAAGGTCAGATGGTCCATGCCTTGCGTGGGGCGACAGTTGCTGTCAGAGCTGGTGATTCGATAGCCATTATGGGGCCTTCAGGGTGCGGTAAGACGACTCTGTTGAATTGCTTGTCTGGTATTGATCGATTGAGCGATGGCGACGTGCACTTTGAGGGCCGTTCGACCTCTGAGATGGACGACCACGAACGCACCCGATTGCGTGCTGAATCCATGGGTTTCATTTTCCAATCTTTCAATCTTATCGAGGTTCTTTCTGCAGTAGAGAATGTAGAGATACCGATGTTGCTGATGAATCATGGTAGGCGTGAGGCCCGCTTGGGGGCCATCGATGCTCTGAAAAAAGTCGGTCTTGAAGATAGGGTTAATCACCGTCCGAACGAACTCTCTGCTGGTCAACAGCAACGAGTGGCTATCGCTCGGGCGATGGTCCACAAACCTGCGGTCATCTTCGCTGACGAGCCGACAGGAGCTCTCGATGAAACGACTGGTCACGAGATCATGGATGCACTACTTGCAGTCAATGATGAAGCCGGTTCTGCCCTCCTTGTCGTGACCCATGATGATGTGGTTGGAAGACGTTGCTCGCGACAAGTCAGAATGTTAGATGGGACGATTGCCCACGAATTGGCGTGATAGTTCGTGTCTGAATCAAGAGGTTCACGCTGGCTGCGACCTGTGTTCGTTTTTGTTCCATTCTTTCTAGCTGTGCTGGCCGCCTACATCTGGTCCTTTGTTATCGCCTTGGTTGCGGGTCTTGCGGCCTATGCCGTGCTGCGTAATATAAGGCCGTTTTTTGGAAGTGAGCGCGACCGGTGGTTGGCTGACATTGGTGTGAGAAATATCACGCGTCGCCGTCGTCACAGCACTATCGCATTGGCCGGCCTGCTTGTTGCATCGACAGTGGTGACATCTGCCTTTGTTGTAGGTGATAGTCTTGAGGCGACTATTGAGCATCGTGCAGTTGATTGGCTGGGAGCCACAGACATCGTCATTGCGGGATCAGACCCCCTCACGCGTCAGCCGATTCTCTTCGATGAACGTCTTTCTCTTCTTCTGGAAGAGAATCTTTCTCAACACGAGGATATCGATGGGCTTGTCTCGGGCGCGTTCGAGGTTGCCTCGGTTCGGAACAACCTCACCTCGCTGGGTGAAGCCGTCGTAGGGTGGTGGTCGATGAATCTCAGTCAAAGCCGTCGCTCGGACATCGAACCTCTCGGAGAGGATGGTTGGGGTTGGCCTGAGATGGAAGACGGGGACGTTGCGATCAACGGGGTGTTGGCCGCAGCCATCGATGCAGATCGTGGCGATGTCGTCGAGGTGTCGTGGACAGAGATCGATGCAGCCAAAGGAGTGATTCGCCGAACTGTGAATCTCACAATCACGCGAGTTGTGGATGGGCCTGGTGCTGAACCTAATGGTCCGGATGAGCCATCGCTATTTGTTCCTCTCAAGGTCTCACAGTCGATTCGCGGGACCGAGGGTTTGGTGGAGCGTATTGTGCTCTCTGCTCAAGGCGCAGATGCAGATGATCTTGGAGCTTCAAATCGTCTTGCGCATGATGCACAGTTGGCCATGGATGCCATCGTTACTGCCCCGGATGCAGGAGTTGTCATGGTGGCATCGAACTCGGCATTATCATTCAGACATGAAGACATCATACGGACATTCGATGAGACCTTCGCCGATGCTCTGAACTCTCGAGTTGAGAACCGGGTGGGTCAAACAACTCTGATTGAGGTGGTTGCAGGTCCCATTGCAATCTTGCATCTCAATGATGTTGAGTACCTTGGTGGTGGCCTCGTTTCGACACAGAACGATTCGTCCGAAGCCCCGTCTTTGATTCCAGTCGTCGTTGGACTCAGCATCAATGGAAGTGATGGTTACGAGTCGGGTTCACTGAGTTTCAGTGGAGTCCATCAGGAAGGAGATGTGGTCACTCTTACGGGTCTTGCTCCAAAACTCCTCGACCTTGATCGTGAATTGCGAGGCAATGTCACGGGTGGGATGCCTTTGACACTGCTTGAAGCCATTGTCCCTGACTCGCTTGATGTAGTAGTGGTGGCGAATGCTTCTGAGGTCCGTGAGACACTTCTCATGCCTCCAGGGGAGTCGAGTGGCTGGTTCGTGATGGTCGAAGAAGGGCCGGTCAATGCTACGGATTGGGAGGATTGGCTCGATGAGGTGATCACACTTGCCTCACTTGACATCAAGGTCACGGAGGTCAAGGCAGAAGCCTTTGAGGGGGCTGAGGAGATAGCTGGAGATTACAGCAAGGCCTTCTTGATCTTCGGATCCTTCACTGTCACAGCGGGTATAGTGCTCGCAGGTCTAGTTCTTCTACTGGTCATCGATGAGCGTGGCCGTGAGTTGGGTGCTCTTCGAACCCTTGGACTTCAGAAGCATGAGATTCGCGATCTCGTTGCAGTAGAATCGACTTTGCTGAGCCTTGTTGCTTCAGCTCTAGGCTGTGCTCTCGGTGTGGGTATTGGTTGGTTACTCCTTGTTGGTCTCTGGCAAGCATGGTCTGGCGTTGTCCAGTTCGAGTTGGTCTTCTCTGTCGCATCTGAATCCATTCTTTTGGGTCTGTCATCAGGGGTTATCGCCAGTTGGCTGAGTTTAGAGATGGCGCTTCACCGGTTGCAGAGCAAAGACATTATCGCCGTAATCAGGGGGCATGCTGCTGATCAGGCAGGTGGTTTTGGTTATCGAAGGTGGATGCAGGGCGGCGTTTTCCTCGGCATCGGTTTTCTTGGCCTTGGGATGACCGAATGGCTCTCTATAGAGGATGCAGATATTCTGTACGCTCTGCGCACTTTTTCCGGTCTTATCGTCTGCTGCAGTTCATCGAGTGTCCTTCTTTTTGTGTTCAGGCATCGTACACCTTCCGCATCCAGGCGTGTCCAAGGATACCAGATGCGAGCAATGCTTGGCGTAGGCTCCATTTTGTCGATTATGTGGGCATGGGACCCCTTTGAGATTGATGCAGTCCGTGTTGAGAATCCCCCGGCTGAGTATTCCTTTGTGCTGCTTGGTCTCACTGGTATCGCAGCACTCACAGTCCTTGTTTCGGTGACTCTGCCCCTGCTTCGAGGCGTGCTGGTCAGTACCCTCGGACGTCGAGGTTGGGTGCTGCGCATCGCTTTGTCGCGCCCTGAGCGACATGCCTTTCGAACGGGCGCTCAAGTAGGTATCTTCGCTCTGGTCGTATTTGGAGCTGTGATTCTCACTGGTTTTGTTGTCCAGTTCAACGATGCTTCTGAGGCGTGGGTCGAGGATGGCTCAGGATCGTATCATCTGCTCGTCTCGGGGACGACCCGTGATCCTCTCTTAGATGGGGTCGATGATGAAGTGATGAACGCCTCAAATCTCATTGATGGTACTACTACTCTCTCCTATAGGAGGGTCGAAGTTCACGATTCCGATGAGAGATGGCGCCGGCGGCCGCTGAGAGGTGTTGACGAAGACCTTGTGAGTACAGGTGGGCTTCCTTTGTCTCATTGGCACGCAGGATATGGTTCCACGTCGAAGGAGATCTGGGATCTGGTTCTGACGGATGATCGCTATGCGGTCATCGAACATCGTCTATATGCTCCATTAGTGGACGAATTGGATCGCCCGCGTGCGCTGCTTGGCGAGGAACTTGTACTTCGGCTCTCTGAGGATCTCACTCGGAACACCTCAGTCATCATCGTTGGCGTCCTTGAGCCGGGAGCCGCGTGGACGGCCAGTGGTGTTTTAGTGGGTGAGGATCTTGCTTCCTCATTATTTGAGACTCGCCCAACACGTATGCTGGTCCAGTCACAACCAGGATTGTCTTCCTCAGAACTCGCAGACCTTCGAGATCTTCTGGAAGCGAACCTATCGCATAGGGGTCATGATGTTGAGATTATCGAGGATGAGATTCTTCGAACTCAGGGTGTGGTGCTTGGCGTGCTGCGAGTGTTTGAAGGGTATCTTGCCATTGGACTGCTCGTCGGTGCAGCCTCATTAGCGATGGTCGCTCTGCGTTCGGTCTCAGAACGGATTCGGGAGAATGGCGTTTTCAGAGCCATGGGGGTGACCCGCTTGCGTCTGGTGGGTCTACATACTCTTGAATTGAGTTATGTTGCTTGTCTGGGCCTGTGTATTGGCATGGTTGCAGCACTGGTCTTCCACACGGCATTGCACGATTTGTATTGGGTCGATGAGATGCGCCCCCTGATTGTTCCCTGGACGTCGATGGCCATGATTGCGAGCACCAGCCTACTAATTGCGGGGCTAGCGACCTTGCCACCGGTGTTGAGTGCCTCGAATATCGAACCGGCAGAAGCTCTGCGACTCATTGAAGGCTGAAAACAAATATTCTGTCCGCATATTCTAAAATACGTCGCGTGTTGTATGCTACTACATGTCACGCACCGCGATGGCTCTAGTTGCTCTCTTTCTCTGCTCTTTCGTGGTACCGACCCTTTCTGGGGCTGCGACATCAGGGCGTGCGGAGGATGGCGCTGAGGTAACACTCACCTCTATTCTCTTACCTCGGGCTTCGACTGGTCTGAATTACATCGATAATGCAATCCTTAGTTCTGAGGTCATCACATTCTCAGTTGGTGCTCGCAACATCGGTAATCAAACATTGAAATCGTTGACAGTCAAGGCGGAGGTGTTTCAGTCCAATGGAAAGGGTGAACAGGTAGGCACCGAACCCATCTTTCAGACTGGCGAGCGTCGTGTGATAAGCTCTACCGATTCTTCGACTTGGGTCGAAGCGGGGGGACGCGTGGCCAATGTCGATGCTGACCTTATGATTCTCGATGATGCTGGTATACCTGTTGAATGGCTTCCTTCGTCCACTGGCCTCTTCATCGTACGCTTCACGATTGATGCCGATGAGGATAATGATCGGGCTAACAATCAGAAACAGGTCATCATCCGGGTTAAAGATTGGATTGACATTGATATCGAAATGCTGTGGGATTCGGTAGGGTATGAATTAGGTCAGCCCGCTGACCTTCTTACATCGGGGGGTAATGGCCCCCATCCGTTCACGGCATTCTTCTACGTGAACACGTCGAAAGAATGGAATCTTGGTCAAGAGTACACGGGCCCTCGTAACATCACAATCGATCTTTCGATCGAAGGTGATGGTGTCGACTCAGATTGGACGTACATCGACTGTACTGATCCGGACGTTCGGTGCAGTGATACCTATGGATTCCCTAAGACCGTTCAGGTTCAATTGGGCATGGAGATGGAGGTTTTGACTTATCATAATACAACTTCTGAAGGGGTCATCGATGGGGAACCCGGTGACAATGCCACGAGCAATAACACTCAGAATCAGACAGGGGACAATGAAACCGGTGGTGGTGAGAATGGTAATAACTCTGGAGGTCCACCTGATCCAGGTAATGAGACCGGTGGTGAGAATGGGACGTTCCCTAATGGCACTGGTAACGAGACTGGGAATGGTACTGGGAATGGTACTGACAATCAGACCCTTCCGCCGGACCTCCAAGGGAAGAGTTACTCCAATCGAACAGTGGTCCCAGTTAATGCAACTTACATGCTCAGGGGTGAGATATTCACCGACGCGATGGCGTACAGAAATGACGTGACTCTCACAGCGAGATTGTCTTCTTGGACCGAGTTTGAATATGTGTGCGACGTCTATATTGCCGAGATTGAGGGTGATGTCATGAATTCGACGCTCAGGGAATATAACAACGGTTGTGAGATCAAACGGATGGTTGATGACAATCCCGTGAACGATTTCATCGAACTTGAGGGTACGGTGATTAATGTACACGATGCATCTCTGGATCTAGTCGTCTTCGATGATGTCAGGGAAGATGGCATCGTTCCTGCAGGGGACAGTTCGGTCACAGTCCTGATATCGCACCGCGGGGTTGACGTCTCTAAGCAAGTATACAATTGGACTGTCGATATTGACTTCAGGGATGCAGATACTGGTGATCCAATCAGATGGATGAAGACCCGGGTCACTGAGAGAACGCAGTCATCCTGTGAGGAGAGTTACGGTCTACCCTATGGGTCTCTAGGTGGAATAAACGCGATGGATTATCTCAAGATGATTTGTGTGAATTACTACTTCTTGCCCGGCATCTATACCATCGCCACGACTCTCAGAATCGACAATGTCAATGATGGTAACATGAATAACAACATCAAAGCAGAGTCTGAATTCAGAGTCAAGAACGAATTGCCGAGAGGTTTTCTCAGTGAACTCACTACGGGTCCGTACGTCGCCTTGACTGATCATGTGGCGTTCGCCGCTGATGCCTTCCCTGGTCAGCCCTTTGACGACCAGCCGGATGACCTTCTCCAATTCGCTTGGTTCACTACAGCTCTGCCACGAGAGGTCCGAGAGAGTGACGAGGCTCAGTCGGCAATCGTCCCAATCCCATCCTGCCAACAGGAGCAGATCTGCTTGATACCCTCAGATCAACTGAATTATGACTGGGTAGGGGCACCCCAAGTCATCATTAGGATATGTGATCAATTCTCTATGCGGAACGAGTCATTCCCTGACAGGATTGATGGCTGCTCATACTTGAGCAGGCGTATCGAAGTCCTCAATGATCAGGTCGATAGTGTCTCTGTCGGCAACTATAGTGTCTCACGGCATATCGTCCATTCACATCCCGCCGTGTTACCATTCACAGTCGTGCCTACGCAGGCACCTATCACTGCTCTGATCAGCGCCTATGACGAACAGACTGGTGTCTACTCTCAGGGGAGTTTCTTTGAGTCTGTCTTCGCCTTCGACTTCAACCTGCATGAGCAACCCACCATGAAGTACCCAGATACAGATTGTGATAGTGAATCTATGACGTTCACTCCCTTCTATTGCGGTATTGTTGCATCAACCTATCAGGTCGATCTCGAGAGCTATGACTTCTTCTTCCGGATGGGTGACTTGTTCCAGCAGGATGAGTACCTCACGATTGCAGATTGTGACCCTAACATCGGGGATGATAGTGCGATTACCGAAGAGGATGTCGCCAACTCTCAATTCCAAGAGAATCCTAACTTTACCCCTGAGTTGTGCATCATCCCGTGCGATGCCGTTTCGTGTACTTCGTTCGTAATGCTGAGATCGTCGAATCCACGCTCATGAAGGAAGGCACCTGTGTCAGTGGCCATCCTAACTTCGCGCCCGAACTGTGCAATCAGATTTGCTTTGAGCCACCCGGAGGCACCACTGCTAAGATCTTCAACTGCAGATTACGCTATGGTGAGACGGTCTTTGAAGAATCCCTGACCATTGAGTATCCTCTCACGGATGAGGATAGTGAATACGCGCTATACTTCTTCGATACGTTTTCAGTCAACCAGCGTTGGGAGTTGATTTGTAGTTTCGATGAGGAAATAGGAAAATCGTGCATCAATAATGCCAATGATACGCTGCATGTGTTTTGGGATTTCGACACCGGTGGATTCCCATCTTACAATTCACGTACTCTCTCCAGCAGGCAACTTTCGCCGGGTATCTATGGTGTCTTCAAGGCTGCAGAGGTGAAGGCAGAGAAGCCCATCCATGGTGTTGAGATGTGTGCTGTTGATCTTATCTCTGAGAGTGGGGCGGAGGTCGTTTACTTCCTTGAGGGGCCCATGAGTTTCGAGGATGAGCTTCGATTCCATGTCAGCACCTCTGTCGAGGCTCTGGGAACTGATGCGGCTACGATCGTGATATCAGATGTATTCCCGCAGGCGGACAGTCCAGGACTCCATACGATGTATTCGGATCATGGGGTCACACAGCACGCGCGTATCTGGATAGCCAATGCCTTTGGCAGTGCAGATTCAACGTGCGAGTTCTCATGGACTCCAGATGGTTTGCCTCCAGATATTACCGTCGAAGACTTGGTGATCATCCCCTCGGTGGACCGTCCAGGTTTTCTCAATGTGACTGTCGATGTCAGTACCGCTGGCGATGGTTGGGATGAGCTTGGTGCTTGGCTGATGTGCTGGCAGACCTCTGCATTCAAGGTCGATGAGTGGGATCTGTTGTTCAAGACCGACCGGAAAAGGAACTGCTTGATCGTTGAATCCATGGGTAAGCCAGAGGGTGGGCAATTCTCATTCGACATGGAAGCCACCTTTGGTAATGACTACTACCACTTCGGCATAGCGCCAATTGACGTCCTTGGCAATGAGGGTCAAAGCAGGTCGCTTGCACAAGTCGATCTGAGGGATTTCAGTGGAACAGGTGGCGGTACACTTGCTTTGGAATCCTCTACAGATGCCGAGTCAGGTCTGCCCTCCTGGACCTTGCCTGCCATCGGTGTGATGTTCGTTCTCACAGCAGTTGGTGCCGTTTTCATTCTCGTCCGAGGTGGCGGTGGTGCTGCGGCAGGTGGCGATGACGATGAGGATTGGGATTACTGAATCTGACTAGCGCCGCTTGGTACAATACAAATAAGATACCTATTTGAGACCCTTATTATCAGGGTGCTGCTCAACAATATAGGGTTCTGAACATGGACCCATATGCCTATATATCGTCCAAGGTCACAGGGAGTTACCGAAAGGTATAGCGGAGCGAGTAGCATGACAATGAACGTAACAAAGGTGACTTTGACAGGGAGTTGGTTCTTCCTGACTATCTTGATGATTGGAATGAGTTGGGGGGCAGCATTGCCTCCAGCGGAAGCGATTGACGATGAGTCTTCATCGTCCTCGACGATCGAGGGCGATAATGACTACATCGAATCGGATTCTGTGATGGATTTACCCACGGAGACTCCGAATGTGGAGTATGCGATGGATTCGGATTCCGAATTAGTCGGTATGAGGGATTCTCATAAGAAGTTCTTCAAGACCGATGAGGGATACAGCGTTGCGATATATCCTGACCCCGTACACTACATGTCGGATAGTGGGGATTGGGAAGATATCGATATGACGATCATCCCTAACCAGTATGGTTGGGAGGTGTCTGAGAATACCTTCGAGACGGCATTCCCTCTCAGTATCGAGGATGGCGTAATCATCTCCGATGACAAGACGGATTCAATCATCATCACCGGTATCCAGCCAGAAGTTGTTCTGTTCGACAACCTCACGTTCTCCAGTCAGCCGTTCAAGGACATCGCTCCTCCTACGACGGAACAGACGCGAGCAGGTGGCAATGTCATGCGCTACCCGATGTACGAAGGAATCTCCCTTGACTATACTGTGATGACCACCGGGGTCAAGCAGGACCTCATCTTTTCTCATGAGCCCTTCCTTCCCGTCGGGGAATCGCAGGCCTCTTGGATTGGACTGAAGGAGACCATGATTCTCCCATCCCATTCTGGACTCTTCGTTGATGATTACGACCAGTTAGAGGATGGATTCCACGAGGTACAGAGTCATCTCTCAATTCGAGATCTGACAACTGGTACCGAGCTTGCCTACATCTCCCCACCGGACTTGTATTCGCTCACAGATCAGACGATACGCACCGAAGCGACATACTTCCTCATCGTACGCGGTGAGAATATCGAGTTCGTCACAGCAGTACCCATGGAGTGGATGACCGGTGACAGAGCTGTGTATCCAATGGTACTTGACCCGACTGTCAAGATTCTGCAGGGTTCTTCTGGCTACGCTTACCACTACTATCAGCAGAGTTGGTGGACCCGCGTATACACCGCTTGGTACGATAACGATTGGCAATTCTCCCTTTGCCGTGGTGTGCAGCGCTCGTACTCCTACCCGTATGACGGCTGTACCTCTGGCACGGCCTATCGCGACTACGTCTACCAGGGATGGCACAAATTCGACATGAGGGGAACCTTGCTTCCAGGGGCTATGATCACTAGCGGCAGGATTGTTCAATACATGGGATATCTGAACAATGGTGTCGATACCAAATACATGATGGACGCAGTCATCATGCGCGATTGTTCGACGAGTGGTTCGATTACGAACCCTTCAGTGAGTTGCCCAAGTAATAACTATCTGGACCCGACTGCTTACCGCGGCTCGTCTTCCTCAACTTCAGCGTCCAACACCGCGTACAAGTATTATGCCTCCGTCGAGCATGCAGACATGTCTCATTCTCTGGCAGGCTACCTCAAGCATCCTAATGCAGCTGGTTGGAAGAATCTCTCGATGACTGACCCTGCGATCGTTACAGAACTTGGGAACAGAGCGAACAGTTCACAGGGCTGGATTGGCTTTGGAATTCGTGTCTCGAAGAACGACACTATGCCATGGTCGAACGTCTGTTCAATCAATACTCGAGATACATACCAATGCGGTGGTAAGACAACCTACCTTAGGTTGGATTACACCGGCGGTATCGATAATTCAGGACCGATGATGGATATAACCCCGTACAAGGGAGATACATACATCGATCGTGAGCGTCACTTGTACACCTCGATGGTTGATGTGTCAGGTGTCGATACGACTGCTGGAAACGAACCTGGATTGTTCTACCGCGTTACACCCTCGGGTGGCACGGCAGGTGCTTGGACCAAGGTGGTCGCTAATGAGGTTACGACGTCCAACATCCGCTGGGGTCACGAGAGTTACGGTATTAATTCAGGCTGGCTGACACAAGGATTCTACAAGGTGACAATTCCGGCAACTGGAGTGGGTCAGGTCGACTACTTCTGGGCTGCTCAGGACGCACATCAGAATGTGAACCTAGCGACCTCACCAGCAGGTGGTGCCGGCAGCATGACGAATGTGACGGATGTGGCTAACCTCCCTCAGTCATTCTACACCTTCAATGTCCTTGATACGACCACTTCGAGCGATGAGAAGTGGGCCGTTATGGTCGATGGGATGAACACCGCGCCGTATCAGTATCAATCAGGCGGACGTGCAATCTACAAGAGCCAGATGACAATGTGGGAAGGAACTGATGAAGTTCTTTGGGAGTTTGACACGGCTGGCTGCGGATATTGCTGGTCCGGCGATTCTGAGACCTCTTACTCAGATTCCAAGGGTTGGAACCTCAGGTACGATGAGGCCTGTACGAGTTTCTGTTACCGATATGGCCAGAGTTATACATCCTCTAGACACTCTGTGAGCTGGCTCGATGCGGTTTCAAACTCAGGACCTGAGCACAACCTTCTGTACTTCTGGAATGACGATATCTCTCAATGGGGGATTATAGGTGTCAATGATGAAGTGAAGATTGAGGAACCGATCTCGGACGGTGACTACACTTACTATTCGACCTGTTCGGACTGTGGGGGTTGGACCTATGCAAGATGGGATGGATCGACTAACTATGCGTGGAACCGAGCAATTCCAGTTCGAGTCGGTGATAACAGTTTCATTGGTAACTGGGGGAACAAGAAGGTTGCTCAGAGCCAATCTGATGGTGATTTCACTCACCTGTGCATCACATCGAATGGTTTCCATCACTTCATTGACCGAAGTCAAGAGAACCCTGGTTACTACTCTTGCACCTATTACTCGTACAATACCAGATACATGAACAGTGGTCGTTACAACTACATGTTCAACGGCTTCCATCACGGTACTGCCACCTACATCGGTGGTACGATGAGTCCTACTTGGGATATCTACAGCAAGGTCTCACCGATCAAGCCGGTTCCAGACACCTTTGCTCCGAAGGTTGAGGATCTCTCTGAGTTGGGAGATTCGTACGTCACATCACCACGACGTGTCACTGCTATGATCAGCGACGCTGGTGACCCACCTACGGGTCTGAACGTTACGGCTGCAGGCGGCCCAACTCTGAACTATGTGGCAGAGTATGGTATGGGACAGGTCTACGATTCGTCATCCGGTTCCTGCGGCATCACGGATGCAGGCTCAGTTATCGTCTCTGAGTGGAATTCCGTGTCGTCTTCTAACACGGTCACCGATACGCATTTCAGTGGAACATCTGGTAACGGAGGAGACTGGTTCGAGTTGACTGTTGTAGGAAACGGTAGTTTCTCTGAAGTCGACATGAGGAACTGGGTGATCACTGCAACCGATGGGACTAGCTCTTACGATATTGAGTTGAACAACGATGATCAATGGTGCCGTGTACCTTCTGGTGCTATCCTGACCTTTATCGACACATCCTCGGCTAATGCAGGTTCGGGCCTTGCTACTTGGCTCAACAAGACCGTTGAGGACAGATCGGCATGGTCGAACTTCTATACCGGAGATTCAAGGTACTTCACGGGATCCTCGGCCACGACCTTCGATGATGCACTGGCTGGTAGCTCAGCTCCTTGTGACTCTGCTATGGGTATCACCATCAAGGACAGTTCAGCAGGTACGATCAGCTCCGCTGACGAATGTGATGCTGCCGGAGGAGTAGCAGACTCTCAGGTGTTCTCATTGGACTCAAATCCAACTGCGACACCTTTGACATATACAGCAACGTCTACCTCGACGTTCGGTTCACCAAACCCGCTATCTGCGGGTGGGACTGCTGACTTCAGTGACCTGAGGAAGGCGTGGACTGAGTCTTTGCCTATGCTTCCCGCGACTGGTACCAAGGCTGGCTGTGCCACCTCGACTTGTGAGTGGTATGCTCTAATTCCTGGAGCGTCCCGGTCTTCTGAGGTCACATACAACGTGAGTGCAAGAGATGTTTCAGTCGTTGGAGTCAACGAGTACACTTCTTCTGACTGGTCCTACATGATTGGCCAACCGACCAAGGTATACGTGATTGAGTGGCATGACATGACGCCTGGCTACAACAGTCAGTACTCGGCAACCTATCAGGTTCGCTTGTACGACGTCACCAATGAGATCGAGTTCCTTTACGATGAAGGTATCACTGCTTACTATGACTATCGCGTCGTTGGGTACCAGAACTGGAACCGCAATGCAGGGCATCAGTTCGAGTCTGCGACTCAGGCTACGTACTCCGGCGGGAATCCGTTTTCTTCCAACTACCGATTCTCAACCACGTCCTCGACTTCTCACAGCCATGAGTCGTTCCCGGTAGGTATGGAGGAGTTGAATAATCCTGACATTCACATGTCTGGGCGATCTGATGGATACCCGTACGGCTACTACTGCTACTACACTCAATATTACTATCAGTATGCGAAGTACTGTGGTTCAGCGGTTTCGTGGCCTGCTGACTTCGAGTTTGAGTACTTCGGATCGACCTATGGTGGCTCTGGACAGACATCAGATTGGCTAGCAATCGGTCGCTTCGGAGGAATGTGGTTCACTCGGAGCAATCCACAGTACAACTGGTATGGCGGGATCAGAATGCCTGCCTACTACGCTTACCTTGACGAGAGCAACCTACCAGGTACCTCTTACAATGCCCCTCAGGGCTTGATAGCACCGTTCTATTCGGGCTACTCTGCATATTACTGCTACAACAATGCTCAACTTGAGTGTAGTATCCGTTCGAAGGTTCTACCTTTCGAAGGAGCTGGTATCGATGTGAAGAGTGACATCACCAAGGACACGGTCTGGGACAAAGAGCTCAGCCCAATCCGCATCCAACCATCTTCGGGTAATACTCTGAAGATCTCGGCTGATTTGGTCATCGAAGAAGGTGTTGAGATTCAGGTGGCACCTGGTGTTGATATTCACATAGCGGACCAAGGTTCTGAATGTAATCAACTGAGTATCATGGGGTCAATCGAGAATCCTGTGAGTTTCACAACACTGGAGCCGGGCAACAACTGGGAAGGTATATCTCTCACCACGGACAATGCTTGTTCTGGCAAGGCTGCTCAGGAAAGGCACCGCATCCAGGATGCCAGTTTCGAGTTCGCTGAGGTTGCAATTAGAGCGGGGTCGTCTCAGGATGGAACCACGACCAATAATGACGTTGGCCCGATCACGTTCACGAACGTGACGTTTGAGAGCGTAGGTACGGCAATTAAGCATGGTTCAGGTGCAGGTACTGACTTGACTTTGAATAATGTCGATTTCAACCGTGCTGATGACTCCTGTCTGAAGGCACCTGATAATTCGGTTGTGACGATCACGGATTCGACGTTCACGCTGTGTAATATGGACGCCAGTTCAGCATATGGCTCAATCGTCATGTCCTCTGGTGGGGAATTACATCTGACCGACGTCGAAATCATCGATTCTGGTTACAATGCCATTTACGGCAACAACATCGATGCCCTTTCGATGGACAATGTGGACATTTTGGCATCTACTCTAGGCCGTCAGTCAGGAGAAGTCTTCCATATGTCCGACAGTGATTCAATCGATACGGTCGACATCAACGATCTGGTGGTCTCTGCTCCGTTCACGGATGGCCTGATGAACCTCAATGCAATAGATTCGTACAGCCTTACCAACATCGATCTTCAGGATCTCACTGGCAAAGGCATCGTCATGTATGCTGGTGGTTCATCGTCCACTTCAGCAGGACCATATGGACCAGATGCTATCATCGAGGACGTAACGGTCACTGGAGCAACAAGTGATGGTCTTCGTATCGTGCGCTCTGCACCGGGTACACTGACAAACCTCGATCTTGGTGATGCAGGTGGTGAGCTCAAGTTCAAAGGAGCTGTATCGATGGTGGCAGCAGCGTGGTACGACAATATCGTGACTTCGGCAATCGAATTCACGGATTCGACAGGCTGGGATGCTCACTTGACTAACGTGACGATGTACGATAGCGATAATTCAGACAGTTCGATCACGGTCACAGGCACCTCTGGTGGTACGAGCAAGATTGCTGTGCATGATGGTACGTTAGCTGCACCTGCTGGAACAGGCGATTGGTTCGTTGTGTCCGATGCGACTCTCAGCGTGGGAGGCCTCACTGTCAATAACACTGCAGATAGCGGTAACAGTGAGAGTGTTGCCGTTGTAGGTAGCGGTGGCGCTCTGCGGCTGATAGATCTCGAGATGGGTACAACTCCAACAACCTGTACTGAGACTGGCAACGACCGCGGATGGGCTGGCCACGTGGATTGTCCACTAGATCTCTCCAGCTCTGGAGCAGTCTACATCGGTGGCGCAGTCGATGTGCTGGCTTGGCGCGACATGCGTTGGTTAAATGACTCGGCTGGTAACGCGAGGTCTGCTAAGGAAGCTCAGGCCAATCAGGATGTCTATGCAGTTACTGTCTCGTCTCAAGGCTCTCCAACAACTAACCCCGGGACAGCAGTGTCAGGTCTGAATCCGATTGTCTCGAGCAAGACTGATGCCAATGGTCTGGCAGAGGTCTGGATAGTCACAGAGAAGCTTGTGTCCCAGGGTACTGCCGTTGCTAATCCCGACACGGCGTACGCCCGGACTGAGTTCTTCGCCAGTGGCACTGCCGGCAGTGGCACTGTGCTATGGAATACCTCTCGGCCTGGTGACTATGTCGAGATTATGATGGATGCAGCTTCGCAGTCATGGGGAAGTAACGTGGACTGCACCTACCTCGCATCAAATGTCGCAGCATCCAACACTAAGTCAAATTCGTACCTGCTTGCAGGTGCGAACGTCACTCTGTCAGCAGATATGAACGTCAATGGCTGCGAGCTTGAGATTCAAGGTGGCACCTTCATCGTTGATTCGCCATCTGCAGCATCACCACGTACTGTATCAATTACCAGTGGCGGTGAGTTGAACTTTACTTCGGTAGGAATTCAGGCTCTGAACATCGCTTATCCATTCGATTTCGATCTGACCAGTGGCACGTTGACGATGAAGGACTCCACATTCCGCAATGGGATGATGGACAGTTCCTGCAAGTGTATCATCAATGTAAATGAGAACTCGCAATTGCATCTTGACTCATCATCGATTGATGGCGTAGCAGCCGCATCCGATGAAGCGACTGTTCTGGTTAGTTTTGGTACGATGACATCTGTTGGAAATTCGATCATCAATAATGCCGTGGTGACTTCAACGCCAACGGGTATTGGCCTTATGCTCATTGGGACGACCGATGCGGAAGTCTCTCTTGATTCGATCACTGTGCGCAATGCTGACACTGCCATCAAGCTCAAGGATGCCGCTCCCAAGTTCGATCACTATGTGATCACCGGGAGCAGTACAGGTATCGATGTCGAAGGTTCAATGTCCTTACCGATGCTTTACAGGAGTTTCGCCATGTGTAATTGTCAGAATGATGTCAATAATAGAGGCTGGGCTCAGTACTCGATTGACGTCACGAACCTAGCTAAGAATAGCAATTACCTTCAGGTCGGGATGAGAATGGAGCTCGATTCGGGGTCAACAGGTATTCACGGATACACGTGGGGCGGAGATTATCTCGCCTTCGATTCAATGTTCTACAAGGCCTCTTGGGGTGGCTCGGACAAGGTCGTTCGACCTCAGCATCAAACGTATCGTGATTATGTGAATGGCGGTTCGTCAAGTGCATCCAATTGGAACCCTAGCAACCAGGGTAGCACGGGATCGCTAGCCCATGGGAACCTGCAGGGCACGACCGACACCTTCCATCGACGAAGTGCCTTCTGGCGTTGCGGGAACTATGGCTACTCCTATCCGTATTATCCGTACGCGAACAGTTACGTCGAGCCAGGTACTCAGACCTACACCTACGAGTACTACTTGCCGAAGTACAGG